>ERZ1026846.200-NODE-200-length-46082-cov-37.033241_pt1 | contig 46082 bp, 36 predicted proteins | sample MGYA00380153_ERZ1026846 | MGnify/ENA primary metagenome ERZ1026846 (study PRJEB33269, sample SAMEA4719789) | human gut metagenome | biome: human-associated habitat; feature: organic feature; material: feces | place: Cameroon | collected 2013-10 ...
AGCAGGGCGGTTATGGTCGTCCTCAGGGTGGTGGCTACAACAACAACCGTGGCGGTTATCAGTCTCGTCAGCAGGGCGGTTATGGTCGTCCACAAGGCGGTGGCTACAACAACAACCGTGGCGGATATGGTCGTCCTCAGGGTGGTGGCTACAACAACCGTGGCGGTTATGGTCGTCCACAAGGTGGTGGCTACAACAACCGTGGCGGATATGGTCGTCCACACACACCAGGCTACGATCCCAATGCAAAATATAATCTCAAGAAGCGTATTGAATATAAGGAGGAGAACATCGATCCTAACGAGCCATTGCGCTTGAACAAGTTCCTCGCCAATGCCGGTATCTGCTCACGCCGTGAGGCTGATGAGTTTATTCAGGCAGGTGTGGTTACTGTCAACGGTGAGGTAGTAACCGAGTTGGGAACCAAGATTCTGCGTACCGACGAAGTGAAGTTCCACGATGCTCCTGTCAGCTTGGAGAAGAAGGTTTACGTGCTTCTCAACAAGCCAAAGGACTATGTGACAACAAGCGACGATCCTCAGCAGCGCAAGACAGTGATGGATCTCGTGAAGGATGTTTGTCCAGAGCGTATTTATCCAGTAGGCCGTCTTGACCGCAACACCACAGGTGTGCTTCTTTTGACCAACGATGGCGACCTGGCCAGCAAGCTTACCCATCCTAAGTTCTTGAAGAAGAAGGTTTATCACGTACATCTCGACCGCAACGTGACAGCTCACGACCTGCAGCAGATTCGTGATGGTATCACTCTTGAGGATGGCGAGATCAAGGCAGACGCAGTAGAGTATGCTGATGACAACGACAAGGCACAGGTAGGTATCGAGATCCATAGTGGCAAGAACCGTATCGTTCGTCGTATTTTCGAGAGCCTTGGCTATCGTGTCACCAAGCTCGACCGTGTACAGTTTGCCGGTCTGACTAAGAAGAACCTCCGTCGTGGCGACTGGCGCTTCCTGACAGAGAAGGAAGTTGACATGCTCCGCATGGGTGCTTTTGAATAAGAAACAATAATATGAAGTTAAGGAGTTGAGGAGTTGACTCCTTAGCTCCTTAACTTCTTTAACTCCTTGAAGCATAATATTAACAATGGAAACAGTAAAAAGAACTAAAGTTGTAGACTTGCTCAAGAGCACAGCCTATGGCTCAATCGTGAATGTAAAGGGATGGGTTCGTACTCATCGTAGTAGCAAAGCAGTCGATTTTATCGCTCTTAACGATGGTTCTACTATTAATAATATTCAGATAGTAGTCGACCCATCCAAGGTCGATGAGAATCAGCTCCGTCAGATTACCACTGGCGCCTGCATCAGTGCTGTAGGTACTTTGGTTGAAAGTCAGGGTGCCGGACAGAGTGTTGAAATCCAGTGCGAAAGCATTGAAATTTACGGTCTCTGCGGAAACGATTATCCTATGCAGAAGAAGGGGCAGAGCTTTGAGTACATGCGTCAGTATGCTCACCTGCGCCTCCGTACCAACACCTTTGGTGCCGTGATGCGTATTCGTCATAACATGGCGATGGCTATCCATACCTACTTCCACGAGCATGGCTACTTCTACTTCAATACACCTCTCATCACAGCCAGCGACTGCGAGGGTGCAGGTCAGATGTTCCAGGTAACTACCAAGAACCTCTACAACCTGAAGAAGACAGAGGATGGCAAGATAGACTACTCTGATGATTTCTTCGGCAAGCAGACTTCATTGACCGTTTCTGGTCAGTTGGAGGGCGAGTTGGGTGCCACAGCCCTTGGTGCTATTTATACATTCGGTCCAACTTTCCGTGCAGAGAACAGTAATACTCCCCGCCACTTGGCAGAGTTCTGGATGGTAGAGCCTGAGGTGGCATTCCTGGACATGGCTGGTTTGATGGAACTGGAGGAAGATTTCATCAAGTACTGCATCCGCTGGGCACTCGACAACTGCAAGGACGATCTTGCTTTCCTGAACAAGATGATCGATAAGGGTCTGATTGCCCGATTGGAAAGTGTGCTGAACTCCGAATTCGTTCATCTGCCCTATACTGAAGGTATCCGCATCTTGCAGGAGGCTATTGCCAATGGCAAAAAGTTTGAGTTCCCATGTGAGTGGGGCGATGACTTGGCTTCAGAGCACGAGCGTTTCTTGGTAGAGGAGCACTTCAAGAAGCCTGTCATCATGACCAACTATCCTAAGGCCATCAAGGCTTTCTATATGAAGATAGATGAGGAGGAGAGTGGCTTCGGTGGCAAGAGCGGCCAGACCGTTCAGGGTACCGATGTGCTTTTCCCACAGATAGGCGAGATCATCGGCGGTTCTGTCCGTGAGGAGAGCTATGACAAGCTGATGGGCGAGATCAAGGACCGCAACATCCCAATGAAGGATATGGAGTGGTATCTCGACACCCGTAAGTATGGTTCATGTCCTCATGCTGGTTTCGGTCTCGGTTTCGAGCGCCTGATACTCTTTGTTACAGGTATGCAGAACATCCGTGACGTGATTCCTTTCCCACGTACTCCTAAGAACGCAGAGTTCTAAGTGATTGAACTTTAGAAACTTGAATAATATATAAAATGCCCTTCCTTTGTTTTATACTTCGGGGGGGCATTTAATTCATAACACCAATCTGATGACAATAAGACCTGTATTTATTTATCTGTGTTTTCTGAGCGTATTGTCTGCTGCGGCTCAAGGCGTGGACGACAATGTGCATATAGTAAACTGTGTGGATCGGTATAAGTTTAAGGTGAATTCCGATGGTATTCCTGTCATCTCGAATACGACGGATTTGGAATATGGCGTGACAAAATATGCAGCACTTGTTCAGCCGAATGTCTACTATGGAGATTTTATCCGTTTGGACAAAGCTTCCTCCAAGGGCACGGCACAATATAAGTCAGCTACACCTGAGAATATCTTCTTTGATGACACCAAGGTCTGTTATTTCAATTATCGGATACCCAAGGTGGGTAAGACTTTGAAGGCCTCTTTTGCACGAACCTTTACCGATGCTGTTTATTTCACAAGAATCACTTTTCCCGAAGACTACTATGTAGAGAACAAAACCGTCCAGGTGGTTATACCGAAGGCTTTATCTCAATATCATCTCAAGGAGTGTAATCTTCCTGCCGATGTGGTCAAGACTGCTGTGGCCGATGAGGCTGGCGACTCCGTGTTTACCTATGTCATGCACGGCTTGTCTGTGCCAGTTTCCGAGGAGGGAGCTCCAGCCTGGGGCTATACTGTTCCTCATTTGCTCGTAATAGGTTCGTTCAAGGATGAACAGGATATGTTCGCTTGGTCTAAGAAAATGGCAGATGTCGACTGTACGATTCCCAACCAAGCGGAAATCCTTGCAGAGATAGCCCAAGGAGCAAAGAGTGACAAGGAGAAAATTGCCAACACCTTTGCCTGGGTGCAAAGCCACATACGCTATTTGGCATACGAGGCCGGCGTTTCTGCCCATCAGCCAGCCACTCCTGCCGAAACGATCCGTAAGCGATATGGTGACTGTAAGGCCATGTCGCTCTTGCTGAAAACCTTGTTGAAGGCTCAGGGTTTTGATGCGCGACAGACAGATATCGGAACAGATGACATTCCTTATACATCGCATGAAGTACCCACCATTTCCTCTGTCAATCATGCGATATGCACGGTGTTCTATCAGGGTAAGCCCTATTATCTTGATGCCACCAATTCTTACATACCCTTAGGGTATATTTCTACAAATATTCAGGGACGACAGGCTTTGGTGGAAGAAGGAGAAGGATGCCGGGTCTATACGTTGCCCACATTGTCCCAGGACGCTTGTTCCTCATCTGTGGAATACGATTGTGCACTTTCCGTAGAGAAGGATGGCAATTATGCCATGAAGGGCACTCTGAATTCTTCTTGGAAAGGAGATATGAAAGCCATGGTCTTGTCGGCATACGACGCAGCTGCGCAAGATGACAGACAGCAATTTCTGTCTCGTTTGTTGGGAATGGACGGCAATAAGGACGAAATGAGGGATGTGGTGCTCAAAGGTAGTAGGCCCCAAGACGAACAGCTCACCATCTCTTCCTCTTTTTATAAAGGAAACGTGGGAGTGTCGGCAGACCAATACCTCTATGTGGATATGAATCAGGACAAAGATGTGTTGTTGGAGAAAGTAGATACTACCAAGCGGGTTTCCGACTATATGATAGGTATGAAACTGAAGAATGTGCGCAAGGTCAGTCTCTCTGTACCAAAAGGAATGCGTGTGCAGGAACTCCCTGCTCCTTTTGCGTCGCATACCCATTGGGCAGACTTGTCTTGTACGTTTTCCAAACAAGGCAATCGTGTCGTCATGAAAAAGGAGTATGTCATCAAGAACAGGCGAGTAGCCTTGAAGGATATTCCGGCATGGAACAAAATGGTTTCCGAATGGAATGATGCCTGCAATCAGCAAGTAGTTATATTAACAAAATAAGTAATTGATATATTAAAAGGTTGAGATTATGAAGAATGTAAGAATGGCGGGAGTTGCTTTCTTCTTATTGATGATGCAACTCGTATGTTTGTCGGTTAAGGCCGACGACAAGGCTGATTATCTCAAGTTGGCGCAAAAAGTACGCCAAGAAGTATGGGACAATACTCCTGCTGACTTCAAGAAACGCACAGTGCCAGCGAAGTACAAGAACGAATCGGCTGTTATCCTCTCTTATTACCGGGAGTTGAGTACCGATTATTACCGTAAGGCAACAACGGAATTGTTTGTTAACCTCCGTCTGACACGTCAGATAGACTGCGAAGACATGGAGCGTATGCTGATACAACTCAACGACAAGAAAGCCTTGAAGGATTATTCTGAGTTTTCTTTCCGCACGAAATCAAAAAAGTGGGTAGGGGCATATCACAATAAGACCAATACCGTCCTGGGTATTCGTGTGCTCAAGAAAGATGGCAAGGTGCAAGTGGTCGACTTCGATGACTATGTGGATGTCAAGGAAGGTAAGAAAGGCAAGGACTTGAGCCAGAAGATTGCCGTGCCAGGATTGGAGGTCGGCGACTGTATTGACGTATTTTCTCTCAACCAGATTGACACGCAGGAACAGCGGTTGGATCCTTTTACTTTTTATTTTCGCCAAGACGAGCCGATTCTTTATAGCAGAGTGCATTGCGTGTTAGACCAAAGTTTGTCTACGGTTTATCGCTCGATGAATGGGGCTCCCGAATTTAAGCAGACCACGGACAAGGATAAAAACGCCGTGCTTGATTTGGTGATGGACCAACCTGTCGATGGAGAGCCGTCTGCTTGGTATAACTCTTCCTTGCAGTCTCCTTATGTTTTGATGTACATTACGCCCACTAAGTCGAAGACCATGGTGGTCGAGAAGGCCATGCGTCAGAAAGGTGTTCGAGCTAACCCTGATGTTGCGCCCATCCTACAAGATGACTGGAAGCTGATGAAGTCTTATGTTAGCAAGAACGGCTATTCGGCAGCAGGTCTTTCTGCGCAGAAACGCAGTGTGTATAAGTCGGCCAAGGATGAGTCGATGCCTGCCGACGAGAAAGCAGACCGTATTTATGCTTATGAATATGTTACTGGTGGAACAAGCCAAGAAGCCTTCAACCGTGTGCCCAACTTCTTGCGTAAGTTAGGGGTAGAAGTGGAAATGGGCATCACGACTGCTGTTGGCGAATTGCCTGTCGACAAGCTCATCAACTATAATTCTACCACTTGGTTCTTCCGCCTCAAGGGAACCAACCTGTATTATTTCCCTGGTACCTTTCCTAAGGTGGCATCGGACATCCCTTATAAGTTCCAGGGGCGTAAGGCATATATGCAGGATGTTGATGCGCCATTCGAAATCCCTGTAAGTACAGCTGCCACTAACAAGTCTGTCGTCACCATTAAGGTCAACATCGATGGTACCAAGATGAATATTCACCGCAGCATAGACTATTCTGGCGCACAGAAAGAATACGGACAAATGGTTAGCTCGCCAGATTATTATCTGTATGGTCCCGACCATCTTGCCGCTTTTTGGCGTTATTTGAAGTATGATGAGTCTGATCCTTATAGTGCTTTCTTGAAGAAAGATGCTTCCGTCATGAAGTCTGACTTTGCCGAGTACAAGCAAAAGGAGCAACCCGACCAGTTCAAGGAAGAGATAAAAGGCTATCATGAAGCGGAGCCAGTCAAGGTAAATGGTTATGGACTCGATTGTGTGGGCATCCGAAAAGACAGCGCAGACTTCGTTTATCATGTAGATTACGAGATGGAAGGATTGGTGAAACGTGCAGGAAGCAGCATGATGCTGGCTGTGGGCAAGCTGATAGGAGAGCAGATGAAACTGGAAGGCAATGACCGCATCCGCAAGGATCGTATCTGGCGTAAAATGGCATTTGCTGATGAGTGGAATATAGAGGTGGCTTTGCCCAAAGGCTATCAGGCTTCAGCTGAGTCATTGAAGAAACTGAATACCACCGTCAGCAACGATTGTGGCGAGTTCGCGGTGAAGGCAAGTGCCGGGGCTGGCAAGATCATCGTGCATGTAAGCAAGAGTTTCTTGCATCGTGAGGAACCTGTAGCCAACTGGGACAAAGTCTTGAAGTTGGTAGATGCTTGCAGTGCTTTCAATGAGAAACAAGTGGTGATCACCAAGAAGTAATTTGTTTTCGCTGTCACAACACAACCGTGATTTGCCAATCAAAATACACATGGTAAGTGACGCGTAAGGGGCAAAAACACAAAATAAGTAACTATTTATTTTGTTTTTTGCCCTTTTTGCTGTACCTTTGCACTAAAAATAGCAGACAGGCTGACTATTTTTCGTATAACAGAAACAATCGTAATAATATGGGAAAGATAATATTGACGGGCGACCGTCCCACAGGCAAGCTCCACTTGGGGCATTACATCGGCTCACTTCAGCGCCGAGTACAACTGCAGAATGCAGGCGACTTCGACAAGATGTTCGTGTTTATGGCCGATGTGCAGGCTCTTACTGACAATGCAGACAACCCAGAGAAGATACGTCAGAACATCACCGAAGTGGCTCTCGATTACCTCTCTGCAGGTCTTGACCCACAGAAGTGTACACTCTATATTCAGAGTATGATTCCTGAGCTTGCCGAGCTCACCACCTATCTGATGAACCTCATCAGCGTATCTCGTGTTCAGCGCAACCCAACGGTGAAGACAGAGATCAAGATGCGCAACTTTGAGGCAAACATTCCTCTTGGCTTCTTCTGCTATCCAGTAAGTCAGGCTGCTGATATCACAGCCTTCAAAGCTACAACCGTTCCTGCGGGTGAAGACCAGGAACCTATGCTGGAGGTAACACGTGAGTTGGTGCGCCGTTTCAACCAGATTTACGCTCCTGTGCTTGTAGAGCCGGAGATCATGCTCCCTGAGAATGTGGTTTGCCGCCGTCTCCCAGGTACCGATGGTAAAGAGAAGATGAGTAAGAGTCTTGGCAACTGTATCTATCTGAGCGACGACGAGAAGACGGTATGGAAGAAGGTGAAGAAGATGTCGAACGGTGCTCCACGTATGAGTATGGAAGAACCAGGACATCTGGAGTGCAATGCCGTGTTCACTTATCTCGAGGCATTCTCTACCCCTGAGGACTTTGCAGAGTTCTGGCCAGAGTTCCAGAATCTCGACGAACTGAAGGCTCAGTATGTGAAGGGAGGCATCGGTGACGGAACCTGTAAGAAATTCCTCAACAGTGTGCTCAACAAGATGCTTACTCCTATCCGTGCCCGCCGTCATGAGTACGAGCAGGATATTCCTGAGGTGTTCAACATCCTGAAGAAGGGCAGTGAGGATGCCCGTGCCTTTGCAGCCCAGACCATGGACGAGGTTCGCAAAGCCATGCGTATCGACTACTTCAGCGATGCAGCTTACATCGAGGAGCAGGCAGCGAAGTTTAAGATTTAATGAATAGGAAGATATTACATTTAGCGGTACCGTCGATAATCAGCAATATCACGGTACCGCTTTTGGGTTTGGTGGATGTCGCCATTGTCGGTCATATCGGCGATGCGTCTTATATCGGTGCCATCGCTGTGGGCTCGATGCTCTTCAATGTCATCTACTGGTTGTTCGGCTTCCTGCGCATGGGAACGAGCGGAATGACCTCGCAGGCATTGGGAAGACGAGACTTTGCCGAGGTGCAGCGACTCCTGGTGCGCTCTCTTAGTATCGGTGTGGGTATAGGTCTGCTGTTCTTTATCCTTCAGCGATGGATGATCGGATGCGGACTGTGGGCGATGTCACCCGAGGCGGATGTCGTGGAGTTGGTTCACAGATATTGCTATGTCTGCATCTGGGGTGCTCCCGCTGTGCTTGGACTTTATGGATTCACGGGTTGGTTTATCGGTATGCAGAACACCCGCATCCCGATGGTAGTGTCGCTGACGCAGAATGTGGTGAACATCCTTGTTTCGCTGATGCTTGTCTTCGTCTGCAGAATGACGGTAGAAGGTGTGGCGCTCGGAACGGTCATCGCCCAATGGTGGGGATTTCTGATGGCCTGTGTGCTCTATCGCCTCTACTATCGCAGGTTGGGCAAGTATGATTATCGTCACCATATCTTTGATTCCGAACCACTGAAGCGCTTCTTCTCGCTCAACAGGGACATATTCCTCCGTACCGTATGTCTGGTGGCTGTGAATCTTTTCTTTACGGCAGCAGGTTCCCGCGAGAGTACGCTGGTGTTGGCTGTCAACACCTTGCTGATGACGCTTTTCACCATCTTCTCTTATTTTATGGATGGCTTCGCCTATGCGGCAGAGGCATTGAGTGGCAAGTATTATGGAGCCGGAAACAGGGTGGCGTTCCGGGAAGTAGTGAAGAGGACGATGATGTTCGGTGTAGGCGTAGCCGTCGTTTTCACCTTATTATATATAATAGGTGGCGAGAACTTTCTCTCGTTACTCACCAGTGACGAGAAGGTGATAACAGCATCCGGTGCGTATTTCTGGTGGGCAGTGCTGATTCCCTTGTCGGGCATGTCGGCATTCGTCTTTGACGGCATTTTTGTAGGTATCACCCAGTCCAAGTCGATGCTCTGTTCCACCGCCATTGCCTCAGTTTCGTTCTTCGTTCTGTTCTTCGTTTTGCATCCTTTACTGGGCAATCATGCCTTGTGGTTGGCCTTCGTTCTCTACCTTCTGTTACGAGGTGTAGTATTGTTCGTCATTTACCGCGGCCAGCTGCGTTAAGTGGCGGAGTATGTTCTTATAGAATATAATATTAGAAATAACGTACATTATTCTTTAAAAATTGCACACTGAAATATGGTGTGCGCATTTTTCCGCAAAACAACATTAATATAGTTTAAATCTCGGCTGATAATTCTTTTTAGTTAGCTTATTTTATTAATTTCGCACAGCAAATTTAAAAGAACATCAGCAGATAAATGACAGCTCAGGAATATTATCTACAGGGCAATGCCTATCGCAAACAAGGCGATTACAAGCATGCTCTCGATTGCTATATGGAAGCCATAGCCCTTGACCCCGACAGCCCTGCCGTCGTAGCCAAGGAAATGCTCGATAATATCCTCGGCTTTTATTGTAAAGACTATTATAACCCATGACAAAGAATAAAATTTTAGGGGCAATTGTGGTAGATACAGAGCGATGCAAAGGTTGTGCGCTCTGTGTGGAGGCCTGTCCTCACGATGTCATAGCGCTTGCCGAAAAGAAGGTGAATGTGCATGGCTATCGTTACGTAGAACCTGCGCATGCCGAGGCTTGTGTAGGCTGTACCTCGTGTGCCATCGTGTGCCCGGACGGTTGTATCACCGTTTATCGAAAAAAGGAGGAAATCTAACAATGGCAGAGCAAGAAGTAACACTTATGAAAGGCAATGAGGCTATTGCCCATGCCTGTATACGATGTGGAGCAGATGGCTTCTTTGGCTATCCCATCACTCCACAGACAGAAATCATTGAGACCCTTGCGCTCCTCAAGCCTTGGGAGACGACAGGTATGGTTGTACTCCAGGCAGAGAGCGAGGTAGCCTCTATTAATATGGTGTACGGAGGAGCCGGAGCTGGAAAGCGTGTGCTTACCACTTCGTCGAGTCCTGGCGTGGCTCTCATGCAGGAAGGCATCGCCTATATGGCAGGTGCCGAAGTGCCAGGCGTTATCGTCAATGTGCAGCGTGGCGGTCCAGGACTGGGAACCATCCAGCCTTCGCAGAGTGACTATTTCCAGGCAACGCGTGGAGGAGGCAATGGCGACTACAACGTGATCGTACTTGCCCCGGCGTCGGTACAGGAAATGGCCGACTTCGTAGACTTGGCTTTCACCCTGGCATTCCGTTATCGCAATCCTGCCATGATACTGAGTGATGGCGTCATCGGACAGATGATGGAACGTGTGGTGTTGCCACCGATGAAGCCCCGTCGCACCGAAGAGGAAATCGCGCGCGAGTGTCCTTGGGCAACTATAGGCAGAAGCAAAGACCGCCAGCCCAACATTATCACCTCGCTCGAGCTTAAGCCAGAGGTGATGGAGCAGCGCAACCTACATCTGCAGCAGAAATACCAAACCATACGCGAGAAAGAAGTGCGTTATGCTACTGAGCATATCGAAGATGCCGACTATGTCATCGTGGCTTTCGGAAGTGCCGCCCGTGTAGCAGAGAAGAGTATCGAGGTTGCCCGTCAGCAAGGCATCAAGGTAGGACTTTTCCGTCCCATCACCCTATGGCCTTTCCCGGAGAAGCAGCTTCATGAACTTGCACAGCGCTGTAAAGGCATACTTGTAGCCGAGATCAATGCCGGACAAATGATACAAGACGTGCGTCTGGCAGTCAATGGAAAAGTCCCCGTAGAACATTTCGGACGCTTGGGAGGAATCGTTCCTGAACCAGAAGAAATCGTTGAGGCTGTAAAACAACTTATCAGCAATACTCAAAGTACAAAATAATGACGAACAATATCATATCACCAGAAAACCTGGTTTACAAGAAACCAACATTGATGAACGACACCCCGATGCATTACTGCCCGGGCTGTTCTCATGGTGTGGTGCATAAGCTCGTGGCCGAGGTAATCGAGGAAATGGGAATGGAAGACAAAGCCGTGGGTATCTGTCCAGTAGGATGTGCCGTCTTTGCCTATCGTTACCTTGACATCGACTGGCAGGAAGCAGCTCATGGACGAGCTCTTGCCTGTGCCTCAGCAGTAAAACGTCTTTGGCCCGACCGCCTCGTCTTTACCTATCAGGGTGATGGCGACCTGGCTTGTATCGGAGCCTGCGAAACCATCCATGCCCTCAATCGTGGTGAGCACGTAGCAGCCATTTTTATCAACAATGCCATCTATGGCATGACGGGAGGACAGATGGCACCGACAACACTGCTTGGACAGAAAACCTCTACTTGTCCTTACGGACGTCAGCCCGACCTTCATGGTTATCCACTCAACATTACCGAGCTGGCATCACATCTTCAGGGAACCTGCTATGTGAGCCGTCAGAGTGTGGAAAGCGTAGCCAGCATCCGCAAAGCCAAGAAAGCCATCCGCAAAGCTTTCGAGGCAAGCATGAAGGGACTTGGTTCCAGTCTTGTGGAAATCGTATCCACCTGCAACAGCGGTTGGAAACTTTCACCAGTAGAAGCCAACAAGTGGATGGAGGAGCATATGTTCAAGGAGTATGTGAAGGGAGACCTGAAGGATACGACGGGACTGTAAGTGAAGAATGAAGAGTGAAAAATTCATTTGCTCTTCCCTAAAACAAATAGAAACAAATGAAGACAGAAATCATTATATCCGGTTTTGGTGGACAGGGCGTCCTCTCTATGGGAAAGATCCTGGCCTACTCAGGACTGATGGAGGATAAGGAGGTTACGTGGATGCCAGCCTATGGACCCGAGCAGCGAGGCGGTACAGCCAACGTGACAGTCATCGTGAGCGATGAGCGAATTTCATCGCCTATCCTCAGCCATTACGATGTGGCCATCGTGCTCAACCAGCCGTCGCTCGATAAGTTTGAGCCCAAGGTGAAGGCTGGAGGAATCCTTATTTATGACGGCTATGGAGTCATCAATCCGCCACAGCGCAAGGACATTACCGTCTATCGCATTGATGCCATGGACAAGGCTGCCGAGATGAAGAACTCCAAGGTGTTCAACATGATTGTACTTGGCGGACTGCTCAAGGTTTGTCCGGTAGTAAGCACCGACGGACTGAACAAGGCTCTCTACAAGTCGTTGCCTGAGCGTCATCACGCCATGATACCGCTCAACATGCAGGCTGTGGAAGAAGGAATGAAGATCATCGAAAAACAAGAATAATCAAGCACTCAACCCAACTTTCGCATGTCAGCGTCGCAACATAGCCACCATTCATCTTGCCCTTGAAAATTCAGCAGGCGAGATTTGCGACGAGGGCGAAGCCGTTTACTTTACTTTTGGTCCGGATAAAGCCAGGGAAATGGGATTTAATGGCTGCAAGGTGGAAGGAGAAGAGTAATATACGAAAGTGGACTCAATATTTAAAAATCCAATTTCTGCAGCAATTCTGCGAAATCGTCGATGATCCAGTCGGCTGAGGCAAGTTGCTCGCGGGTTCCGTTGCCATAAGTCACGGCGCATGCCTTGCAACCAGCGTTGTGCGCCATGTCCACATCGAATGTCATGTCGCCAACGACCAAGGCTTCTTCTATTTCTCCATTCATTTCTTTCAGAGCCCGCCACACCATGTCGGGGGCAGGCTTCACATGCTCCACATCGTCGCCCGCAACTATAGAGGTGAAGATATTGTCGAGCGCCATCTGCCTGACATAGCCGTCGAGCGAACAATGGCTGCGGCTGCTTGCCACGCCCAGTACGAAGCCACGTCGATGCAGTTTACGGAGCGTTTCTATCACATGAGGGAAAGGATCGACAATCATGATTTCCTTGTTCTTCATGAAAATCTCTCGATAAGTGGCAGCACAGGCTTCACCCTCTTCGGCACTCATGCCAAAGAGGGCCACAAAGGCCTCGTCGAGCCGAAGTCCGATCGTTTTGGCGCAAGTCTCGTCCGACTTCACCTCGAGTCCTCTTTCCCGCATCGTGTCCTGCAGGGTCTTTACTATCAGCCGTTGTGAGTCGCCGATAGTCCCGTCAAAATCAAAAATGATGTATTTCATTGTTTCTCTTCCATTATGATCGCTTTTATCATGTTGTTGCGTGCCACATCAGGCTTCAATGCCACATCCAAAGGCATATTGTCCGGAGTAACCTGAATCACTCTGTCGAAACCAGCATCCAGCATCGCCTGCCTGTCGCTCACGCCACCCGATACAAGCCAGATTTTCTGATTGGTAACATGCTCAAGGATTCTTTGTGGCAGTTTCCCCATCAAGGTCTGCCGGTCGCTATGTCCTTCGCCTGTAATCACAAGGTCAGCATTCTGAATCAAGGCGTCAAACCCAATTTTCTCTAAAAGAAGCTCAGCCCCAGGACGAGCCTTGGCATTGAAATATTGCAGGAAGGCGTAGCCCAAACCACCGGCAGCACCAGCTCCCGGAGTCTCACTCCTGTCATAACCGAAATGCTTGGCGCTCACCTCGGCAAACTTCCGGGCACGGGCATCCAGCATTTCCGCCATCTTAGAGTCTGCTCCCTTTTGAGGAGCAAAGACATGAGCTGCGCCGTTCTCGCCGCAAAGAGGATTGGTAACGTCTGAAGCCAGCACAAAGTTGCATTCCCTGCGTATCGTCTTCCAGTCGTCACCCATAGCCTTGAGCATTCCGATACCGCAATCTGAAGTGGCACTTCCGCCCAATCCCACGATGAAATGGGTCACGCCCCGGCGATAGGCATTCACGATCATCTCGCCCACACCCCAGGACGTAGCCTTCATCGGGTTGCGCTGTTCGGGCTCTATCAAAGCCAGGCCTGCTGTCTGCGCAATCTCGATAATAGCAGTATTGTCCACTATTCCGTACTCAGCCTCCGTCCATCGCATCAGGGCATCATGAGCATGAATCCTCACCCGTTCACCCTTCATTGCCGAGAGAAAGGCATCGAGCATTCCCTCGCCCCCATCACTCATTTCGAGGGTTATGATTTCGGGAGCCGACAAAGCTCCTGCTATTGTGTCATTCACCTCCCTGCTCGTAAGGCAACCCTTATAAGAGTCGCATGCTATGACAATCTTCCGATATCCACTTCTCATCATATCTTTGTTGATACAATTGAATGCCTTTCATCGTGTCATGTCATTCCTGATAGAACTGCGTGAACACCTTGACGCAGAACTCATGGTCGGCAACGCTTCCAGTCTCACGGCAGCTGTGCATGGCAAGGATGGCATTTCCCATGTCGACACCACGCAGCGGAATGGAAGAGGCAAGAATGTTGCCCAGTGTGCTTCCTCCTGCCACATCACTGTGGTTCACAAAACGCTGGCAAGGCACACCAGCCTTCTCGCACAGGCCTGCAAAGACCGATGCAGAATAAGCGTCGCTGGCATACTTCTGGGCAGCATTAAACTTGATGACCGGTCCGCCTCCCAGCATAGGATGGTTGGTAGGGTCGTATTTCTCGGAGTAGTTGGGGTGCCATGCATGGGCATTGTCTGCCGAAATCATGAAGGCACGCTCCACAGCCTGATAATAAGCCTCCTCGGTTCCGCTTTGAGCCAGGGCGATGCGCTTGAGCATATAGGAGAGGAAAGGACTTCCGGCTCCCTGCTTGGTCTGCGAGCCCGTCTCCTCGTTGTCGAAGATGGCAAGCACCTGTGTGGTGTCGGTGGGTTGTGAAGCCAACAGCGCCTCAAGTCCGGCAAAGCACATAGACAAGTCGTCGAGTCTTCCCGAAGAGATCAACTCATTGTGCGCGCCAAAGGTGCAGGCAGGAGTGGCATCAGCCAGATAGAGGTCGAAGTCGAGAATGTCCTCGCGAGCCACGGTCTGCTGTTTGTTCAGTTCCTCGAGGATGATGTTCATCAGCAGGTTGCCTTTCTCCAGCTCGTCGTTGATGATTCCCAGAATGGGAAGCACATCTTTCTGTCGGCTCAGCTTCACCCCGTCGTTCACCTGTCTGTTGAAGTGAATGGCCAGGTTGCTTATCTGCAGCAATGGGCGCTTCACGTGCAGCAGGAGGGTAGTGGGGCTCATCACGTCCTTGCTCTTCACGATGACTCTTCCAGCGAGGGTGAGCGGACGGTCGAACCATGTCGACATGATGGGACCTCCGTACACCTCAGTGTTGAGTTTCACGATGCCTCCCTCGCAGTCTATCTCTGCATGAGGCTTGATGCGGAATGTGGGTGAGTCGCAATGGGCGCAAATCATGTGAAATCCAGTTTCTGCCAGGGCTTTTCTGCCTATCTGGAAGGCATAGATAGAGGAATCGTTCTTGGTGACAAAAAACTTGTCGCCAGCCTTTACCGTGCCTAAGGCCTCGGTAGTGTCAATGCGGCGATAACCATGTTGCTGCAACTCATCAGTAAGGTTCTTGACGGCCAGGAAATTGACTGGCGAAGCGTCGAGAAATGACAATAATCTCTTGATCATGTTTTATTTTGTTTTCGTTAATTCTATCTTGGGTTAATATGTATACCTTTTTAATTATATATAGTATTGTAATAAGCTGATAATAAACGTGTTATGTATTTTTATTATTGTTTGGGTAACAAAAAGTCGTTTAAAACTTGTTAAAGTACTCTTACTGTTCTGCTATCCAAATACAAAGATAACAATAAACTAATAAATAGCAAATGTACTTTAACTTATTTTAACTCCGATACCTATTGCTTACCCACTTCCTACCTATTTCATGGTTTTTTCAATATTCTTTACATTACACATTTTTTTACATTTTGTGGTTTCGGAAATTGCTTCTATCTTTGCATCGTCAATGTTACGGTTGACAGACAAAAGTAGTCCTCCTTTCAAGGCGTATGCCTACAAGATATGAACCTCTGAGTCGTTGTCCGTAACCAACACTCGGGGGTTCTTTTTGTACCCCTGAGTTTAGAGACAAGACAAAATGAAAGACTATGGGCTAAAAACCTTCCGATTCATCAAGTCTATAAATTGCAAGGAAGACCGCACGGCAAATCGTAGGAACTGATAGCAGAAGACGAGCGGAGGGGAATCTACTCCTTATGCTGCTTAGGTTAACTGATGTGGAATTATCAAGTGACCAGATGATGGGGGATGATGGGACTCATCCATACTCAGATTCTTAGTTTTTCTGATTCGTTCACATACGTGTGCGATAAGGGGAACCAAGAATCAAAAGGAATCAAAAACTATCCATTTTTAAAATTCAAATAATAAATTGGATAAAATAAGTAAATAGTAAGCAAATGTCGAACTAAAAATTATATAATATGGCAGTTGTAAATATAGACTTGTCTGAGTACGATGCAATACGTAAGCGTAACTCGGAGTTGGAAGAGCAAGTGAAGGAACTTAAAAAGTTGAACGAATCCTTGAAAGGAGGTTCAAAGGTTATTCTTCGCAAAGAGACAGTTTTAGAACACGAGATTGGTGTTCCTGATTATGGTTCATCCGTGTACCCAACTTACAAACGCAGAGTGAGTAGAGATGTTATAGGGTCTTCTGAGTCCTATGTTAACTTTGAGGATGTACGTTTAAAGGTTGAGCAGGCTATGAAAGATGAGATTAATCGTAGCATCGATAGTAGGGACTACGAGAGACAATCTTATGCTGAAGCAAAAAGAAAACTCGATTGCGAGTACGACTTGAAGAAAGTTGTACTTGAAAAGGAGTACAAAAATAAGGCTGAGGACTTGGAAAAGGAATATCAGCGCAAGGAGCGTGATTTTGAATCTGAAAAACTGCGAATTTTAAATCTGCTCCCGAAAATCAACAAGTTGGCAACAGAGTTGCGTGATGATTTGATTAATCGGTTTTTTGTGCCAAAACATGCTGTTGAGTTAGCGGAAACTATATTAAAAATAAAGTAGGCTTATGAAGAAAATTAAATGGAAAATTGCCGCATTCGTGGCATGGGTTGTAATAACCCTTATGGTTGTAGATGTCGGACTTAGAGGCGTAAGCAAGGCAGATACAACGACAAACATTGTTAGTGTAGCAGTTCTTTTGTTTTGGGTTCTGTTTTCGGTAGCAACAAATTGTTTAACATTCAAAAATAACAAAAATGAAAAGACAGATTAAATTATTGTGTGTGTTGTCGCTGTTTTTCTCAGCATTGTGTTTAACTTCTTGCAGTGAACGTGTTGATGCTGGTTCTGAGGGTATTCTCGTTAATCTCTACGGCTCCGACAAAGGCGTTGATGATGTGAGTCTTGTAACAGGTCGTGTGTGGTACAATCCTTTTACTGAGGAGGTATATGAGTACCCTACGTTTGTTCAGACTATTGACTACCCAGAGTTCACCATTAACGCAAAGGATGGTTCTGAGTTTACCGTTGACCCTACTGTTTCTTTGAAAATGGTGGATGGTAATGCGCCAAAGGTCTTCAAAAAATACCGCAAGGAATTGAAGGACATTATCAACGGCACTTTGTTTAACTACGTAAAAGACGCATTCCGCATTCAGCTGAACAAGTACACAACTGACCAAATTGTCAGCAATCGTGACTTGGTAGAGAGAGCTATTGAGACGCAACTTAGTAAGGCCCTTGCCAAAGAACATTTTCATCTTGAGCAGCTAACGTCTGGTCTTAAGTATCCAAGCTCTATCGTTGAGGCTGTCAATCAGAAGAATAAGGCAATACAGGAGGCACAGCGAGCACTTAATGAGGTGGCAGTAAAGAAGGCTGAGGCTGAGAAGATGCTTGTGCAGGCTCGGGCAGAACGTGAGGCTAACGAGCTAAAGACTGCTTCACTTACTCCTGCTATTCTCCAAAAGATGTGGATTGAGAAATGGGATGGCAAGTTGCCAGTATATGGCAATTTACCTCAGATGATGATGGTGAAGTAGGATGGTATCAGAATCAGCAAAATATTATCAGACTCACCCAGCAGCAAGGGCGAGGAAGGCGGCTTACGACACTCGCTTTGAGTCTTCTCCTTCACAGAAGGCTAAACGTAGGGAGTTGGCCAGGCATAATGTTGATCACGACAAAAAGTATGGTGCAGCTTCTCGCAATGGTATGGATGCCAGCCACACAAAGTCGGGTATCAGATACAAGCCTTCGTCTGTCAATCGTGGTAGTAAGAGTGATATGCCTGGAGACAGAAGGGCAAGAGGTGGCCGCTCATAGTGAATCTTTCCAATTTGGAAATAACTGGAAAGAATTGGAAAAAAGAAAGGGAGTGCTCACGCATTCCCTATTCTCTTCCTAACAATCTTTATAACCTAAAAACCTAAAACCTATGAAAGACTTGTATCTCAATTTTATATGAACAACATATTATCCTTCTTCCTCTGACATCTGTCTTAACTTCTCTGTGAGCGCATTATGCACCTCACGCTTATCGTCAAGAGTGACGGTCTGTAGCTTAGGACAGTTGAACTCCATTATCTTGATGAATGATGTGACTTTATCCTTTGGCTCACATTTGTTCCAAGCTTCCATGAAATCGTCCCATGCTTCTCGAGTAAAGTCAGCACACAACTCACGAAACTCCTTAGTGATAGGAGACTCGTAGCCTTTCTGTTTACCTCCAGTCTTTGTTCGACCTTTCTCGAACTGACCTTTTGTATTTCTGTCTGCTGCCATTACTATTAATTTTCTGCAAAGGTAGTAATATTCTTACATTCTGAAACCTTATCCGTTAACTTTATCAAGCAGCATACGCCTTAATTAATAGATAAGATTACTATTATATAAGGTATATTTATCTTTGTACCATTATTAATAATTTAATTTTCATATATATGATAGGTACACTAATAGGTGCTGGGCTTAGTATTGCAAGCAGTATCGCTGGCGGTATAGCTAACCGCAAGGCGAGACGTAAGCAGGAGCAGATGCTTGCCCAGCAGCAGAGAGAAAATCAGGCATGGTATGACAGAAAGTACAACGAAGACCCTACCAAACGTGCCGACACAGTAAGGTTACTCACTCAGATGCAGGAGCAGATTAAGAACAGAAACAGAGCAGCTAAGGGCAGACAGGCCGTAATGGGCGGCACAGAAGATTCCACTACTGCGGTAAAGGAGGCCAATAACAAGACTCTTGCAGATACTACGTCACAGATCGTTGCGGCTAACGAGAGTCGTAAGGATAATATCGAACAACAGTATCAGCAGAACAAGCGATCCATTCAGGGGCAGCAGATGCAGATGGAAGCAGAGAAGTCGGCTGATACAGCCAATGTCGTAGCAGGAGTGGCTGGTACAGCCTCCAATATCGCTGCTACGCTTGATGCTGGTGCTGGCGGTGCAAAGAAGACAACTGCAAAGAATCAGAATGACATCCTCGGCTTGAAGGCGAAGGCTACTGGCCTGCCGTCAGAGGACGAGCTGGATAGCCTTGGTGATAAACTCAAAAAGGTTAAAGCATAGCCTATGAAAGTATCAGATATGTTACGAAACAATAATGGCTTGAAGACTACACAGAGTGTACTCAACAAGCAGCAGAGCGGTGTGGATGCTTCTCAGAAGGTGGCGCAGACTCAGGCACCAGTCTTCACCCAGCAGCAACTGGATGCGGCTGGCAAGAAGGTTGATCAGATGAATGCTGCCACTCCTACAGATGATGCTATGAAGGTGGCAAGAGAAAAAACTATTGCTACTCAGCAAGCTGTTGCCAAAGGTGTGGACGTGAATCAGGGAGCAGCCAGTGATGAGGATGATAAACCGTCCGTTCCTATCGTCAAGAAGGAGGAACAGAACCCTCTGTCTAAGCAGCTATCTTATGCAGATATGTATAAGATGCTGAATCCTGAGCATGAAGAGACGGCCGAACAGAAGGCGAACAGAGAGAAGAAGGAGCGTACCAAGGCTCGTATTGCTGCCCTGGGGGATGGTCTCCGTGCGCTATCCAATATCTACTTCTCTACCAAGGGTGCAAAGGTGGTACACAATCCTGAGTCGGATATATCAAAGGTGGTAAATAAGCGAAAGGAGTATATGGATGCTCAGAGAGAAAAGAATCAGGCGGCATGGCTGGCTGGGTATCAGAGGGCGATGGCTCTTGATGAGGAAGCTCGCAAGAATAACCTGACTCTTGCTGAGCAGATGAGGTATCACGATATGCAGAATGAGACTAACAAGACGAAAAATGACCAAGGTCAGCAGAGAATCGATCAAGGAAATAGGAGACTTGACTTGTCGAAGATGAAGTATCAGACTGATGCTGATTACAAGAAGGCGGTCTTGGCTATCAAGAAGGCTTTGGCTGATGGTCAGATTTCACACTGGCAAGCACAAGAAGCTATTCAGCGCATGAATGCTGCGACAGGTCGTATTCGTGCGAACAAGTCAGGAAGTGGCAGTTCAAGAACTGGCTCCTACTCAGGAGAGGTAGATGAGTACATGGATTTGATGGAAAAAGACCCTGAGGGTATGGCTGAGGCTGCAAGGGAAGTGAAGAAGATGGGTTACTCACCGAAGACTGCGGCTGGAAAGAAGGCTCAGAAGATTGCCTATCAGCGTAAGCATGGCAAGGGTAAACAGAATCATACATCATCATCCAAGGGTGGTTCATCATCAAATGGAGGTAAGAAGAAAACTGGTGTGAACTGGTAATGTATAATAAACAAATATAATTATCATGGCAGAAAGACCATTATACACTTTATATAAGAATCTGAAAGCACAGAACTATGATGTGCCTAACGATTACAATAAGTTCGAGAGTGCCCTGACCAGAGACGGAAAGAGCGGTGCTGATAACAGACATGCTATCTATGAGAACTTGAAGGCTCAGAACTTTGATGTTCCTGATACTTATGAGCGTTTCTATTCTGCACTCTTTGAACCTCGTAGCAAGACTTCATCAAGAGCGAAAGGCGGTAGTGTTCCTATGAGTGCTGCTGATCGTGCTCGTTTCTCTGCTGGAGCAGCAGCCATCTCAGAAAGCGCAAAGCAGATGGCTAATAATGCTGGAAGGTACAACCGACTGAAACAACGCAAGCAGAAGCAACAGAAGGATTTCGGCCGTGTGAACTTGGGTACACACCTGACTCCTTTCGGTGGTGATGCTAACAATGTAGTGAAGGATGAGTTTGCTTACAATCCTGAGACTGGCAAGGCTGGTGCATACGTTACATCTGACAATGAGAATGCTTACACACAGAGTGATGCAGAGCAGAAACAAAATGTATTAGATAAGTATGATGAGGAGTGGAATAAAGCAGTAGATATGGGTGTAGTTCCCTCTGAGTTGGATAAGGCTGACCCTGATTTGTCCGACACAGATGTTGCTATGCGACAAATGGAGAGAAGACAGAAATGGCTTGACGAGAATCAGAACAGACGTTCTAAGGAATTGAATGAGTCTATGCACTTGCAGGATTCTCCTTTTGTAGCATCAGGTGGTGCCGTTGCTCCTTCATCATTCAATACATCTATAGGCAATGAGGCAAACCGATTGTCTGATGTAGAGTATGGTGCTTATAATACTGCTAAGGCTTATAATCAGATGTTGCGTACCACCCTGCTTCAGGAGTTGAAGGAACAAAAGCAGAAAGGCGAAAATGTTGGTTGGTGGAAAGATAAGTGGAATGATGTTTCCAATTATTTTGGTGGAATGCTTGATACCATGCTTGACCCGAAGTTGTTTTCTCAGGGTGTTATGGATGCAGCTATTGCAAACAATATGCTACAGGTAAAGAAAGGTATGGAAGATGGAACAATTAAGAAAGGTTCCAATGCAGGAAATGCCGCACAAGCTATGTTCGGTGCTATTCAGCAACAACAAGGAGAAGCTGCAAATCAGCAACAGAATGGTGCTAAGGCTTATCAGTATGGAGACATGAACGGTCGCTCGTTGAAGTTTATGGGAGATTTCCTGACGAGCGGATGGAGAGAGGTTATGACTACTGGTTTTACAAAGGCAGGAGAAAAGGTAGGAGAGAAAATGGCTCTCGGTGCTCTTGGTAAATGGTTTACTAAGAATACTGGTCGTGTGCTCGGTGATATAGCTGGTAGTGCAGCCTTGGCAGCAACCAATCAACTCGGTTCTACATATAATAACGTGATAGAGCGTTATGTTGGAATGAATAATGAGAATGGTGGTGTGACCCAAGACAAGGATGGCGATTTGAAATTCAATGAAGGTGTCAGTCTTGGTAAGGCTATCAAGGATGGCTTTGGCTCTGCTACGATAGAGAACTTCTCTGAAATGTTCGGTGAGTATCTGCCTGGTGCATCTAAGTTGTTGTCTAAGTTGGGTCTTTCAAAAGTGTCTTCCTTCTTTGAAAAGATAGGCAATAATGCTTACTATAAATGGCTGAGCAATGCAACTAACAAGTCAGGAATACAAGGTGTGATGGCTGAGATTTCCGAAGAGGAGTTTGGTACTGCTCTTCATGCAGCATGGGGTGATGGAGACGGAAGCTGGAGTGACTTCAATGTTTTCACGAATCCTGATGCGAGAGAAAAGCAGATTGACACTTGCCTTGGAATGTTCTATTCTGTTGGTTTTATGCAGGCACCTCGAACTGCTGTTGGTGCTATAAATGCCATTCAATACTTCAAGATTAAACATCAGGTCAATAAAGCAGACAAGTTCGGTCAAGGGGTGTTTAATGATAAGTGGGAGGAAATCAAAAGCAAAATTGATGTGTCAACCAATGCAGACTTGACTAAGACAGTCTTGGATGCTACTCGTTCAGATTCTATGACTGCCAAGCAGAAAGATGCGGTTATCAATTATGCTATGTTTCTAAGCAAACTGCGTGGATTCAATCAGGCAGCAGATGCAAAGACAAAAGATAAGGTGGAAGAAGGTGATACTGCTCCAACTTTATCCAACGACCTTGATGATGCTTACACGGAAGGTCACAATGCGGATGATGCAGACAAGCATGAAATTCAGATTCAGCAGGAAGACCAGATGAAGACTCTTGCAGCAGCATTGGGTATCTCTGAGCAGCAGTTATCAGGCATGAGTGATGAGGAATTGGAATCCATGACTGGTCAGGACGATAAACTTGACCAAGCTATCTACGACTACCAGTTATCTACTGCCCGATACCAGGGTGTTGTTGATGATGCACAAGACAAGGTTGACCTCGCTGCTCATCAGGCTGCTCAGAAAGTTGATATGTACACAGACCGAAGTCGTGGCTCTGTCCGTAATGCAACCATCAAAGCAAGTGGTGGTGCGGAAGACTATGGTGTATATATTATCTCAGGTAATATCGCTACCAACGAAGATGGTTCTATCAACGTATCAGGTAGCGATAGTATGATATTGTATTACGACCCGACAACAGATAGCGTAGAGCACGCTGATGCATTGATGTTTGCAGAACTGGGCAAAGAACTCCCTGCTGATGATGTGAAGACTCAGGCGGTGGCTGACGCTAAGGAAAACGCTATCAAAGAGATTGCTGGTATCATTGACGGAACTGTTGATGTTGGCTCCCAGTTTACCGTGACTGATGCAGACGGAACAGAGCATACTTATGAGGTGCTGGCTGATAATGGTGATGGTACTGCTATGATTACGATTGATGGTAATATCCCTACTGAACTCGTCAAGGGTGAGAGTGTGCAGATGCCTTATCCTCTTGCTGACCTGCAACAGATGAAAGACTTGGAAGACCAGAAGAGACTGGAAGCTGCCAAGGCTGAACGTGAGCAGATGGAGAAGGAACGTGCTGCCCAACAGACTCAGGAGGTAGAAGAGACTCAACCTTCATTTGACTTCAATCAGATTCTTAATGATAATGGTAATGTGGTACTCGTTGATGTTCTTAACAAGGATGGCAATACCAAATATCCTGACTCTAAGTTGTTCCTCATTCGTGATACTGGTGCAAAAGCTAAGGTCGTTGAGTTGAAGAGTGATGGCACTCTCGTTCCTCATGCTGTGAACAAAGAAGATGTGGCGACTATCTCTTCTATGTCGCTTGATGAGTACAAGCAAGCTATGCCTGAATCCTCAATGATAGAGGATAATAGTGGAGAGAATAGAGGTGGAATAGAGACTGAACCTACAACAATAGAGGATGAGACAACTCCTGATGTTGCAGAGAATACAGAGACTACTGCTCCTGCTGAGAAGAATGCCGAGAAGACACAACAGACTCCTGCCATTACTCTTGAAGATGGAACTATCGTGCCTATGCTGGAGGATGGCAATCCTGACTTCTCGAAGCTGACTGCTGAACAGACTGCTGAGTTGTATGATTCCCAGTTTGGTGATGATGCAGATAGTATTGTATCTGGATATGTCGCTGATGCAAAGAAAGCACTCGACAAGGCTAACAACATGACTGTGAAGGGTAAGACTTTCGTGGAACAGAAGGCTGCTAAGGATGCCAAGGAGAAGGCTATTGCTGATGCCCAGGCTGCTTACGGCTCTGCTGTCGCTATCCGTGATGCTTATAACGAGCGACAACTTGCTAAGGAAGAGAATACTCCTGATGGCAGAAAGAGCCTCATTGAGAAGGCAAGAAGAAAGTTTGCTCGATTGAAGAACAGCGAAGAATGGAGTGAGCGGCCTGGTGACTTGTGGAATGAGACGATTGGCAAGTTGCTTCATCGTCTGTATGATGCTACTGGAATTGATGTGTTCGATGATACTCCTAATACTGTCTATGAGTATGTCGCTGCCAATGTCGGTCCGTATAGCCTGAATTATGAAGGAAACGATAATTCAAAGGGAGTACAACAGGAGACAGGTTTGTCTCGATCTGACTTTGCTAAATCGGGATGGCTTGCTGCCGAAGGTAAGGGTATGACTATTGATGCTAAAGTGCACAGACTTTGGGAGAATAGACCTTCCAACTTGGAGAGTGCGGACACGCAGGATATAAGGAATGCCTTGATCAGTCTTATTACAAGCGGTCAGACTGCATTCCAGGCGAGAGATTATATCCTGAATCAGCGTATTGAACTTGCAGAGGGTGCGTTAGAGGAGCAACTAAGGCAGGAAGAAGATGCGGCCGAAGCTCAGAAAGCTAAGGAGGAGGAAGAAAATAGTAATAAGGCTGACAATGACTCGTCTAACGAGTCTAATGTTCGGTCTAACGAGTCTAATGAAACATCTGACGAGAAGGTTGAGGAACAAAATAGGGTATTCGGTGAACAACTCGATGAATCTGACCTTCCTTTCTCTGCTAAGGAGAACGGAATGCAGCAGACAACATCTGAGCGTGCTGCTGACGTGGAGAAGAACAAGGTGGATGATATTAAGGTCGTTGACAATATCGTTGGTAAGAAGACACGCAAGGCTTTCGAGAGACTGGCTAAGATGATGGGTGCAAACATTCAATGGCAGTACTCCGACAAGATGGGTAACGGATGGATTCAGGAGACCAAGGACGCTGATGGAAACGTTCATCGTACCATTTTCATTACTCTTGACTCTTCTATCACGGAAGGTGCCCAGTTTATCTTCGGTCATGAAATGACTCACCAAATCAAGAACCTGAACCCTGCTGCATACAATGAGTTGACTCAGCTTGTTCTTGATACCTATGGCTCTGATGCCTTCGACAAGGCGGTGGACGAGACTATGCAGAGATATTCCGATGCAGGATTCTCTGGTCGTGCCCGTGATTACTACGCTGAGGAAGTTGTTGCTGATGCGGTGGGCGAAATGATACGAGACCTCAATTTGGCTCATACTCTCGCCTTGAAGATGTCTCATCCTCTGCTCGCTGCTATCCATGAGATATTACAGAAGATTAAGTTGGCGTTCTATGGTACTGAGTATAGCGATGTGACCAAGAATATCATCCGTTCCATTGAACAAGCATACGTGAAGACTGCCAAAGGTGAGGTGGAGAACTCTGAGACTGGCGAAAATGTTTCCTTCTCTCTCCGTCAAAAGCCTGAACCTAAGAAGAAGGGTATCGGTTACAAGGTGTTCGTATTGAAGGAGGGCAAACTATATCCGCCAATGGTAGCGAACCCTGATGGTGCAGCTACCCCAGTTGGTGTATGGCTCGATGCTGATGCTGCTCCTATCGCTGGCGAAAGCAAGACTGGCAGACCTCAGGTAAAGCAGGGCGGCAAGGGAACACAAGGCGGTAGCGGCAAGTTAGCCTATAGACCAGGCTGGCATCTTGGTGTCGTACCTTACGCTATTCAGTTCAATCGCAAGGATGCTGATGGAAACAAGACTCTCTTCCCTAAGAACTTCGTGTTCGCTGAGGTGGAGTATGCTGCTGATGTTGATTATCAGGAGGAAGCTCGCCAAGAGGGTATCAATCCATCAGGTAAGTATCAGCACTCACTCGCTGGCTTGAAACATCTGCCTACTGATGGTTATTATATGTACCGTACAAATCCGAACCCTGAGACTGACCCTTGGGTGATTACTGGTGCGATGAAGGTGAACCGTATCTTGACCAGAGCAGAGCAAGCGGACTTGGTAAGCAAGGCAGGTCGTGAACCTCAGCAGATTCAGGAGGGCGATATTGTTACTGATGATGTTGTTAATAGCATTAATCAGGAGATAGCTGCTGCTCCTAAGTTCTCGCTGAAGGTATATCATGGTAGCGGTGCTGACTTCACAGAGTTTGACTTTGACCACATGGGTGAGGGTGCTGGCTCCCAAGCATTCGGTTGGGGTGGCTATGTTACATCATCCAAGAAGATTGGAAAGAGTTATGCAACTCTAATGGACAATGACCCTTCTAAGGCATATTATCGCATTCAGCGTTCCAATGGTACAAGATTTGCCAAGAAATATCCTACTATAGAATCATTCCTGCATGGTGATAAGCAAATAGCCAAGAATGACAAGTTTACAGAGCAGGAAAAGATAGACTACTATAATGAAATGAAGAAGTTGGCTGAGCCATATCATAATCTCTATGAGGTGGATATACCTGAGGATAATGGCGGCAACTATCTGGATTGGGATGCTCCTATAACTGATGAACTGATAGATAAGGTAGCTAAAGCACTAACTTCTTTGCGTAGCTACGATATTAAGGACTTGAAGAAGGATAGAACCTTTGACAACTTCTATAAGACTATCTCAATGAGAAGTGTCAAGGATGATGCAACCTTCAATGATGATAAGGCTGCAAGCAAACTTCTCTCTTCTCTTGGCTATACTGGCATCAAGTATAAGGCTGGTCGTAACTTTGGTGGTGCAGAGGAAGGCGATACCAACTATGTTATCTTCAAGCCTGAGGATATGCAAATCACAGAGCACACCAAGTTCTCTCTTCGTTTGAAATCTGCTATTGACGAGACAGAAACCAACCCATCTGATGCACAGAAGGAGAGCGGCAACTATAAGAAGGGACACATCAAGTTCGGTGGCTACGATTACACAATCGAAAATCCAAAGGGTTCTACTCGCTCAGGCAAGGATGCAAATGGCAAGGAGTGGAAAGTGACTATGCACGATACCTATGGCTATATCCGTGGCAAGTTTGGCAAGGATGGCGACCATCTGGATATGTTTATCAATGACAAGGCAGACCTTGATAATTGGAATGGTGATGTGTTTGTCGTTGACCAAGTGAATCCTGATGGCTCGTTTGATGAGCATAAGGTGATGTATGGCTACGACTCCATGAGTGATGCAGAAAAGGCTTATCTCGCCAACTATAGCGAGGGATGGCAAGGTCTTGGCAATATTACTGGAGCAAGCAAGGCTGAGTTCGACAAGTGGCTTGATACGAGCAATCGTAAGTTAAAGCCGTTTGCAGACTATGCTAAGGTGAAGTTCTCGCAAGCGCAGTCTGTAGCTGAACCTCGCCAATCTTTGGATGATATTAAGCCAGTTGGTGTTGGTGCTTTTGGAAATATATACAATCAGTTCCGTGGTAAAGCTAAGGCTGCAATCGAGTTCTTGAAGAAGGTTCGTGGTGGAGAAGCTGTTGGTGCTCTTCATCATAAGGATATTGGTGATATTGATTTGGTATGGGGCAAAGAAGGAACTGGGCATAGTGATGGCTATGGTCTTTCTAAACTTGTGAAGTATCATCCTGAGGTTCTTGACAACTTGCAGGAGATTCTGAATGATATGCGTGTTGTTTCAAGCAGTAAGAATCGTGTAAACTTGGAAAGCGAAACCCATAAGGCTGGTGTTCGTCTTACTTGGGATGGAGAAAGAAAGTCTTGGTTGTTGACTGCATTTAAAAAGGAAACTTCGGCAAGCGACAAGAGGACAGACACTGCCGCTACTTCGTTGGAAGGTGACACCGCTCTCTCCCAAACCGAAGGTTCTGCTGCAAAGATAGGCAATTCTTCTGAAACTTCCAAGGAAAATGGAGAAAAAGTTGAGGTTGAGGAGCCAAAAACCTTCGAGGAGTTCTTGGATCATCCTTCTTTGAAGTTCTCAATCAAGAATGAGGAGCAGAGAAAAGCGGCTGAGGATGCTTACGAATATGCTTCCAAACACCGTCCTAACAAGTATGCTCAGTATGCTTTGGTGGATATGGGTACATCCTCAAAAATACCAGAGTATTACGAGAAGAAGGTTTTGGCAGACAACTGGAGACGATTCTATAACAATAAGTCTTGGGGTAATTATAAACTCTTTGACCTCGATCGTCCTTTTGTAGAACAAGTGAATGAAGTAAAGGGCAAAGTTCCTAACAAGTTCGTTAATTCTGATGCAGCGACAAACAAAGATAATATCAAAGGTTTGGACAGACAGGTGAGTTCTGTAGCAGAACCTCGTTTCTCGTTGAAGGATGAAAAAATCAAAAGTGTTGCTGAAAAGTTTGGGGTAAATGAGGATGATGTTGCAATGTATGCCAATGCTATAGAGAAAGGTTCTACTGCTGAGGCTGCACGTGCAAGAGCAAACATCAAGCGTCACTTGTTGCAGGCAAATGAAGATAAGATTACCTCGTTTAAGGAACTTATTAAGTACACCAAACCTGTAAATGATGCTTTGAAGGAAAACTTTGGAGACCTTGATGCAATGATTGAGGAAAGAAGAAAGCAGGTTGAAGCTGAGCGCAATGCTATGGAAGCTGCAAGAAAAAGAGCGCAGGAAGAGGAAGAAAAGAGACAGAAACATTTGGAAGAACTCTCTCTGATTCCGACTGACGAACTTGATAAGCGTTATATGGATGCCATTGCTAATAATGATGAATCAACGGCAAGGGAAATGCTTGATGAATCAGCAAGACGTAATGGTTATGATGACGTTGATAGCGATTACCAAGGTCAGGGTGCGTGGGCTGCACCTTCAAATCCTCAATATGAGTCTGATGAGGCAAGAAGAGCCGACATCGAAAACTCTCCTGATGTAAACTTGGAGGATATTGCTTTAGGTTATAACTTGCAACCTGATGATTATTTCGACAATCCAAGAGCATATATGAATAATACTGCTCATGGATTGGAGTCTGCTCATGTTATAAAGAATGCACTTGATGCCATTAAGAATGGTGAGAAAGATGTTAAGGTTAAGGTTTATCGTGCCGTTCCTACTTCTGTAAAGGAAGGCAAGTTGCGTAATGGTGACTGGGTTACTCCTTCAAAGAAGTATGCTGAAATGCACGGTGATAACAGATTGGATGGAAAATATCGTATCATCGAAGACGGAGTTCCTGCAAGTCAATTATGGTGGGATGGCAATGATGCTAATGAGTTCGGTTTTGATGATGGTAAGGAATATAGATATAAAAATGCCAAGAATAATCGTAAGTTGAATGACCTCATAACTTATGATAATAAAGGCAACGTGATTCCTCCTTCAAAGCGTTTCAATTCTCGCAAGAATGACATTCGTTTCTCTCTCGCTGGTGAGCGTGGTGCGGCTGATATGGCTGAGGATTTGAAGGCTCTGAATACTCCTGATGAGGTGGATGATGCTATCAGGACTGCCATTGAGGAAATGCCGAGCGGCTGGCAGATGGCTAACAAGAAGATGATTCATGTTGCTCAGGCTCTGGGCGAGAACCGCAAGGCTGAGATTGCTGGCGAGGAACCTAAATTCTCATTGAAGGATGGCTCGCTCATTAAAGCAGGAACCTACTTTAGTGGTGGAGGCCTTGTTGAGGAAGGCTTGAAGGGTATCATCGACCCTGTTATTGCTGTGGAGTATGATGAGAAGATAAGCGGTGTGTATCGCAACAACTTCGGGCAGCATATCGTAACTGCTGATGTCCGTGACGTTGACCCTAAGGAGTTGATCAAGCAGATAGATGGAGAGGTGGAGTACTTCCATGCCAGTCCTGTATGCAAGAACTACTCTCAGGCGAAGAGTAACCATGCCGAGTTGGAACTTGACAAGGAGACTGCTGCAAGTACTGCCGAGTTCATTAATGCGGTGAAACCAAAGGTCGTGACTATTGAGAATGTGAAGGGCTATAAGGATTCAGATGCGATGAAGACTATTACGGATGCTCTGGATTCCAACGGCTACACTTGGGATGCTGATGTCTATAACGCTGCTGACTATGGCGGCTACACCAGCCGAGAGAGATTGATTGTCCGTGCGGTTCGTGATGGCAAACTTCCTGATAAGCCAAAGAAGATGGCACGCAAGAGTGGATGGTATGAAGCTGTGGCTGATATTATCCCAACCTTGACAGAAAAGAAGAATGGTGTGGCACCATGGATGGATATTCGCCTGAAGGCTGATGGCATTGACTGGCGAAACATTGACAAGCCATTGTATGTGATGGGTAGTGCCTATGCAGACGGAAAGATTCCTCATGCCTTCGCTGATGAACTGCTGCCAACACTCAGAACCAAGAGTGGTGATGTGATTGTGATGCCTGATGGCAAGGTATATCGTGCCATGGGTAGAGTGCTCGCAAGAGTATCAGGAGTGAGTGATGACTACGAAATGCCGTTCTCTGAGAGTTTGAGCCATACCATCATCGGTAACGGTATTCCAACCCAGTTGACAGAACACGTAATTGCTCCTCTTGTTCAGAATACTTTGCGTCCAACTTCTCCAGAGGAAGGTAATACCCGATTCTCCTTGCGCTACGACCAGTTTGAGCATGACCTGAATAAGTGGAAGAAGGATAATAATCTGCCAAAGGATGCCAAGAGGCCAACCATTCCACAACGCAACGCTGGCGAGAGTGCTGCCGACTTCCTGAAGAGAGTGGATGAGTACCGCAAGCAGATGGCACTTTGGAAGACTGCTCCAACCTACGAGCAGCATCTTTTGAGTGACGATACTGCCCTTGGAGAGTTCAACCGAGAATTGCAGCGTGGCTCTGTGCTGAAACGTATCGCCTTCCAAGATAGTATGCTGGCTATCCGCAAGGCTCAGGAAGCAATCATGAAGGAAGTGGGTGTTGACAGCCTGAACATGGCTGAGGATGCCTATACTGCCGAGAATAGAAGTCATGGCAAGGGCAAGAATGAGTTTGAGGAATACAATAATGAGTTCTTGCATCCACTTAGAAAGGCTTATCATCAGATGAAGAAGGTGTTGGGTGATAGCTATGATAATGTGCGTATCTACATGATGGCTAAGCATGGCTTGGAGCGTGATGCACAGATGGCATTCAAGAAGTCACTGGAAGCTGACTATGAAGATGTGGCTCAGAGAAGTGCAGCATATAAGGCTTATAAGGGAGATATGAACCGAATGGGCAATGACAGCGGCTTTGAACTTGGCCACATAGATTATGCTACTTGGGTGCGAAATGACAACGCAATCAAAATGAAATACTCTCCGTCTTACATGAACTACCGATATGATAAGATGGGTATTGCTTTCGACTATTCCGGTCTGTCGGCTCTCTTTGATGGATCAGACTTTGAAGAAGCTGCAAGTAAACTGGTAAGGGATATTGAAAGCAAGCATATAGTTGAAACAAAAGAACTTTGGGATGCAACGAATGCTGCCACCAAGAAGATTCTTCGTGATGGTTATAAGGCAGGCATGATGAGCAAAGATACTTATCAGTACGTGCGTGATATGTATAGCCACTATATTCCTCTCCGTGGATGGGATGGTACTACTGCCGACCAAGTATGGGACTATATCGGTGGAGGCAAGGGTGCTTTCAATCAAACCTTGAAGAAAGCGCACGGACGTACCTCTGTTGCTGATGACCCTATCGCTTACATCGAGAATATGGCAGAGAGTGGAATCCTGCTGAACAACAAGAACTGGGTAAAGCAACACCTGATGCTCTTGGCTCAGAATCATCCAACCTCTTTGCTGACTTTGAGCAAGGCTTGGTACGTGAAGAGTACAGATGCCAACGGCAACGAAGAGTGGATTCCTGCTACCCCTCAGATTACTTCTCAGATGAATAGTAATCAGGTGAAAGCTGCCATTGATGCTTTCGAGCAGAAGATGGAGCAGTTGGCTCAGACTGGCGATGCTACCCAGCAGCGAGACGGACTGAACATAGCCTATCCTCAGACTCATAGCGAGGAGAGAGAACATGAGGTGCGAGTGATGAAGGATGGCGAGGAGTATGTGATCTACGTGAATGGTGACCCTCAGTTGGCTCAGGCGATGAACAATACCAGAGCACACCGAGTGAGAGAGATTCAGAGCGGCAAACTGGATAGGGCTGCTGCTTGGTTGGGAAGAAAGATGGCTGCTGCCTATACCAGTCTTTCGCCTCTCTTCATCCCTTCCAACTACTTCCGAGACCTGACTATGACTCTGGCTTCTACCGCTATTCGTGAGGATGGCAGATACAATTATCTCCTCAGAAAGAATCTCGCTACCTCTTGGAATCTCGGATTCATGCTGAGAGACTATCAGAACGGAAAGTTGAGGGATAAGGTGAGCAACGGAAATGCTACATCAAAGGAACAGATGTTCTATGACTTCATGATGAATGGTGGCGAGACTGGCTTTGTCTCTTCGCTTGATGTGGAAGACTTGAAGAAGAAATTCAAGAACGACTTGAAGGATTTGGATAGATGGAAGGCGAACCCAGTAAAGGTAGGGCACACCATTATGGATGGCATTGAGTTCCTGAACAGAATGATTGAGGATAGCAACCGATTTGCGGTCTATATGACTTCCATCCAGTATGGTCGCTCCATTGATGAGGCTGTGAATGATGCCAAGGATGTAACCCTGAACTTCAACCGCAAGGGTACTGGCGAATATGGCTGGCAGATGATTAGAAATCTCTATCTCTTCATCAATCCGGCTGTACAGAGCTTGCAGACCTTGGGTGCGCTTGTAAAGCATCATCCTTTCAAGTTCACGGCTGTTACTGCAGCTTGGTTGGCGAGTGGTGTACTGGTTCCTATTGTCAATGCAGCCCTGATGAGTCTGTTGGGCGGTGATGATGATAAGGATAAGTATTGGCAGTTCTCTAAGTGGGATAGACGAAACAATGCCATTATGTGGATTCCGTTTACCAACGAATATGTGAAGATTCCGCTTGCTCAGGAGTTCCGTGCCTTCTATGGCATAGGCGATATGATTGCTTCCAAGATGATGGGTGGCGAGCTGGCAGAGGAAACTTGGAGCCAGTATGCAGAAGACTTGCTCGGTCAGGTAGTGGATATGCTTCCGCTTGATCCAACTGGATATGATGGCAACATAGCAGTCAGCCTGATGCCGAACCCTATTCGCCCTGTCTTCGAGTTGGCTTTCAATGTTGATTTCACTGGCAAGCCATTATTCAAGGAGACAGAGTACAACAAGTATGACCCAAACTTCACCAAGGCATACGTGGGCACTCCTGATTGGCTGGTGCGAGTATCGAAGATGGTTAACTCAATCGGAAATGACTATCCTGATGTACAGCAGAATGCCATAGATGCTTTTGGAGACCCAAGATACAATCTGAACAACCCAGCGGTGGTTGATCACGTCTTGTCTTCCTATCTCGGTGGTGCATACACAATGGGAAGTCAGGTGCTCGGTGTCCTCACCAAGTCACTCAACGACCCGAAGGAAATCAAGATGGCAGACATACCATTGGTAAGCAAGTTCGTGAGCAACCCAGATGATAGACCAGTCACCAAGAAACAAGGTGATGAGTTCTGGAATATGAAGGAGAACCACGACCGTGCAGCCAATACCCTGAGCAAGTTGAAGAAACAAGCTAAGGTGGATGGCGATTACTCTATGCTGGAGCGGTTCTACGGCTCAGAGGAATACAAGCAGTATAAGCAGGAAGATGTGAAGGTGAAGAAGTATGAGGAAGACAAGAAGAAGGAACGTGCCGATGAGAGTGGGGAAGAGTACAGACCTCACAAGCTGAATGCCGAGGATATATACAAGGCTCACGCTACTCCGAAGGATGATTTCGAGGACTTGAAGCTGAAACAACTCTTCATCAAACTGAATGGATTCAAGACCTCCTACGACCTCTTGGTTGACACGGCTCCTGGTCAAAGCGATGGCTACTACAACACCAACAAGACTGCCATTGATGCCATTGACGAGATTTCCCTTGACAAGCAGGAGATTTCCGAGTTGAAGAAGGGCTTCTTGGAAGATGGCAAGGATGCCTACAATGCTGAGGATATGAAGCAGATTCGTGAACTGAGAAAGAAGATTCTTGTCGTGCTGGAGAAGGCTAACAAGGTAGTTGTGGCTAATCAGAAGGCGAAGGCTGAGAAGTAACAGATATGAATATCTCCTGAAGGCGCAAGGCTTTCAGGGGATATTTGCTTTCATTCTGAAACTTTTTATTTCTTTAATTTGAATAAAACTTTCAATCTGTAAGTATTTGCAAAGTTTAATATTTAAAATCTTATATAAATCAATACATTTCATATATTTTTATTATATTTGCCGAATCTAAGAACGTTTAAAAATTCTACAATTTAAAATTCTCAATCGAAAATAAACTAAAAATGAAGGCTTATGAAGCAAGATGATGATGAAGACCAACGGGTCAGGAAATTGATAGGAGAGATAACTAAACTTCTCCCTGAACGCAGTAAAATAAAAACAGATTTACTTTACTTCAAGTATGCGCCAATATTGGTCATGCTTATCAGATGGTATGGTGTATCTCAGTTCTATGACAACAAGATGGAGATTACACTATGGTACGAAGAAAACGAGGAACCAGTCTGGTTCTTTTATTTTATCACTTATATTCTATATCCGATTTCCCTTTGGAAAGGTCAGGTGTTGCACAGATTGTGCGTGGAGTGGCGAATACCTATCTTGTATATTGCAGGAGTCAATGTGATACACATCATGTTCGGTTCTATTGTTATCACAAACGATATGTATTATTGTGATATATTCCTGATTACACTCATTCTAATTTTATACATATATGTCGCAATTAGTAAATTACAGAATCATAGAGGCAGGACTTCGTGCTCTTGCTGATAAGGCACACGAGTCAGCAGTAGCACAAGACGAAGGGAACCCAATACCTTGCGGTCTGTCGGAAGGTGACATGGAACTGGTGGCTCTCCTTACTGCCATGATGAATGATACGCAAGCCAATAAGGGTTGGTGTGCTCACGAAATGGGTAAGTCTATCTCTTCCTTTGAGAAATATGTTCACGATGGAAAGATACCAGAAGGTATTCATGATCAGTTCGGCCATGAGAAGAGATGGAACAAATCGCTCATCCGATTCTTTGCCAACAAGAAGGCTTTCTTCCGTAAACAAGCAAAGAAGTATGGCATAACTATTTAGGAATAGCTAAACTGATACATATAGGAGAGACTATTTAGTTTCTCCCATACTCTTACGACCTTTTCCGTAATCATAAACCTCTTATATTTACACACTTAAACAATCTTTTACGAGTTTATCAATACCTATTCATATTATCCGTATCTTTGTGTCCGTAACGTTACAAAAAGTGAGTATCATTTAATGTTTAACAAAAAAGATTTCAGGATAATATGGAAAGTAAAACGTATGTATTCGGAAACGAAGGCTCATCATCCAATAATGGTATGCTTGGTCTTCTTGCACCTCTGCTCCAGAAGCAGGGTGTTGACCCAAATGTCCTCCTTGCCATGAAGGGAAACAATGGTTTCGGTGGCGAAGGTGGATTGTTTATCTGGGTAATCTTCCTTTTCTTCCTCATGGGCTGGGGTGGAAACGGCTGGGGTGGTTTCGGCAATAATGGTCGTGGTGGTCTCGCCAACGAGATTAACAATGACTATGGCCGTAGTCTCCTGATGGATGCCATCGGTGGCAACCGCAATGCGCTCAGCAATTTGGCCACTCAGTTGAACTGTACCGAAGGTCAGATTCAGAGTGCCATTTCAGCTTTGACCTCTCAGGTACAGAGTGTAGGTAATCAGGTAGGTATGAGTGGTATGCAGACCATCAACGCTTTGCAGCAGGGTAATATGCAGATTGCTCAGCAGATTGCTAACTGCTGTTGCGAGAACCGCTTGGCTATCTGTCAGCAGACAGGCACCTTACAGAGTGCAATCAACAATGTGGCAGTCGGCCAGGAGCGTGCAGCTTCCTCTCTCGCTTATGCTACCCAGCAGCAGACTTGCGACTTGCACAATGCCATCAAGGAAAGCACTCAGACTATCGTTGATGGTCAGAAGCAAGCCGAGTTCAGGGAAATGCAGAACAAGATTGATGCGCTCCGTGAGGAGAACAGCACTTTCAAGTCTTCTGCCATGACTTCTCAGATTATCGGTCAGGCGGTTGCTCCTATCAATGCGGTATTGGCAGGATTGCAGAGCGAGGTCGCTGGTATCAAGTGTAAGTTGCCCGAGACCGTGACTACTCCTTACAGCCCATTTACTGCGGTTCCTAACTGTGTGGCTTATCAGTATGGTTTGAATGCTGCTAACAATGCAGGATTCTGGGGTTAATAAGGAAAGGAGGCTGCTATGTTTTGGTTAAGACCATTTACATGGGTTAATCGTAATGGTTCGGCAGCTATCGCTTCAACGGGCGTGGTGGTGAACACCAACAATGTTGTTTTCTCGTTCAAAAACCACGCCTTCGTGAATGCCAACTACAGGGGTACGATTTTCGTAAATCTACGTCAGGCTATTCCGACAGGAACGACTGGTACGCTGCCTATCCTTTTCGAGACCAACGGAGCGACACAAGCTGTGAGCAAGTTCGATGGCGCACCATTGACGGTTGCAGATGTGCCTGGTACTGGAGTGGTTCAACTCTGGTTTGAGAGAGACACTAACACCCTTCAACTTATGACGGGTATTGTTTAACAAGAATAGATATAGGAGATTACATTATGTTTCAAGGTTTAAGAACTAATTCTTTATTCTATGTGCTCGACAAGGGCGAGAACCCGAATTTGCGAGTCGGTCAGGTGGTTTCAGTCAGCAACCCTCAGACGAAATACCCTGCTTTCAACAACGGCTTTACTCCTCAGCCTATGGAGACCGTAGTGGACGTGAAGGTGAAGCTGAATGACGAGGAGGCTGATTTCAAGCAACTTCCTGCAAACGGACAGATAGCCAACGACAAGAACCTTGTGGTTAGCGACAACAAGGATGCTATGAGTGCTGAGGTTGATGCTATGCTGAGACAATCCAAGGCGATACTGGAGAGTGTAGATTACCACAAGAGAGTAGTAGAATCTTGTGAAGGAATGCTGCAACAACTCAACCCACAGATAGCCAAGGAGAAGGAACAGACCGAGAAAATCAATAAACTGGAAGGTAAAGTTTCAGGTATTGAGGGCAAGATTGACAAGATGATGGGATGGCTCCAACAGACCATAAACAAGTAATCTCCTTTCTATTCACTTTAATATCTTATGATTATGGTAATGATTGAGATTACAGAAGATAAGTTCGATGATCTGTATGAGAACATCGAGTCCATGCTTGGTTTTGGAAGCAAGGCTATGTCTTGTCTGAAAAAGATGAAGCAGGAGCGTATGGGTGAGCGTATGCCTGATTATCGTGACGATTGGAGAAGAGAACGTGAGGAACGTGAAGAGCGTGAGAACAGACGTAGATTCAACAACGTCAACGATGATTGGAACTACCCTAACCGATATGGTGAAAGAGGTGGTGGCTACAATGGTGGCGGTCGCTAATGTTTAACTTGGGAGTCTGGTAGCGAAATTGTTTCATAGCCAGACTCCCTTTAATATTCAGCAATATGGGAAAATGCAGAATGCCATTGGATATGTATGACCTCAAACCTGAGGCGATGGTTGCCTATCTCAGATACAATGGCTATCATTTCAGTAAGAAGATGTGCGAGTGGGCAGTTAAGCAGATGTATAAGTATGATCCTTCCTCAAAGCGTGATGTAAGTATCTCGTTTTGGGATAAAGAGAAGGTGGATGCCCTTCTGCTTGGTCAGGGTATAGAGGTTAAGAACAAGATAGGTTACGACCATGTGTACGTGGCGAATATGGCAAGGGCAGACTTCTATAAGTCTTCCATCAAAGATGAGGAGCAGTTGGCTCAGTTCGTCAAGGATATGGTGGATGATGCCGACCAGAAGGATGGCTTTATTTTCAATCGGTTCTATGCAGACTGCTGCCACAATGGAGTGCCTATCCCTTGGGAAGATGTGTTATGATACGAAGAATAATAGACCTTCCGAAGTACGAATGGAGCATAGTATGTTTCATAGGTTATCAGCCGCCTGGTGCCGATGAGATATGCCATGCTCTTTCTGATATTGGCTGCAACGGAAATCCGCTATCAGAGGCCTACGAACATCTAATAAAGGAGAGTGCAGACAGAGGTCTGACATATTCTAATCTATCCGAAAGAAAGAGTGTTCTTGCTATTGGGAATTGTGAATCTGATGGTAGCATCATCAACACCATCGGGCATGAGTTTCTTCATGTGGTAGCGCATATCTGTGAGCAGGACGGAATAGATATGATGAGCGAGGAGCCATGCTATATCATGGGTAGCCTTTGCGAGCAGTTTTTTTTGGTAGTACGACAATAAAAAAGATAGGTAAAATTTAATCTACCTATCTTTTTATATGCAAAGCTATTTGCTTTCCTTACTGCCACAACAGAATATGAACAACATAGCCTATTGCTATCACGAAAGAATACCTGATAATATCTTCCCACTCAAATCGTTCCAACTTGTAATGCTTATACTGGTAAATTTCCCTGCTCACCATGATAGGCAGAGCGAATAAACCAATAACAATGCCTGCTATAAACCAGCCAATCAGACCATAAAGGTCTCGCATATTAAAGGTTTCTAACAGCTTTAGAAAGTTTCTCATTGCTGAACACTAATTTATTAGGATAACCTTTTGTAATATCATAGGACTCAACCTCCTCTATTGAGGTAAGAGCCATTACTTCTGCCTTATGCTGATGGGTGATGTTGTTGGTTTGTTTGGCATAGACCTCCAACTCTTTCAGTATATACAGAGCATTGTCAATATCCATTGTTTCACACTCTGTATCAAACCAGATGTCAACAGTCTTTTCTCCATCCTCTTTGAGAATATTGGTGGAGTAAGACAGGCTTCTTCGCAGGTCAATATCAAGCCAACGCTGCTTGTCGTTGAGGAGGAAAGAGTTGACCGATGGAGATTTATCATAAGCAGTAATCTCGGCTATCAACATTTCTTTTGCCTCCTCAACAGTCATTCCCTTATACTTTTCTTTATTGCTACTTATGAGATAAGTACTATAAGGAATAACTACTAAGTTGTCGGGAATAGTACTTCTCTCACAATACAATTCATCTGTGTACGATTCTCCTAATTTAAGCATATAGCCATCATTAGCTTTTATTCTCACACAATCTCCTTTTATCTCCTTAATAGAGACGTATTTTTTTAATTCGTCTATTGTCATAACTAATAATATTTTATGTTAAGCGATAATGTAACCTTTTTCGGTCAACTGAGCAATGCCATCTTCTCCAAGTACTGTCTTTGTATTTGAAGAAAGTTTAATGGTAATAACTCCAAGGCCATTTGCTTTGCGGTCGTAGAGGGTAAGGAGAGATTTTACGCTATCATCTTTCCACGTAGTACAGCTGGAAAGATCAAGTGTACCAACAGAATCCTTCATACGCCCAAAGTCTTCACTAACAGTCAATGATACAAGATTGCAATATTTTAAAAAACCATTCATTGTTGTAACACTTTGTGTATTCACACCACTAAGATTTATCTTTTTGACTCTACTAAGACTCATGAAGCTCGACATATTTGTAACATTACGTGTATCAAGACCACTCAAATCAATCTCTGTGATACCAGTATTTGAAAGGAAGCTCGACATATTTGTAACATTACGTGTATTTACATTCTCAATATTGATATGTTTCAGCTTACTCATAATACAACAGAATTTACTAAGGTCGTTTACATTATCAAACGTAAAACCTTTTAGATTAAGTGTTGTTATGCCGATATTTTCCCACTTTGTACTTGGAACGTCTGCCCATTTATAGTATATTGGTTTAGGTAGAACAATCATAGGAACAGACTCATTGAAATGAAAATCACAGAGATATATACATTGTGGGCTTGGAGATGGGGAGCCGTCAGGTAATGTAGTTTTTAACGAGAAAGACTTAATGTCTTTAAATGTGTAACTTTTATACGGCTCCAGTAGGACATCTTTTCCGTCTATAACAATTACAAAACTCTTTTTTGACCTTATTTCTACCCATATCTTTGGTAACCTTGCACTTACATCGTCAACCTTCTTGTTTATCTTTGCCAACTGCGAGCACATATTAGCAGTGCTTCCATCACGTACAACCTTCATCGCAAGATTAGCAGAATCTATCTTGTAAGATACTACTATTTTGATAGCAGATGCAGTTGTGAAGTTTGAAACAAAACGGCAATAACCATCCTGCGGCAACTCTGCATCAGCATTAAGGATAGTCATAGGATTATATGCTCCTACAGTTGTGGTATATACAGAAGGAAGAGAGGAAACCTTGTTATGGTCTTGGTCTGTGATAACAGTTTCATCAGTACTATAATCATAAGTGTAAGTGTATGTCTTGCCATTATACGTAGCCTTGGCAGTAAGAACTCTACCACTTTCGTCATAGGTGTAAGCATAATCAATAGCACGTGTTTCCACTTTGTCTATATATTCAGCAAAAACACAGACATCACTTGATGTCTCTCCAGGATTGAAGAGATAAATATTGCCAAGTTCAGCCGTAAATTCTGCAATAGCCCAACCAGTCTTTGCAACCTTTACACCATCAGCACTAATAGCCTTGTTGGTTTCTTTAGCAACAAGAGTAATATCAGGTCTGTCAGAGTAAGCACCCATGCTTTCCTGTATGCGTGCCACGTCACTTTGAGCAGAAACCAAGCCTGACATATCTAACGTTTTCTTTGCTCCAGTTCTGTCAGTTACCTCAAAGACATTTTCTTCTGTAAGTGTTGCATCCACCTTTTCTGCTCCAGCAGTAGCAGTCTCGGCTGCACTAATAGCTTTGTTAGTATTATCAGCAGCAGTATTAGCAGCATTGATAGATGTAGTAAGAGCATCAACATCTATCTTGTCAAGTTTGGCTTTGTCGGAAGCTGACATAAAGCCAGCACGACCAGGATATATAAAAGGCTTGCTTTTTTCGCTGTCACTTAACTCGGAGATAGAACGTGATGTGTTTGTTGGTGCTATGGCATCAGGGACAACAAGATATTTGTGTGAACCATCGGCAAACTCAATTCTGATAGCAGTTTCGGATGGTTGATCATCATCGTCATTCCAGCCTGTAAAATCTGGGGTATAAAATTCCAACTTAGCCACAGCTCCAGCCTTTTTGACATATTCTTGAAGGTCAAAACTTGGAACGAAGTCACCCAATTTCTCCCAATTACTTGCATCAACCTCTCCTGCTAAGTCACCTGAGTCTGTCAGGTCTCCTGTATAGATGTATTCAGCATATTTGTTGTTCTCACCCTCTTTGCTATCTTTGAGGATATAGATGTGCTTTTTGATATTGCGAATATCAGTAGGGAGTTCTGTTACTATCTCAAAGAAGGTGGTGTCAAGATTACCCAACTGAGAGAGAGGAACATTACCGCCAGCATCAAGCGAGGCAATGCCATTAGCTTTGCCTTTTGTGTTTGTAATTCCTTTCGCTGCTGCGTTTATCTTATCTCTGATACCAGAAAGAACCAATGCAAGTCCATCTGCGTCAAGATAACTGTTATATGTTTCGTTACTCATATTTATAACTATTTAAATTAACCAAATGCTACTAAAAAACACTGCTGAATTTCACTGCTATTTAAAGGTTTGGCTACTCCTCCATTATTATTAAGGAGACCAAGCTTTGAACGGTCGTGGGTTTTAAAGCCTGCAGCTGTAATATAAATCGGGACTTCAAATGATCCTCCATCAAAACCGCCAAGAAAATCAGGAGAAGCTCTTTCATCACCTCCGCTTGTTGACCAGTGTTCAAACTTGATATCATAACCATCTTTATTAAAGGCAATGACTATCGGGAGAGAACTAATATCCTTCATCTCCTTTATCCCAGTTATATCTTGATTGTTTAACTTTAAGGTGCTTTTCATAAAGTTTCCTCCATCCAGCCTGAGATATTCATTTTTGAGTTTATCCCATACAGCCTGAGCAATCTGATCAATCTCTATTTTATCCGTGGTATTAACTTTTCCGTCAAGAGACTCCTTTACGGATTTACCAGTCTCTTCATCCTTGATATACCTCGAATATGTCAGAGTCTCGTCTTTGCGTCCGCTAACAAGGATGCTATTGTACTTTTTATTTTCTGCCATATTATTCTTTTAGTTTAATTTGATATTCGTTATCGTCACCAGCTACCAGTTCGTCTGACCAATAGTAGTAGATGTCACCCAGTTTGGTAGTGTTCAACGATGCCTCGAAACCGCATTGGTTGAATACAAGCGGCTGACGGCTTGCAAACCAGATGTATGGTTTGTCTTCTGTTGTTGCGATGGTAAGAGTCTGCCCGACAAGAGTGCCTTCAAGCATCGTGAGGTCTTCCATGTTCAACTCGCCCATATTCTTGGCTGATGATGCGCCATAATAGCTTGCCTTTACAGTTCCACTTGCTGTGATGGTAACGTAGCCAGAAACGGCAGGAATGAAGACCTTATGAGTAGTACTATTATAATACTCGTCAGTAACATCCTTGCCATCCATGATAATCTTTACCTGACCGATACTAAAACCTTCGATTGGCATAAACTCAGCTTCCAGTTTCTTGCCGTTTCTGATGGTTCCGTTGATCACGAAGTTTTCCTGGTTCTCTACCAGTTGAGTTTCGCCATTGATGGTATAGCTGAATTTAACATTATCAACGATAAACGAAACTGGGCAAGTTGACTGATTGCTGGTCACGATGTAGTAGCGAAGATTGAATAAGCCAGTATGCTCACCCTCTGTAACACCGATAGGTATATTACTCATAGAGTTGTGTTCTACGATTCTTAGAAGGTTTCGTTCGATGCTAACCATTTCGCTATCTTCATACTTCCATGACACCATGACGTTGTAGTTGCCGTAATCAAGGGAAGAAGGAATGTCGCATATCAGCACATTTCCTTGGATTCCTGCTACTTGTACTGGAACAGAAATAGTGTCACAGAAGCTGCCTGACAACTCCACCTTAATGTCGGTAGCAAGGTTCATATCGAAGTCAACGAGCCGCTGAAACTCTTTCGATACGTCCATTTTTCGCACCAAGATGTGGAGTTTGAAACTATTTCCTTGAACTATTTTATAAATCATATTTGATATATATATATGTATTAATAATAAGCAAAGATAGGCAGAATATACTCTACCTATCTCTTATCCGTTAACCTTGCTAAATCAAACCTTTCCATCTGAGGAACTTACGCTTGCGGCTATCCTTTCCCTTCTTGCTCTTGCAGTTGGTGTGATAGACACAATCCCTGAATAGGTCTCTTACTTTCATGTCTTTATCCACCAGTTTTGTTCTCTTGAACGTCTCGAAGAGAGGGCGGTTCATAATCATCAGGTTGCCCTTCTGTGTAGGAAGAACGTAGAAGATTTCACCATGATTCTTCTTAGATGCGTAGTCTGCCTTAGCCGTAGCCTGACGGTACATGATTTCGCACTTGATGCGCTTGATAATCTTTGTTACTTTCATAATCGTAATTATTTAGTTTGAACTATATGATGGTTGCTGCCGAAACAGAAACCTTTCTTGTCATTACTCTTGTTTTATATTGAATCATCTTAGGCATTTCCATTTCATTGAAGCAGATGTGGAGGCCGATGGCTCTGGTCATGAGTAAATCGTCATGCTTTCCGTCTGCCGCCTCATACACCGTTCCGTTTTTCTCGTAGGTGAGATATTCGTCTAAACATCTATCGTCTCGCTCAACATAGAGTTGTTCACGGATAACCTGAACCAGTACAGAGATAACCATTGGCTTGGTTGCCACGTTGGTATGGAATCCATACTTAACAGGAACCTTATTCTTGATGTCTGATTCACTCTGCTTGCGTGCATAGAGATTATCGTATATATCCTTGATTTGATTCAGGATGAACTCAGACTGGTCACCACCTTCCAAGATGTGCTCCTTGTCTTTCGTCTCCAAGGTGTTGGATTCGATGACCAACAGAGCATCGTTGTAGTATTTGGCTATCTGGGCGGCCTTCCATGCCAACAAGTCCATATCAATGTGGCCATACCATTGAGCAACCACATACGGCTTGCCACCTTCCATCATCCAATAGCGGTCAAAGACACAGATAACAGACCAGTCGGCATTCTTACTACGTCCACCAATATCTACTACAACCAGATAGCGGTTGATTACCTTGCAATCGTCAAAAGTCTCAGGCTTGCTCCATATCCACAGCTGACCCTGCTTGTCTTCACAGAATCGGACGTTCTGCATACACTTCTTGCCCTTATACCCATCACCATAAACATCACCGATAAACTTCGGTGCTCGGCATCCCTTGCGGAACTTGTCAACCTTGTCTTCTGCAAAGACCTTAGCTCCTGAATGCTTGAATGCCTCAATATCATCGGTAGGGTAGCCAGCAGCCATATCGGCATGGTCGGTAAACTTTCTTCGCTCTGCCATATACCAGTTGATGGCTTCGAGCGGAGCACCAAGATTCCATAGTTTCCAAAGATAGGTGCCTGGCTCTTCTCGGTCGGACATCGTGTTGGTATTATTGCGGTTCTCGTATAGCCATTTGGCGAACTCCTCTTTCTGTTTCTTTGATTCAAAATCAAGATGATACATATCGTATATCTCGAACCAAGGAACGAAGAAAGGCTCAAACTGAGATTCACCCTTTTTGGCTGCAATCCATTCCTTGTGGAAGAAATTTCCAGTACCATTTGCGGTGGACTCGTAGGCAATCATCGTGTATGGTCGGTATAATATACCATTGGTAGCGTTCTGTACTACCTCCTCAGGAGATTTACCATCTGTCTTCTTCCACAATCCAACCTCAGAAAGATGAACCAAGTTGTAGTCTTCACCATTGGCTGATAGAGGTCGTTCCATAGAACCAACCTTAATCTTACAGAATCTCTGAGGAACCTTCTTAACGTTTCCTGATGTTCCGACGCCAACAAACTTCGGTTCATTCTCGGCATACGCTTCGCCCATTTCGTAGAGGAACTTTGTAGGGAAGTTTTTCAGGGCTTCCTCGAACATTCCTCGTATGGTTTCTGCGGTGTCCTTGACCTGAGCCACAATGAGCGAGTTGAGACCCTTCTGCCACATGAGTTGCAGCCAAAGGAAGTACATCTGAATGACCGTGGAACCTCCCCATTGTCGGGCTTTTAGCAGGATGAGACGGATAGGGCGATTCTTCTTTCTTCGCTCCTCCAGCCACCTGAGCAGTCTGCGCTGCGGTCTTCTGAGCACAAAGCGGAAGGGGAGACCTCCACCTTTCGGTTTGATATAGATGAATGTGGCGAAGAAGAAGAATGGGTCGTGCTTCATCCTGATGCGAGTAAACTGCTCCACCAGTTGCTCAATCTCGTCCTCTAAGTTGTATGGCTCGTCTATATCCTTGTGCAACTCCTCAATTACATCCTTGCAGCTACCCAACTCGATGAGCATCTTGACGAGCGGAATCTTCTTCATTGCTATCGGAAGCTGCTGGCTCTGAATCGGGAAGTCTGGAAGGAAAAGTAGGAATCGCTTATCTCCACACCCTTCACCCTTGATGGGGTTGAATGGTGTGTTGATGTACGCTCGGCATGAGCATTGTCTCACGGGTGGAAGTCCCGAGCAAGCCC
>ERZ1026846.202-NODE-202-length-46032-cov-31.294343_pt1 | contig 46032 bp, 39 predicted proteins | sample MGYA00380153_ERZ1026846 | MGnify/ENA primary metagenome ERZ1026846 (study PRJEB33269, sample SAMEA4719789) | human gut metagenome | biome: human-associated habitat; feature: organic feature; material: feces | place: Cameroon | collected 2013-10 ...
TAATCTGAGGAGCACCAAACTTCTTTTCGATTACCACGTTGCGGCCCTTAGGACCAAGAGTTACCTTCACTGCGTTAGCCAACTGATCGACACCCTTCTTCAAGAGGTCGCGAGCATCCATATTATATTTAATATCTTTAGCCATAATATTTTCTTTCTTACAATATTTAAATATCAGCAAAAAGTTTTTTACCTTTTACTTTTTTACCTTTTTACTTTTTTACCTTTTTACCTTTAAAAACTACTCTTCCACCACAGCGAGAACATCGCTCTGGCGCATCATCATATATTTAGTACCATCAAACTCGATCTCGGTACCGGCATACTTGCCATAAAGAACGGTATCACCCTCTTTGAGAATCATCTCCTCATCCTTGGTTCCCTTTCCTGTGGCAACAACCTTACCACGCTGTGGTTTTTCCTTTGCTGTATCAGGAATAATGATTCCACCTACTTTTTCCTCGGCTGGTGCAGGAAGTACCAGCACTCTGTCTGCTAATGGTTTAATGTTCATGATTCTATATTTTTTAATTGTTATTTTGTTGTTTGATGGCAAAAACCCTGCAAGAGTCTTTGCCTTGTCGATTTCGACTTATGCCAAAAACGTGCCAAAGAAACAAAAAGCAGACGAAACTGACAAAATTGTCAGTCACGTCTGCCAAAAGGGGTTCATCATGATGCCTGGCGCAGGCAAGCATCATGTTGTTTATTTCTTTTCGGATATTGCCTCGTAGATGATTTCCGCCATCTTCACAGCTCCCTTTCCATTGGGATGAATGCCATCGTCGAGCATCAGGTCGGCAAAGGTGTACTTCGAATGCAAGTCGATAAACCCGCACTTATTCTTCTTTGCCACCTTCTTGATGACAGGGATTTCACCGTTTACTATCACACTGTCGTTAATGGTCCATGAGGGCTTGAAGGCAGGAATAGGCGAACAGAGATAAATCTTTGGCTTAGAGGGCAGTGCCTTGAGCGAATCGACCATCGTCTGCAAATCCTTTCCAAACTCGGCCTTGTGTACCCAGTTGTGGGTCTTACTGTCATTGGTGCCCAACTTGATGACAACGATATTAGGCTGGAAAGCCAAGGCGTCGCGCCAGCCCATCTCTTTCATATAGGGCACGTCCCCCTTACATAATAAGGTACGCGCGCTGAGACCATAGTTCTTCACCTCATATCCATCGCCCAACTTATTTTGCAAGATGGCAGGATAACCTTTCTGTGTAGCCATATCGATACCGGAACCATCGGTAATGGAGTTGCCGATACATGCCACACGTATGGCGTCCTTACGAGGCGCCTTGAAGCTGTCGAGCCAACGGGTAAGGTCGCTCAACATCTGATCGTGATAGGCCCAAGTGCTGCGGAAACCGAAACCATGTCCGCCTGTAGGATAAATGCACATGGAACACTCGTTTCCTTCCTGACGCATACGGGAATAATAGGCCACGCCATTGGTTACAGGAGGAACAGCCCCATCATCGTTGGCCAAGAGGATGATGGCACGAGGTGTGAGATGACGGCGAACCTGTTTCTCGGTTGAGTAGTGGTCTACGAGTTTCTCGTCCTTCACTCCCTCTTCGCCCAAAAGATTATAGCTGGAGACCCCATGTCCCTTCTTTGGTTTCATCGAGATGACAGGATAGAACAAGATGGAGAAGTTGGGGCGAGCATCATATTCTGCCAGAGTGCTGACGGAAGAAGCCAGATGACCTCCAGCCGAGAAGCCCATAATACCCACATCCTCACGGTTGATGTTCCAGACAGAGGCGCTGTCGCGAACGGTGCGCATCGCCTTGCAGGCATCTTCCATGGGCACAGTATGTCTGCCATGCGGCATACGGTATTTCAGCACAAAAAAAGCTATGCCCTGCTTGTTGAAATACTCAGCCCAGTCGTATCCCTCATGATTGAGGGCCAGATGAGAATAGCCTCCACCAGGACAGTCGACGACAGCTCTGCCCGAAGGGTTTTGGGGCAAATAGCAGGTCAGATTACTCTCACCGTCAGCCGTGAGGTTGAGTACGAACTTTTTAGCTGTCGACTGGGCTGACAAGGCAAGCACAGCCATCAGACAGGCCATAGACAATAAAATCTTCTTCATAATTACATTTTTAGGTTGATGTGTTTGTTTTTATTAAAAAGCCAGTTGGGCTTGTCTAATTCCCCAACTGGCAAAATACTTTTCTGTCTTTTAATCAAAGAAACCAGGCTGATGATACTCGATGCCCAACTCACGGTCTACTGTGGCAAGAATACCCTGCACCTGTCCCATGGCGAACATACGTCCCAAGAAACTGTAACCGGCATTATAACCACGGTTCTCGTCGCCGAGCATACACATACCATGGTCTACGCGCATAGGCAGGTTGGGATTCACCTTCTCGAAGATGCGTGCCAACTCTATGAGGTCAGCACGTCCACCCAGATGACTTGCCTCAGTAAAGTCGCCATTCTCGAAGATATGGCAAGAGCGCATGTGCACGAACCATGTACGGTCGGCATACTTACGAGCCAACTCTACCACATTGTTGTGACTGCCAGCCGATAGAGAGCCTGCACAGAAGGTAAGACCATTGTGCTTGTTGTCGACAGCCTTGAGAAACCAGTTGATGTCCTCATCGCAAGTCACGATACGTGGCAAGCCGAGGATTGGAAATGGAGGATCGTCAGGGTGAACACACATATACATGTCGCACTCCTCGCAAGTAGGCATGATGGCATTGAGGAAGTAGCGCATGTTCTCACGCAACTGCTCCTTTGAGATTCCCTTATACAGATCGAGCAACTGACGGAACAACTCTACCGGATGTTCGTCGTCCTCTTTGATATTTCCACTCACGAAGCCCTGAGTCTTCACGATAATGTTCTCCACCAGCTTATGATCGTCCTCAGGAGTCATCTTGTTCTTCAGTTCTTCCACCTCCTTCAGAATGTCACGGCCCATGGCCTGACCCTTTGCCTGCCAGTCGGCCTCAGCACCCTCTCGCTTCAAGATATGAATATCGAAGTAAGCAAACTGTGGGAACGAGAAGTACAAGTTGGTACTGCCGTTGGGGTTGTCGTGGAACAAGTCGGTACGTGCCCAGTCAAGCACAGGCATGAAGTTGTAGCAGATGGTATGAATACCCTCGAGCGAGAGGTTTCTCAGACTTTCCTTATATCGCTCTATCTGCTCATCTCTGTCGGCACCGGCATACTTGATGCTCTCTACCACAGGCAGAGACTCTACTACACTCCATCTCATTCCGTAACTTTCGATGTACTCCTTCAGGTCGCGGATCTTCTCGCGGGTCCACACCTCACCATTAGGTACATCGTGCAAGGCTGTAACAATGCCTTCCACACCAATTTCTTTCAACATGGCTAAGGTAATCTTGTCGTTCTTACCAAACCATCTCCAAGTTCTTTCCATAATGTTTGTTGATTCTGTTAATTGTTATTTGTTTTGAATAGTTTTTAACTCAATTTTCGCATGTAAGCCCCCACACGCCCTGAAGGGGCAAAAGCTCTTAGCCCGGGGCATCGCCCTGGGTTATTATGGACGCACCCCCTGTCGCCCTGTAAGGGCAAAAGCTTTAAAGAACCGTGCAATTTACAAAGCTTTTGCCCTTACAGGGCGCCTTGTTGACTGCTATTATACCCAGGGCGTTGCCCTGGGCTAGGAGCTTTTGGGCTTTCAGCCCGTACTTAAACCACATGCAAAACTTCAGGCTTTTAATAATTTCTCATCATTAGTTCCGCGATGTTTGCTTTCACATTGCTGAGATGCGGCAATCTTCTGCAAAGATGTCGCAAATCGAATGCAGAATATCAAGCTTGCTTGGATATTATGCTGAGATGCAGCAATCTTCTGCAAAGATAAGCATTTTATCCGAATACAAGATGTTATTTCGGCTAAATTATTGCTTTTTTGCACAAATAAGTTTGGTAATTGTAGCTTTTTTGCTAAATTTGCACAATAAACAAACAATCAACATAAATTCAGCGCATTATGAAACAGTTTTTCAAGAGCGTGGCAGCCACCGTTGTGGGCATTTTCGCCTTTGGCATTATCATGGGCATCTTTACCTTCATCAGCCTGATAGGCATGCTGATGAGTGGCGACAAACCTTCGTTGCGTGACAATTCTGTCATGGTCATGAAGCTGCAAGGCACCATCAACGAACAGGGACAGGAGGACGTGATGGGACAAATCACGGGTAACTCTTTCAATCAGTTAGGTCTGAACGAGATTCTCTCTGCCATCAAGAAGGCAAAGAACGAGGACAAGATAAAAGGTATCTATCTGGAACCTGACGCACTCATCACCGACTATGCCACCTTGCAGGAAATACGCAAGGCTCTCGAGGATTTCAAGAAGAGCGGCAAGTGGATCATCGCCTATGGCGACGCCATGACGCAAGGATGCTATTACCTCGCCTCGGTGGCCAACAAACTGTACATCAATCCTGAAGGATCGGTCGACTGGCACGGACTGGCTTCTCAGCCCATGTTCCTGAAAGACCTCTACGCCAAGTTTGGCGTCAAGTACACGGTAGTGAAGGTGGGAAAATTCAAGAGTTTCACCGAGCAATATACTGAGGACAAGATGAGCGATGCCAACCGCGAGCAGGTTTCGCGCTACATCAACGGATTGTGGCAGCAGATGCTTACCGACGTATCTAAGAGCCGCGGCATCAACAAGGACTCGCTCAACCATTATGCCGACGGCTTCGTGGCCTTCGAAGACAGCAAACTGCTGAAGACACACAAGATGGTGGACGGTTTCTGCTATTACGACGAGATAAAGGACGTCGTGAAGAAGCAGCTTGGCATCAAGGACACCAAGCGCATCCGACAGGCAAGCATGAGCGAGGTGAATGCTGCCGTAGAGGATAAATACGACGGAAGCACCATCGCCGTCTACTACTGCCAGGGAGGCATTACCAGCCTGGCTACAACAAGTCTGTGGGGTGGCGAACAGCAGATTGTGAGCAGCAACGTGATTGCCGACCTGAACGACCTTGCCAAAGACGAGGACGTAAAGGCTGTAGTTATCAGAATCAACTCGGGAGGCGGCGACGCCTATGCCTCCGAACAGATATGGAGAGCCGTGAGCCAGCTCAACAAGAAGAAGCCTGTGGTGGTTTCGATGGGCGGAATGGCTGCATCGGGAGCTTACTATATGAGTATGGGCGCACGCTACATCATGGCTCAGCCTACCACTCTGACTGGAAGCATCGGCATCTTTGGAGCCTTCCCCGACATGAGCGGACTCATCACTCAGAAGCTGGGAGTCAAGTTCGACGAGGTGAAGACCAACCGCAACAGCGGCTATCAGGGAGCTTTGATGGCCCGTCCATTCACTCCCGAAGAGTTGGGCTACCTTCAGGAATACGTCAACCGCGGTTATACGCTTTTCCGCAAACGTGTGGCTGACGGCAGAAAGATGTCTGTCGATGAGGTGGAGAAGATAGCACAAGGACGAGTTTGGCTCGGTTCGGATGCCAAGAACATCAAGCTGGTCGACGGCTTAGGCGGACTGGACGATGCTGTAGCCAAGGCTGCACAGTTGGCTAAGGTCAAGGATTATCACACCGATGAATATCCATTGCCAGCCAGCTGGATGGATCAGTTGCTCAACAATGTAGAAACAGGAAGCGGCAACTATCTCGACGAGCAGTTGCGCCTCACCTTGGGCGACATGTACACACCATTCATGTGGTTGCGCCACATCAACGAGCACGAGCCTGTACAGGCTTCGCTGCCCTACGTACTCAACATCAGATAACAACCGCCTATATATAATAAGGTATAGGCATCTATTGTGACCAAGCGCGGTCATCTATTATGACCAAGCTCAGTCATCTATTGTGACAAGATGTACCTATATATAATAAGGTGTAAATAATAAAAATGAGAACAGAAGGAGATCTTATCAAGATAAACGAATGGCTCACCCCGCTGAGCTGGCTATACGGCATGGCAGTCCGCTTTCGCAACTGGCTCTTCGATGTTGGCATCAAGCGAAGCAAGACTTTCAGCCTGCCCGTCATATCCGTAGGCAACATCACGGTAGGCGGGTCGGGTAAGACTCCGCATGTGGAATACCTCATCCGCTTGTTGCACGACAAGATGAAGATTGCCGTACTCTCACGTGGATACAAGCGCAAAAGCAGTGGCTATGTCCTGGCAACCGAGGAAACCACAATGCCTGAGATTGGCGACGAGCCATTCCAGATGCACCAGAAGTTCCCCGATATCTTTGTGGCAGTAGATGCCAAGCGAGTCAGAGGAATAGAGCGACTGCAGTCTGACGAAGAGACAAAGGATGTGGACGTGGTATTGCTCGACGATGCCTTCCAGCACAGATATGTGAAACCGGGCATCAACATCCTCTTGGTAGACTACCATCGACTCATCATCTACGACAAGATGCTGCCGGCAGGAAGGCTACGCGAACCATTAAGCGGAAAGAACCGTGCCGATATCGTCATCGTGACCAAGTGTCCTAAAGACCTTCGCCCCATGGAGTTCCGTGTGCTCACCAAAGCCATGAGTCTCTATCCTTTCCAGAAGCTCTACTTCACATGCATCGACTATGATGATGCCAAAGGCCTCTTCTGCGACAAGACACTTCCACTCCATGAGCTGAAGCAGCAGCACGTCATGCTCCTCACAGGCATTGCATCGCCCAAACAGATGGAGCACGACCTCAAGCCCCATGTAGGCGACATCAGAAGCTTGTCGTTTGGCGACCATCATCAGTTCAAGCCACGCGACATCGAACTCATCAACGACACCTTCGAGACGATGCCTGAGCCACGCATCATCATCACAACCGAGAAGGATGCCGTGCGACTGAAGGAAGCCGAAGGACTGAGCGAACCCGTAAGACAAAGCATCTATGCGCTGCCCATCAAGGTAAGCTTCATGCTCGATCAAGAAGAAAACTTTAACGAAAAAATCATAAGCTATGTACGAAAAAATTCAAGAAACAGCATCCTGGCTAAAAGAAAGGATGACCACAAGTCCAAAGACCGCCATCATTCTGGGAACGGGTCTCGGACAATTAGCTTCAGAAATAACTGACAGCTATGCTTTTCCATATAGTGAGATACCCAACTTCCCTGTCTCAACCGTAGAAGGCCATGCCGGCAAACTGATCTTCGGCAAGTTGGGCGGCAAGGACATCATGGCGATGGAGGGACGTTTCCACTTCTATGAGGGCTACAACATGAAAGAGGTGACATTCCCCGAGCGTGTAATGTACGAGCTGGGCATCGAGACCCTCTTCGTCAGCAACGCCTCTGGTGGCATGAACGAAACCTTCCAGATAGGCGACCTGATGGTGATCGACGACCATATCAACTTCTTCCCCGAGCATCCGCTTCGTGGCAAGAACTTCCCCACAGGTCCTCGATTCCCCGACATGCACGAGGCTTACGACAAGAGTCTGCGCGACTTGGCTGACAGCATAGCCAAGGAGAAGGGCATCGACCTGAAGCACGGAGTATACGTAGGCGTACAGGGTCCTACCTTCGAGACTCCTGCCGAGTATCGCATGTACCGACTGTTGGGAGGCGACGCAGTAGGCATGAGTACCGTACCAGAGGTCATCGTGGCTCGCCATAGTGGCATCAAGGTATTCGGCATCAGCATCATCACCGACCTGGGAGGCTTCGACGTACCGGTAGAAGTCAGCCACGAGGAGGTTCAGAAAGCTGCCAACGCCGCGCAGCCTAAGATGACAGAGATCATGCGCGAGATGATTCGGCGGTCTTAAGAAGTGAAGAACGAAGAGTGAAGTATTCTGCACTTAACATTTAACACTTATCATTTAATATTCTTACAATAAATTGGACATCGCAAAATTGGGTGAGTTTGGTCTTATCGACCATCTCACAAAAGGACACGAAAACAAAAATGCTTCTACTGTTTATGGCGTAGGAGACGATTGCGCCGTGATGCACTATCCCGACAAGGAAGTTCTCATCACGACCGATATGCTGATGGAAGGTGTGCATTTCGACCTCACCTACATCGACCTGCAGCACTTGGGATACAAGAGTGCCATGGTCAACATCAGTGACATCTTCGCCATGAACGGTACGCCACGGCAAATGACAGTAAGCATCGCCCTGAGCAAGCGTTTCTCGGTAGAGGACATGGACGAATTCTACAAAGGCTTGCGTATGGCATGCGATAAGTTTGGCGTAGACATTGTCGGAGGCGACACAACCTCGTCGCTTACAGGACTTGCCATCAGCATCACCTGCATTGGCGAGGCTGCAAAAGAAGACATTGTCTACCGACATGGAGCCAAAGACACCGACATCATCTGTGTGTCGGGTGATTTGGGCGGAGCCTATATGGGTCTGCAGCTTCTGGAACGTGAGAAGGCCGTATATTATGGACAGGTGGAAGACATCCGCAAGAAGATGGCACAAGCCAAGGCTGCCGCCGAGACTCAGAAGTTGGCTGCACTCAACCAGGAGTTGGCAGGCATGCGTAACTTCCAGCCCGACTTCTCGGGCAAGGAATATCTGCTGCAACGCCAGCTGCAGCCAGAGGCAAGAGGTGACATCATAGCCCAGTTGCGCGAGGCAGGCATACGGCCTACAGCCATGATGGATGTAAGCGACGGACTGAGCAGTGAGTTGATGCACATCTGTCAGCAGAGCCATTGCGGTTGCCGCATCTACGAGAAGAACATCCCTATCGACTACCAGACGGCAGTGATGGCAGAGGAGTTCAACATGAACCTCACCACCTGCGCCATGAATGGAGGCGAAGACTACGAGCTGCTCTTCACCGTACCTATCGGCGACCATGCCAAAATCGAAGAGATGGAAGGCATCAAGCAGATAGGCTACATCACACAGGAATCCCTCGGCAGAATGCTCATCACGCGAGATGGACAGGAGTTCGAACTCAAAGCCCAGGGGTGGAACCCACTGAAAGACTGATTCTGACAACATCTTTGTAGACTATTCTTTAGTTAATAAACATTAAGCAAGAGAAAATATCTACTTTTCTCTTGCTCAATCAAAGAAAATATTGTACCTTTGCAACCGCAAATTAAAACGATGGTGCCATAGCTCAGTTGGTAGAGCAAAGGACTGAAAATCCTTGTGTCCCCGGTTCGATTCCTGGTGGTACCACTCCTCCTTTCATTTGGCGGTTTCTGACTTCGGTTAGAGCCGCCTTTCTTTTTATAATGAAGAATCAGGAAACAAACAAAACAAACTATATTCAAACAACTAAACATTTTAAAGATCATGAAGAAAATCATCATCTCTTTACTGGCCCTTCTCGCTGTCACAGCCGTACAAGCCAACAACGACTATGCCAAGTATTACCAAAACCTGCCTGTACAGATGCCACAACCCACCCTGCCCACCATACCGGACAACCAGGTGAGCATCCTCGACTGCGGTGGAAAGGGCGACGGACTGACTCTCAACACAGAGGCTTTCGCCAAAGCCATCAGCCAGCTCAACAAACAGGGCGGCGGTCATCTGAATGTACCTGCAGGAATCTATCTTACAGGACTCATCTCACTCAAGGACAACATCGACCTGCACCTCGAGAAGAATGCTATCATTGTATTCTCCGAGGATAAGAACGACCTGATCAAGGTCGACAAGACTACAGGTGCCAAGGAGCTGAGAGCCTCAACAGCCATCACTGCCAGCAAGCGCAAGAACATATCTATCACAGGTGAAGGCACCATCGACGGAAACGGAGAATGGTGGCGAGCCGTAAAACGCAGCAAGGTCAGCGACGTGGAGTGGAAACAGTTCCAGGAAATGGGAGGCAGTGTTTCTGCCAAGGGCGACCTCTGGTATCCTTTCAATCTGAAGCACCAGCCCAATGTGGCTTCCACTATGGAGGAGCAGGAGAAATACCGCAACCACATGATCCGCTTCACCGACTGTCAGAACGTTCTCGTACAGGGTGTCACCCTGCTCAACTCTCCTCGTTTCCACTTCATTCCTACCCGTTGCCAGAATGTCATCATCGACGGCATCACCGTGAAATGTCCTTGGAATGCTCAGAACGGTGACGCCATCGACATCTCAAGTTGTAAGGATGTGCTCATCGTCAACAACATCATTGATGCGGGCGACGACGGTATCTGCATGAAGGGAGGAGCTGGCGAAAGCGGTGTCAAGGCTGGTCCTTGCGAGAATATCAACATCCAGGACAACACCGTATATCATGCTCATGGCGGTTTCGTCATTGGAAGCGAGTTCTCTGGTGGCATGAAGAATATCCTGGTTCGCAACAACACCTTCCAGGGCACAGATGCAGGTCTTCGTTTCAAGAGTGCAGTCAAGCGAGGCGGAAAGACAGAGAACATCTTCATCGACCATATCTATATGACCGACATCACAGGCGACGCCATCACTTTCGAGACCACTTACTGGGACAACCACGTAGGTGCCAAGCAGCCTAAGGAGGCTGTCCAGAAAGCTGAGTTCGTACCCAACTTCCAGGACATCCATATCAGCAACGTTTATGTAAGAGGTTGTAAAAACGGAATCGTGGCACATGGACAGGAAGGTATGATCCACGACATCACCATCAAAGACTGCAACATCTTCTACAACAAGCAGGCTCAGGACATCGACAAGGCTTGCAAGATTCAGGTAGAGAATGTCAACTTCAGTACCTTCGCCAAGTAAAGCAAACGACTACTTCACTACGGTAAGTATCTGATTGCATACCGTAAAGTGAATATCCATACCCTCATAAGGCATTCCATATACCTTATGAGGGTCTTTTTGATAATGTGGACGAGGGTCTTGCGCCAGCACCTCTTTCAAAATCCCAATCTTTTCTTCTGTCATTCCCTGAGACAGCAGAAAGGTTTTTACTGTATCAGATATTTCTACCTGCAACTTATTCCACTTGCGTTCATCCACAAAGCCACTGCGGGCCTCAGGATGACAGTCGGCATACACCACATAGGGTTTGATGTCATAAATAGGAGTACCGTCCATCAGGTCGGCACCCTTCACATGAATTACAGGACCGCGACTGCTCTCCCACTCCACGTGCGACAGACGCACAGAAGACAATCCGATGTTGTTGGGACGGAAAGGACTGCGGGTGGCAAACACTCCCACCTTCTCGTTGCCGCCCAATACAGGAGGCCTTACCACCGGACTCTTGGCAGCATGCCTGTTGGCAGAAAACTCCCATATCAGCCACAGATAGTCAAAACCCTCTATGCCACGAAGCGCATCTGCGTTGCGGTATTCCGGCTCAAAGACAATCTCTCCCTCCAACTCTGCCACCAGTCCTGCTTGCTTGGGAATACCAAACTTACTCTTGAAAGGTGAGCGAAAATGTGCTATTGGTTTTATTTCCATATTTTCAAATTTGCGTCAAAATTACACAATAAAATCCATTTTGAAAAGAAATAAAAAGAAAAAATTTGGTATTCCATGCTTTTTAATGTACCTTTGCATGCAAAACAATCAAATCCATCAAGAAATGAAAATCCAGAAACCCCAATATGAGATTTGGGAACAAATCGCAGGAGAAGCCGGCATCTATAAGCAGATAGAGCGTGCCGGAAGAGTATGCTACAAGAGTGAAGACCATACCACAGACGATTCTGCCAGGCCTTTCGTTGAACGAATGATTCAGAGCGAGCACTTCGCCATGCTCGAACATGGCACCGTCTACCTCGTGTGCAATCATGGCGAACTGCCACTTTATCTCACCAACAGGTTCTCACGTTGCCACACCGTCGAGGGCAAGGATTACATCACAACCAACATGCGCGTTCTTGCCGAGAACAAGTCACTCTCCGACCTGAAGTATCTCAGCGACTACGTGGCTGGCAGACACGAGCTGCGCATCACCGTGCATTTCACCACCCAGATTTCCATCACCCGCGAATACAATCGCCACCGTGCCAACTCCATGGCTGAGCAGAGCACACGCTACTGCAACTACACCAAGAACAAGTTTGGCAGCGAGATCACCATCAATCTGCCTGAGTGGGTTTCCAATCAGACCGACTTCGATGACGCAACTGCGGAAGTATCGCCCAAAACATTCGCATCACTCTGCCTGGAAGTAGCCGAAGGCAAGTCTGAGCAATGGAGCAAACTGCAACATTGGCTCTTTGCCAACCTCGCCGCAGAGTATGCGTATATGAATATGATCAATGCCGGTTGCAAACCACAGGAGGCACGAGCCATCCTGCCACTCGACTGCAACACCGAACTCGTACATACAGCTTTCATCAGCGACTGGCGTCATTTCTTCGATCTTCGTGCTCTTGGCACCACAGGAGCTCCCCACCCTGATGCCAAAATTTTGGCCTATCCACTCATGCAGGAGTTTCAGGAAAAGGGATATTTAGATGAAAAATAAACAAAACAACTGCCTAAAAGATAAGATTTTCGGAATATCTGACATCATGTATCAAAGAAATACTTATCTTTGCAGTGTGTTTTTCATAGTATTAGATTTAAGGTTATCAAGGTTGGGGGCTACGGCGGTAGCCCCGTTTTTGTATAAACTACCCTATAAACATAGGTCTAAACCACTTTTTTGAAGAAAAATCAAAAAAAGTTTCATAAATATTTGGCAGAAAGAAAAAATAGTCGTACCTTTGCAACCGCTTAAGAAAACCAAGCTGGTCATCTTGCAAGGAGAGATGGTAGAGTGGTCGATTACAACGGTCTTGAAAACCGTCGTACCGAGAGGTACCGGGGGTTCGAATCCCTCTCTCTCCGCACAGAGTCCTGTAAATCGCAAGATTTACGGGACTTTTCTTTTTTGTACTTTTAAGTAGTCCCCCCTTACCACCATATAAAGCGATAAGTTATGTGGCATTTACGATGATATAAGAACTACTGCAAAAATAGTCGCATCATACGACTATTTTTGCAGTGATTTCATTCTATTCTTTTATTTCAAACCAAGAACTCTACGGATTCCACATTTCTATTCGTTTATTTTGTGTAAATACACGTTATTAACGACTACAAAGTAAGAGGCTAAAAATAACTACTCAGCACCCCTATTGAAAATAGAAAGGCCTTGAAATATGAAAGCGGCTTCGATAGTCAATGAAGCCTATTGCGTAGAGCAATTAAAGCGGCTTCGTAAGCAGTTGAAGCCTATTGTATTATTCTGATAGAAACTATAAAAAAATATAGTTGACCACTTTATTAATAATACACGTTGACTCACAGTATTAACGTAACAACTCATGACAATATGGGTGTTGACTAATCCAAAGTGTTCATTCTGTTGGCAAAAAACAATAAAAAAGCGTTCACATTTCGGACTTTTGGTGCACCAAGGGTTCACCGTTTCACGCCATTTGTGACGTTTTTGTGAATACCTGTGAAGGGTGGGTTCACGCCCTGAATCCCCTCTGTTTATCGGGCTTCCAACGATGATGTGAAGGGTGAACCCTCGTTTCTTGCTTTCACACGCATACGCGAAAGAAAATAAATAAAGAAAGAAAACAGCTGTATGGGTAATGCCTTAAAAACATATAAAAGAATATATATATATTATAATAGACGTTCACAACTTCACAAAATGGTCTCAAGCCCGATAAGTTATTCAGACCTGCCAATGACTTACTGAGATTTCCCGGTAAGTCATTGAGACATCTCAGTGACTTACCGGGACATGCTAACTATTAAACTGAGGTTTCGTCCCTTCAGCCCGCACTTAAACCACTTGCGAAACTTGAGTAACTTCTATACTTGCGAAACTTCAATAACCAATAAATAGGCGTATAAATACCTGAAAGCATGACAATAAGAAAAAAAGGCAATTCAACAAAGCCAAAAGTTAGCCATACGCAAACGATTACGTAGAAAATCTCATTTTAGACAAAATGGATTCATTTCTTTTTAACATATTTTTCGTATCTTTGCAGCCGAAAAGAAAGTGCAATCGATTGCACGAAAAATTTCATCGTATAAGTTCTCGACTGCGACCGCTATACTGGGATGTTTAAAACAGACTACCATCAAAAATAACTAAAGAAAAAAAATCAGCGGTGCATAGACTTACAGTAGAAGTATGAGTAATATAAAACAGCTAAATAAGCACAAAAACAACAAAAATAAAAGTGAAATGAAACACAAAGCACTTACATTCCGCTTCCTCGACATGAGCCGAGGTGGTTTCGCTCGCCTGTTTCTTCTCCTTTTACTCCCATGCCTCAGCGTCATTGGAGTGAAACCGGCAGATAGCAATGGGGGGGGTAAAGGTAACATTCAATCCTGCTGTCCGCTATTCGCAGTGGGCGATTAATTCACGACTTCACGATTTTTATGGAAATCAAAAGAAGTTCGGTTTCGATTATTACGATAATAAAGGTAATAAAACGACACCCGTTACTTGGTATAAACTTGATGGAAAGACTAAAGTTGAACGATCTTTCGACTATGTAGCTGGCCTTGTAGGTAAAGCTTCTCTTGAAGCAGCTGATTTCTATGAGAATTTCGACTGGTCAAAGCCTTGGTTCTATGCTGCACAAGGTTATGCTACTGGTACACCTTATGCTAATGCTAATGCTAATACGAATATGACTCTTGACAACATGAATGCTGCCAAGATGTATTTTCCTATTCTTGCAGGAAATTTAAAATCTCAAGAGGCTACAACTGTTGCTAATACTGCGATAAATGCTGTCATCGAACACATGAGAACCTATAATTCAACTTATGTTATAGGTAGTGGGGAAAGCGCTCTGAATAGCACCAATGCCAACAATGTTCAGAAAACGATGTTTGGCGGATGGTTCCACAAATCTACAGACTATACAGACCAGATGTGGTGTGATGGTCAGTATATGGGTCCAGCTTTGCTTGCTCAGATTATCAAGCATACAGGCAAGACAAATAATATTTCCGACAATGACTGGGCTATTATTGCAAAGCAATTTTCTATCACATGGGCGCAGCTCTACGACAAAAATAAAGGTTTGCTTTATCATGGTTTTACTGCAAATCCTGGTGATAATGCTTCTATTTCATGGGCTGGCATCAGCAAGGAAAAAGGAATCTATCACTCTGCATCCTTCTGGGGGCGTGCTAACGCTTGGTATTTCCTCGCATTGGTTGACATTCTCGAAGTAATGCCAACAAACAATACTTACTACTATACTTTCAAAGGTTATTTGACAAGCCTTGCTGAAGGAATAGCAAACTATCAAGATAAGGATACTGGTTGCTGGTATCAGGTGATGGATAAGGTTCCAGCTTCGCTTACTGGTAATTACCTTGAGGCATCTTGTTCTTCTATCTTTACTGCCGGTTATCTCAAAGCTATCCGTCTCGGACTTCTCGACAAAGCAACTTACGAGCCTATCGCAAAGAAGGCATACGAAGGATTGGTAAATCAATTCATGGTTTATGACAATAAAGACAATAGTACGATTCAGTTGGTTCATAGCTGTACTTCTGCTGGTCTTGGAGGAAAAGATGGTCGTGCAGGAAATGATAATTATTACCTAAAAGGTAAAGATGCAAGTGTTGTAACATCTTCTGATCCAAAAAGTACATACTATTATACCGAGGGCAAGGTTCTCGGTGGCTTCATCATGGCTGCAACTGAGTACGAGCGTGCTTACCAGAACCAGGACAGCAAGCAGATTCTCTTTGCTCGCGACTTGGCTCCAAGCTATGACTTCTCTACTACTGAAGGAAAACTCGATGCAACTGCTTATGGTAGTGGTACCATTTCTTATCAGTGGTATAAGGATGATGGAGCCGATGGTGAAGCCATCGCAGATGCCACATCTGCTACTTATGCTCCAACAGAAAGTGGAAATTATTACTGCATAGCTACTGCTAATGATAAAACTATTACGACAAGCACAACAAAAGTAACTGCCAAGTCGGCTAACACAGATGGCGAGCAAACGCCTTCTACAGGAAGTAAAAAAGCAGAGTTTGATATAAATGCTTTTGGCGGTTTTGGCAATAGCGGAAATAAAGTTGACTATTCTGTAACCATAACTGCAAATAATGTTACAATAACGGCAATTAAAAATGTTGTTGCTTATGGTAGTTCCAATGGATGTAGAGTTAATGGTACAGGTTCATTTAAAGTTACAGCGCCTAATAATGCAAAAATTACAAAAATCATTTGCACCACAGACAAATCTTCTATACAATTAACTCCAAATGTTACATCTGATAAAACCGGAATAATATCAAAAGATATAACCTTTGATTATTCTAAGGCGAAGCCAAATTCTGTAACATTTACAGCAGGTAGTACAAATATCTACGTTACAAAACTTGTAGTAGAATACGAGACTACAGGCTCAACTACCCCTGCAACCGACCTCACAGCAACATACGCAGAGGGAACATCGTCTGTCGTTGCCAAAGAAGAGGCTTTCACTACTCCTATACTTACAGTAAAAGCAGGAGAAACCACATTGGAAGAAGGTACTGACTACAGGGTAACCTACGCTTCAAGCAACACAAATGCAGTGAGCGTTTCTGCCGATGGCAAGACACTTACTTCTGTCAATAAGGGAGAATCAGCTGCCATCACAGCAACCATCACACCTGTCGATAAGTCCAAATACAACGCTACTACTGCCCAATTTACCATCAGCGTAACAGGAAGACAGCTCGTACCAGCATTCTCTTCTGCTTCATTAAGTGCCAATGAAGGCGATGAGGCAAGGGTTTTGCCTACACTTACCGTCAAAGACAAGATTAGCGGACAGGATATGACTGACTACAACGTGAAGTACACTTCTGGCAATGAAAAGATAGCCAAGGTAGTAGACGGAAAATTGACATTCGTCGGCATAGGAAAGACCACCATCACAGCTACAATAACACCCAACAAGGAGACTATCTATGACGGATGCACTTGTAGTTTTGATGTCAGCATAGCAAAGAAGGAAGATGTCAACCCATCTGAGACAACTGTAGTTTACGACTTCTTGACGAATATCGGTGAACAAGAAACTACCAACTCCAGCATTACAATTGGTACAAGCAATATCATGTTGGGCACCAACTTCAAGCAAGGTGAGAACAAATATATTACCATTACCCCTGCTGGTGATGGCGGTTTCCATGCTGGCGATATAGTAACCATCAAGGGTTACTGTCCCAAGGCAACATCTGGCATTTTGCTCTATGCCAACCTCACAGACGATGAACCACAGTACCAGTCACCAGCATTCCCTGCTACAGAGAAAGAATATACCTTTACCGTACAGGCTGATTGCGACGCTCTCTATCTCGGACGTTTCGGTGGCAGTACGACCTACATTACATCTCTCAAGATTACACGCCCTGGAGTAACTGGCAACAAGACCCGTCTCACAGCAGCCTTTGCTGAGCATAGTAAAGTGGTCATCAACAAGACAGACAACTACACCATGTCATTGCCTCAACTCTCCGTAAAGGCAGGCGACAATGCTTTCAGCGCCTACACTGTGGCTTACACCTCTAACGATGAGGATATTGCATCAGTAGCTACCAACGGCGAAATCACAATCAAGTCGACAGGTACCGTTACCATTCTCGCAACCATTACCCCAACAGACAAGGATAATTACGAGGGATGTACTGCTACCTACACCATCACGGTGAAGAATGCGACACCTCTGATTATCACCACCAACGACGTGAACATCAACGCTACTGATGTCCAGATTAAACAACCAGACATCAAGGTTTATGGTGACAACGACAAACTCTTGACTCTCGGAACTGACTACACCCTGTCGTTCACTATTGAGGGCAGCAATGTGACAGAGAGCAATGGTGTATTCACAGTTGCAGGTGATCCATACAAATGGGCAGAGGGCACTTCCACTATCACCGTGAAAGCAAAGCCAATAGGATCACTCAGCGAGTTGTTCACCGAAAGTACATTCACCTTTACATATAATGTGGTAAAGGGTAAGCTTACTCCCGCATTCCTGAACAACTTTGCGACGGAGACAATAAAGGTGAAATATGACACGGACAACACTAAAAACAAGTCTTTCACCGTGCCACTGATCTATGATGGTGAGGATGTGAGCGAATACTTCAAATACACATACTATATCGACGATAAGAATGCAACAGAAGTAAGCAAGAGCAACAAAGTAGAAGGCAACAAACTCACAATGCTTCGTAACCTGTCCGAAGGAGTGCACACCATAAAGGTAACTGCTGTCCCTAAGACAAGTAGTAAAGACCAAGATAACTATGCTGACGTTTACAATGCACCAGCAGCTATCACGTTCACAATCAACGTAAGCGCAAAATACATCATTCCTATAGTAAATTTCAACCCTGCAAATGTTACAATGTACACAGGAACTACTGAGGGTGCGCCTGACGTTTTAGTAACAACCGACGGAACAAATAAAATTGAAGAAAAAATATACACCACAAAATGGGTATCGTTTACACCAAGTTTCGTAAAGGTAGACATGACGACAGGCAACCTGGAGGCAGTAAACGAAGGAACTGGTAGTGTCAGAGTCACCGTAAAGGGAGATAATTTGGAAACAACCACAGCCTTCCTCACTGTATATGTAGATGACCCAGCCTTGTATCGCGCCAAAGAAAAAGAAAACGACGGCACCGTTGTATCGTATGGCAACCAGAAGATCATGTGGAACCAGGACAAGACTATGGAGGTGACTCTTGGTGGATGGATGTTCCCTACCGAAAAGGTACCAACACCTGATTATTCAGATGAAGGCTTAAGTAGTACCTATCAATGGGCAAATACAGCTACTCAGCCCAAATGGAAGATGGCAGGTTTTGACCGCTACGTCTCTGGCGAGAAAAGCAGAAACGCACGTCAGGAGAATGGCTCTAACGCCATGCCAAACTCCACACAAATCTCGAAGGCAGACTTCAAAACTAATGTTAAAACTATCAGAGACAAGATGTTCAATGTACCATGCTCTGGATCATACCTCGTCTTCAATCCTGTCACAACTGGTACGGTTACGGTACATATCTTCCAGAATGGTGCGTTCGACAGTGGTGTCTATCGTCCTCAGCGTCGTGTGTTTGTCATGGACGAAGAAGGTAATTTCGTACAGTCTTCCGCAAGCATCGCCAATGCCAATGGTAAGCCAACTGGAGGCCTGAAGGCTTTAAGCAGCTATCTGTGGGACATCAATCCTAATAATCCTACTGATAGGACAAAGGATCTCGCTCCTACGTTAGCGCAGGTAAGAAGTCACTTTAAGAATCTCCCAACAGACTTCGACATGACACCTGAGAAATTCCAGAACAACATCTATGAGAGCAACCTCCCAAGCGACATCGCTTACAATCCTGCATACAATAAGGACGTACCAGGATCCAACGGATGGTGTGTATTGGCCGACTCGCCTGTAACCTACACATTCAGTGTCAAGCCAGGTAAGTCGTACTATCTCTACAACTTCGGCTCGAAGATTGGCTTCTATGGCTTCTCATTCGACGAGGATAAAACAAAGCCTGTTGAAGATGTGGTATCTTACGATGACAATACCACCAATACTATTAAGACAACAGAGGCTGGTCATGTGGCAAAGGTAACAGTCAACCGCAAAATGACAGCAGGAGTATGGACAACTTGTGTTCTTCCTTTCAGCCTCAACGTACATCAGGTGGATGCTATCTTTGGTGACACTTACAAGTCTGGCAATGAGAATGGTACTCAGATTCTTTACTTCGACCGTGTAGAGAATGGTAAGGTTTACTTTGTACGTCATGCTTACAATACCATCGTGGCCAACAAACCATTCCTTATCAAGCCAAGCAATGATGTTGAGAGCATCAGCACCGCTGCTGCAACAGAATATCCTTACGTAACTATCGAGGCAACCAAAAACGAAAATGGAAAACCAAACGACTGGTGTACTGGCAATGGCTATACATGGGCTTCAAGCTACAGCAACGATATGATCGTAAAGGCAGGCGATGGCTTCATCAGTAATCAGGATGGTACATTCAAGAACTTCGTCGGCGAGAGTGGTACACTGAATGGCTTCCGTGGTTATCTGAAGCGTCTCGGCAACACACAAACTGGTGCCAAACCTATGATGCTACAGGTGGTAAACAGTAGCAACGTAGATGGCAACAATGGTGAAACTACAGGTATCGAAGATTTGATTATCGATGCTGACGGACAGCTGATGCCAGCCAATGGAAAGGTTTACAACATCAACGGACAGTTGGTTAGCGAGGATGCCAACAGCTTCCAGTCGCTGCCAAGTGGTATCTATATTATTAATGGTAAGAAGTATATCAAATAAAAACATTTGAAGAAATGAATAAAAAAGTATATAAAAAGCCACAGATATTTTACATTCCGTTACAGACAGAAAGTTTGCTGCAAACCTTATCAAAGGTTGAAAATAAAGACAATACTGGTGGTAACGCTGGCGGAGGTGTTACCACTAACAAAGACCAGCTAATAGGCGGAAAGGATCAATTGAACTCCAAGGAGCACTTTAACGACTTTGATTCCTGGGATTCCTGGGATTAAGAACTACCGATAATAGAAACAAGAACAACGAGGGAGCAACCTAACAGGGTTCGCTCCCTTGTTTTTTGCAGTTGAAATTTGGGTAACATTCAAAAAATTCGTAACTTTGCCGCCTGAAAATAAGAACAACATGATATATCCAGATAATTTTGAACAAAAGATAGGATTCAACGAGATTCGAAACCTGTTGCGTGAGCGATGCCTCTCCACCCTGGGCAAGGAACAGGTAGAGAAGATGCACTTCAGCTCTGATGCCGACGAGGTGAACGAATGGCTGTTGCAGACCCGAGAGTTTCGCAGACTCATGGAGGAGGTGGAAGACTTTCCCCTGCAATACTTCTACGATGTGAGAGAGTCGATTGTACGCATCCGCGTGGAGAACACCCACCTGGAGGAAGACGAACTCTTTGACCTTCGCCGCTCGCTGAGCACCATCGACGGTATCGTAAAGATACTCAACCACAGCGATGACGACGAGGCCGAACAAGAAGACGGTTGGCGCAGAGAGAAGAAATATCCCTACCCTGCCCTGCATCGCCTGTCAGCTGACGTCATGTCTTTCCCACAACTGGTACAACGCATCGACCAAATACTCGACAAGTTTGGCAAGATACGCGACAACGCTACCCCCGAGTTGCTGCAGATACGCCGAGAGTTAGCAAAGACCGAGGGCAGCATCTCTCGCACACTGTACGGCATACTGCGAACAGCACAGAGCGAGGGAGTGGTAGAGAAAGATGTCACCCCTACCCTGCGCGACGGACGACTCGTCATCCCCGTTATCCCTACCCTGAAACGTAAGATAAAAGGTATCGTGCACGACGAGAGTGCCACAGGAAGAACGGTATTCATTGAGCCTACCGAGGTGGTGGAAGCCAACAACCGCGTGAGAGAACTCGAGGGAGAGGAACGCAAGGAGATCATACGCATCCTCACCGACTTCACCAACAAGGTGCGACCCTTCTCGCACGAGATATTGGACAGCTACCGATTCCTTGCCATCATCGACCTGATACAGGCCAAGGCGAAGCTTGCAGAGACCCAACAAGCCATAGAACCTGAGGTGGAAGCCCACCCACACGTAGACTGGACCAGAGCCATTCACCCCCTGCTCCGACTCTCGTTGGAGAAGAAAGGCGAGAAGGTGGTGCCACTCGACATCATGCTGACACAAGAGAAGCGCATCCTCATCATCTCAGGTCCTAACGCCGGAGGAAAGTCGGTATGCCTGAAGACCGTGGGACTGCTGCAATACATGCTGCAGTGCGGACTGAGCATCCCCGTGAGCGAGCGTTCGAAGACGGGCGTGTTCCAAAACATCATGATCGACATAGGCGACGAACAGAGTCTGGAGAACGACCTGAGTACCTACTCCTCGCATCTGCTCAACATGAAGAATATGATGAAGGCTGCCAATGGCGACACCATCATCCTCATCGATGAGTTTGGTACAGGCACCGAACCTGGCATCGGCGGAGCTATCGCCGAGGCTGTGCTCGACCGCTTCTGCCAGCAAGGTGCCTATGGAGTCATCACCACACACTATCAGAACCTGAAGCATTTTGCCGACAGTCATGAGGGCGTGGCTAATGGTGCCATGCTCTACGACCGCCACGAGATGAAAGCTCTCTTCCAGTTGGCTATAGGCAGACCGGGTTCTTCCTTCGCCATCGAGATAGCCCGCAAGATAGGTCTTCCCGAAGAGGTGATCAAGGAGGCCAGCGACATCGTAGGCTCCGAATACATACAGAGCGACAAGTATCTGCAGGACATCGTTCGTGATAAGCGCTACTGGGAGAACAAGCGACAGAGCATACACCAGCGCGAGAAGGACATGGAGAAGACCATCTCGCGATACGAGAGCGACATCGAGGACATAGAACGAAGCCGCAAACAGATACTCGCCAAAGCCAAACAGCAGGCAGAGGAACTGCTGAAGGAGAGCAACAAAAAAATAGAGAACGCCATACGAGAAATACGCGAGAAGCAGGCTGAGAAGGAGGAGACCAAGCGCATACGTCAGGAGCTTGACGCCTTCAAGGAAGAGATGCAGGACATCGACACCAAGGAGAACGACGACAAGATAGCCCGCAAGATAGCGCAGATACAGCAACGCAAGGAACGCCATGCCAAGCGTAAAGCCGAAAAAACTCAGAACCAAGAGAAGGCTGCGGCGGCGCTGCGCAATGCTGTCAACAAGACGCAGCAGGAAAACCGTCCTCTATCAGTAGGCGACACCGTACGCATCAAGGGGCTCTCCACCATAGGAACCATAGAGAGCATAGCGGGCGATATGGCTACTGCTGTCTTTGGAGGTATGCGTACCAAGATGCGCCTCAACCGTCTGGAACATGCTGTCGCCACCACCGAGACCGACAAGACAGAACAACGCAAGGAGAACTTGGGCTCGTATGGCATCAGTACCGAGACACGCAACACGATAGACAAACACAAGACCAATTTCCACCAAGACCTCGACATCAGAGGTATGCGTGGCGATGAGGCGCTCAATGCCGTGCAGTATTTCATCGACGACGCCATCCTTGTGGGTATGCCCCGTGTGCGCATCCTCCATGGTAAGGGCAACGGCATCTTGCGACAGCTCATCCGCCAGTATCTGAGCAGTGTGCCCAATGTCACCCACTTTGCCGATGAGCATGTGCAGTTTGGTGGTGCAGGAATCACGGTCGTGGACTTTTAAAGGAGTTTTTCTTAACAGAAGTTAATAAAAGGAATATTTCTCGGAAAATATTTGGCAGGTTCAAAGGAAAGCAGTACTTTTGCACCCGCTTAAACGCAGAGACGGACAAGTCTCATACGACCAGCTCCCTCGGAATCCCCCAGGATGGGAACATAGCAAGGGTACTTGGTTGTAGCGGTGCGATATGAATCGCTTGTCCACCCGCCTCTTTAGCTCAGTTGGCCAGAGCACGTGATTTGTAATCTCGGGGTCGTTGGTTCGAATCCGACAAGAGGCTCAAAAAAGAGAACTTCACCTACAGAAGTTCTCTTTTTTTGTTTTCTACAGGTCTGTTTCTCCAAAAATATATAAAATTATCGCAGCATTGAACACTATATGCTAAAAATTGCTTACCTTTGCACGATAATACATAAATAAGACAATGATTAATGTACAGAATTTAGTTCAGACAAGGGCTTTCGCCCGCCAGGACGGAGCCATCTTAGGACTTGTATGGATAGTCAGTTTCGCATTCACCATGCTGGCAGTAAAGCCCGACCAGTCGTTCTTGGGACTGATAGGCAACCTGCTGTTGATCAGCACTCCCTTTGTAGTAGGCAAACGCCTGAAGAGTTTCCGCGACTATGCCCTGGAGGGCACTATCTCTTTCCGCCGAGGCACTTTCTACTGTATGCAGACATTCTTCAATGCCACCCTGCTGCTCACCGTGGTACAGTTTCTGTGGTTCTCGTTCATGGACATGGGACCTTTCATGGCCTTATTGGAGAGCACCTACCAGCCCGTGATGCAGGAAGTGTACCATCTGTCGGAGGCAGAGGCAAAGGCCACCATCGACACCATCCTCTCGATGAAGCCACTGGCATGGGCTTCCATGTTTATGATTACCGACCTCATCGTGGGTGTGGTACTCAGCCCTGTCATCGCAGCCATCATGGCACAACGCGTAAGTATCAAGAACATCAATAACCAACAATAACACACCAAACAAATGGACATATCCGTTATCGTACCCCTATACAACGAGGAAGAATCGCTGCCCGAGCTCTTTGCCTGGATCAAGCGAGTGATGGAAGCCAACCACTTCAGCTACGAAGTCATCTTTGTCAACGACGGCTCTACCGACCACTCATGGCAAGTGATAGAACACTTGGCAGAGGAGGCTGACCAGGTGAAAGGCATCAAGTTCCGCCGCAATTACGGCAAGAGCCCTGCCCTGTACTGTGGATTCAAAGAGGCACAGGGAGATGTGGTCATCACCATGGATGCCGACCTGCAGGACTCTCCCGATGAGATACCTGAGCTCTACCGCATGATTACCCAGGAAGGCTACGACCTGGTATCGGGCTACAAGCAGAACCGCAAGGAGGGCGACCCTCTGTCGAAGACCATTCCTACCAAGCTCTTCAATGCCACAGCACGCAAGGTGAGCGGCATACACAACCTGCACGACTTCAACTGCGGACTGAAGGCTTACCGCCGCGACGTGGTGAAGAACATCGAGGTGTATGGCGAGATGCACCGCTACATCCCCTATCTGGCAAAGAATGCCGGTTTCGACAAGATTGGCGAAAAGCCTGTGCATCATCAGGCCCGCAAGTTCGGCAAGTCGAAGTTCATGGGCTGGAACCGTTTTGTCAACGGCTATCTGGATCTGATGACCCTCTGGTTCCTGAGCAACTTCGGCAAGAAACCTATGCACGTGTTCGGATTCTTGGGCAGCGTGGTGTTCTTCATCGGTTTCCTGTCACTGGTATGCCTCGGCATTGACAAGAGCATCGACCTCTATCATGGCGTGTATGGACACCTCATCACCGACTCGCCCTACTTCTTTATCGCCTTGACAGCCATGCTCTTAGGCAGCCAACTGTTCCTGGCAGGATTCTTAGGCGACCTGTTGAGCCGACAGAACCCCAATCGTAACGACTATCAAATAGAAAAAGAGATAAGATGCGGAAAATAATCCCCATACTCATGATGGCCCTTGGGCTGATGGCAGCTTGCAGCACGCTCGACTGTCCGCTCAACAACACCGTGTACACCAAGTACAGGCTGGCAGGCAACATAACAACCCTGACCGACACACTCACCATCTCGACCAACCGTATCGAGGGAACCGACAGTGTGCTGATCAACAAGGACGTGAATGTGGACAGTTTCATACTGCCCATGAGCTACTCGCTGTTGGAAGACAGCCTCTTCTTTGAGACTCGCAACGCAGACAACCGGCTGCTGCGCGACACCGTAACGGTGCAGAAGACCAACACACCACACTTTGAGTCGGTAGACTGCAAGCCATCCTTTTTTCATACCATCACCGGCGTGAAGACTACGCACAACAGCATAGACTCCATCGTCATCAACTGTAAAGAAGTAACTTATGATGAAACGAAGCCACACTTCTATATTTACTTTGGTCATCGCGATTAGCGCCCTGATGCTGCTGATGCCCGCACAGGCGACACATGCCCAGGGATCATCAGGCAAGAAGATAGCCGCCACCAACAAGGACACCATCCCACTGTTGAGAAACGTGGCGGTAAGCGCAGACCTGGTTGGCCCCATTCAACTCATGGTCAGCGACTACGGTCAGTATGAGGCGGCACTGCGTGTCAACCTCAAGGACAAGTATTTCCCTGTAGTAGAAATAGGTATAGGAAAAGCTGACGGCACAGACGAAAGCACCCAGATCAACTACAAGACGACGGCACCCTACGGACGAATAGGCTGCGACTTCAACCTGTTGCGCAACAAGCACGACATCTATCGCCTGTATGGCGGTGTGAGATACGCCCTTACCTATTTCAAATACGACCTCAAAGGTCCGGATATCCAGGACCCTATATGGGGCGGTACGACTCCCTACGAGGTCAACGGTGTGAAGTGCAACTACCACTGGGCTGAGTTTGTCTTCGGTGTGGATGCCAAGATATGGGGTCCTGTAAGAATGGGCTGGAGCCTGAGATACAAGCGCAGGCTCTTCCATGACGACGGCGACTATGGCAACACCTGGTATGTGCCCGGCTTTGGCAAGCAGGGAGGCTCACGCTTTGGAGGAACCTTCAACGTAAGTTTCGAGTTGTAAGCCCGCTGCGGCAAGAAAGCCGCGTCACTCTCACCCCACATTTACATCAACCATCACCCCTATCCCATCAATATGAACAAGAAAAAACTCATCTGGCAAATTCCCTTCCTGCTGCTCCTCGTCATCGGCACGGTCATCATCCTGAAGCAGGGACAGGAAAACATCAACTATCAGCACGACGAGGGTTTCATCTTCGGAACCGTCTACCACATCACTTATCATAGTGACACCAATCTGAAGAAAGAGATAGAGGCTGAGCTGAAGAAGGTGGACGAGTCGCTCTCGCCATTCAACAAGACCTCCATTATCTCGAAGGTGAACCGCAACGAGAACCCGGTAGTCAACTCGATGTTTACAGAGGTTTTCCTCTTGGCAGAGGACATCTCCAACGAGACCCACGGAGCCTTCGATATTACCGTTGCCCCACTGGTCAACGAATGGGGATTCGGTTTCAAGAAAGGTGTGGAACCCAACAAGAAGGTCATCGACGACCTGAGAAAGACAGTAGGCTACCAGAAGGTGAAGCTCACCTCCGACAATCACATACAGAAACAGGATCCGCGCATCATGCTCGACTGCTCTGCCATAGCCAAGGGATACGGTTGTGACGTGGTGGCACGACTGTTGAGCAAGAAAGGCATCAACGACTATATGATAGAGATAGGAGGCGAGATAGTCACCAAGGGTATCAACCAGAAACAGCAACCTTGGCGCATCGGCGTGAACAAACCTACCGAAGACTCGCTGAACACCAACCAGGAACTGCAGACGGTGCTCAATGTCACGGATATAGCCATGGCAACCAGCGGCAACTATCGCAACTTCTACTATAAGAACGGCAAGAAGTATGCCCATACCATCGACCCCAAGACTGGCTACCCCGTTCAGCACAGTCTGCTGTCTGCCACAGTCTTGGCAAAAAACTGTGCCACGGCAGACGCCTACGCCACCTCTTTCATGGTGATGGGTCTCGAAAAAGCCAAAGAGATACTGAGACAGCATTCAGAACTCATGGCTTACCTCATCTATACCAATGATGATGGCAAAACCGAGGTATGGTACTCGCCATCACTCAAGGAGAAGATATTGGAATAATTATTTTTAAGGAGAAGTTAAGGAGTTAAAGGAGTTAAGGAGTTAAGGAGTTAAGGAGTTAAGACAACAGCCTTTGTGGACTCAACATTGAACATAAAACATTGAACATAAAACATTGAACATTTCCTCAAGACTATTGTCTTAACTCCTCAGCGACCGAAGGGAGCGATAACTCCTTAACTCCTCTAACTCCTCAAATAAACTCCTGAAAAAACTTCTCAAAAATTATGCCCGAAAACCGCATATACAACAGCCTGTTGGCTCTGCCCCTCTTCTTGGGAATGAGCCGCAACGACTTGCAGCAAGCTGCAGGGCAGACACGCTTTGACTTCAGAAAAGCAAGTAAGGGAGAGACGATTGTAGCTGAAGGCGAACTATGCACACACCTGTACTTCCTGCTCGACGGCGAGGTGATGGTAAAGACAGAGTCTGCCGACCACAGCTACAGCATCGACGAGAAGATACAGGCACCCGAGACCTTCCAGTCGGAACGCATCTTCGGTCTGTACCCATACTTCACTCATACCTATACAGCCCTGCACGACTGCAGCCTGCTATGTATTGCCAAGCAAGACGTCATGAAGCTGGCAACCCTCTTCGACATATTCCGCATCAACCTGCTCAACCTGATATCCACACAGAGTCAGAAGCACAGCCTCCGTACCCTGCAGACGCCAGCCAAGAGTTTAGAGGAACGCATCACACGCTTCTTCGAGGCTAACTGTGTCAGCCCTACAGGCGAGAAAACAATCCACATCAAGATGAGGCGCATAGCCGAAGAGGTGAACGACAGCAGACTGAATGTATCCAGAGCCCTCAACCGTTTGCAAAGCCAAGGACTTATCCAACTTTTCAGAGAGCGCATCCACATCCAGGCACTCGAAAAACTTACCAACAGCAAGGGTTGAGATAAAAGTATGTTAAATAATATGATACAAGAAGATTATAACACCTTTTTTTACTAACTTTGCACAAAAATAAAACACTAAGTTAGTATGCTTCAAGAAAATAAGACAGAGAATCGTATCAATCCCTTTTTCGCACCTTACAACACCCCTCACGACACCGTACCCTTCGACCGTATCAGGCTGGAAGATTACGAAGAGGCCTTCATGGAAGGAATACGCCGTGACGATGAGGCCACCGACAAGATCGTCAACGATCCCGAAGAACCTACCTTCGAGAACACCCTGGCACGCGTTGATACCGAGAAAGGCGAGCACTACTACGACTTGCTCAGCAGGGTTTCCAATGTTTTCTCATGCATGATGAGCGCAGAGACCTGCGACGAGATGGAAGCCTTGGCACAGAAGATGAGCCCCATCCTTACCAAGCATGCCAACGATATCACCCTGAACAAGAAACTCTTCGAACGCATCAAGTTCGTACACGACCATCCCAACCGCGAGTTGAATGCCGAGGAACAGATGTTGCTCGATACAAGCTATGATGGTTTTGTACGCAGCGGTGCCCTGCTCGATGAGGAAGGCAAGGAGAAGTTGCGCCAGCTCACCGAGGAGGCAAGCATGCTCACCCTGCAGTTCTCGCAGAACCTGCTCAAGGAAAACAAAGCCTTCCAGCTGCATATCACCGACAAGGCTCAACTCGACGGACTGCCCGAGACTGCCATTGCTGCAGCCGAGCAGAATGCCAAGGAACAGGAGAAGGAAGGATGGATCTTCACCCTCGACTTCCCTGTCTTCTCTCCCTTCATGACTTACTCTACACAGCGCGAGCTCCGCAAGCAGATGTACATGGCTCGCAATACCGAGTGCATACACGACAACGATGCCAACAACCTCGAGATATGCAAGCGACTCATCAACCTGAGACGCGAGCTGGCACAGTTGCTGGGCTTCGACACCTATGCCGACTACGTGCTCAAGCACCGCATGGCAAGCAATATCGACAATGTGTACAAACTGCTGAACGACCTGATAGATGCCTACAAGCCTACCGCCGAGAAGGAGGTTGCCGAGATAACAGCCTTAGCAAAACGCATTGAGGGAGATGACTTCGTGATGGAACCCTGGGACATGAGCTTCTACTCGCACAAGCTGCAGATGGAGAAATACAACCTCGACGCCGAGATGCTGCGCCCCTACCTGCAACTCGACAAGGTGATCGACGGCGTGTTCGGTCTGGCAGGAAAACTCTACGGAATCACCTTCAAGGAGAACAAGGACATACCCGTATACCATCCCGACGTGAAAGCATACGAGGTGTACGACAAGGACGGCAGCTATCTGGCTGTATTCTATGCCGATTTCTTCCCACGCAAGGGCAAACAGGGAGGTGCATGGATGACAGAATTCCAGGGACAGTGGATAGACCATAAGGGACAGAACATACGTCCGCATGTCAGCGTGGTGATGAACTTCACCAAACCTACAGCCGAGAAGCCAGCCCTGCTGACCCTTGGCGAGGTGGAGACCTTCCTGCATGAGTTCGGACACAGCCTGCACGGCATGTTTGCCAACACCCGATTTGAGAGCCTGTCGGGAACCAATGTATGGTGGGACTTTGTGGAGCTGCCGTCGCAGTTCATGGAGAACTATGCTGTGGAGAAAGACTTCCTTCGCACCTTCGCCTTCCACTATCAGACAGGCGAGCCTCTGCCCGACGACCTGATAGAGCGCATCGTGAAAAGCCGCAACTTCATGGCTGCCTACGGATGTCTGCGACAGGTGAGCTTCGGACTGCTCGACATGGCTTACTACACCAAGAAGGAAGCTTTCGACGACGACATCATCCCATTCGAGAAGAAAGCCTGGGCAAAGGCCATGGTCACACCACAGTTGCCCAATACCTGTATGACCGTACAGTTCTCGCACATCATGGCAGGAGGCTATGCTGCTGGTTACTACAGCTACAAATGGGCAGAGGTGCTCGACGCCGATGCCTTCAGCGTGTTCAAGAAGAACGGTATCTTCGACCAGCAGACAGCACAGAGCTTCAGAGACAACATCCTCTCAAAGGGTGGTACCGAGCATCCGATGACACTCTACAAGCGATTCCGCGGACAAGAGCCTACCATCGATGCCCTGCTGGAGCGCAACGAGATAAAGAAAAATATAGAATCATAACAACAGAAACATGGAAGAGCAACTTTCCAAACAAGAGAAACTCGACCTGCGCTACTTGCGCATGGCACGCATCTGGGCTGAAAACAGTTACTGCAAACGCCGACAGGTGGGTGCACTCGTAGTCAAGGACAAGATGATTATCAGCGATGGCTACAACGGCACACCCAGTGGGTTTGAGAACGTATGCGAGGAAGACGGCGTGACCAAGCCCTATGTACTGCATGCCGAGGCCAATGCCATCACCAAGCTGGCACGAAGCAGCAACAACAGCGACGGAAGTACACTCTATGTCACGGCTTCGCCATGTATCGAGTGTGCCAAACTCATCATCCAGGCGGGCATCAAGCGCGTGGTTTATGCCGAGAAATACCGACTCAATGACGGCATCGAACTCATGGAGCGAGCTGGCATCAAGGTAGTATATCTCAACCCCGACGACGCTTCGCAGGAAGAAGCCGAACCAAGAACATAAGACAATAAATATATGAACATCAATAAGAAAAAGACCAACCGTTTCATGCCCATCATCATGGCTGTATGCGTGGTGATAGGTATCATGATCGGCTCGTTCTTCTCGAACCATTTCTCAGGAAACAGGCTCAATATCATCAACAGCGGAAGCAACAGGCTCAACAACCTGCTGCACATCATCGACGACCAGTATGTGGATGCGGTGAATATCGACTCTTTGGTAGACAAGGCGATACCGCTCATCCTCTCTGAACTGGACCCACACTCCGTTTACATCAGTGCCAAGGATGTGGCTGCTGCCACCGACGACCTGAAAGGATCTTTCTGCGGTGTGGGCATCGAGTTTGTGATCAGAGATGACACCATACACGTGCAGAATGTGATACAGAACGGACCTGCCGAGAAGGCCGGCCTGTTGGCTGGCGACAAGATTGTGGCGGTAGACGGCAAGCCTTTCGTAGGCAAGATCGTCACCAACGAGGAAGCCATGCACAGACTCAAGGGACAGAAAGACACCAAGGTAAAGATTGGTGTGGTGCGCTACGGCAGCAAGAAGGTACAGACCTTCACCGTGACCCGAGGCGAGATACCTACCAAGAGCATCACGGCAACCTATATGCTCGACGACAAAACCGGATACATACGCATCAAGAACTTCGGCGAGAACACCTATCCAGAGATGCTCATCGCCCTGGCAAAGCTCTCGCAAGAGGGATTCAAGAACCTGTGTATCGACCTTCGCGACAACAGTGGCGGATACCTGACAGCAGCCATCAACATGGCCAACGAGTTCCTGCCCGACAAGAAACTCATCGTCTACACACAGGGACGCAAGTCGCCACGACAGGACTTCCGCAGCGATGGCAAGGGATCCTATCAGCACGTACCGCTCGTCGTACTTATCAACGAAGGCTCAGCATCGGCTGCCGAAATCTTTGCAGGAGCCATGCAGGACAATGACCGTGCCACCATCATAGGCCGACGTTCTTTCGGAAAGGGACTAGTACAGCAACAGATAGAATTCCCTGACCACAGCATGATAAGACTCACCATTGCACGCTACTACACCCCATCGGGTCGATGCATACAGAAACCTTACACCCTGGGTGACGACAAGGACTATGAGCAAGACCTGCTCAACCGCTATGAGCATGGCGAGTTCTTCTCGCAAGACAGCATCAAACATACGGGTCCGGCCTATCACACGGGATTGGGACGTACCGTATATGGCGGAGGCGGCATCACTCCCGACATCTTCGTACCCGAGGATACTTTGGGAATGACATCCTACTTCAAGCAGGCAAGCATGAGCGGACTCATCCTGCAGTTCGCCTTCACCTATACCGACAACAACCGTCCTAAGCTGAACAACTTCAAGGAGATGATGGAGCTGGCCGACTATCTGGACAAGCAGAACATGGTAGACAAGTTTGCCACCTATGCCGACAAGCACGGTCTGCAGCGCCGCAACCTGCTCATCCGCAAGTCGCACAAACTGTTGGAACGCTACATCAACAGCCGCGTGATCTACAACATGCTCAACGACCAGGCTTGGAATCAATACATCAACCAGGACGATCCTGTTATCAACAAAACGATGGAGGTGTTTCAAAAGAACGAGGCTTTCCCCAAGAAGCCCGTTCCTGCCACCAAGCCTGTTTACAAAAAGAAGCAGAAGGTAGCTATGGCAAATGTGCCCTACAACTACCGTTCGTTGCACAGAAGCCCATCCCGCTTGGCATAAGTAGGCAGAAAAATGAATAAGAAAGAACTCAGAAATATCATCAGAGAGAGAAAGCGACAGTTCTCCGGGCAACAGCTCGAAGAACTGTCGCTTCTTGTTTTAGACCGGCTGCGCAGAAACATCCGGCTGCAGCAAGCCCGCAGCATACTACTATACTACTCGCTTCCCGACGAGGTGAATACCCATCAGTTTATCGACGAACTGGTCAATCAGGGCAAACAGGTATTCCTGCCCGTTGTCGTAGACGGAGAAAACATGGAGATAAGAGAATATACAGGCTCGAAAGACTTAAGACAAGGTAGTTTCCACATCATGGAACCTGTAGGCAGACTGCTGCCTGTAGATGAATACGGGAAGATAGAAACAGGCATCATCCCGGGCATGAGTTTCGACAAGTCGGGGCATCGCTTGGGCAGAGGCAAAGGCTACTACGACCGTATGCTCTGCAAGATGCCCCATCTATATAAAATAGGTATATGCTTCGACTTTCAGAAGACGGAGACCGTGCCCACCGAAGCCACCGATATCAAGATGGATGCTATCGTATAGAACTTGATATCAGAAATGACAAAAGCCTTCGCTGCCTCGTTAAGCCGCTTGACCAACAGGCTGCGACTCAGCGAGAGGTCGGCACGCAAGGCCGGACTGAGTATCTTGACATAGAGCGTCTGGTTCTTGATAAACTTGTCGCCAGTGTACTTGGCTACAGGCTCACCCACCACCTGATCCCAGGAAGCAAGAAGACGCTTCTGCTGCAGCGGGGTCTCCAATCCCTCGCGCCTCAACACCTCAGGCAACAATTCTGATAAGGAACGTACTTTTCGTCTGAACATATTTCTTTGCTTTGCAGGTTTTTCTACTATTCTTCGTGAACCAAGTCTATGTTTCCACCTTCTACATGGAATATCTTGTAATTGCCGTCACTCTCGTGCAGGATGCGGTCGAGATGGTCGCGATTGGTATCGGTGATGAATATCTGTCCAAAATTGGCTCCCGATACCAAGTCGACAATCGCCTCTACCCTTTGGGCATCCAACTTGTCGAAGATATCGTCGAGCAGCAAGAGGGGCGTAGTACTCGATACCGTGCGGCGCAGGAAATCAAACTGGGCTAACTTGAGAGCCAAAACAAAGGTCTTGTTCTGTCCCTGACTTCCCTCTCGCTTCATCTGGAAATCACCTATCAGCATCTCCAGGTCGTCACGATGCACACCATGAAGCGAATAACCTACAGCCCTATCCTTGAAGCGGTCGCGCTGTATGACATCAAGGAGCGGACCGCGCTGACAATGAGAGACATAACGCAGGCTCACCACCTCGCGGTCGCCAGAGATATGACGATAGATCTGCTGAAACAGAGGAATCAGTTCCTTGACGAAAGCCTCACGCTTCTGAAAGAGCAGCTCACCATTGCGAGCCATCTCCTGTTCCCATATCTCCATCAGCGTCACATCAGGTTCCTCCTCCATCTTGAGCAGAGCATTACGCTGTTGCAAAGCCTTGTTGTAGTTGGCCAATGCCTCAATATAGGAAGAGTCGTACTGCGAGATGACCACATCCATCAGGCGACGTCGCTCCTCGCTTCCACCCTCAATGAGTACCGTATCAGAAGGAGAGACAAAGATGAGCGGTATCAATCCAATATGTTGGGACAGTCGTTTGTACTCCTTCTTGTTGCGCTTGAAGTGCTTCTTCGTTCCACGCTTCATACCGCAGAAGATATTCTCGACATTCTCTCGCTCATCAAGATAGTTGCCCTCTATCACCATGAAGTTCTCATCGTGCGCAATAACCTGCGAATCGATAGGATTGTAGGCACTGCGACAAAACGAAAGATAGTAAATGGCATCCAGGAAATTGGTCTTGCCCACACCGTTATGACCGATGAGACAATTGATCTTGGGCGACAATTCCAAATTGGCAGCCTTGATGTTCTTGTAATTAATTATCGAGATATTCTGTAAAATCATACGTATTATGCCACTATTGAACTGCAAAGTTAGCAGAAAAAGCGCAAAAAACGAAAAAAGTAGGCTATAAATTTCAATATGTGGATAAATTTACGTATTTTTGCAACCTAAAGTGTAGTGGCCATTGAGCAAGGCACACTAAGAACAAGAAGGAAAAAATAATAAAAAACAAAAAATAAAAATGGCAAACAAAACAGAACAGGTTCTCGAAGCAACAGAGAACATCAACAACCGCGAGGCTTTCTTCATGAAATACAAGAAAGCCATCCTTATCGCAGTGGCAGCAATCATTGTTGTTATTGCAGGTGTATTCCTCTACATTTCACAGATTTCCGGTCCTCGTGAGGAAAAGGCAAGCACAGCGCTCAGCAAGGGTCAGACCTACTTCAACAACGAGATGTTCGAGCAGGCTGTCAATGGCGACGGTGCCGGCTTCGTAGGTTTCGCTAAGTTGGCCGACGAGTATAGCGGTACCAAGGCAGGTAACCTGGCCAACCTCTATGCCGGTCTTTGCTACGCCAACCTCGGCAAATGGGCAGAAGCTCAGAAGAGCCTCGACGCTTTCTCAACAGAAGGCGACCAGATGATCAGCCCAGCTTCTCAGGCTGCTCTCGGCGACGCATACGCTCACCTCAACCAGCTCGACAAGGCTGTTGACGCTTTCAAGAAGGCTGCCGACATGGCAGACAGCAAGGCTGAGGACGATGCCAACAACAGCCTCTCTCCTACCTTCCTTATCAAGGCAGGCGAGGTGTTGGAAAGCCAGGGCAAGAAGGACGAGGCCCTGAAGATCTATCAGGACATCAAGAAAAAGTATGTGAACTCTATGCTCGTTCAGAGTGCAGAGATCGACAAGTACATCGAAAGAGCTTCTAACTAATTATGGCTACAGCACTTCATAATTTGTCAGAATACGACTTCACCAAGGTACCCGATGCCAGCAATATGTGCTTTGGCATCGTGGTAGCTGAGTGGAACCCTGAGATAACAGGCGCTTTATTGGAAGGTGCCGTCAACACCCTGAAAAAGCATGGCACCCTGCCTGAGAACATTCACGTGAAAACCGTACCTGGAAGCTTTGAGCTGATATACGGAGCACGACAGATGGTCCTTAACCAGGGCTACGATGCTGTCATCGTGTTGGGAAGCGTCATCCGTGGCGAGACTCCTCACTTCGACTACATCTGTCAGGGCGTTACCTATGGCATTGCCCGCCTCAATGCCTCACAGGAAATTCCAGTCATCTATGGTCTGCTGACCACCAACGACCTGCAACAGGCCAAGGACAGAAGTGGTGGCAAGCTGGGCAACAAGGGCGACGAGTGCGCCATTGACGCCATCAAGATGGCTAAGTTCTAAAAAGCAAACATAACCATAGAACAAGGATGAAACTTTATCAACTCTTACAGTCGTTCGACTTTGAGGAACTCTTTCCTACTGTCAGCACGATGTTCCCTAACGCCAATCTGCATCGCGACGTCTTTCAGAAAGCATTCGACATGCTGTGCAGCATCCAGCCTGTGATGAGCAAGAAGACCATTCGCTACGAACTGATGGAAGATCCTAACTCGAGCAACAGTATGATTGTGGGAGCCGACGACAGTTGTTTCAACACCACTTGGGATGCTTGCTTGGGCAAGGAAGTAAGAAAAGGAAAGGGTGCTGACCTGAACGATGAGGAATTGGCAGCCAACTGTCTGCTCAACGTCCTCTTCATCGGTAAACACCCACAATGCTTTGAAAAAGACTTCAAAAAACTATTGAAGTAAGTGATGCTTTATAAACAGTCACTAAATTTTATACATCATACCCCATCATCAGCCTCGTCCTCAACAGACGAGGCTTTTTCGTCTTCATCACCAGCTGTGTCCAACTGGCTATCCTTGGCTATACTGACAGCGCCCATCCGGTTGACAGTGATTACAAGAGGTACATACTCATCACTGGTCACATCGGGTGAACCCACACTGCCTGCAAAATGCAGCACGTCGCCCTTCACCTCAACAAAAACGATACCCAACAAGGCACCTGTCTTCTTGGTTTCGGCATCAAGATAACCCGTAAAATCGCTTTTCTGGAAAGTGCGGCTGAAGAACTCTGTTCCGTCCGCCCGCAGCACCTTGATCGTAATCTTGTTGTCGTAGTACTTAGTATGATCCTCACTCTCCACCAAAGGCAGACTGTGATCAGACTCTCGTTTCATCACTACACGATAAGTCTTGCCGAGCCAGGAGATGTCGCGCGACTGCTCATAACTACTCAATTCCTGCGTCTTCTTAGGTTTTGGAGCAGCAGGCTTAGGGGCTATGATGACATTGCTCTTTTTCTTCTCGCCGCATGACGAGAAACAGGCGGCACCCAGAACCGCAATCACGAGCATGGAAATTGTTTTCTTCATTGTAGTTTTGTTTTGATATTCATTTGAGTGAAGGCCTAAATCTGCATCATTAATAAATCTAATCCACAGAATGAAGACCTAAATATCTGCAAAGTTAAGAAAAAAATATAAGAACACAAAAAAAAGCATCCCCTTTTCACAAAGAGAATGCTCTTACTACCTAAATACTAACTAATAAATCCTATTGAACTTTTCTCACACGATATAATAAAAGTTCAGTTTATGAATTCTAATCATTAATAAGACCCTGCAAAACACAAAAAGTTTAATCGCAGATGAGAAAAAAGTACCTTTTTAACTGCCTTTAACAAAAAGGATGGTCCATGTATGTAACTACTCAGCATCCCTACAAACCAAAACAGTTACTTTAATACCACACAAATTGTTTTAAGTTCATCATGAATTTGTTCTGACACTTGCTCAGGGCGGACGCATCAAAATGCGTTCGCCCTGATAGGCTGAAGAAAACTTTTTGACCTGTACGGTTGGAAAGTCCCAAAAACTTCTATAAGCAGCACGCCCTGAACCAACGTCACCGGCGCATAGCGGAATTGAAAATCGCTGGTCGAAGGGTAAAGCAAAGGTAAAAGGCAGAAGCCCATAGAAGCAGCACGCCCTGAAGGGGCAGAAGCTCTTAGCCCAGGGCATCGCCCTGGGTATAATAGCAATCAGCAAGGCGCCCTGTAAGGGCAAAAGCTTTGTAAATAGCCTGAGTTTTAAGGCTTTTGCCCTTACAGGGCGACAAGTTTGCGAACATGATAACCCAGGGCGATGCCCTGGGCTAAGAGCTTCTGCCCCTTCAGGGCGTGCCAACCGTACAGGTCGCAACTTTTTCTGTGGTTTTTCGATTTGAGTTGACCACACTTAGTGTTATTTTTAACTACCCAAAAGCTACAGATTATCACAAAACAAAGACGAAAAGTACAAAATTGACTAATACTATTTGGTTATTTACTCAAATTGTCGTACCTTTGCAACGAAAACAAAACAATTAGTATGAGAAAGACCATTTTACTTGTCATTATGACAACTGCTATCATATTCTCTGCTTGTACAGGCAGACAAGCCAAAGAGAAAGAGAAGGCTCTCGACACCATTCCCATGATGGTGATGCAGATACAGAAATGCAGTCGTCTATATACAGCCGAGGCACAGGTTCACAGAATCATCACCCACGACGACCAACTCAGACTGAAAGGCTCTATACTGAAAAACGAGTTCGACATCAGTCTGCCTGGAGGAAAGCGCAAGGTTGCCATCCCTATGGACGCCACCCTCAAGGCATATATCGACTTCAAAGGCTTCAACGAAAAGAACGTGAGACGGCAGGGAGAGAAGATTGAAATCATCCTCCCCGATCCTAAGGTGGTGCTGACAAGCAGCAAGATAGACCACGAAGGAATCAAGAAATTCGTATCGCTGACACGCAGCAACTTCAGCGATGAAGAACTCAGCAGCTACGAGCAGGAAGGACGAAAGGGCATCATCAACGACATTCCACGCATGGATATTCTGGAAACAGCCCGCCAAAGTGCCGCGCACACCTTGGTACCCATGCTCGTCAACTTGGGATTCAAAGCCGAGAACATCAAGATTAGTTTCAGAAAGAAGTTTACCTCATCCGATCTTTCAAGCCTCATCGACGGCACATCGGTTGAGAACAAGTAAGGTACTACAGATATGAGAAAATTTGAAATCATCATCATACTCCTGCTCATCGTCATCATCGGCGGAGGTCTGTACTGGCTCAACAAGGACAACTCCATCTCGATGCAACAAGAAGGGAAGACCACGCTCTCGCCTACACAGATAAAGAGTATCGAAGCCATCGGACAGTGGGAATTCCTGTCCATCAGCGATGAGGAACTGATAGACACCGTGAGAAAGGGACTCATCAGCGACGACGAACTGGTAAGGATCTACTATGGCACCCTCAGGCTGGGCATCAACATGCGAGAGGTGGGCACTGAATGGCTGAGCGCCGAGGGCGACACCATCATCTGCACCCTGCCTCCCATCAGGCTCCTCGACCGCAACTTCATCGATGAGGCAAAGACACGTTCGTTCTTCGAAGAAGGCAAATGGACCGGTAAAGACCGACAGGACATGTACAAAAGAGCCTATGAAGCTATGAGCAGACGATGCTTTACAAAGGCCAACATCGCCAAGGCTGAGGAAAATGCCAAGGCGCAGTTTGAGGGAATGTTCCAGGCCATGGGTTACAGCAACGTAAGGATAAGAATAGAACATGGGATAATAAAAGAGAAAGACAAATAACAAACAGGTAAAAAAATAAGAGAGATTATGGATACACTAAACGACATTTTCGCAACGCTAAGCTCATTCTTGTGGGGTTGGCCCATGATTATTCTGCTCTTGGGCACACACCTCTTTCTTACGATTCGTCTGCGTTTCCCGCAGCGTAAGATTTTCAAGGCCATCAAGTTATCCGTCAAGAAAGACAAGAATGCCACGGGCGATGTATCCCAGTTTGGCGCTCTTGCCACTGCACTTGCCGCCACAATAGGTACGGGCAACATCATCGGTGTGGCAACAGCCATCGCCCTGGGTGGTCCGGGTGCTGTGCTGTGGTGCTGGCTGACAGGTGTATTCGGTATATCCACCAAATATGCCGAGGGTTTATTGGCTGTTAAGTATCGTGTGAAGACCCAGCGCGGCCGCATGTTGGGTGGTCCTATGTACGCCTTGGAGAAAGGCCTGGGCTGGAAATGGCTCGCCATCCTCTTCGCACTCTTTGCCGCGATAGCCTCTTTCGGCATCGGCAGCACCGTACAGGCAAACGCCATCTCTACTCTCGTAGAAAACCAGTATGGCATTTCGCCCTACATCACAGGAACCGTTGTCTGCGCCTTGGGAGCAGCCGTCATCATAGGAGGAGTGAAATCAATATCAAGAGTATGTGGAATGCTTGTTCCCTTCATGGCTCTTTTCTATGTGTTGGGATGCATCTATATTCTCTTGGTCAACCATGCCTATCTGTGGCCGGCTATCAAGGTTATCTTTGAGTCTGCCTTCACTACTCGCGCGGCAGGAGGCGGTTTCGCTGGCAGCACATTGATGATGGCAGCCCGATATGGTATAGCCCGTGGTCTGTTCTCCAACGAGTCGGGTCTTGGTTCTGCTCCTATCGTAGCCGCAGCGGCACAGACACGCAACCCTGTGCGCCAGGCACTCGTGTCGTCTACCGGAACCTTCTGGGACACCGTCATCATCTGTGCCCTTACAGGTCTGGTCATCACCTCAAGCATCATTGCCTATCCCGACATCGACTACCACAACGGAGCAGCCCTCACCAAGGCTGCCTTCAGCAAGATTCCATACATAGGAGCACCCTTGCTCACCTTCGGTTTAGCCACTTTTGCTTTCAGCACCACCTTAGGTTGGAGCTATTATGGCGAACGCTGCGTGGAGTATCTCAAGGGCAAGCGCTGGATGCTGACCTACCGTGTGCTCTACATCGTCAGCATCTTTGCGGGCAGTGTCATCGGACTGGAGATGGTGTGGAACATCGCCGACTGTATGAACGCCCTGATGGCAATACCTAACCTTGTATCCCTGCTCTGCCTCAGCGGCATCATCGTACACGAGACACGCAAGTATCTGTGGCGCGACCGCCTGGACCGCGACATGGATGAGAACGAGATAGAAGAACTGGAAAAATAATAATAAAAGACTCAAGTTTCGCAAGTGGTTTAAGTACGGGCTGAAGGCCCAAAAGCTCTTAGCCCAGGGCAGCGCCCTGGGTATAATGACAATCAGAAAGGCGCCCTGTAAGGGCAAAAGCTTTGTATATTGTCCGGTATTTTAAAGCTTTTGCCCTTACAGGGCGACAGGTTTGCTGACGTAATTACCCAGGGCGATGCCCTGGGCTAAGAGCTTCTGCCCCTTCAGGGCGTGTGGGGCGAAACTTCAGTAAAAGAACAAAGCTCTTTGCTTCTTGTCAGGGCAATCAGTCTATCTGATATTGCAGATGCCGCATCTCATGGCCTCCCCATGCAGAATCATTGGCGTACAGAAATCCCACCTTATTATATAAGGACTCCGCGCGAGGGTTTCCCTTGTCGACAAGCAGTCCTACAGCAGGCAATCCCATCTCACGTGCACGCTCGATGACTGCTTTCAGCAAATATTTGGCAATGCCATGCCCCCGGAACTCTTCCGACACAGCGATGCTGTCGATGTAAAGCTCGCCAGCCTGGGTCTCGTCGTCCATATCCGAATAGTCAATACCAAACTCCCGTTGAGCAGCCTCTATGAAACGACGGCGCAAACGATGCAGCTCACCTCCATCATAAGATACACAGATGCCAGCCAGCCTGCCGTCATCAGCAACAGCACAAAGCGTATTGCGATAGCTGTACTGGCTGTCATCGAGAGCCACGAGTTCCGTCATTACCCGTCGGAAATCCTCTAACGTATGATCTTTACCTGCCAGATTCTGGCAACACTCATGATTCATCGCCTCCATAATGAGTGAGGCAATAGGCGCTGCCAAACTGGCAGTAGCCCCTTCTACTCGTACATTCATTGTCTAAGTCATTTTATTTTCTAACAACCTCTATCTTTGCATCACCAGGGCGATACAGATAGCCCACACATTCGGCAATACTATTTTAAACATTTTGTTCCTTACGCCAGGCTGCTGGCGTCATGCTCTCAAAGCGCGAGAAGACCCTTGAGAAATAAGAGGACGAGGAGAAACCGGAATGGATAGCCACCTCTTCCTGTTTGACATTCGGATTCTCACGCATATAGCTCTTTGCCTCTTCTAAACGCAGCTTCGTAATCCAGGTGCTGAAGTTGTCACCGTGTTTACGGTTGATGTAACGAGACATATAGAGCTTGTTGGTACCCATCTCTGCCGCCAAGTCATCTATCGTCAACTGAGGAGCAAGAAACCTCTTTTCAGAAAGCCATTTCTTCACTTGCTCACCAAAGAGCTGCTCATAGTTGTCTGCCTGCGATATTTTCTGTTCTTCCGTATCTGTCTCCATCCTCTCTCTGTCCGTCACCTCGGCACTGTTCAACTTACCATACATGGCAGCATAGTTGATGAAACTGATGGCTATATAGAAATTGGCAGAGATGACATAAACCTGGAAAAGATAATTGTAGATAACGCCCCCAAGCAACGTGGTGAAACTCAGCACACTGGTAAGGATGATGAGGATGATACTCTTCTTGATCCAGGACATAAACTGCTGCATATCCTCTGCAAAGTAATTGTCAAGTTTCCTTCGTTTCTCATCATAAAGAATATAGAAACGCTTCAGGAACATCACGTATTGCACAAAGAACATGAAGAAGGGGAACCACGATACCCAAGCATCCACCTTGCCAAAGAGTCCTACGGTGGAAGTGATCATCAGGACGACAGATGCCAGGAAGACAGCCCAGTCCTTACTGAAGTTTCGCCACGACATATACTTCTCGTCCAACAAATAGAAGAAAGTGGAAAAGAAGAAGATGGCTTCTAAATAGAAGAATATAAAATCAGCGCACTTGATGTATGGATTGAGCGCTTTCCAATCGGCAGAGCTGGAAATAGCTAAGTAGACGAAAAGATTCAATCCCATGATAAAATATGTAGTTGCCAAACATCTCTTCGCCTTGCAATAAGGAAGATATTCGGCAGCAAGAGGCACTTTTCCGAACAACAGGACAATGCCGAGGCCAAAATAAATGGCTCCAACACATTGAATCAACACAATGAAATAATGCTCTAACAACTCTATCATATACAATTTTAATTACGCAATACAAAAATACAAAAAATAATTATTACCCCCCGAATTAAGACAAAAAAGCGACATTTTTCACTCTTTTTACACTTTTGCATCATTTTTTCCATTTTTGAAATTGTAAAAAGAGTAATTTTTCTAATATTAAAAGTATTCACTACAAAGTTTCCACTATCTTTGCAAATGTTTAAAACTGGCGCTCCAACTATTCATCACCAAGAACTGAGCGTCGAAAATAGTATGAGTAAAACTTACACAAAGACTTTTCTAAATTGAAATGAAATGAGAAAAAAACTACAACTACAGCACAACGAAGCAGCACAAAAGAGATTCACCACATTCATTGCTCTCCTTGTCATGCTTCTATTCGCCATTGGAGGAAGTCTCCAAGTACAAGCCCAGGATACCAATACAAATGGAACCCACATCGCGGGCATCGAATCGCTGGATGGTTGCAGCGAGAAACAGGTAAGAGATGCTGCAATCAGCGACAACACCTTTCCCGAAGATGACAAAAGCAAGATTTTCTTCCTCTACAATGTCAAGACGGGTCTGCTGCTCAATGCAGGAGGCTATTGGGGAACTCATGTCTCTTTGAAAGAATACGGAATGCCGCTATGGATACATATCGACAGTGAAGGATGGATTCACCTTGCTCAGGAGTTTGACTCGAAGGAATCGAAAGAAGAGGGCAACTACCTGGAATACGAGACAGGGAATAGTCCTGAGGAAGACAATGGTGTGTTTATAGACAGAGCTTATCTTTATACAGAAACAAATTTTTGGGGCTCTACAACAACCACCATCGTCAGAAGAGGTTGGAAGATGGAAGCTGTTAAAGAAGAGGGAAAGGACAACTCATACAAGTACAAGCTATATACTTACAGCAACAATTCATCCGAATCTGGCAATTTTGACGAGACCAAGAAGTATTACCTCATCGCAGCCAAGACACAAGGCGACGTAGACAAGAACTGCTATGCCGTGGAAGAAGGAAGCAAAGAGATAGCAGACGGCAACGACGAATGGAGATTTCTGTCTTACAAGCAGATATTTGAACTTCAGGACAAGAACAGCAGCAACATCATCACGTCCATCGATCTGACCTTCCGCCTGCAATGCCCAAGCTTCTCTCGTGAGAATGCGGCTATGAGCAACTGGAAGGCTTATCAATATGGAAGAAGTGAAGAAGGCAAAATCAGATTGGGTTTGGAGCATTATTACAAACCTTACGTTAACAGCGATGTAACAACTGCCGGCTACTGCAAGATTGGCGAGAAATATACCAATGATTTCGAAGACAATATAAGCTATACTTTCCCCGAAGGCAGCAATGCTATCACGTTCACGGAAAACCACAATTACGAGCGTCATTGCGGTAAGTATTATTGTGCTGATGCCAAGAATTTCCGAGGCACCATCTATCAGGATGTCAAAGTAAGTCATGGTGGTGCATACGTCATCGAGTGCAAGGGATTCTCCACTACCACTAAGGCGAAACTCTATGCCTGCTTGGTGAATGCCGACAACACTGCGGACACAAAGACGATGCATGCCACCATTCTGGGGCAGACTGCTTACATGTCTGCACAGGAAAAGAAAGCGCTACATGTCGATGTGCAGAATATGGACTATGCAGCCAAGGAATTCTACGGCAGTCACAAATACTTCAACAGCGTGCTGGTACAAGTACCTAATAAAGATGGCGGCACTATCCGGTTCGGTATCGAAATCGGAACGCAGGAAGACAACAAGCCTGTGGAATCAGAGAATGAGTGGACGGTATTCGATGACTTCCGCCTCCTCTATGCAAGCAAGACAACTGATGGCGACTTGGTTCTCGACCAGGACAGGGACAACTTGGATTATCTGGAGAATTGCTCCAACACCTACAAGAGTGTGACGCTCCACCTCAACAAGACCTTCGACAAGGACAAGTGGAATGGCTTCGTCTTGCCCGTAAGCCTCACCAAGGACCAGCTCACGCAGGCATTCGGTCCTAACGTGAAACTGGCAAAACTCAACAAGTTGACCAGCACCGAGATACAATTTGTCAGCGTAGACATGAGCAAGGTTGGAAACGACGAGATAACCATGCAAGCCTACGTACCTTACATCATCTTCCCTACCAAGCATACCGAACTGGAAAAATCACCTGCCTACACAGCCTTGCTGAGTTCGACAGGCAACGACCAGGCGAAGGATGTACGGGTGAGCATCGGCAAGAACCATATCGACATTCCCAATGTCACATTCACTGTTAACAAAGAGAACAAGAACGACCTCACCAATATGAATACGGAGAACTGGACAACCAACAGCAGCATTGTCGTTGACGGTTCAGGAACACCTTTCGTCAGTGGCAACGGCACCATGACAGCCTTCGGAACATTTGCCAGAACCTTCGGAACAGGCACACAGAATACAAAAGAGGGCGATAATAATTACGGCAAATGGACCATCACGGACAAGTCAACCATCATAACGGGTCGCAGCAACCTGACGGGCTGCTACTTCTTCTCCAATGGTAAGATGTATTTTTCTGATATAAGAACAAGAGGCTTGCGAGGCTTCAGCGTATGGTTTGCACCAACTACTGCTTCCGGCAACCCTGCCAAACCTGCCAACGTTTTCCTTGATGGTGTATCCTTGGACAAGACCACTGGCATCAGCCCGATCATCTATGGCGAAGAAGAAAGCAGAATTGACAGATTCGCCCATGGCATCTATAGCCTGAATGGTCAACTCATCAGCAACAGCAGTTCCTTGGACGGACTTCCAAGTGGAATCTACATTCTGAACGGCAAGAAAGTTATCAAGAGATAATCGGGAGCTACAAGTCTTGAGCAAGAAAGCCAGGACTAACAAAACAATTAGTAAAACACTCAAAATCGAAAGACGATGAAAAAAAGATATATATGCCCCATGACCACAACCATCATGGCTGAGACTTGCAACATCTGCGCAGGCTCTCTTAAATGGACGGAACGCACAGAGTCACAAGACCCTGAAGTACCAGGAGAGCCATCCACCTGGGGCGAAATCATCTGGGACAAGGGAGAAGGTACATTCAAGAAAGAAGAAGACCCGTTCAATCCAGACAACTGGTAAGGAACACGCCCTGAAGGGGCAGAAGCTCTTAGCCCAGGGCAACGCCCTGGGTTATTTTGTGCGCAAACCTGTCGCCCTGTAAGGGCAAAAGCTTTAAAATACCGGACAATATACAAA
>ERZ1026846.204-NODE-204-length-45663-cov-29.772825_pt1 | contig 45663 bp, 27 predicted proteins | sample MGYA00380153_ERZ1026846 | MGnify/ENA primary metagenome ERZ1026846 (study PRJEB33269, sample SAMEA4719789) | human gut metagenome | biome: human-associated habitat; feature: organic feature; material: feces | place: Cameroon | collected 2013-10 ...
GAGCAAGAATGTTCCGTTTCTTCCGTGAAATCCGATGAATAATAAATGATTAATAATTTATATCCGATGAATAATAAATGATTAATAATTTATCCCAGATTCTTCACCTCATACATTTCTGCGAGTTCCCAGAAACGATGCACCAGGTCGTGGATAAACTTTCTGCCCTTCTCGGTCCATACCAAGTAAGTGCTCGTCACCACTTTGCCCACCTTACGCTTCGTTCCGTCGCCCGCAGGCGCCATAAAGGCACGATACTTGGTTCGGCTCTTCGCTAACCCCATGTGCGCATACTCCGCATAGAGCATATACTGTCCACTCTGGTAATACTGCACATGCAGCGAACAGAGCGAGCGGTTCAGCTCCTGCGCCGTGATGCCCAGCTCCTTCGCCACCTGGGTGGTGGTGAAGCACGAAACGGAATCCAGCACATTATCCGAATACATCGCCTTCGGCAGAAGTCCGTCCACCTGACGCTCCAGAGCCACCACATTCTGTCCCTGGATAGCCATGCGGACCATCTGGTCGTTCACCTCCTCGTTGAGGCGATGAATCTCCTCATCCTGTTCGCCGATAAGCTTCTTGTCAAGTCCCATCTGCACTTCCTGATCATGCAGCAGCTCCTTCTGCTTCTCCAGCAGCGCCTCCTTTTCCTTCAGGGTAGCACGGAGAATCTGTTCGGCATTGCGAATCATCTCCTCCTCGCTCTCCCCCTCATTCACCGGGATATAACCGCCCGTCTTGCGAATCTGCGGCAGCACCACCGAGGTAACCCAATCCTTGAACATCAGAGCCGATGGCAGTTTGGAACCCAGCACCAGAGCATAGAAGCCGCTCTCGTTAACGAAGATCATCTGCGTTAAACGTTTGGCAGGAGTTCCATCCTTCTTTTTTCCCACCTCTACCCATACGCAGCATTTCGCTGCATCATGTGGGTTAACATGCTGTTTTACAGCTAAATCCGCTCTTTTATATCCCAGTGCATCACACAAATCCTTAGCGCAGAACCAAGGTTCGCCCTTCTCATCAGTAGCCGTGCGAACCATTCCGAACTCCGGATTTTCAAACACAAATACCGGTGCCGCCTTCTTATTATTAGAAGACTGTGCACCACACTTGGCAGAGCCAGCAGCCTTGCTGCCCTCCGCCTTCTGATTCATTGATTTCATCATAACGAATAAAATTTAATGTAAATAAAAAATAGGAATTAAAAAATTGTATCAGCCTTGTCAAAGAACGATGGGCTGATACGCTGCGCCAACTACAACATGGCACGAAATCTATGCCAGCAACCTGGCGATAGGAAACGGAAAAGCCCCGAATCCCAGAACACGGCTTGTTCTGAAATCCGGGGCAAAAGTACGGCAAAAACCGATACGAGCCAAACAAATAACCCTGCGGTTATTTCGAGGGGTATAAAGTTATAACGAGAGTTATTTCTGAGCCGTTTTCAGGCTACTTTTCCTTCCTTTTCCAACAGTTTTTTCAAGTAATCCACCACGTTGACCATAGCGTCATAAGGCTTCTTTTTCACATTTCCCATCGGAACGAACTTCCATTTCTCGTATGGCTTCATATAACAATCCGAATTGCTGATCTGTTTCAAATCTCCCTGTGTCACCTTCACTCTGAAGGATGCCGGATGAATCTTCTTGATCCATTTACAGAAACCAAGATAGTCATTTTCTCCAATAAGCTGCATATGTTTATTCAGAGTCTCTCTTAAATCATCATCTTCAGGTTGTTGGTACAGGTCTTCGTCTTCAAGTAAAAAATCTTCTGACATAATATTATATTTTTTAGGTTATACAAAGCCCCGCTTAGCGAGAGCGTTCACTCTGCTAAGCGGGGCTTGCGTTCTGATTGTATTTTATGTTGTTATATTTTAACTGAGGTTTTCTGTCTTCATCAGTTTTTGTTTATTCTATGCATTACTTCACCAATAACTTCTGCCATCACACTACTCGCAGTCATGATCATCATGACTACCAAAACAACGAAACTCTTAAAAGAGCTGAGGACAGATAGGCTATCGCCTACACGCCCCTTTTTAAACATAAATTCTTTCATAATCTTATATCTTTGAAATTCTATAATGTCTAACACAAGTTTCGCAAGTAGGCACCGGTCCCCAAAAGGGGCGGTAGGATGTCACTTGCGCCAATTCAGTCTTTAACTGAACAGATTTGCTTCTGAATTTTGGTGCAAAGATACAAAAAAAATCGCTTCTTGTCAAGAGTTTGAGGGCAGCTTTGAGGGCAGCAACGCAAAGGAAGCCTATCCCAAAGGCAAAGGATCGTTACGAAATCTTTACATAACGCTCCTATCAATTCCAATTAACCCAAGCTTGACAGTTTGAAGAATTTTCATTTTTTTGCTGCAAGTAATTGATTTTCAATATTGGCATCCCGAAAAATGAAATGTAGTATATACAGGAAACTACCTTTGCGGAGTAAAATGTGATACCAATATCAAAAAATACACCGAAATTCCGTTACACAATGTTAAATAACATGTTTGAAATGCATATTCTTAAACAAAAAGTTGGCATTTTGGAATGAAATTAGTAATTTTGCAGCAACAGTTCCTGCCACGCCTCTTCTTGAAAGCGTACCACGGCAGGACTTCGTGTTTTTATATTATATAAAGTAGTATGCAGTATACAAAACAAGCAATGGATTTTAATTGTCAACTTAACATTTTGAAAGAACGCGGGCTGACAATAGAAGATGAAGAAGAAGCTATGAAATTTCTTCATTCTGTAAGCTATTTTCGTTTTGCAAACTACCTACAACCGATGGAACATAATGCAGAATCGCATAGATTTGCACAAAACAGCAGTTTCACTTTTGCAACTAATTTATATATCTTCGACCGAGAACTTCGTTCTTTGATTTTTACGGCAATTCAAGACATCGAAATAGCATTCCGTACTCGAATCATCCATTATTTTTCAATGGAACATGGTCCGTTTTGGTTCATGGATGCTAGCAAATTTAAGAATCAAAGTATTTTCAATTCTTGCCTTGACAATATAGCAGCCGAGGTAAATCGTTCAAGAGAAGATTTTATTTCTGAATACTACAACTGCTATACGGCTCCATCATTTCCACCAGCTTGGAAGACTCTGGAAGTTGTTTCTTTTGGTACACTATCAAAATTGTTTTGCAACTTCAAAGACAACTCTGTAAAGAAGAAGGTAGCAAAAGAGTTTCTACTTCCACAATATCTATATTTAGAGAATTGGATTAAATGTATTGCGGTGTTAAGAAATGCTTGCGCTCATCACGCTCGCATTTGGAATAGGCGTTTTCCAACAATGCCTATAATGCCCAAATATTTACCTTCTCAATGGGTTATTACTGGTAATTTTCGCCCCAATAAATTGTACCCTCAGCTGTGTTGCCTTGCATATTTGGAACAATCCATAGCAGCAAATGGAAGTTTTTCCAAACGCCTTTTGAAACTCATAGATAAAAGTGAGAGTGTAAATACTCGTTCCATGGGATTTCCACAAGAGTGGAAAAACGAACCGTTGTGGATTATTAAGGCATATTGCTAATGAGATTTTTATCCGGTTTTGCGGATTTGCAATCCGCAGCAAGCAAGAATGCTGTTGCTGAGTTAGGGCTTGCAAACCCCTCTTCTTTCTTTGGAAAAGACGGAATCTTTACATTTTCGGCTTTTTAGGCTCACGGGGGCGTTCCTGATATGGTTTTGATGAAAAATGGGAGGGAAGAATGGAAAAAACAGAATTTACCCCTAAATAACAAAATTTACCCGTCGCATTGCAGCAAAGCTACACCTTGAACATAGGAAGTAGACACATGAACAGGGGAAAAATGCATCTTATTCCAAATATTTTTTGTATATTTGCAGCGTGAATCAGATACTTTGCTTATCTGTCAATAGATGAATATACAAAATAAGTATTTTGCACCATCGATTCAGGTAATCGAGATGGAGCATTCCTGCAGCATCTTGGCAGCGAGTGGAGAAAAGCCAGAGGATGATTTCGATGACTGGGGTCCGGGTTATGGATCTAATGATCCAAGACATCCAGGTGAGGGATTGTAATCTGAGGATTCGGATTAAATAAATTTGTAATCTGAGGATTCGGATTATATAAAAAATGAGAAAGGGCTGCAAGCGGCATGATTGCCGTTTGCAGCCCTTATTGTTTTTATGGCTGAAGATATTTCCTTCACACCTGGCATAGTCACTTATACTAAGAAAACGCCTGGCGGATAATGTACATACACTACGACTGAAGTTGCTTCAGCTGGTTTTCTGTTAATCCAGTAGCTTGCATGATTTGAGACCAAGACATACCCATTGCCAAGAGGTTACGGGCAACTTTCAGACCGTTAGACAGTTCACCTTCTGCTCGACCTTTAGCAAGACCTTCCGCAAGACCTTCCGCACGACCTTTTTCCCTTCCTCTCTTCTCATCAAACTTTCTGGTGGCATATATATCACGCATATTCTTGATGTCCTCGTCATAAAGCTCAAGTTCCTCGCGGGAAAGCTTGCGGAGGTCGCCTATCTCTGCCAACTTGCGGAAGACTGGATACTTCTCGCTGAATGGCATCTGCTCAAACATGTTCATATTCTTCACTATATAAATCCAACAATCAAATATATCCATACACTCTGCCTCCGTATGCTTGTCGAACAATGGCAACTGGAGGTACACAATACGCATCCTGTCGGACACTCGCTGGCGTGTCTGCAAGTCGGTGAGCACCAAATCGGTGCGAAACTCCTTAAGTATCGGACTTTGCGATACAAAATCCATGAAACATACCGTATAGACTGGAGCCAAGTGGTAGTCCCAGATTCCACGGATGCCTTGCTGCACAATGGCACGTGCCGTGTAATACAATGCCCTGTCGGCAAAGTATTCCTGTTCTTTCTTCTGCATCTCGACGATGACATGCTTGCCCTCGTCTGTGACGCAATAGACATCGAAGACCACACCGCGGTCATCGGGGCGCAAGCCAAGTTTTTCGGTCTTGGCAAACGTCACGTCCTTGATTACCAACTCGTCTTCAAACAATCCGTTGAGGAATGTTATCAGGCATTCTTTCGTGTCCTCGCTTCCAAAGATTCGCTTGAAAGCCCAATCGACACGTGGGTCTATAAATCTAGCCATCTTCTTACGTTTTATAAGGTCGTGGACGCAATATTGCATTTCAGTCGCAAAGATACACTTTTTTATTGAAACTTCCTAAAATTTCTGGGATTTTCTTTCAAAAAGAAGGAAAAGAAGAGGTATGGGAGGATAATGTAACGCTTTTGGGGTAGGAAATCTATCAGGCATTCTCCGTCCCCAAAGGGGGCGAATGTGAATAACCGCGGGTGGAATGACCGAAGGTCATGGAACCTGCGGATAGTGACAGATACTCTCTTATCGTCCCCGAAGGGGGCGAACAGGAGCAAGGCTGGATGTGGTTCGCCCCCTTTGGGGACGCTTTCTCCCTACTATTGGTTGTCCGCAGGTTCCATGACCTTCGGTCATTCCACCAGCGGTTATTGAAAGTTGGCCCCCTTCGGGGACCGGAGGTTACTTGCGAAACTTGAATAAAAAATGAGAAAGGGCTGCAAGCGGCATGATTGCCGTTTGTAGCCCTTATTGTTTTTATGGCTGAAGAGATCGAGGAAGTTTTTTCTGCCTCCGTATGCCTGTCGAACAATGGCAACTGGAGGTACACAATACGCATCCTGTCGGAAAGCCCTATCGACACGTGGGTCTATAAATCTTGCCTCTCAAGAAATATCGCGGATTTTTACGTTCTTCTTCTCCTAGGAATTTCAACCGTTGGCTCGTAAGCTTTCAGTCCTTCATCACCAGTAAAGATTTCAACTTCATATCCTAAATCAGTATAATACTTTACTACTTCAACTATAGAAGCATCGCCTAAAGCTTGCCCTCCAATATCACCAATACCTTTTTCATTATATTTTATCATTAACCATCATTCTACCAATTGTTCCAGAAGCCATCAATTTGGCTAGATTCTCTTTTTCTTCCAAGAGATTGACATGACTGTCACCATTCTCGTCACGAGTAACATAGCTGACAAACGGAATCATCTTGTTGCCTAACTCATCTAACAAAACTGGATTATGCGTCGTACAGAGCACATCAACCTGGCGCTGTCGTGACAATTCCTTCAACATATCAACCAACTCCTTAGCACGAGAAGGATGCAAGCCATTATCCACCTCTTCTATAAGCAACAAACTATGAGGTGCAACCGTCAAAAGAGCTGCGACAATCGCTATAAAACGAAGTGTTCCATCACTCATACCTCTTGCATCAACAGGTTGTTCGGGATTCCAATCCTCATAACAATAAAGCATGGCATCCGACTTAATCAGACCAACAGGCTCAGATATCACCTTGTTAATATCACGCTCAGGCAGTGGTCTAACATAGCTAGACACCAGTGCTTCCACCTTCTTCTTTTCCTCAGGCGCCAACGCACATAAAACACCAGCAACATTACTTCCATCAGACTTCAACTCTTTTGAAATCTTGCAGTAATCACGCATCTTGGCAGGAACAGGATCAAGAATGATGATATTTCTAAATGTAGCATATATCTTTGCCCAAAAATCTAGATATATTGGAACATCATACATTTTCCATGTGATATTGCGGGCAGAATCAATAAACTTACCAGGAACGATATCATCGTCTTCTGTACCCAAACGATGGATTTCACAAGAACCAAAACTGAACACAGAATTCTGTTTAAGCACTCTCAAATCAAGAAGATAGAAACTTCCATCAATTTCTATTTCTATCTCAATACAGAAAAACTCCTCGCCTCTACGGATAATCCAGTCTTCTCCGCCTCTAACAGTCTGGATGGCATCAAGAAGGCTCTTACCTTCGCCCACGGCGCGGAGAAAGACAAACGCATCTAACACATTTGACTTACCGCTAGCATTGGTTCCGATAAGGATACCCAAAGAATCGATATATATAGTAGAGTCCTTAAAGCTCTTCCAGTTTTGTAACCTAATCTTTGTAATCATAGCCCTTGTTTATTTAAGCTCAATAATATAATTTGCAAAGCTAATCATTTTTTCTGAGATAAACAAGAAAATCGCAATAATTCTGCAAGTAACAAGCAAGAAAAAGGGAGAAAAGTTTCTGAAAAAGTATATCGAGGGAATTTTTGAAGAAAAGAAACATAAAAACCAGGTTCCAGGCATAAGCTAAAGTTCTGCCTTTAACTTTGTCAAGAAATAACAAAATTTCTTTTGGGGAAAGATGAACTTCAGTTCCTTGATTTCGCTGAAATCCATGCCCCTTACGGTTCTTACAGTTCTGACAGTTCTTACAGTTCTGACAGTTCAAAACTAGGGGGTATATAGGGAACGGGAAGAAAAATTATAGTAATTAATATATTTTAATATATATATAATATTATATATATATTAGTTTTCATACTCTACTTTTTTAGGGGGTCAGTTCTGAACTGTCAGAACTGTAAGAACTGTAAGAACTGTAAGATTTGGGGTGAACTGTAAGAATCGGGAAATTGCGAACGAGATATATCTTCTTGTCTGGCGAACTATGTTTTTCCGTCAAAAAAACTATGTTTCCCGCGCCGCAAAAATATGAGTTAGCTTTATTAACCAAAACCGGTATCAGCGGCTGCTGAAAATCGCGTCTTATCGCCACCCGATTTTTGGTGGCTTCAGAAAAAAGCCGTACCTTTGCACCCGTCATTCAGAGATACCACCCACACTGGTTTCTCGGAATGGCAAGAGTTAATCAATCATCATTAATCACTAATCATTAATCATTAAAAAGCTTATGGGACAGGGAAACATTAAGTATCGTAAAGTAAAGCGTACTCCTCAGACGGGTGAGAACGCAGGTAAGGAACTCTGGTATGCCACCGTGGTTACCGACAGAGAGATGAACTTCGAGGAGTTCGTGGACCACATCTCTTCGCACAACTCGCCTTACAGCCGAGGCACCGTGCACGGTGTGATGATGGACATGCTCGACTGCTTGAAGGAGCTCATCCTCGACGGCAAGAGCGTTCGTCTCGGCGACCTCGGTCTCTTCTCCATCGGCATGAAATCTCATGGCGAGTTGACCAAAGACAAGGTTTCGGCAGCCAGCGTGGAGGACATCCACTTGATTGTGAGAAACACCCGTAGCTGGAGCAACAGCGAGTTGAAGAAACTCTGCAAGATTACTGCCTACGACAGCTACGGAGCTGAGGGTGCCGATGGCGGCGGAACCAATCCGGGCGGCGGAACCAGCGGAGGCAATACCAGCGGAGGCAATACCAGCGGTGGCAACACCAGCCAGGGCGGCAGCGGAACTGACAGTGGCGGCGACAACGAGCACATAACCTTGTAGAGTTAGCCCCGAAAGGGGCTTCTCTCCTCGCCTATCACATCACTAAAAATTAATCACTAATCATTAATCACTAAAAAATCAATCATTAATCATTAATCACTAAAACAAGATGAAAAAGGAAACATGGAAATTGGTTATTCAGATTTTAATCTCTATTTTGACGGCTGTTGGAACTTCCCTCGGAGTGACAAGCTGCATGAGTTAAGATTGACAAGCTGCATGAGTTAAGGCGTTTTTAAATGGTTGGGTTGAAAAAAAGATGGCCTCGCATTTTGCGAAGTCATCTTTTTTTCGTTTTAAGCAAGAGCATGCTCTACCCCCTACTATCGGTTCAGCTTCTCCTTCAGTTCCTTCACTCTATCTCTACTCACCTCAAAATCTTTCTCGGGATAGCGGCGGAGCCTGAGGATAAGCTTGGCATTCCAGGTGCTCTCCATCTTCACGATATCTTCGATGTTGATGATATGCTGCCTACTGCAGCGGAAGAACATCTTGGGATCCAATTCGGCTTCGAGTTCGTTCATACTCTCAGAAATATGAACCGATGTGCCATCTTCCAGATAGGCAATCGTATTCTTGCCATCAACCTCGAAATGACTGATGGAAAAACTGTTGACGATTTGAAACTGGTCGCCTTTTGGTATCAGGAAGCGTTCCCTATATTTTGGGGTCTGAGGCTGGAGCATGGCGAGGAGCCGGGTGATATCCTCCTGTGGAGAAAGCATTTTTCTGGCTTTCTCCATCGCTTCCTTCAATTCGTCTTCCTCTACGGGTTTTTGGACATACGCCACGCCATTATTTCTGAATGCCTTCAGCGCATACTCATCATAGGCGGTAATGAAAATGACGGGTACCGTCGGCTTCTGCTTTTCAAAGGCATTGAAACAGGTACCTCCGTTGATTCTCACGTCAGAAAGGATGAGGTCGTAACGATTGCCGTCTTCGAGAATTTCTCTCAGCTCAGCCACACTCGTCACCGGACCCTCTATCACCACATTGGGTTCTATCTTCAACAGCATCTTTCTGAGCTGATTGAACATTCTCTTTTCATCTTCGATTACCAACAGTTTCATTGCCATGATTCAAATTTTTGTTTATATTACATTTTACTGAAGTTTCGCAAGTGGTTCAAGAACGGGCTGAAGGCCCAAAAGCTCCTAGCCCAGGGCATCGCCCTGGGGATAATGGCAATCAGCAAGGCGCCCTGAAAGGGCAAAAGCTTTGTATATTGCCCAGTATTTTAAAGCTTTTGCCCTTACAGGGCGACAAGTTTGTGTCCGTAATTACCCAGGGCGATGCCCTGGGCTAGGAGCTTCTGCCCTTTCAGGGCGTGTGGAGCTTACATGCGAAACTTGAGTATTTTATATAAAGAAACGAAGTTTCGGGAATTTATTGTTTGATGAGCAATAAAGGATGTTAATCCCCCATCAATCTCCCTTGGCTTGCGACTGCTGCGGCATCACAACCTGCTTGTACTCCAGATTCTTCTAGAGCATGGTTCTGCTAACCTGATTAACCGTAATGATATCTGAGAAATCATCTTCATCAGGATTACAGGATACCAACGCTAACATGAGGACGAATGCAACGCCCATTAAATAAACGATTCTTTTCATAACTGTGATATTTAATGATTATTACTAATTGACGATGCAAAAGTACAAAGAGTTTTTCAAGATGAATCCCCATGATTCCCTGAACCGTATTTTTTAAGGAATGAATGGTTCTGCCCCTGTTTTCAATGGTTTGCAAGAGCTGAAGTAACGATTTAAGGCAAAAATAGAGGCATTCATTGCCTGTTTTTCACGATTAATGGGATTTTTGTTTTCCGGTTAAAGCTTTTTATTATACCTTTGCAAACAAAATGTAGAACCAATTAAAAAGTATTCATTATGAAACTTACGAAAAAAAAAATAATGGCATTAATATGGCTTCCATTCTCAATGTTGGGAGTCAGCACAATCAGTGTCACCACATTTTTATTCTTTTATATCACAGTATATTTCAGATTTCCAATGTCGGTTCTGGTGCAAGATCCATTCTCCGAGACTTCCATATATCTCGTGCTTGTATATTTGATGGTGTTCTCGGGTTACTTTACTGGCAGTAATATGGCATGCGATTATGTAGCCAAACGCATATTGAACAAGGGTATCACCAGTGTCAGGATATATATTTTTTGCCTGATATCATTGACCTTCAACACCGTCTGCAGTGCTTTTTTAAGCTATGGAATCTGTGATATCCAGGAAATGAATGGATTGCAGAATTCTGCCGTGGAACTTTTCTATATCCAACTCGTCATGTTTATCCTGATATCAAACGTGAGCATAGTGCGTTCTTGTGGAATTATTCTGAAGCAGAAGAATGATGAAAACCTGGAGATGGCACAACAACTGAAGGGCGAAAGCGAAAAGGCGATGAAGGCCCAGCTGAACATGCTGAAACTACAGCTTGACCCACATTTCATGTTCAACAGTCTGGGCACATTATCGGGCATCATAGAGGAAGATCCTCGGAAGGCTAGCGAGTTTACCGTCAGGTTGGCCCGTATCTACAAATATATCGTAGCCCATATCAGCGATGATACCGTTTCGCTGAACGAAAGTTTAAGATTCATCCGTGATTACTGCCATCACATCGAGATGAGATACACGGGCAACTTTGTGTTTACCATAGATGCTGGTATCTGTCACAGCGATGACGAGAAGATATTGCCACTGAGTCTTCAGCTTCTGGTAGAGAATGCCGTGAAGCATAACCAGCATTCGGAGGAGCATCCGCTGGCGATTCATATTTACAGGAATGGCGACTATGTATGCGTAGCGAATGCCTTCGTTCCTTATCCGGAAGAAAGTCCATCGGCTTTCTCCAGCTCAGGAATAGGCATCAAAAATCTCTTCGACCGCTATAAACTGCTGACAGCCTTCGTTCCCATCGTTCTGCAATCAGAAAAGACTTATATGGTAAAAGTGCCGATTATAAAATGACAAAGTGTTGAAATGATGCGGATTGCAAATCCGCAAAGCATAAAAAGGTTAGGACATTTTTTGACGCTGGATTGCAAATCCAGCGGAACGCCTAACAGACTATATATTCATCGAAGTGGGGAAAATGTGGGATTTTACACATTTTTAATACCTCTTTTGTGTAATTCTCCACATTTTCCACACTTGAGTTCATTCAATCTTCCGCACTTTTTACTCTACCTCTTCGATTTTCTTCAATTCCCAACCCTCGAATTGCATCACAATTTTATGGAGTATGGTATCCTGACGCAATGCCTCAACTCTAGGAGCTTCAGCATAGCGATGAATCTGAGCAACGGCTTCATTCCATTGAGCCTCAGCCTTCGTTGTTTTTCTATCTTCACAAAGAGCAGAGAAATCCTTCTTTGGCAACACCTTCAGTTCTATGATGTAACTATGCTTTACTGCATAATGAGCCAAATTAGGCAATAAGAAGAAATCACAAAAACCATGATTCAACTCTAACTCAGGTGCTGTGATATAGTAATTGCAAAGATTCAGATATGCCATGAAGAAGCCTTGTATATTCCTCTCCCCTTCCATACCATCACGCACTGAAGAAACCTTAGCATAAGACTCTGCAAGGAACGTCAGTCCTTCTTGCCATTTGCCTTCATAGGCCATGTCGTAAAAACAATCATCGAGTTTAGACGTATCAATAGGCGACTTCTCCTCAAACATCTCCTTGAGATAATCATAATACTGCTTGCGAACATTATTGTTAGGAATCCCTAAAACCATTCGGTCGCCACGAGTGCCCTTAATTGTCAGCATGCCATAATAGAACAACAGACTTGGAAATATATTCGGGTCCGTCAACTGGTAGGCAGAAAAACTCTCCTCTAAGTGAGCTACGATTTCACCCGTTTCGGCTATCGTCTTAATGATACTCTTGCGATTGCCATCAAGCTTGTCAAGCTGAATGAGCTTCTTCATCTTGCTATAGTCGGTCCTGGTGTTACGGTCTATCATTTCCTTGGGCGCCTTTCCCTCGTTTATATAATTACGAAGATAATAAACCACCATGTCGCAATTGAATACCTTGCTTTGTGTATTCAAAGCCCCTTCGGCAAAACAATAGTTGTCATACCAAGGCTTCATATCGTTAATCATCCACTCAATGTCGCAATCGGCAGACAACTTGCCCACACTCTTAAAATAGGCAAACATCTTACGGACATCTTCCTGAGAAAAGCCAAGCATTTGATTGAAAGCCTTCTTGGTAGAGATGTGCCAGCCTATATTAAAGCCACTAGTCACATCATCAAGAGTTACCGGACTTACACCCGTCATGAAAATACGGGTAAACGTACCCTTAAACTTCTTGAATACATCACGATAAAATCCATCGGCATGGGTGATGGCATGATACACATCTTCTCCCTTCTCATTGAGAATCGTATTCGTAAAGTTATCATATTCATCAATGATCAGATAATTCTGGAGTCCCAACTTCTGCGACTCATCATTGATTAAGATAAGTTTCGTGTTGGCATTGGGAGCCTCATACACCTTCTTAATGAACTCCGGTGAATAATGATCGCGATAGATATCCACAAAGCTATCAAACTTCACACGACAATACCGGTCGAACTCTACTTCGACATCCTCTATTTTTCCACCAACACTCGAAAAATCAAGGTGAAGTATCTGATACTTTCCTTGCCAACGGGTAGGATGCTGTCCTATCCACAAATCTCCAAACCATCTGTTGAACTGTTCAGGAGTTGTATTGCAGTCATAATAAGACTTAAGCATACTGATAAACAGGCTTTTTCCAAAACGACGAGGCCGAATGAAGAACAAAAAGCGTCCTTCATTCTCCAATGTAGGTATGTACATCGACTTATCTACATAATAAAGGTTTTCATCCCTCATGACGGTGAAATCAGATACCCCATAGGGTATTTCTTTGATTCCATTTGGCTGCAATATCTTAGACATATCCTTTTCTTTTATTGAAGTGGGGAAATGTGAGATTTTACACATTTTTGGTACCTCTTTTGTGTAAATCTCCACATTTTCCACACTTGAGTCCATAATTATGGGGCAAAAGTAATAAAAATCAGGCAACGAAACAAACTTCCTCACGTTCTTTATATTACTTTTAACCTACTTTACCATATTCACGGAATAGAAAAAGGGTGCGTCATCAATACATGACACACCCTTTTTAATTATCTATATCCGAAAAGATTTATTTCCGAAAAGTTTTATTCTCGAATTTATCTATTTCCGAATCTTATCTGCGAGATACGCGAACCTTCACGGTATCATGACCTACCTTCACAATGTATGTGCCGGCTGTCAATGATGACAATGAAATGTTCTGAACGTAATCATCTGTAACAACACTATGGGCTACCATCTTGCCATCAGCAGCATAAACAGCTACCTTGTCGCCTGTATGAGCACCCACGATACGCAATGTGCTGCCGGCAACTGTAACCTTCAGCTTTTCGGCTGTTACACCATCGATGCCAGTAACAACAAGAGTTACCTTGTTAGAATACTGCTCGCCCGTAACAGAATAAGCGGCTGCTACCTGATACTCAAGATAATTGCCAACCACAGAAGACTTATCTGTGTATGAATTACCAGAGATATAGCTGTTGTTCAGCTTGTCACCATTCAGATATACATTGTAACCCAGGAAGGCATTCTTCTGAGAAGTTGCGCCCTGTGCCACATGAGCCACCTTCAATGATGCAGCAGATGCATTCGCCTTTGGCTTGAATGTAAGAACCTCTGCACCCTGCTTTCTTGCCTTCATTGAGTTGGCAGGAGCGTATGGACTCAAACCGATAGAAATGTTCCAGTTGGCATCGATATCAGCACCAGAATCCTCCATCGTACTCCATGAGATACCATCAGAAGAATAAAGGTCGCCACGACCACTGCGAGCAGGACCCTTATCGTAACCCAGAGGCACTGTAATCTTATTGTGCTCTACATATACTGCCACACGGAGACTCTTGGTAGGGTCGATTGGGAGTGGCTCGTCAAGATGAATGGTATTGAAGGCATACTCCTTCAGGCTTGGAACAAACTGCTGGCGAACCAACGTGTTGTTCTGATATACCAATACATAGAGAGCATCAGGAATCTGATTGATGTAAACCTCTACATCGCTCAATGCCAGATGACCGTATTCCTTCAAATCCTCAGCAAACCAGTTGACTCCTGCAAAGAAGGCACCACCGTTAGGCTGACCGGCTGCATCGTAGCAGTTGCCATTGTGCCAACGCAAGTAGATAGGCTCACCCAGGGCAGGAGTCTGCCAGGTCAGTTTTCTGCTGTCTCCATTGTTCTCCACACGAAGGGTGGTTGGAGCCAGACTACCATTGTCATAATAGAGATCGAGACTTACTGCATCGCTCAACTCGCTCTCGGCAGAGTTCTTGGTAACCAGCTTCACCTGATAATCATAATGACCAATCAGCAGGTTGTGGTCTACATAAGAGATGCCCTGTACTGGAGATGCGGTAATCTTCTCGCCGTTGCGATAGATATCGAATCCGTAGCAGTCGGTCTGAGGTGCCTCCTTGTAGAAGCTTACACCGTCGATATACTGGTCTGGATTACCCGCAGCCTTAGCCAAGCCGATGTACTCTGTACCCTCAGGCAACTCGCACATCACATCCTGCCACTGCTCTGTGGTTGTCACAGTCTGCAGACGGATGAAGTTGTCACGGTGAGTACCACCTACAGAATAATAGATCTCGAATGTACCATTACCCTTATGGTCATCAGCATTTCTTGCTGCAAGACGAACATACTTCATATTTTCTGCCTTTACAACACCGAATGCCTCAGCCTTCTGACCGGCAACAATCGACTTGCTGCCATCGAATGAGTAGTCGGAACTTACCATCCAGTTTGACTTGTAGCTCTCGCCCTCAGCTCCGAATACCTCTGTACCATCTACAGAAGACTCGAATGAGTTCACGGAAGCTGCAGCCTTGTACATATCAGGATCCTTGAACGAGAGGAGCACGTTGTAACCGTAGGTTGACTGCACAGCCTGTACATTCTCAGGAACCTTAGCCTCACCGGAAGCCACGATAGCAGCTGTGGCAACAGCCGACTTAGCCGAAGTAGTACCATCAATATAAACGGTCTCTACGCTGTAGTCGTAATTGCCCTCCTGGCTCACGGTTTCCTGATAGAAACGACGGGTAAGAGGTTCGCCATTCAGTTTCTCGCCATTGCGGTATACATTGTAACCAGCCACTGTGTTCAAGCCGCCCATATCCAGAACGATGAACTTGGTAGCCTTACCCTGACGCTGCAGAGCGAGCAACATGTAAGTGATGCCCTCAGGAGATACGAACGAAGACATACCACCTGCCTTGTAAGAAGAGATGTTGTCAATCTCAAGATACTTGCCCATATCGAGAGAGCCAACACGCTCACCGCTTGCCATATCATAGATGCCGATGGTATAGGCATTCGCCTCATTGCCCTGCTCGAAAGCATAGAGCTTACCATCGTAGTATGCTGTACCGGAAGCACCCTTCAGGGTAGGACCTGTAGCCAACTTGCTGCCATCCTTGGCCATGTAGATGCTGGTCTCCCAGTCACCTACCTCGAAGCCGCCCTTGCCGCCATCCAGTGTAGGGATGTATGCCAAGTGGCGTGAGTACTCAGAGATATCGATGCTCTTCATCAACTTCATGGTAACAGGATTGATGACATGCATCTTGGTGCTGTAGTCGCCTGCATAGAAATACTGACCATCGTAAGCCAGGTTGCGGATACCGTCGATATCGCTTACCACGCAGCTCTTCACCTTCTTGCCATCCATAGAGTAAACGTCGATTCTACCATCCTCGTTATAGATAGAGGTATAGATGTACTTGCCGTCGGTAGCCACAGCCATAGAAGACTTCGCACCTTCGAATTCTCTTACGAACTCAGGCATAGCTGCATCGGTTGTTACAGGACGCTTAGCCACATCTGCAGGGATTGACATCTCTGAAACGGTAGGAGCATCCCAGCGGAGTGAGATGTCGCGGTTGCGGGTTACAGTGGCATCCAGGTGATGAGGAGCCGTCTGGTTCTCGATGGCATAAGCCTCAACAGAAGTCTTGCCGCCAAGCTCAGATTCACCGCCATCAGCATATACAGATGTTACCTGATAGCTGTAGGTACCTGCATTAGAGAGAACATCGTCGAATGACTGACCAGCCACAGGAGTGCTGTTCACCTTCACGCCATCACGATAGATGTTGTAACCCACAGGGGTTGCCTCAGTATCGTTGCTGTTAGGAGCCACGTTTACACGGATGTTCAAGTTACCGCTAATAGCCGATTCAGCTGCAGTAAACCAGTTCTTTCCATCCACAGAGAGCAGGTTACCCTTGCCGTCCACAGCCTTGCTGTCGTCGAGACTCAGAGGATGTACATCCGCATCATTCATAATCTGGAATGCGAAGATATAAGAATGTCCTGGCTTCAGGATAATATCCTTATCCAATGGAATATCGGTGAATGAACCGTCATACTTGATTTCGCCTCTATATTTCTTGCTGTAGATGATGTTGCCATCCTCGTAGATACGAGGTGCAAGATAGGTAACCGTGTTAACCAACTGGATGGAAACAGAAGAAACCTTCTTGTTGCGGTAAGGCACATAATCCTCAGCATCCCACTTGGCACCTGCGAAGAAGTAACCGCCTGAAGCCAGACCCAGCTCATCTTCGTGCTTGCCGGTAGCCCAGCTCATGGTATCACGATGGGCAGCCTCTACCAATGGAGAATCCCAGTTCAGGTGAACATTCTTGTTGTTCTTGATGCTTGAAGTGAGGTTGAGAGGCGCATAATACTGAGCACCCTCGTTGACGAAGGCTACTACAGAATCGCTCTTTGCCGACTCCTTGCCATTGTAAACCGCTGTCACCTGATAAGAATACTTGCCGTAAACCAGCTTGGTATCCGTGAACTGCATCTCCTTCACAGGAGCGGCATTCACCTTCACGTGGTTGCGATATACATTATATCCATCTGCCACGGCAGCACCATTGCCCTTAGCCCATGTGAGGACGGTAGAAGCAGCCTTAGGCGCAGCCTTCAGGCTCAACGGACGTGGAGTAGAAGACTCAGATGTGGCATTCAGCTTGAAGCTGATGTTCTGTGCTTCCAACTCTGGGTTGGTGAACAGAGTAGCTGTTGTAGCATAGCTGTCGCCCTTCTTTGCCTCCAGAGCATCGAGACCTACACTGATTACCTGCTCAGCACCCGGCTCCAGCGTACCATGCTTAGGAGAGAGGTTGAGCCACTTGTTGGTCTCTGCCAGGGTATAGCTGAACACCAGGTTAGGACTCTGGTTGAGAGTTCCCATCAGAACCAGCTTGCCTGGAACTACATCCATAGAAGAGAACAGACCGCAGACATAGTTCTGACCGGTGGTCTGACCACCCAGTACATAACCAGGAACATCGGTCAATACGTGCTTCTCATCGGTCAGGGTACCCTTGGCGATGTCATACTGACGGAGCTGCAGCTTATCAAACTTATCTGAAGACACGGCAGTCATATCAGACAACCAGAGGTATGGACCTCCAGGAGTTACGTCATCGTAGGCAGAACCATATACAGCGATGTTGCCATCAGAAGTCAAGGCAGACATCTTACGGATGAACTTACCCTTGCGGTCAACCAATCCGATGGTTGTAAAGGTACCAATCCAGAAGCCGTCGTAGACAGGATCGTAGGTACAGTGGGTAATCTTCAGGTCGGAAACACCACCCACGGTGATGATATCCACGATGCGGCGGTTGTCGAAATCGAGCTTGAAGATACGGTTAGACCAGTCACTGCCGTAGAAATAGCGGCCATCGAAGGTAATGTCGTAGAGCTTGTAATACATCTCAGGAATAGAGAACTGCTCGATGAACTTACCGTTCTTATCGTACTTCCAGAACTTACCCAACTCGATGGAAGAGGTGGTATAGTAATACTCACCATCGAAGGCGATAGACTTCTGCAAGTCGCCGGAGGTGTTCCATGATGGCATGGTCTCCCAGCGGTGAGAGATGTCGCCGGTGCCCTTGTTGGTATTCTCCTTGAGATACCAGGTCAAAGGACCGTTACCCTCGTTCTTGATGGTGAAGTTCTTGGTGATGTTAGCCTCAGCCTCCAGGTCTGCACTCACGGCGTTGGCAGAAAGCGCTACCTTTGGAGCCTCCAGATTGGCAGTGAAGTTGTTGGTACCATCGGCCTTGACGGTCCATGTACCCTTATACTCGTTGTAGCCCTCGCGGATGATGCTCACGGTATAAGTACCCTCCTCTATCTGGTCGAGCTTGAGCACACCATTCTTATCGGTGGTCTCGCTGATCACAGCGCCGTTATCGCCAGTCAGGGTAACAGGGCATCTGGAGATGGTGCCAGATGGAGTCTTGACACTCAGCTGTCCCTTCGCCCAAACCGGGTTCCATACCTTCACATCGTCTACGTACCAATAGTTAATCCACTTGGCATCGTCGCCATGCGCACGGAAACGGATTTTGAACAGGTTATTGCTCAGATATTCACCGATAGGATAGGTATAAGTTGTCCATTCGAAGCCACCAGAGTAGTTGTCGAATACATCGAGACCTTCCCAGGTCTTTCCGCCATCGCAGCTCAACTCTACCTCCATGTAGTCAACATTGGTCTGCTCACTGTTGCGGAGACGCAGGTTGAAGCGCAGGTAGGTATTGTCCTTGTTTGGAGTATTCAGCTCGCGGGTCTCCAGTGCCTGGTTGTAATTGGTCAATGCCGACCAGCTGTAGGTAGCGGATGGGTCAACCAATCCATACTCGTAGTAGTCGATAGACCACTTGCTCTCCTTGTTGTTGTCGAGGTTCACAGTAGTCCACTTGTCGGCATGGAGCGTCCAGTCGTCGAAGTCGTCCTCGAAAGGCAACAGGCGGATATCCGGAACGGTGACCTTCAGAGGTTCACTCTGGGCAGACTCCTGACCATTCTGATGAACGGCAGTCACCGTATAGGTATAGTCAGCATAGTCTGGCACATTATCAGTGAAGCGTGCAGAATCCATAGGAGCCTCGTTCACCTTCTTGCCGTCACGATATACGTTGAAGCCTACAACAGGGTTGGCAGCTGCCAGCTTCTTCTTGCTCTGAGAAGGACGAATCTTGTTGGTTCCCACGAAGATGTCGTCGAGCAGCATCATGAATCCACCCTCAGAAACACAGTTGATAGTTACATACTTCGCCTCCTTAGGAATGGTATATTTCACGAGTGTCCAAGCCGCAGGAAGTTCCACGTATGGGCCTTCGTTCACATACTTGAAGTCGGAAGGACGCTTGCCGGTGGTAGAATAACCTACGCGAACACGCTCAGCGGCAAAGTTGTCGCCCTCGATTTTGTAACTGCGAGCCATGAAGCTAAACTGGAAGTCCTGGTCGAAGTTCAATTCTGGCGAGATGATGTAGTCGTTGTTCTTATCGTCGATAGAACTGAAATCCACCAGCATCTTCTTGCCAGAATAAGGCTGGAAATTTGGATTCTCGTTCACCGCAGGAGAGGTTTCCCAAGGGTTCATGACCACGAAAGCCATCTTCTGACCCTGAGTTGGGAAGGCACAAGCCTGCCAGGTATAGGTATTGTTATTATCGGCGTCGATATACGACCAGCCCACGTTACCGGCTGAATTGATGGCGAAGTCCTGATGATTCTCGAAATCATCGAAGTAGCCATCGGTCTTTTCTGGTGAAATCCAGCTCAACTTCACCGTCTTGTCGCTCACACCCATCAGTTGGAGTCCGTAAGGCACACCTTCGGCATTGCCTTCCACCTTCATCTTGGTATAGCGAACGACAGGTGCCTTGCGAGACTGAGCCACGAAATTCTCCGATGGCTTCACCTTTTCGCCTTCACCCTTCTTTCCATCAGTCAGCGCATCCACCGAAGCCCATACAGCTCCGCAGGTCATTGCCGCCAACAAGATGGCAGAATATTTATAATGTTTCATAAATGTTCTATTTGATGCTATTATTTATTACTTGATGATAATCTTGCTGCGATGGGTCTTGCCCTCGCCGCTTACGCTGATGATAGCCATGCCGGTGCCTGCAGGAACCTGGAAGTCCAGACTGCCAGAGCGAGCCTCAGCGGTATAGAGCTGAACGCCGGCAGCAGATGTACAGGTCACGGTGTAGCCTGCCTTGATGCCATCTACCTGGATATTGCCACCGTTCACGCTGATGCCGATGCCGGTACCCTCGATGACATCGTGGATGTCTGTAGAGGTATTTGCCTGGTAGTAAACAGGTGCAGACTCATCGTAGTAAAGGTTGCCCTTACCTGAAGCTACCCAAACACGGTACTTGCCCTCATCATACTCGCCATCTTCCTTGTTGGTAATAGGAATCTTGTTGGTTGGCACAGAACCGGCTGCCAAGTCCTCATAAACCTTACCATCGTTGTAGGTAAGTGTGAGATACTTGATACGGCCATTTCTACCACCATTCTTGAACTTGAAGCGCAGCTGTCTGTACTTCTTGTTCTCCAGATAGGTAGAGTAATCCTCTTCCTGACCTTCTGAATCATATTCCTTCAGGGTAATCTTGGAACCCACGGCATTCCATGTCTTGCCATCCTCAGTACCCTCGATGCTCAACTCAGAAGAACCGAGCGGACCGGATGCGGTGACGATGAACTTGCAGTCCTTGATACCGTCAGGACAATCCTTCAGGGTAACAGAACCATTGCTGCGGAACTGGATAGAACCTGTGCCCAGAACTACATCACCCTCTACATTCTGATAGAAATCCATTGGGGTGAACACGGTCTGCGAGTTGGTCTTATTGGTCTCTCTACTCAGGCAGAGATAGTAGTTATCAGCACCTTCCACAGGGCTCCATGATGCAGTAAGCTCGCTCTCGCCGGTTCTCTCCAGCTTCACGTCCTTAGGCGTATCGAGCTTCTGGGTTACCATCACGTTCCACAACCAGAGGTCGTTCTGCATTCTCTCTGAGCAGACACGGAAGGCAATATAGATATCCTTTCCTGCAAACTGGCTCAAATCTACCTCCTCAGCATGCTGAGCACCGAAGTAATCGGCAAAAGAGAAACGCTTTACGAGGTGGAAATCGTTCAGATCGTTGGTCTTGGTAGAAACCAATACCTCCAGGTCTTCCACACCTTTCTCCTCTGTCACACCACGGGTGAAGAACATCACGCCCTTCTCTGGCACGTGGAAGCGGCGACGGCTGATGAGATAATCATCTGCATCGTTCCAATAGTTCAGAGAATAGTGAACGGCCTGGGCACCCTCGTCCTGATACCAGGTGGTACCATCGCCATTGTGGTCGATAATCTGCCATCCGTCAGGATTGCCGTCTGTCCAGCTCAGGAAGTTTCCGTAGAATGGAGTATCCAGGGTTACGTTGGCGTATGCCCACTCGGTGGTGAATGGAACCGGTGAACCATATACCACGCTGCCATCGCTCATCTTCATGTAAGAGCGTACGCTGTAGGTGGTTCCCGGCTGCAAGTCCTTGGCTGTGAAAGAAGCATCCTTGATATTCTCTACCTTGCCTGCTGCGCTCACGCCATCGGTGAGGGTTGGGTCGGCAGAAGCACCTTCCTTCCAGCAGAAGCCTACCTCATCCACATCTACCTTGTTGCTTTCGATGTTTGCCTTGAAAGTGGCCTTGGTATCGTAAATCTTCTCAGGCACAAGTGTCTTGATGAAGTTCCACTTGCTGGTACCGCCATTAACCTGGAACATCACGTTGCCGTCCTGCTCCATGATATTGGTGATAGGCACGTTAACCGGTTCCTTCGCCCAATTCAGGGAATTAGGGGTGGTGGTGTCGGTGAAAGATGTATTGGCTGATTTACCAGGATAGGTATCGCCGCTACGGGTCACCTCGTTGTCGATGCCGTCGGCTGGCACGATATACATGCAGCGATGCTTGGCGCTGTTGTTTGGTCCGTTGATATCCCACCAGTCTTTCTTCATCTCATCGGTATAGTCGTAATGAGTGATGAGCAGACCATGACCCGGGATATACTTGTCCCAACCCGTCTGCTGGCGGTTTTCCAGGATGAACCACTCCATACCTGTACCAGGTGTACGGTCTGGCTGGCAGTTGATGAAGCGCGCCTTGTTGTCGGCGATAGAAGTCAGGGTAACATCCTCAGGGTTCTTCACCTCTACGATGTCCTCGCCTTCCTTCATCCAGCCCATCTGCATACGCTCGAATGCCATCAGGCAAGGAGGAGTACGGCTATCGTTGTTGTAGCTGCCAGAGGCATAAAGGCTGTAGGCACCTGGGTCGATACCCTTACCATTGCTGGTATCATCGGTATCATACATATCCTTGAGACCCAGCACATGACCGAACTCATGGGTGAAGGTTCCGATACCATCCATAGATGGAACTACAGGAGCACCTGGCATACCTACCAGCTCGGCAGAGCAGGAATAGTCGTGAATCAAGATACCATCGATGGTGGTGTTATCGTCCAGATACCAGCTGTGTGGCCAGATGTCATCACCATTGGCAGTACTTGCCTCGCTATATCCGGCATAGATTACGTAGCAGTTGTCCATGATGCCATCGCCATCGTTATCAAACTGGCGGAAATCCAGATCAGGATTGTTCTTCTTGGCGAGTTCCACAGCCTCCTTCACCATGTCGCGTGGGTTGGTATCAGTACCGCTGGTACTGCTGCTGTTGCCACCATAGTAAGCTGTTGGCTTGGAAAGGGTGTATGGACCCACTACCTTGAAGTTAGGGATAAACTGACCCATGGAATTGTCGCGGTAGTAATCCTTCACACTACCCGTACCGCCGTTCTCGCTGTAGCCAGGCTGGTTCAGCCAGTGGTCGAAGTCCTGCTGGGTGTGTCGAAGCACGCTATCCTGGAAGTTAACCAGGACCACCAGATACTGCGATTCCTTGACAGTAGCCTCTCCGGTTCTTGTTTCGGCAGCATACTTGCGGGGAGCAACGATGCGGCGGCTCAGGAACTTGTTAGGCGCCTTCTTCATGATAGGGGTTTTGCTCAAGATGTCGGCAGTGGCATCTTTCGCACTGGTCAATGACTCCAGGAGTTTCTTCTCCTTTTCAGATCGCGCATCCACATTGTGGGCTCTCTGCTTGGTCATCACTTTCTTCTGGGTTTTCTTGTCGTAATCCACGTAACAGAAATAACCCTTCTTGTCCTTGTTCAGGAGAAATCCATCCGTGGTAGTAACGAAGTGGAAATTCTCATCACCTTGTATTCTTACCAACAAGGTGGTGCCGTCAGGCTGCCGCATCGTGATTGGATGGGGATATGCCTTGATAGCCCAGGTGGCCTGGGTATATCCCGCACACAAGACGGAAGCCAAAAGCAGTCTTTTGAGACCTCTCATAGTTTTCTCGTTTTTTAATGTGTATAAATATAATAATTACTTAATTCTTTTCTCTTTTCCTGATAGTAATAACAGGTTGAAAGCAGGTGATATTTTGACGAAAAAGGGCGCAGGCGGAGTTTTCACACCCCACTTGCACCTTTTATTATATAATGTTTTGTCTTATCACACTATGACCCATTACTTCTTGATAACAACCTTCTTGGTCTTACCGTTCGACTTGATGATATATACACCATTGCCGGAAATCTGGTTCACCTGTGTACCGTCCATCTTGAAGATAGATACCTTGCTGTCGCCAGCTGCCTCGATGTTCCAGATGCCAGTTGCCTCATCATCCATCCATGTGAAGTCGGTAGCACCGTATGAATCAACAAACTGGAAGTAAACATCACCAGCTGCTGCCATCTCCTTGGTAAACTCATAAACGTAAGAGCCATCAGGCAGCTGTACGTAATTGGCTCTTACCTCCTCGGCATTGGCGCCATTCTTGGCATCCTCCAGACTGTTATAGAGGGCTGTCATCAAGTAGCTGCTCAGGCGGAAGGTGGTTGTACCAGCAGGGAGTGAAGCCTTCATCCATACAGGAGTACTGCGGGAAGCACCTGTAATTGTCACGGTCTTACCCTTGGTGAGTACCAATGGATTGGTTACTGTTTCACCTGGCTCAGCCTCATGCTTGGTAAACTTGATCTTGCTACCGGTAACCTTACCTGCGATAACGCAGTGGATATAGAGCTTATCGCCCTTGCTAACGATAACCTTACCCTTATATACGGTGGTTGAAACACTACCTACGGTCTCAGTACCCATCATGGTAGTTCCGTATGGCTCCTCATTCTTGAAGATTTCGATGCGGTCGCTGCCACCATTATAACCTTGGTCGCAGGCGAAGTCGAGAACACCATCCTCAGTTACGTTATACTGCAACCAGAGGTCAGCAGCACCTGCCTTGGTGAAAGTATATTCGTTATCCTCCATGACGATAGGGTTAGTGCGAGACTCACCGGCAGCGAACTCCTTTTCTTCCAGATACATGGTTGTACCCTTGGCTGCACCAGATACCTTAATCAGATAAGTGGTTCCGGCAGTAGCCTCGATAAAGAAGTCGGTACCCTTGTTGATGGCTGTGTATTCACCATCATACATGCCTGTACCTTTAGGAAAGCTGACAGTAACACCTGGTTCAACCTCCACATTGAGCTTACCATTCTTGGTAGCTGTATATTTGAAGTATTCAGTGCCATCTACGGTGATTTCGTTTTCACCCACTACAGCTTCAGCTGGGTTTGTTAGAAGAGAACCCTTCTCTGCATCCAGATATGAAACCTTGAATGCCAATGGATTACCCTCATTGGCTGTAACCTTCAGGATGTAAGTAACATCGTATGTATTGCCACCAACGTAAGTCTTCAGCAAACCATCCTTTACAGTAGCAGCACCATACTCGCCATTCTGCTGGTTGTAGAAGAGGATAGAAGTAGCTGCATCGAGATTGGCATCAGTCTCAACCGTAACAAACTTCTCTGTGTTGGCAGGAACCGTGAGCTTATAATAATAGGTACCCTTAGCACTAGGCAAAGTCTTCTCTACAGGGAGTTCAGTCAATTCGAAGGCTGTATTCACAGTCTCACCTGGCTGGTATTCCTGCATCTCAGCCTTGATGACATCCTCGGCATCAGAATTCTGCAACTTGTTCACTACAATATAATAGGTAGCACCAGTATAAGGAATCTCTACACGGACATTATAGGTACCCGACTCAGAAGAAGCCGCTACCTGCTGATAGGTGATATTGTTCCGGCTGGTATATACCTTCACCTGACCACCAGCCAGCACAGCATCGCTGGAGATATTCAGATAACCCGTCTTGTTAGGAGTATAAGTAAAGTAGTAGTCGCCCATCTCAGCAGGCACCTTGTTCTCACCCTCGTTCAAAACGAATGGCATCTCAAGAGAACCAGCCTTCACCTCTACGAGCTTAGAGTTTGCCACGACACTACCCTGAAGATTCAGTGCGATGCTATAAGTCTTACCCTGCTCCACGCTTACTTTCAGTACATATCCGCCTGTAGCCTGGTCATACTCAGCAGAAACAGGATTACCATTCACTGTGGCACCAGCAACATAGCTTGAGAAAGAGAGCTGGAGCTGAGCGGTCTTCTCAGCAGTATAGGTAACATAGGCAGTAGTGTTCTCATACTGAACACCCAGCGGATTACCCAGGAACAACTCCTCACCTACCTTCAACTCGGCAGGATTGTCCTGAGAGAGACCCTTGCCATAAGAAGACATCTCAGACAAGTCAAGGTTGAAGCCCGACTCACCCGTCATGTTCATGATGAAGTAGTAGGTCTTACCCTTTTCCAAGGCATACGCTTTAGAAGGATACTTCAAGCCCGCACCACCCAGGGTGAGAGAATCTGTTCCTTCTACCGATGTAAATACAGTAGGAACATTGCTTGATCCAGACAAAGGAGATACCTTGGCAAGATAGTTCTTGTCTGCTGTAAACTTCCAATAAGTGTTCTTAGCCTCACTGCTCTCTACCTTATAGGTATTCTCACCCTTCTGGGCATCGAGAGCAGATTCAATTGATGTCTGTGCCATTGCTGCTGAAGAAAGGCACAATGCTGTCGCAAAAAGTAAAACTTTTCTCATACTTTCGACTTTTAAAATTATGATATTTAAATTTATTATCCGTAACTCATCACGCCCTATGAGCGTTAATCTTCCTCCATTTTGGCGGCAAAGATAATAATTTATATTGAAACTCACAAGAATTTTTGCATAAAAACTGCATAAAACTAACATTTACTAACAAAAATACATTAATGAATATAAAAAATAGCAAATTTCACCCTTTTTTGGTTTACAAAACGTCAAGTTATCCGAAAATATAGCCATTTATTTTATATTTTCTCAAAAACATTTGGAAGAAAGATAAATTTTGCTTAATTTTGCACCGATTTCAGGAACACCCCTTCTATCAGGGGCTAAAAATGACGAAAAAAAATTAGTAGAATACACTTTAAAGTTAAAAATAGTAAGTAATAACAATAAAAAGAAAAAAAGAGATCTATGGAAAAAAGACTCATGATGTTTATTGCTTGCGTCTTCCTGAATTTGGGAATGGCGCTGGCACAAACTCACGTTTCTGGTGTAGTTACCTCTTCTGAAGACGGTTCACCGATTATCGGTGCATCTGTAAAGATTGTGGGTACTACTTCTGGTACAGTGACCGACATCGACGGTAACTTCGCTCTTGATTTAGAGAGCAACAAGGCCGAGCTGGAATTCAGCTACATCGGCATGGTGACCAAGAAATTAAAGGCATCTGAAAAGATGCAGGTTGTTTTGGATCCTGACACACATGTACTTGAGCAGGTTATCATCACCGGTTACGGTGCTGCCAAGAAGTTGGGATCTGTAGTTGGCGCTATTTCCAACATCGGAGAAAAGAAGTTGGAAACGGTCGTAACCCCTAACTTTACTGATGCGCTCGCCGGTCAGGTATCTGGTTTGTCTGTTCTGTCATCTGCCGGTGACCCTTCACAGTCTGCACAGATCCGTCTGCGTGGTGTCAACTCTATCGGTTCTTCTAACCAGCCTCTGTTCATCCTCGATGGTTCTCCTATCACTGCTAGCTTCTTCAGCACATTGAACCCATCAGACATTGCCAACATCACCGTGTTGAAGGATGCTGCGTCAACCTCTATCTATGGTTCACGTGCAGCCAACGGTGTTATTGTCATCACTACCAAGCAGGCTAAGTACAACGAGTCGGTTCAGCTCACCGTAAAGGCACAGTATGGTATCTCTTCTGCTACCAGCAAGGGTGAAGAGATGATGAACTCTCAGCAGTACATCCAGTTCCGCGACATGATCGGACAGCCTGTGAACGACAATATCCGCAACCTGGTAAACAAGTATGGTATCAGCACCGACTGGCGCGACGAGATGATCAAGAACTCGGCTCCTACTTCTGATATCAACGCTACCTTGCAGGGCGGTGGTCAGACCATGAACTATTTTGTATCATTCAACCACCATCAGGAGGATGGTTTGATCGAGGATTCCAATATGCGCCGCAGCACATTGGCAGCCCGCATCAACTCTCGTCTGAACAAGTTCTTCAAGGTGGGCTTCAGCTCTAACTTCGGTGTTCAGGACTACAGCCAGAACAGCATGTGGGCTGACAGCAAAAAGACATACGCTTCCAACCCATTGGTAGCTGCCAAGATGGCGTTGCCATACGATACACCTTATTATTATAGCTTCGACGAGGCTGGTAATCTGGTGAAGGGCGACCGCGCTGCCGGACTCCTCTACTCTCAGTTCCTGCTGCCTTGGTTCACTGTAGCCAATACAAAACAGGACCGCAAGAATGTAACCATCAACCTGTCGCTGAACGAGCAGTTGACTCCTGTTGAGGGATTGACTTTCACAGCCCTGCAGTCTTTGTTTGGCTACGACCTCACAGCCGACAGAGCAAGTCTCCCATACGAGCAGTTCACCACCCCAATGGGTCAGGTAATCGATGCTCATACCGGTGGTGTTGCTTCAGACTTCAGCCGCTACTACGCTTACACATTGACTCATACAGCTGAGTTCCGTCATAACTTCGGTCCTCATTATGTAAACCTGCTGCTGGGTGAGGAGACCCGCATCCAGAAGGGTCGTAGTTTCGGTATCACTTCTACAGGTCAGACCGACGTTCGCCGCATGCTGCTGAACACTGCTACCACCATCACTCCATCAGCTCAGACTGACAGCCGTTCAGAGGAAGTAGCCAACTCTCTCTTCGGAACTGCCGAGTATAACTTCAAGGAGAAGTACTTCGTATATGCTTCACTCCGTTTCGACGGTAGCTCTAAGTTTGCTCCAGACCACCGTTGGGGTACCTTCGGTTCCCTCGGTTTGAAGTGGAATGCCAAGCGCGAAAGCTTCCTCCGTGGTGTTAAATGGCTGGACGACCTGACCGTGAGCGCCAACTATGGTACTACCGGTAATGACTCAGGTGCCGGTTCTTACGATTTCTACGGACTCTTCGGTTCCGGCAAAAACTACAATGGCGAAGGTTCCATCGATATCACCCAGGCAAGCAACGACAAGTTGACTTGGGAGAAGGTGAGCAAGCTGAACATCGGCTTGAACTTCGGTTTGTTCAACCGCGTTACCGTGGATGCCAACTTCTACCGCAACGAGACATCTGATATGCTGATGGAGATTCCTTACTCTATGACCACAGGTTTCGCCTCGGGTATGGGTAACATCGGTAACATGGTGAACAAGGGTTTCGAGACAACCGTAAACGTTGACCTCATCAAGACCAAGGATATGAGCTGGAGTGTATCTGCCAACATCTGCTACAACAAGAACGAGATTACAAAGTTGTTTGCAGGTCGCGACGAATACGAGCTTGCCAGCGCAGGTTTGAAACTGGAGGTGGGTCATGCCTATGGTGAGTTCTACAAGGTACGCTATGCTGGTGTTGATTCACGCACCGGTGAGCCTATGTGGTACGACAAGAACGGCAACATCACCAAGACATACGACGAGACCAACAACTCTGTGTTCCTGGGCAAGAACCGCTATGCACCATGGATTGGCGGTTTCGGCACCAACTTCACATGGAAGGGCCTCAGCGTCATCGCAGACTTCGCTTGGCAGTCGGGCAAGTACATGCTCGTCAACGACAATTACTTCATCAAGAATGCCAACATGGGTACCTCTTACAACCAGAGCGTAGACATGCTGAACGTATGGACCACTCCAGGTCAGGTTACCGACATCCCAGCTTATGGTTACGATATTTACGTCGACGACCACATGCTAAGCAATGCATCCTTCCTGCGCATGAAGACACTGACCGTACAGTATCAGTTGCCAAAGAGCTGGATGCAGACCATCCGTTACATCAAGGACATCAAGGTGTTCGGTATCGCCCGCAACCTCTTTACCATCACTTCATTCGACGGATATGATCCAGAGCCAGACATCAACCTGGTTCACTTCAACTATCCAAACACCCGCCAGTTTGTGATTGGTGCAGAGTTAACATTCTAAACAAAAAGTATTACTAGAAAAGAATTATGAAGAAAATATATTTTTCATTGATGCTTCTGTGCGCGATGGCGTTCACATCCTGCAGCATGGACAAGGCTCCATACGGTTCGCTGGATGACAAAACAGCCATCGAGAAGGAGCAGGACCTTCGCCAATTCCGCAACGCAATGTACACCAACCTGCGTGTGGTGACATCTGGCTCTTGGCTTTACCTGTCAGATGTACAGATGGACGAGTTCCACGGACTGATCAGCAACGGTAACCGTCTCGGTCAGTTCTCAAACGGTTTGATTACCATCACCGACGGTGACGTTTCCAACATGTGGGGCGGCAGCTATTCCATGATTGCCACAGCCAATGCCATCATGGAGCGTGCAGCCAACATGCAGGCAAGCGATGCCTTCAGCGATAAGGACAAGATTGCCTTCGCTCACTATGATGCCGAAGCACACTTCGTTCGTGCCTACATGTATTTCTGGTTGGCAGACCATTTCTGCCAGTCATATACACAGTGTGATCCAACCAAGGCAGCAAGCGGTCTGCCTTTGACCACAGTCTATAAGCCAACAGGTAATCTCAACGACTACCCTAGCCGTTCTACCCTGACAGAGACCTTCGCTCTGATTGAGGAAGATATGCAGAAGGCATACGATGGTTTGGTAGCATACGAGAAATCGGGTGTAAAGGTTGCCAAGGAAGAGGCTCAGCCTCTGGCTTATATCCATTCACAGACCGTACAGGCTCTCCAGGCTCGCGTTGCCTTGGTTAAGGGCGACTGGGCTAATGCGGCTAAATATGCAAAGGCTGTCATCAACAGCGGCAAGTACAGACTGACCACCATCGACGACTATGCCAAGCTCTGGACCAAGGACGAGGGTACAGAAATCATCTTCCGCCCTCTGATGACTGCACAGGAGTTGGGCAGCTCTAACGGCGCATACTACGTAAGTGAGTCGGAGACCAAGGCAGACTACATTCCAACAGCTGCCGTCTTAAACCTCTTTTGGGAGAAGTTCGAGGGTGATGTTCGTGCCGATGTATTCCTGAAGCAGTATGACAACCTGCAGGTAGAGGGTAACAGCTACGAGGCGATAGCTTTCAACAAGTTCCCAGGAAACTCAGACCTCCGCACAGGCAGCAACAACAACCTCATGAACATGAGCAAGCCATTCCGCCTCTCAGAGATGTATCTCATCGTAGCCGAGGCAGAAGCTCGCCAGGACCACAAGGAAGAAGCAAACAAGTATCTCAACATTCTGCGCAGCAACCGCATCGTGGATTATGTAACAGAGAACTATTCTGAGCAGAAGACTCTCCTCAAGGAAATAAAAGAAGAGCGTGAGCGTGAGTTCATCGGCGAGGGTATGCGCATGAGCGACATCCGCCGTTACGGCGAGGGCTTCCAGCGCGAGCCTAACCACGACGAAAACGAGGATCTGAACGACATCATCGTGAAGCAGGGCAGAGCATTGAAGTATACTGCAAACGACTACCGCCTCACCTGGCCTATCCCTAAGGCAGAGATGGATGCCAACCCTCACTTGGCTGGCCAGCAGAACCCAGGCTATTAATATAATAATGTAGTAATCAACAAGAATTCATTTGAATATGAAATACATCAAATTATTAATGTTGCTGGCTGTGGTCACCTTCTTCGGTGCCTGCTCTAGCGACGATGATTCATGGAACTCTGCTGCTGACGTAACAGTAAGCATGAAGAATCCTACCATGGTCATCAAGGAGAATATGGGCTTGACCAATGTGCCTATCGAGGTAAAGGGCAAGACCAACGGTAATGTGTATGTTACCCTCGCTGTGAAGGAAGTGGGCAGCAACCCTGCCAAGGAAGACGTACATTATTATATTACAGACAAGACCATCAGCATTTCAGACAGCATCGGCTATGTAGAGGTAGAGCCTGTAGATGATGATGAAATCAACGCCGACCGCACCTTCGAGATTACCATCGTAGAAGCTAAGGGTGCCAAGATTGGCAATGCAACAACCCAGGTTTCACTGAAAGATAATGACTCTCAGATTTACGAGAAGCTCCAGGGTAAGTGGAAGCTCACAGGTGTAAGCCGCCAGGGTGCACCAATGGAGAGTGTAGTGAAGATCATCGGTGCTAGCGACGAAGAGGATGGCGACTACAACAATACTCTGTATCTCACAGGTATGGCCGTAAGCTCTTCTTCTGCACGTCTGTCATTCCACTATGACGAAGATACCAAGCAGGGCTATGTAGCATTCGACAACCTGGGCAAGTATAACTTCATCGAGGGTTACGACTTCACCAAGGATCTGGGCTTCATGGGTAACATCATGCTGCACAACCTGTCAAATGGTCAACTCACCTCAACCCCTATCAAGGGTACATGGAGCGAGGACTGCAAGGAGATTGTCTTCGACCAAGACCAGGTATTGTTCGGTGGTATCTATACCCCTGGTGGAACCTTCACCGGCTATGAGTTCTTCAGCGTAACGAAGATCAAGCTCACAAAGGTAAAATAAAGTGAAAGCATTAAGTTGATATATTAAAGAGAGAGATAACACATGGAAGCATTGGGTTATCTCTCTCTTTTTTGCAGATTTCATACCCCCTACGCAACTTACAAATTGAAAGGATGAGGGGAAAAGAACATTTTGAAAAGCAAATGTAGCTTAAAAAATGTAAGCTAATCTGCTGAATCTCAATTTTTATGCTTAACTTTGTCAACGGATAAAGAAATTAGTTATAAGACAACTTTAATAAAACGTTTTATGAAGAAAAAACTGTTAGTCCTCATGTCTATGTTGCTGGCGGTTTCTGCTATCCATGCAGTACCAGCCAAGCGAGGCATCTGGAAGACCTTTACACTCAAGAACGGACAGGCAGTCCAAGTTCAGTTGTGTGGCGATGAGTTCCTGCACTTTTGGGAAGACAAGGCAGGCAACCGCTATTCTTACGACACCTCAGATGGCTTGAAGCCAGCCAACATGGCCCAGCTTCAGGAGCGCAGCAGAGTGATGCGCCAGCAGGCTTGCCCTGAGAACATCATCAAGAAGAACCTCCTTTCCGGTAACGCTAATGGCAGCACCAGCATCACAAGAGGTGTTTCTTACACCGGCAAGAAGAAGTGTCTCATCCTGCTGGCTCAGTTCTCCGACAAGAAGTTCACCATGGAAGACCCTAAGGCTTTCTACAACCGCGTGGCCAACGAGCCAGGTTTCAGCGAGGGTAAGTTCAAGGGTAGCGTGGCTGATTACTTCAAGGCGCAGAGCAACGGCAAGTTTGAGATGGATTTCGACGTAGTGGGTCCTTACACCCTTGGTGAATCTGCCTACTATGGCAAGAACGATGGCGATGCACAGGACGTGAACGTTCAGGCGATGATTTCAGGCTGTCTGGGCAACGCCGTAGCTGAAGGTATTGACTTCGCCCCATACGATTGGGACGGCGACGGACAGGTAGAGATGGTATTCGTAGTCTATGCCGGTCGTGGCGAAGCTACAGGCGGTGGCGATGACACCATCTGGCCACACAAGGGAAGAATGGTTTCTCCTGTTGCCTGCGGCAAGAAAACCGTAGTGGATTATGCCTGCTCCAACGAGCTTTCTGTATCTAACGAAGTGGATGGCATCGGTACCATCTGCCACGAGTTCTCCCACTGTCTGGGCTATCCGGATGCATACGATGTGAACTATACAGGCTTGTATGGTATGGGTACCTGGGACTTGATGTGCCAGGGTAACTACAATGACAACGGCTTTACTCCTGCCGGCTACACCGCCTACGAGAAGTATGCCGCCGGCTGGATTTCTCCAATCGAACTGAAGGAGAACACATCAGTATCAGGAATCAAGCCTCTGGCTGATGGCGGTGATGCCTACATCTTCAGAAATCCAAACCATGCCGATGAGTACTATCTGATAGAGAACCGACAGAAGAAGGGTTGGGATGCAGCCCTGGCTGGTTCAGGTATCATGATCAACCACATCGACTACAACCTGAAGGCATGGAATTACAACATTCCAAACTCCATGATGGCTGGTGTCAACGACCATGAGCGTATGACCTTCGTTCCTGCCGACAACGTGAAGAGCGAAAAGACAGAGGAGTATGATGCATGGCCTTACGGCAACAAGAACCGCCTGGCAAACAACACCACTCCTGCCTGCACATCTTATAATCTGAACACCGATGGCACCAAGTTGATGAACATCATCCTTTCTGATATGGCTATCGCTGCAGACGGTACAGCCTCATTCACTTTCCAGAACCTGAACAAGACTGCATCAGAAGAGAATTATATCTTCCAGGAAACATTTGACAAGTGTCTGGGTACAGGTGGTAACGACGGTAAGGGCTTCTATACAAGCGGCAACCCTAACCAGTTTGCCAATGGTGCATTCGCATCAGACAAGAACGGCTGGACATCTAATGTACAGACCTTCAAGGGAGGTTTCCAGTGTGCCCGTGTAGGCAAGCGAAATACCACCAACATCACCTTCACCTCTCCTGAGATCAAGATCAACGGCGATGTAACTCTTACATTCAAGGCAGCTCCTTACGCTGAGTCAAACAAGACTATGACCGTAACCGTGAGCAACGGAACTGTAGAAAACGGCACATTCAACCTGATGCCAAACCAGTGGACAGAATGTACAACCAAGATTACAGCCAACGGCAGAGTGAAGATTACCTTCGCATCAGATGCATTCTTCATCGATGAGGTATACGTATCAGAGGGCGCAACTTCCGGCATCAGCAACATCGAGTTGGGCAACAAGGAGGTTAAGGCATATTACAATGCCCAGGGCGTTCAGTCTGACGTACCATTCTCAGGACTCAACATCGTGAAGTTCACCGACGGTACAGTGAAGAAGATCTACGTGAAGTAAGCAGATATATCCCACAGAATCATAAACATAAAAAATATAAAAGAATAAGAAATGAGAAATATTTACTTGATGTCAGCAGCACTTGTCTTGATGACAATGTCTGCCAACGCTCAGAGCATGAAGCGCATCAACAAGGAGACAACAGCCAAGACATGGGTAGAGACTGCCACTCCACAGAAGGCAGCCAAGAAGATAGCAACCCGTGCCGGAGAATTGGAAGCAAACCAGCGCTATATCAACTATAGCTACGACGAGAGCTATGTATGGCCATCAGGCATGAAGGGCGCCAAAGGTACTTTGTCTCTGGGTACCATCTTCTACAATGATGCCTTCAAGAAGTATGAGGGCTGCAAGATTGCAGGTGCCCGCTTCTTCCTGACAGCACCTATCGGCAACAGTAAGGTTACCATCTGCAAGATTGACGATAAGGGAAATGTTACCAACGCCATTGCAGAGAAGGAGATTGCTACCACACAATTGCATTGGAACTACGTTTGGTTTGATGAACCATATACCATCGATACCAAGGATTTCTATGCGTTGTTGCCATTTTACAATTACACACCAGAGCAGGTTGAGTCAGAAAAGCCAATTGGCTCTTCTGGTACATACGTAGGTCCTTATGGATTCCTCGCCTTTGGTGACATCTATGAAGATGGCCGCGATGAAACCAAATGGCAGTGGGAGCCTATCTCTGCCGGATACGATGGTTCTAACCTGATGATTCAGCTTATCATCGAAAAAGAGGATGGTACTTTCATTCTCCACGATTTGGTAATGGACAAGATTGCTGCGGTTCCATTTGCAAAGAAGGGCGATAAGCAGGTATTGGCGTTCACATGCCACAATGAAGGTCGCGACAACATTACAAATGCCAAGTTCGCCCTGGAAATGGACGGCAAGCGAATCGGCTCTTTCACCTATAGCAAGGACAATGTAGCTGCTGATCAGTACAAGGAAATCACTGACGCAGATTATACAAACATCCCTGTACGTCTTAAAGTAGATGATGCCTGGACCACCGGTGACCACAAGGTTACCATCTACCCAGTAGAAATCGAGGGTAAGGCTCCAGAGGGTGAATTGAAAAATGATACATTGACAACCAACTTCAAGGTCTATAAGGAGAATTTCGACCGTACCAAGAACCTTGTAGAGTTCTATGCATGCCAAATGTCAAAATACACCTACTTTGCAGACCAGGTACTCACCAAGACAGCCAAGGCTCGTGAAGACGAAGATCTTGCTATCGTTTCTATCCACGGAGAACGTCAGCAAGTAAACGAAGATGGATCTGTAGAAACATTATCAGATGTATTCACTGTGCCAGAGGCTAACAAGTTGGCCAACTACTCTACTCCATCAGATGGTTCCGGTGCCTTTAACAGATACTTCTACGACAATGACGTGATCAATTACGACAAGGCATTGACAGTGAACATGGCTGCTCAGAAAGCAAGCGACCAGGAGAACGTTGTTAGCATGCTCAACACAATCATCAACGAGTCTGCAGCATATTATCCATCATTCTCTACCGTAAGCATTGACTCTAAGCTTGATGATGCAACAGGCAAGCTGAGCATCAAGGTAATGGGTAAACTCATCAACCAATACCAGAAGTTGATTGGTGATGATGCCCGCCTCACCATCTACCTCACCGAGGATAAGGTAAAAGGCAAGCAGAACACCGGTGGTACCATGGCAAAGCCTACCACCCACAACCATGTATTGCGCAAGATTGTGACCGGCACACTCGGTGATGCTCTCCAGACCAATGGCAACAGTTACGAGAACGACTATGAGGTAGAGCTTGATGATGCTTGGAAGAGCCAGAACATGCATATCATTGCGTTTGTAAGCCGTCCTATGAAAGAGACAGAGAAGGATGGCAAGACTGCTCTTGCGTCTGCCATGAACGATCTCTGGGTAGATAACACCAACATGGTAGCAGTCGGCGAGAGTGATTTCACCGGCATTTCTAACGTCATCAACTGGAACGAGGTGAAAGAGGTAGGTCGTTACACCATCGATGGTCAGAAGTTGAATGCTCCAACAAAGGGTATCAACCTCGTAAAGCTTTCAAATGGCCAGACCATCAAGGTTGTTGTGAAGTAATATGAAATCATATTAAAGCAATATGAAGTCATAAAATGACAAAGATAATAAAAAAAGAGTGCACTGTAACAAACAATGCACTCTTTTTTTATTATCTCAATTCCTAATCCAGGAAATATTATCTGATGAACAGAAGCTCACGATACTTTGGCAAGGTCCAAAGTTCATCGGCTACGAGAAGCTCGAGCTTGTCTATCTGATAACGGATTTCCTCCATCTTTGGAGCCACCGTGTCATGATAGGCTACAGCCTTTTCGCGCTCGCTCTCTATCTTGTTCGCCACCTTGCGGGCATCCACCAAAGCCTCTACACCACGCTCTATCGACTCGGTGCGCTCGGCTATCTCGCGGATAATCTTCACGTTGCGGGCGGTCAGCTTCTTGCCTTCCTCGCCACCGAAAATGTGGATCATGCCCTCTACGTTCTTCGCCAGACGGCTCTGGTAGTGGGTAGCCACAGGGATGATGTGGTTCATGGTCAGGTCGCCCATCACACGAGCCTCAATCTGAATCTTCTTGGTATAGGTCTCCCACTTCACCTCGTTGCGCGCCTTCAACTCGCTCTCGCTCATCACGTTGGTCTTGGCAAACATCTCGATGCTCTCCTTGTCCAGATAACGGTCGAAGACCACTGGGCAGGATGCCTCGCAGTCCAAACCACGCTTCTGAGCCTCTTCCTTCCACTCATCAGAATAGCCGTTGCCATCGAAGCGGATAGGCTTGCAGGTCTTGATATCCTCTCTTACGATGTCGATGATAGCCGATGTCTGGTCCTCGCCCTTGGCAATCAAGGCATCTACACGAGCCTTGAAGTTCTCGAGCGCCTCAGCTACGGCAGCATTCAATACGATGAGAGAAGATGCACAGTTGGCCTCAGAACCTACGGCACGGAACTCGAAACGGTTGCCGGTGAAGGCGAATGGTGAGGTACGGTTGCGGTCGGTGTTATCAATCATCAGCTCTGGAATCTCAGGGATATCCAGCTCCATACCCTTCTTGCCGGCAAGGGCGAAGAGTTCTTCCTTATCTGCCTTCTCTATATGGTCGAGCAAATCGGTGAGCTGCTTGCCGAGGAACGAAGAGATGATGGCTGGAGGTGCCTCGTTGGCTCCCAGACGATGCGCATTGGTTGCACTCATGATAGATGCCTTCAAGAGTCCGTTGTGCTTGTAAACACCCATCAGGGTCTCTACGATGAAGACTACGAAGCGGAGGTTATCCTCTGGGGTCTTGCCTGCTGCATGCAGCAGCACGCCAGTATCGGTGCAGAGGCTCCAGTTGTTGTGCTTACCCGAACCGTTGACGCCAGCGAATGGCTTCTCGTGTAAAAGCACACGGAAACCGTGCTTGTGTGCCACACGCTTCATCAAACTCATCAGGAGCATGTTATGGTCAACGGCAAGATTGCACTCCTCATAGATAGGTGCCAACTCAAACTGGTTTGGAGCCACCTCGTTATGGCGGGTCTTGCAAGGGATGCCGAGTTCGAGTGCCTGGATTTCCAGATCCTTCATGAAAGCCTGCACACGCTCAGGGATGGTTCCGAAATAATGGTCGTCCATCTGCTGGTTCTTTGCTGAGTCGTGTCCCATCAGGGTACGGCCCGTGAGCATCAGGTCGGGACGTGCCGAATAGAGGCTCTCATCAACCAGGAAGTACTCCTGCTCCCAACCGAGATTGGTCTGCACCTTCTTTACCTGTGGGTAGAAATAGTGGCACACCTCGGTAGCCGCCTCGCTCAAGGTATGGAGCGAGCGGAGCAATGGAGCCTTGTAGTCCAAAGCCTCACCGGTATAAGATATAAAGATGGTAGGGATACAGAGGGTATCGTCGATGATGAACACAGGCGATGTAGGATCCCATGCAGAATAGCCACGAGCCTCGAAAGTGTTGCGGATACCGCCGTTAGGGAATGAGCTGGCATCAGGTTCCTGCTGGACAAGCAACTTGCCAGAGAATTCCTCAATCATACCACCCTTTCCGTCATGCTCTACGAAGGCATCGTGCTTCTCGGCAGTACCTTCTGTCAATGGCTGGAACCAGTGCGTATAATGCGTTACCCCATTTTCCTCAGCCCAGAGCTTCATGCCGGCAGCCACGGCATCAGCGATGGAACGGTCCAGACGACTGCCGTTATCTATCACATCGATGAGTTTCTCGTACACATCAGATGGCAGATACTTGTACATCTTCTGGCGGTTGAATACATACTTGGCGAAGTACTCCGAAGGGCGCACCTTGGGAGCCTCTACCTCTACAGGTCTTTTCTTAAAGGCCTCGGCTACAACCTCAAATCTCAAATTAGCCATTCTTCTTTTATTATTTATAAGTTTGCGGGTGCAAAGTTACGAAATAATTGGCTAACTGCTACCATCTTGACCGTTTTTTTATGCATAATTCAAACTTTTCCGTCCTTTTTCATACAATATGTTGGTATCCGAGGGGGAAATACGCATTTACAGGCTGCAAAAACGCTCGATAAACTTCTTGCGAAAGAAGCGGCCCACCTTTACATAATCGATGTTGTCGAACGGCGGATAGAAATGGCAGACATTGTCGACCACCTCTATCAGATAGTCCATATTGATGATGTACTTCTGGTTGACCTGCACAAACTGCTTGTCGAGACCAGCCAGCGACTCGCTCTTTACATTGCGCTTCAGGCGGACAGGAGCAGGAACACCTGCCACCACAACCTCCCAGCAGCGACCTTCGTGATTATACTTGAATACACCGATGTCTCGCTTGTCAACCAGCTTGAAGTCTGCGCCGTTGGTATAGAGCAGGAACTTGTCATCCTTCGGATTCGGGATGCTCAGGCCGTTTTCATCCAGCGATACTCCCCGGGCTGAGTATGGAAGGCTCTCGATGCCAGCCTCTTCCAGTCTACCCATAATCAGCGCCAAGTCCTTATTGTCTATCGGCTTGAGCAGCACATCGAAGGCTTTCTTCCGAAAGGCAGGCAGGATAAACTTGTCGTATGCCGTATACATCACGACACGACAGTCGCCATCCGTAAAATCATCAATACGGTCAAGGAAATCCAAGCCCGAAATATCAGGCAACTGCACGTCGAGAAACAACACATCAGGACGATGCTTGTTGACCAGCGCCAATCCGTCCAAACCGTTCAAGGCGACACCAGCCACCTCAATCTTATAACTCTTCAGCAGGCGAGCCTCCAAGTCGTAAGCCGCCTGCTTGTCATCGTCTACAATAACTATTTTCATATTCCCCTTAGTTTACACCTTATTATATTATATAGATAAATTAATCTCGTCTGGTATACAGAAACTGGATTCGCAGCCCAGCACCTTTCCGTCTTCTCCCTTCAGGTTACGCATGGAGAAGGTCATCTTGCTGCGGTTGCGCTCGTTAATCATCGCAATGGTCTGACTGAGCACCGTCAGTCCAGTCCGCTTCTTACCCGTGCTTCGGATATCGAAACCCGGTCCGTTGTCGATGACAGAGATGGAGGTCATGCCATTCTGCCTGCGTTCTACCTTTACCTGCAGTCGCTTTTCGCCTTCCCATCCTCTCAATCCGTGAACCAGGGCATTCTCCACCAATATCTGCACGAACATGGAAGGCACATGCACCTTGTCGAGGTCGATATCCGGAGCCACCTCAAGCTTGAACTCGAAGTTGCCATCCACCAGAGGTCTTTCTACCTCCACATACTGCTTCACGAAGTCCAACTCCTCAGCCAGGCTCACATCCAGTCGGCACGACATATCGAGGTTGGCACGAATCAGTTTAGACAGGCGCATCAGTTCATCCGCCTCGGCATTGCCCGAATGCACAATCTTGTTATTCAGCACATTGAAGACGAAGTGAGGAGAGATGCGGTTGCGCACAGCCTCCATCCTGAGCTGCATGATACGCAGCTTATTGGATTCCATGCGTCTGCGGTTCTGTATCGTCTTCATGATGAAGAACATGATAATCAGCAAGACAGCAGCAACAGCAGCGATGGCAAACATCTTCACCTCCTGCAGTTCCACATTCTTGTGCTCCATCGCCAGGTCGTGGTGAAGCTTGAGGGTATCTTGCGTAAATCGCTCCATCACCTCGGATGCCCGCATGTTGATGCGGCGGTGTTCCAGGGAATCGTTCTGCTGCACATCTTCACGCAGGTTTTCGTATGCCTGTCGGTAATCTCCCATTGCCTTGTAGTACAATCTGAGATAATGATTGCGTATCTGACGCATGGTAAAAGGCATCACCGGCATATTGTTCTCGGAATCCAGAATGCGGGTAACAGCCTGCATATCATGCTTCTTCACAGCTAGTCCGATGCGGATGGTGTGACAATAGTAAACCGCTACGTCGTCTGCATTCTTACGCATATAAGGCTCTACTTCGTCGAGATATTTCTCCGACTCAGCCAACAGATCCAGATTGAGATAGACATCAGCCATATTGAGTTTACAGAGATACATATCGAAGGTCTCCGTTTTGCCACGCTTTTCCAGCAAATCCTTGAGGCGCAAAAACAATCGAAGGGAATTCTTGTAGTCCTTAGAATAATAATAATAATTTCCGTAGTTGTTCAGATAATAGGCTTGCATCGCTACAGACATCTGATTGAAATACTTCTCCGTCTGCTGATAATACTGAAGCGACGTATCAAAATCGTTGAGTTGCAAGTAGATGGTAGCCAAACCCAGATAGAGGGTGATATTTTCTTTCTTCGGCAAATTGAGCGAGTCAACCAGAAACAGCGCACGGCGATACCACTGGGCAGCCTCGGGCAACTGGTTCTGGGCAAGATAGGCGTCTCCCACATTGGCACATATCATAGGCGACTGGTCCTTGGCATCGCTGGCCAGCGACAGGCGATAGGTTTCCAGATAGAGAGCCAGTGCCTCATCTCCTTTCTTATGGAAGTTGTGGTAGTTGGCAGCCTGCGTGTTGTAGGCAAAGGCAAGCAGACTGTTGCGGCGAGGCGACTCAGGCTGCTGCTTGGCAAACTGGATTACCTTATCTATATAAGGAACCATGGAATCGGGTGTTGACGACAGGCAGAAGTACTTACCCATGCGGGAATAGTACTCATAGAAGGCAAAACTATCCTTAGCCTCCTTCAAGCCCTGTTCTACCAACTTGCGGGCCAGAGGCGACTGTGCGGCAATGGAATCATCCACCTTCCGCAACGTCTCCCGAGCCTCTTCGGTTTCTGCCGAGCCGGCTGGCCGCTGGCAGGCAGCAACGAGAAGTGCTCCCATTACGAAACAGGAGCACCTCTTGATTAAGCTGTTTATCATTTTCTTTGTTTTCATCTGATTAGGTCTGATTATATCTGATTGTTTCTGATTATATCCGATTATATCGGATTATATCTGGTTACTTCTTGCTATCGTCCCATTCAAACAAGTAGTCGATACCGTTGATCTTTACCTTTACGAAGAGATCCACTCCCTTGCGGTCGTCGGTATAGATATAGCCAAAGATAACCTCACCCGGATGGATGGTAGTACGTTCCAGATAGCCCAAATCAGTAGGTTCCTTATCGGCATACTTCATGCGGGTGCCATCATCCAGCTTGCGCATACGGCAGATGCGAGCCTGGAAATCCTTCACCGTATTGGAAGAGTTAGAGAACTGGGCACCCAGGTTGGTATTCACATTGCTATTGCGGGCAGCCGGCATCATGGAAGTGCGGCGCACATATTTCATAATCTTATCATTGTACTCCTGGGCAGAAATCTTCTCAAAATCCTTGCGCTTGTCCTTCTTGATGGAATAAATCTCTATCTGGCTAGGGTCGAGGTCGAGATTAATCATACTCTTGTTTACGAGGAACAGACCAATCTGGCGGTAACCGCCGATGTCTTCCACGATGGTGTTGCTGGCACCCACGATAAGACCATTCTTATTATAATAAGGCCATGCCACGCCGTTCTTATACTCCGTAACGATTTCCGAAGGGCTTGGCGTTTCAAGCACTGGCTGCTTGTCGGCAAGCGAATACTTGGAGTAGTTGCCATCGATGTCAACCACCACATAGTAGCCATCCGGCTGATCGGAAACGTATGGAGTGAGGGTACAGATCTTTCCATCCTCGGTGAAAGTGGCAGAAAGTCCATCACGTCGGCCTTCGCTCATCATGAAGTGCTTGCTGATGTTGCCATTATTGAAATAGATGGAATATTCACCGTTCAGCTTGCCATCCACATAGGTCTTCTTCTCCTCTACATTGCCATCCTTGTAATAAGAGATGTAAGTATCGGTAAACTTACTGTTGGCATCATCATTCTTGTCGAGTTCCAGGAAACTGCCCTCGCCCTGCAAGGCGCCATCAATATAATAGGTCTTGAACTCCTTAGTCATGGTTGGGTTCGCTGGATAGAGAGCATAGCGATAATAGCTGGCGAAAGCCTTGTTGGTAATCACCTTCCAATTCTTGTTGTAGTAGATGGTGTCCACACGGTCCTGGGGAACAGCAGGAGCAGGTGGTGGCAACAATGAAGCCTCACCCGCTGCAGGGGTAGCAGGAGCAGCCGGTGTCGTTGCAGCAGTGTCAGCAGGTGCTGCCGCAGCCGGAATAGCCGTAGTTTGAGCAGCAGGAGCCACAGTCTGAGAATCTACAGGCAACTTTGCGTCCTTAGTTTTGTCAACTGGTTTCTTGGTGTTATTAACGACGGTACGTTTGGCAGGGCGCTTACGCACATTACGTTTACTCTGCGCCATCACCTGGGATGTACACATCACAGCAAGAACCATCAAGATAAGATTTCTTAATCTCATATCACTTCCTATTTTTATTCAATTATTTTATAGTTAACTCTTTACGAGTGCAAATTTAATAAAAAAAAGTAGAAAGGGCAAATATTTTGTTATTTATTCATTCATTGGCATTAAAAAAAATCAAAAAAACAATCCCTTGCAACATTTCTGCTGCAAGGGATCTTCATTATCCTTTAAATCTCGTACCTTAATAACCTTTATTTGTCTGCTTAAAAACAGTCTTTTATATAAAAGAACGAATCTATTAGAATCGATATACCACGAAGCTGTTTGGCTTCATCTTCACATTCAAGACGTTGCCGTTAGCCTGAGCATCTGATACCACAGGAACAACCACGTTCTTGTTGTCAATCTTGTTCTCTGCCTGGATATTGTCGGCATGGAGAACAGTCATCTTGCCAGGGTTCAACTTCTTGATGCCATTGAAGGTAACGTTGATTTCCTTCTCCTCGTTAGAGGTGTTGGCAATCTTCACAATGTAGCTCTTGGTTGCCTTGTCGAAACAAGCACTGGCATAGAGACCCTTCTCGCCAGCCACTGCCTTGCCGTTCTCTGTAAGCTTCAACACGTTGGTACCCTTGTTCAAGCCGTAGAGCTGCTGAACATAATAGTTGGCAGAACGGACAGAAGAAAGATTATCGAACCAGATGAGGTCTGGACGCCACTGCCATCCCTCTACATGAGCGAAGAGAGGTGCGTATGTAGCCTGATAAACTACATCGGCATTGCGCTCCAAACCGGTCATGAAGGCAGCCTCAGAAAGCGCAGCCTCCCATGAGTTAGGATCGTTCTTGGCATGGGCAGCATACTCACCGGCAAATACCTTAGGACCCTTGCGGTCGTACTTGTCGTAACGGCTGGCATTGCTGCGGAACCACTCTGGGCTCTTGTAGTAATGCTCATCTACCATATCTACGCCCAACTTGCGCATCTGCTCCCAACCGTAGTCGAAATCCTTGCCATCAGCAGATGGACCTGATGAACCGCAGATCTTGATCTTTGGATACTTGGCATGAATCTGCTCCATGAACTTCTGCAGACGCTCTGGATACATAGGACCCCACTGCTCGTTACCGATACCAATCTGCTTCAGGTTGAATGGTGCTGGGTGACCCATATCGGCACGGAGCTTACCCCACTTAGAGGTGACTGGACCATTGGCAAACTCGATGAGATCGAGTGCATCGTCGATATAGCTCTGCAAATCCTTAACTGCTACATGCGCATTAGGATCCTTATCACTGTTCTGATACTGGCAAGCCAAACCTACAGAAAGAATTGGCAATGGCTCTGCACCAATCTTCTCAGAAAGGAGGAAGTACTCATAGAAGCCCAAGCCCAATGACTGATAATAGTTAGGGAAAAGGCGATGTGGGAAGGTATCTCTCCAGCGGTTCTCATTCAGAGGACGGTTTTCTGGATTGCCCACGCTGTTCTTCCACTCATAACGGGTGTCGAGGTCGGTACCCTCTACGATACATCCACCAGGGAAACGGAAGATGCCTGGCTTCAGGTCGGCAAGATCCTGAACGAGGTCGGCACGAAGACCATTCCAGTTGTCTGATGGGAAGAGAGAGATGTGGTCGAGATCCACGCTCTCAGAACCTTTCTCCAGATAAACACGCATCAACCCCTTGGCATCTGTCTGAGGAGAAGTCAGCGAAGCGGTATGCTTCTGCCATTTATTATTGGTAATGGTGATGCTCTTCTTGGCAATGACATCATTCTTGGAGTTAACCAACTCTACGCGAATCTTAGCCTGCTTGCCATTGATGAGATGAAGACGGCCATATACGGAGAAATCGTACTTCATATCCTTCTTCAAACCCATGCCGAAGAAACCGCGGTTCTCCAAACCGGTCTGCTTCTCACGGGCACCAGCACTCTCCAATGTAACATAGTGAGGATTGCGGTCGAAGGCAGGCTTCACGTCGTTGAGGGTTACATTTCCGAATGTATTCCATCCCATCAGGCGCTGTGGGAACTCGAAGGAACGGTTTTCCACCATCTCTGCATAGAGACCACCATCGGCACCGAAGTTGATATCCT
>ERZ1026846.207-NODE-207-length-45204-cov-10.700392_pt1 | contig 45204 bp, 41 predicted proteins | sample MGYA00380153_ERZ1026846 | MGnify/ENA primary metagenome ERZ1026846 (study PRJEB33269, sample SAMEA4719789) | human gut metagenome | biome: human-associated habitat; feature: organic feature; material: feces | place: Cameroon | collected 2013-10 ...
CGTCAGATGTGTATAAGAGACAGCTCCTATAACAGTAACTGCAACACATATTGCGCCAAACATATAATATTTTTTTCTTTTTTCAAAAAATACCCCTACCCTATCCATTAACAGGCAGACAACTCCTATAGCAAACAAAGCAATAAATATAGATAAACGATTATAACATCTGATGCTAGCAGATACGAAAATTGCAATAAAATTATCTATTCCTCCAATGGTTGCCACAATAAATATAATAAGTATAATTATTCCAAAATCCCGTATTCTTTCTTCCCAATTATCATTACATGTTTTCTTAAAAGCAAACAATACAGCAATAATCACTCCTATTGACATCACTAGACCTAAAGATGCTGTAAAATTCTCCGTAGTAACCCCCATCTGCTCATAGCAATATTCTGTAAAATTATTGAACGCCGAATTTCTATGTCCTGGTATTGGCAAAAATAACGTAACCAAATTAAGACCATACATATTAATATGTGAAATACTTCTTTCACCAGCAATATTTGAAATTTCATTCGTTCCATATAGCGCCAATGGAATTGCATACAATATAATAATCGGCAATGCGATCGCAACACAATCCGTCAAATATTTCTTGATAACTTGATGCCTTCTTTTATAAACCACAGAATAAAATAACGTAATCGTTAACACCATAATAGAAAAAACAGAGTAATATAGCCCATTCAGTCCAATAATTACAGAAAATGCAAAACGAATCAGCCACTCTTTTCTTTTTTTTCTGGTATTTTCTACTTCAAACTGCTCCTCTAACATTTCCACTGCCATATATCCTACCAATGGAACAATATAACACCCCATTAACCAGAAATGTTCAAGTCTAAAATAATGATATGGTAAAAAGTTATATACTGTACTTCCTAAAATAATAGTTATCCATGTACATCCCAATTTTTTCAAAAAAATATACATTGATACTGCGGTCAAAATATATGTTGATATCCAAAAAAGATTTGCAGCAACCCCAACATCACTGGTAAATAGTGCAACAAACTTAACGATCAAATACGGGAAAAAATAGTCTTGGGAATATATTTTTTCTCCAAAAGGTGCACAAAAAAAATGAAAATCAGAATATCCATTTCCTTCTATTGCCGCTTTGATTGTCAATAAGGCTCCCACACCATCTCCCCCATTATATACAATTGGTGTATGAAAATCTCTCTCCCATAACTGATATGTAAAAAACAGGAAAATTATTGACACTCCTATATTGGCGCAAAAAATGAACAATGTTTTTATTTTTCCTCTATGATTTAGCATCATTGTTTTCTTATCCTCGTAACCTTTCATCATAATTCATTTATATCATTTTTTATCTTGTCATTCCGTCTGCGCTCTGCTTTTTCCGAATATTGCCTTAAGCGTACTCCATGTATAAATCCATGCAACCTGAAAGCATAAAATTGGATGAATAAACCATGCCCAATCATGTATTTTACAAAAACCAACAATTGCGTCCTTTAATGGTATAATAAAAGTACCAAGTGTCAACCCTAATATTACCATTTTTTTCCCATTCATTTCGTAATTCATTTTTCTTGAATTTCCATCCACTTGAAAACGGTCAATGTTTCTTTTCAATTTTCCCAATAATTGTTTTTTCGACGTCACACAATTATGCCCATAATAATCTTTCATAAAGATAAAATTATCTCTTCCTCTATCAACCAATTCTGCACATACATCCATATGCATAAGTGCCTCACCATTTTTTCCCAAAAGCATATCGTGTTTTCGAACTAAAAAACCTTGGTCTCCCATGGTTGGCACTTCTCCCTTTTCTATTTTAACCTTAAAATACTTATCAGTCTCTTTTAATACCTTTCCTTTCAAATTCCATTTATAATCACATACTTGCATATGATCCTGTCGTCTCAAATAATATACACTTGGATCATATACTCCCACTAATGCACAATAACGATTAATAGGGTAGTCTCCCCTATCATAATATTGCCATACACACTCCGCCGCATTTGATTTCTCACTCAAAATAGCATCCATCATATTCTCAAGCAACTGCGGATTGGGGAAAAAATTATCATCATCTGCCATAAATATCCAATCGCTTGTTGCACTTTCGATAGCTGCTCTACGTCTCGCCTCCATATCAGATGTAAAATTATAGATAACACGACAATCATATTTTTTTTCTAAATCATCGATTCTTTCCTCGCTTCCCCACGCAACAACTATCTCCACTTTATCCTTAGGATATGTCTGTTTTCTGATATTTTCCAAATATTTATCCAGATTACCTTTTCTTATACTCGGTAGAATAACTGAAATCATTGGTCTTTTCATCTCTTCAGTATATTGCATAATCATATTTTCCTCTTTCTGTTAATAAAATTCATATTTTCATTTTCCTTATGCTAATCAATCCTCTTTTTTTCTTAACCCATTTGTCTCCTAGAATATACAATCCACACTCAAATAATCTCGTCCTTACATTTTTTCTATTAACTCTTGAAACTGTTTTGAAATACTTGTATCCAAATATTTCTTTGAAAATTGATATGCATTGTCTTTTACTCGTTGATATAGTTCTGGATTTTCCAGCACTGTTTTCATCATGGCATACAATCCATCTGCATTCTTTTCTTTACAAAGATAACCAGCTCTTCCCTCATCCACAGCATCTCTCAACCCCTCTGTATCATACACAATACTCGGTGTTCCAACATATGCAGCCTCCGAAATAGGGATTCCCCATCCCTCTCTGTTAGATGGAAATACCAATGCAGTTGTTCTGCTCAGCAATTCCAGCTTTTTCTCTTCCGACACAAATCCCCAGCAAATAATATCCGCTTTTTCATCTTCTGTTCCAAGCTTCATCCCATACTTTGCACAGATTGGCATAATTTTCTGTACAATATATTGCTCATTTTTCTTGCCCAGAATCCATAGCTTTGCCATAGGATAATCCTCTTTTAATTTTCCAATTGCCTCTACCGCTGCGTCAATCCCCTTATATACCACATATCTTCCGACATAGGTAAATGTCGGATATGATTCTTTCGGTAAAAAAGCTTCTTTTTCCCATGGCTTGATTTTCATTGCTATTGGAATAATCTTTACCTTGCTTTCCGTGAAGCCGATATCCAACAAATCTTTCTTTGTTGAATTTGATAATGCAATGGTATAGTCTCTCCGATAAATCCGTAGCAGAGGTGTCTCCATCAACTTGCCAAGTGTACTGAATGGGGGTTTTAGATTGATATCCCAGATTTCTCTTGTAAGCTGATGAATATAAAAGATTCGTTTTTCTTTCTTAACCCAGAATGGTGTAAAAAAGCGATGTGTATTGCACTGATCCACTACAAATTCAATATTCTTTCGATTCTTTTTATAATATAAAAAAGCATACCAGATAACACTGAATACATTGCCTTTTCTGATATAGTTGACACCATCAATTATTTCATCATCCACCAGAGTTCCATACTGTGCTGCAAGATGAATCACTCGGTAACGGTTCATGTCCATGCCACGAAGCATTTCGTGTGTCTGTACCTCTGCCCCACCTGCTGTAGGAGACTTGATGTCTCGCCACGATAAAGATAAAACCGTCGTCTTTTCACTGGGGTTTAATCTTTCTGTATATTTCATACTCCGCTCTCCTCATTTTTTGTTTTTGTACTGTACCTTATATGTCGCAAATATAAAAAATTCAACCCAAAAGCTACCAGTAATATACACCCAGCCATTGTCATCAACTGTGTTACCGATTCATGAAACCACACACTAAAAACGATAATTGTTACTAACGAAACAACCATAACCGTACCAAACACTTTAACCCGATCAATCGCAAGTAAGTAATTCATCATTACTGTAATGAAAGTCAGTGCTACCACATAGATACAGACTGCCGGCAAAATATTAATTGCCTGCAGGTAACGTTCTCCAAACAGCATACCTATTACCAGTTTTCCAAATAATAACATACCAGACGCACAGGCAACCGCCATCCCGCCGCCATAGAGCATTGCTTTTCTGAAAAGATTCTCCGTGTTCTCTCCCTTCTGATGTTTCTCAACCACCATGGGGAAAAGTGTCGCCACAATGGCTGTAGATACATACATAGCAATCTTTCCTATTACCGATGCAGAAGAATACAACCCTGCTTCCGTATCATTAAAATATGCTTTTACTAGAAGAATATCTCCATTTGTCAGTGCTATAACACATCCCTGCGCTACAATTGTACCAATAGAATAGTGCATAAACTCTTTCAAATCAATGCCGTGTTCTGTTACCCACCCATTCTTCTTCCAAACATACTTTTTCATATAATGCACGCCATATACAATGGCAAGCAATGTTCCGATCAGAATTGCTACAATGATGCCATACACCTTCCAACCAATCATGACCAGTACAATACTAAAAATCAATTTTCCTATTGCAATCAGAATCGACTGCATCCCATACTGAAAAAACTTTTTCAATCCCTGAAGTGTTCCGGAAGTAATGGAATAGCACAGATTTGCCACTGTAATTACCAACGCTCCAATCACATAGCATCTGGACTCCAACGCAAATAAAGACGTGATCTTATTTAATAAAATCAGAATAACAGCTGTAAGCACCAGTCCTACGCCCATAGCAAATTTTAACACCAGAGTGATAACGCTCCGAATATATCCACTCTCTTCATTTGATGCATTTAGCGCAATGTACCTTGCAGAAATCATTGTAATAATCGTAGTTGGTATTGATAGCACTCCCACTAATGATACTACTGTATTTGCCTGTGCGTACTGTTCTACTTCCATCAGATTTCCCATGATGATCTGAAACAGATAGTTGCAGACATTTGCGCTCATCATCAGTACAAACAACAACATGCTGTTCTTTTCAAACGAATTTTTTTCACTATTTAACAATTTCAAGCTTGTCCCTCATCTTCTTTACTCTATGTACATTACGATATACATGCATTGTCTCTACGGCAACATTGACAACATCTGATATCTGAATTCTTCCCCATCCGTTGTTTCTCTGGAACACAAGCCGAATTGGCATTTCCTCTATCTTTCCTCCAAAAAGATTAATCAGTGCCAATACCTCTATATCATATGCAAATCCATCAGATGTAACATACTCCATCGCCTGCTTTAACGATTCTGCCCGAAACAACTTTACTCCAGTCTGTGTATCCTTAATTTTCAAATGAAACATTACTTTAAGCATCAGATAATAACCCATGCTCATAATTCTTCTTAGAAGCGGATAATCAATCTCCGATTCTTTGTGCAACTTGGAACCTATTACTGCAGCTGCATTGCTCTCTTCCATCTTTTCTAAAAATTTTTTCAAATGTATTGGTGACAAATCCAAATCTGCATCCAGAAAAGCAATATACTCACCCGAAGCACACTCAACACCAGCTCTAATGGCTCCACCTTTTCCCCTATTATCCTGATAACCTGCTGGTATAATATGTACACTCGTGGCAGATGCACGTTCAATTTCCAATCCTGTATTATCAAGACTTCCATCATTTACAACGACCAACTCATAATGCTTTGAAAATGTACCTATCAATCGATCCATCTCCAGCAAATTCTCATAGATTCTCTCCCCTTCATTATAGGCAGGAACCACTACCGATAATTTTTTTTCAAATATGTTCATTTTATATTCCTACATTCTTCTCTTGTTAAATTTATATCATTATAATCATTTACATCAAAAATACTTCCAGTTCTTTCAAAATTTTTTCTTTAATTCTTTCATACTCAAAATCCTTAAGTCGCTCCGCCTGCGTCTTTAATATTTTACTGCGGTATTCTTCATCTTCCACAATTTGATTCAGAATTTCTGCCACCATTTCCGGCTCCTTAGTCTCCACCAACACCCCGCTTCCTGCAAGTGTTCCCGGAATTGCAGTTGAAGCATATGCAATAATTGGTATTTTAAAAAACATTGCCTCCACTAGAGGCACACAGAATCCTTCATGTTCGCTCATGCATAAAAATACATCTGCTATTTTATAGTACGCCAGAATTGCATTAAACGCAATATGTCCTGAAAAGATTACATCCTCCACCCCGTATTTTTTGATATACTCTTGTAAATACTGATAATAAAGATCTGTCTCCTGATAGTTACCCACAAGAAACAGTCTTGCTGTCGGATCGTATTTCTCCTTGTATGCTGCAAAACACGCAATCACGTCCTCAAATTTCTTATGCGGCACAATTCTTCCGATAAATATGATATTCGTTCTTCCGTCAGAATAACGCTTCAACACTTCAGAATCTGGCTGTTGTTCGTAATCCTTAAACGGGATCAATATTGGAACTACTGATATCGGACATTGATATCCCATCTGTTCCAGATCCTTTTTATTTTGCTCAGAATCTACCATTCCGTAATCAATGGCATTCTTTAACTCTGCAATCTCTCTCAACCCTTTAACTGCATCCTTCTCTGCTGTTTCATCATATCCATGAAAAAATATAGGTGGTGTAACATTATGATAGCGAAGCACGACTTTGCACGGTGCTTCTTTAATGATGTCTGACAGATCATCAGCTGTCGCATAATGATAGATAATCAAATCATTTTCATTCAATTCTGGCAGCATATTTATCAGATATACATCTTTATCTTGAATTTTGGGATCAATTGCAAAAGTGAATATTCCGGTTATATTCCCCGCCTCTCTTAAAGCCTTGGAAATTGCTCTTACATCATTTCCAACAGCATCTCCAAAATTTAAAGATGTTACAAGTTGAATGATTCTTGGTTTTCCCTGCGGTTCAAACAGAGTACTCATCCCCAGCTTCTTGCAAACCTCCGCCATCTCCACCTGAAGCTGAGCTATATTCTTTCTCAATGCATCATTTTCTTCCATAATAATTGTATGCATCCGATCATAATCTTCCAATACATTTGTAATTGTAAGGTTGCATTCTCTTTGCTGGATAAAATATGGCTCTACAAACCAGCGCACAATTTTGGCTGTAATAAATCTGTATACGTAAGAAAGCTTTTCTTGCAGCGTATTTTTAGTTCCTAAAGATGTTTCTTTAATATTTCCTAACCCATATGCTTTCTCAATATTTCTTCTTGACAGATTCTGATTTGCCTGCAAATCACGCCGGATTTCTTCGGTTTTACGCATTATGCCTCTCCCTATTTTACCTCTATATTTTTTACAACAATATCTGTTCCGATTCCATTTGACAATACAAATTCCAGATTTTCCGCTCTTGAATCCAAAGTGAAATTTACAAGATTTTTTCCATTAGAGAGCTGTAATTCCGCTATTCTGACATTACCTACATCTTTTGTAATCGCTATAACCGGACGATTTTCTCCTTCATAGGATACCTCTATCTGAAGTTTATAATACATGGGTGGAAGTGTAATATACGGTCCATACATAACACCATTTGGATGAATTACCAGATACTCGTCAACACGTTCACAGTCTCCGAGCATCCGCATTTGCTTCAGATAATTTTCATGAATATCATTCACATCTGCAAGATATGTTAACAGCTTCGATTGTTTTAACTCCATTGTAAAGTTTTCAATTGGCTCCTTCTTAAGGTTCGTGCCTGAACACGAAATCCATTCACTATCTTTTATCTCAAAGCTTAGAACCGCATCCTCACAAATACCCCCCACAGAATAATAAATCGTTAGTTTGTTTTTTTCCAGATTGACATTCTTTATATTAAAATCAGATTTTTCAATCTGTTCTTTCTTTTCTTCTTGTTCTTTTAACTTATCCTGCTGTTTTTTCTGTTCTTCCAACAGCATATTGTTTTTTTCTTCTTTGGTTTTTACCCCCATATATTTTAAATATTTTGCATTAACCTCTGCCGGGTTGCCTTCCATTTTGATTTTCCCATTATCAATCCAAATACTTCTATCACAAATTTCTTCAATCTGTCCTAAACTGTGTGACACAATCACGATTGTTGTTCCGTTCTTCTTGATGCTCTGCAGTTTTTCGAAACATTTTTCCTGAAAATGCGCATCGCCAACGCCTAATATCTCATCAATCAGAAGAATGTCGGCATCTACATTAATGGCAACAGAAAACGCTAGTCTCATATACATTCCAGATGAATAAGTTCTCACTGGATTGTCAATGAATTCCTCCAATTCCGAAAATTCAATAATTTTTTCAACTCTTTCATCAATTTCTTTTTTGCTAAGTCCAAAAATAGAAGCGTTCGTGTAAATATTTTCTCGTCCACTCATGTCCGGATGAAATCCGGCACCAAGTTCAATAAGGCTAGATACCCTGCCTCTCATCTCTATGGTTCCGCTATCCGGGTAAATAATTTTCGTCAACAATTTTAATGTTGTGCTCTTACCGCAGCCATTGTGCCCAATGAGACCAACAGCCTCCCCATGTCGTACATTAAAACTTATACCATTTAGTACCCAACGGTTCTCATAGTGATTTCTATTATGAAACAGTATTTTCTCTTTCAGCTGATTTCCCTTGTCATAAAACACTTTAAATTTTTTTGTCAGATTTCTTACTTCTATCGCATTTTCCGGTTGCATATTCCCACCTCATATTATTCTTCTAATTATCTTCACCACACAACTCTGCAAAATATCTACGGTATTTTTGAATCATTACATCCCAATCAAAATTGTCCAATACATATTTTTTCCCTTGCATTGCCATAACTTTTGCTTCAGCCGGATGTTCTAAGATATAGTCAACAGCTCCTTCAAATTCGAAATAATTATCAAAACAAAGTCCCCCATTGGAAACTCTGGCAAAATTTTCGGTTACATTGCATTGTTTATGTACAAGAACCGGTCTCTCGCATAACCAGCTCTCCATGATTACATACGAAAAACTTTCATTCTTGGACGGCTGACACAGAAATTCCGCTGCTGCATATGCATCATATTTATCCTGAATCGGCACAAAACCAATATCAATAACCCTGTCTTTCAATGCTGCTGGGATTTTAATGTTACCACCTCCCAGGAGAACCAATTTCAAATTTGTATTTTTTCGATATACATATTCATGATAATAATCTATTAATGTATATATGTTCTTGCCAACATCTTTCCTACCTGCATACAGAAAAAACGGTTCTGTGATCTTGTATTTATCCCGAAATCTTTTTGCATCAAACGTCAGGTGCGTATCCACCCCAAGTCCCATCACTGCTGTCTTCACATTACTAAGGTCATAAACCCGCGCTGTCAGTTCTGCCTCTGGTTGCGCATTAAACATCATTCCCGCTACTTTTGAAAACACCGTTCGGAAGTTTTTCATATAAATATAACTTTCATCATGAAAGCATGGTATCATAACCGCTTTTTCCAGACATTCCTGTACACCATAGTAAGTAGTTCCAAACATATATGGAATAAACACAAATGCTGAATACTCATCCTTATGTGTACGGATATATGCGTATAAATCAGGACTGTTAATCATCTCTCTTACATAAATTTCCTCCTCCGACGGAGAAATTGGCATACGATGCTGCATTAACTTTAAATTAACCTGATCAAACGCTGCCGTATTCCGTTTTCTGACTTTAAAGCGTTGTACTTTTATACCGCCACTTTCATATGTTATCCCTGGTTTATAATAATTACAATTCCAATTAGATTGAAATTCCTTTACACATGTTGATAATATCTCTATTTTCATTCCTGCCTGAAACAAATGATTTGTGATATCCCTTAACGCAGCCTCAGCCCCTCCTGGTATATTTTCACCATACCATGGTGTTACAAATCCTATCTTTTTCATTACGCAGATACACCTTTCCCTGTTTTCATTATGCAGTTATCTTTTTTATAAATTTTAAAAACTGCTGTTTTATCACCTTATTATCAAAATCTTTTAATCGGATTTTTTGATTATCAACCATCTGCCGACGCAGTGTCTCATCTGTTACAACACGATTTATCATTTCAGCTGCAATTTTAGAATCATTGCCTGAAAGAAGTATGCCACTTCCTCCGAGAGTACCTGCAATTGCAGATGTATCTCTTGCAATAACTGGCACCCCGAAATACATTGCTTCAACTAATGGTACACAGAACCCTTCATGCTCACTCATGCATAAGAATATATCTGCCACTCTATAATATGCCAATATCTCATCGAACTTAATCTGTCCTGTAAATATAACATCCTCTAACTGCAATGCTTTTATATACGCGACTAACTGTTCATGATACCGATCAATACCAGCGTAAGAACCCACTAAAATCAGTCTTGATTTTGAATTGATAAATTTCTTATAATAGTAAAATGCATCAATAATATCTTCCTGCTTTTTATTTGGTACAACACGTCCTGTAAATAAAATATTCACATAACCATCACTACCATATCTACTCATTACTCTCTGATTTGGTTTCTTTTCATAGTCCTCAAATGGAATAAGAATCGGAAGCACTTCCATATCACACTTATAACCATAACTGATAAGATCCTGCTTATTATACTCCGAAACTGCCAACACATAGTCTGCCGTCTCTGCCAGCTGTTTTGCCTCCTCTAATCCCCGTTTGCAATTCTTATATGCGCTATAATTGTAATCTTTAAAGTATTTCCCTGGTGTAATATTATGATATCGGATTACCTTTTTTCCACCAAGCAATTTTATTTTCTCATTTAATTCATGTCCAGTGGAAAGATGATAAATTACAATATCTTCATCCTCGATTTTCTCCATCATATCATATGGTTGGGCTGTGCCTTTTGGTAATCGTTCATCAATAACTGCTGCGTAAATATCATTCTCATACCCAGCCTCTGTAAGTGCTTCTTTTAATGCTCTTGCATCATTCCCAACCGCATCTCCAAAAGAAAGCACTGGCAATATCTGAAATACTTTCATAACTTATTCTCCACACTTTTTCTCTAATTCTGCAATTCGACGTTCTAATATGTCTATTTTTTTCTGCATCTCGTCAATGCTATATTCATCTTCCCGTTCAAACTTTGCGCATATCTGTGACAATGCAGATGCTGTACTATTATTAAATTCATTCTGTCCTACCACAATTGGTTCTACATAAAAGCGGATACACCTGCGAATAATCTTCTTTATAATAACTAATAGCTTATTTCCATGTATAGGATACCAACATGGTGTCACTCTTTTGCTATCAACTTGATCAATAGTAGCCTTGAAATTTTCGAACTCATAAAAATCATCCAAGCCAGCAATCGAATTGCTTATGTCTGCAAACTTTAATTCTTTTTCTGTATAGCCTCGTGTTTTAATCTGTTCTTTAATTTCATTCATAATTTCTTCTACATTTATCTGCTCCATTTGCTCTGCCATTGCAAACCTCCATTATTTATTATTTTTTCTTCATCCTTTTTTAATTGATTGAATGATCTGTAGAAATTGCTTCTTAATTTTGTCATGTTGAAAATCTTTTAATCGAATACTCTGATTGTAAAGAATTCTTCTACGCAATGCCTCATCGGTCAGAATTCTGTTCATCATCTCCGCCGCAATAATCGAATTGTTATCTGCAAGCAACATACCACTTCCACCTAATGTACCAGCAATTGCCGATGTGTTTCTTGCCAAAACCGGAACATCAAAATACATAGCTTCGATAAGCGGAACGCAAAAACCCTCATGCTCACTCATACATAAAAACAAATCAGCAATTCTGTAATAAGCTAATACCTCATCAAATCTAACTTGTCCAGTAAATATAACATCCTCCAACCCAAGATTTTTCACGTAAGCATCAAGCTGTGCATAATATTTGCTTTCTATTGGATAAGTTCCAACTAAAAATAATCTGGACTTTGCATTTATGTACTTTTTATAATAATAAAATGCATCAATAACATCTTCCTGTTTTTTATTTGGCGCAATACGCCCCGTAAATAATATATTAACATAATCATCCTGATACCGATTCATTACTTTTTCATTTGGTTTTTTGTCGTAGTCCGCAAATGGTATTAAAATTGGCAGCACCTCAATCCGGCAGGTATAACCATAACTAAGTAAATCTTGTTTATTATACTCTGAATCTGCCAGCACATAATCCACGTTCTTCGCCATCTTTTTTACAAACTGTAACCCTTCTTTGCAACTTTTATACAATTCAAAGTCATAGTTTTTAAAATAATGTGCTGGTGTAATATTATGATAACGAATTATTTTTTTTCCCTTTAATTCTCTTATCTTATCATTCAATGCATGACCAGTGGATAAATGGTAGATAATAATATCATTTTCCTCTACCTGCCCCAACTTAGAATATGGCAATGCAGTTCCTTTTGGAATTCTATCATCAATTATTTCGGCATAAATTTTTGTATTATACCCTGCCTCTATCAATACATCTGCCAACGCTCTGGTATCGTTTCCCACAGCATCCCCAAATGCAAGAATAGGTAATATCTGAATAATTTTCATAATTATTATCATCCCATTTTATAATTCTTCTGCAAAACCTCTCTGCAGCTTTACGAATACAATCTCGCCGATTACCAATACAATAACTCCTAGTACAACTGCAGTTACCAATGTATTCAGCTGTGGTATTGTCTTGTAGTATAAAATATCTCTATATGCATTGATCATTGGTGTCATTGGATTTAAATTCCAAATTTTTAATAATGAATCCGGCAACGCCTGTTCTACCATCTCCTGTGAATACATAACAGGAGTCAAAAACTGCCATGCCATGCCAACAATTCCAAGAATATATGCCAAGTCTCTAAAAAATACAGTAAGTGCGGATGTCAACAACGCGATTCCAAGTCCAAGCAAATACTCTACAATCATAATAACCGGCAAATAAAGCAGTGCCTTTATGTTCATACCATAACCAGAAACAATAAGAACTGCAAATACAACCAAAAACGTCAAAATCATATTCACAAATGCACTTGTCACATATGCTATTGGCATAACCTCCCTCGGAAAATAAATTTTCTTTATCATATCTCCGGAATTAATAATGCTTGTCGAACCACCTGTCAGACACGAACTAAAAAAAATCCATGGTACAAGTGCTACAAACAAAAACAGATAATAGTCTTCTATCCCAGATCTCATAATAGTTGAGAAAACCATTGTATACACAAGTAACTGCAATAATGGATTCAAGAATGTCCAAAAAAAGCCAAGTACAGAACCCTTATACCTTCCTCTTAATTCTTTTCTGACTAAGCTAAATACCATTTGTCTGTATTCGTATATTTCTCTAAATCGTTTCATTGTCTACCTCTTTATAACTAAAATTTCGAGTCTGCCACTGCCATATTCTATTACTGCAGTCCAATTTCTCTTAGACGATTCTCCATTGTCATGACAACAGATGTCAAGTTCTGCTTTTTATCTATATATTTTCTAGCATTTATTTTCAACGTCTCATAATATATTTTATCTTTGAACAATCTGCACATATACTCTGCTGTTTGCTCAATATCAGCATCTGCCCACATATTGCCATCCGGATAAATATTATCCTTCGTTTTCACCGGAACCATTTTATAATCCACCATGCATGCCACATCAGAATTCATAAACTCCGTATTCGATGACCAGTTGGTAGCTATGCAGACAGTATCAAGCAACATTGCTTCTGCCATAACCAGACCAAATCCCTCCGCCCGGTGCAGGGATACAAATACATCCACGTCAGCAATCAAGCTATTTACCTGTACTTTATCCAAAACCTCTGTGATAAAGTAAACGTTATCATATCCACTCAACTGCTCTTTAATAAGTTCCACATCCTTATCCAGTGGATTATTCATTTTGATTACAAGGCCAACTTCTGTTTGCTTAGCTGAAAATGCCTTTTTAAACGCTTCAACTGCCCCTTGTGGATTTTTCCTGTCCATTGTACTATTTGTATCATACATAATAAGGAATAAAAATTTATCTTCAGGCAATCCAAAGAATTGACGATTGAATTTTTCACTTTTTTCTGCCGTTACATGGTATGGAATGGTAATTACCGGCTTATCTGTAACCTTCCGAATGCTTCTGCTTGCGAACTCAGAAGGAGTCCATATCTCATCAAAAAGTCTGATTGCATTGATATGTTCCTTTGGAAATTCTTCTAACTCCCATAACCAGAATGCAATATTGTAATGATTCTGCCAAATTTTCTTATCAAGATATAAATAGGCAGTTCCAACAGCCTCTTGATTAATGTGAAAGAGATTTATCTTATACGGATATTCTTTTTTTATCTTTGCATCCCATGTATGATCTTCACTTCGAACATTTCCCCCCATAGGAAAATAGTAAATTCCAAACGGATAATGACTATGTTCCAATTCATTTGCCAACAGACGCATACTTTGTCCAAGTCCAATTTCTGCCCTGATGTCTCCAATGAGATTGACACCATCCGGCATTATATCATATATTTCCTGATTAATTGGTTTCTTTTTATATTTCTTCATAATATGATTCGGATAACATATTTTCATACAATGTAAAAAATTTGCCGGGAAAATTTTTTTTAAAATTTGCTTTATTTTTTGATTCATTCTTACTTCCTACGAAATCATTCTCTGCAGGCAATCTATAATTGCCTTGTTGTATGGCAGATATTCTCCATTTTGTTTATGATAGTAATAATCTATAAATTAACATGATGGTGTTCCCATAACTCCTTCCAGCAATACATTGGAATCCCATCCAATAAATGAATCATATTTTCTGCCAACAATGCACTTGTCCTGATGATATAAAACAAATATATTGTAATCCTCATTCAATTCACCAAGCACCTGAGGTGAATGTGTGGTAACTATGAACTGTATATTAGGGAATGTCTTTTTTAATACTCCCATCACCTTACGCTGCCATGACGGATGCATATGAAGGTCTATCTCATCAATCAGAACCACACCTTCTCCTTCTAATGGATTTGGCATGCTTGGATTTGCCAATGCCATGCGTCTCGCCAGATCTCCAAACAATATAGTACTTTTTCCTTCTAAATCCAACTCTAATTCCGATATTCCTTTAAAATCACGTAGGTATAAATTTTTTATTTTCATTCTTTTTTACCTTTATCAAACTTATTATGCATAAAGTATATGCTTATTTTATATATCCAATCGCTTTATTGTAGCATTTTTCAGGTAAGTGTGCAATAAAACTGTTTCATTGCCTCTGTGAGGTTCTCCTTTTCATAACGCTGCAGCACTTTCTGGCACTCTGTCCTATCAGGTATTTTAAACTGATTCATTATATTCACTAAATTGTGCAATGTCTCCTGCCTGTTTTCTCCCTGTTCATAATAGTTCAGCAAATCCCCTTCAAGTTCTCTAAAAACATCAAGTTCACTGGCAATCACAGGTTTTCCATAATTGAGTGCTTCAATAACAGGCATTCCAAACCCTTCCGCCATTGACGGAAACAGGAAACATCCACATTCTGCATAGCGTTTCCACTTTTCCTCCTCTGTAATGTACCCGAGATAATGTATTTTTTTCGTCTTGTTCTGTACTTCTTCAAGTTGATTTTCAATTTCTTTCTCACGGACTTTTCCGGCAAGGTACAATTCTCTCTCCCCTCCACGACTGACATATTCCCAATAGGCATCTAACAATAAATCCGTTCCCTTTCTTTTTTCCAGATTTCCCATATACAGAAAATACTGTCCATCCACTATGGGAACTGTCGGCATATCATCTATAATAATATATGACACATGACTCTGCTTTTCTTTTGCCCTTGGAAAATACTTTTCTGTCTCATTCCTTGCATCCATGGAATCATAAATAATGCCATCCACATATTTTAGTGTATTATGAATCCCCCATTTGAAATATTTCTGATAGAGTTTACTATAATATTGTGGTGTGGATACAGGAAAAACATCATAAATCGTAACGATGAATTTTCCGTATGGGTTGATGATTTTTATAGGGACCATGTTGTTGCCTTCCCAGAATATTTCCGGTTTTATTTCATGAATACATTTCTGTACAAAACGATAATATCCATACAAACCCATACTTTTTCCAATTTGTTTTCCATAGAGTAACACCTGAATTCCTTGTTTTCGTAAATTCTGTATCTCTGCGCTCTCAGCCACATCAGAAATAAGGCAGAATTCTATGTCTTTCTCTTTCCTCATTGCATCAATAAAATTGTACAGGTACATTCCAACTCCACTCGGACGTACTCCCATGCTTCTTGCATCCACTAAGATTTTCATTCTGTATTATGCTCCTGTATTCTTTTTATTTTGCCATTTTGTCATCTCTTCTAGCTTTCATCTGCGCTTCTTTAACGCCTGTGTAATATGCCCTGCAAGATACCATACACTTTTGTAAACTGGCAGCTTTTGATTTTTACGATACACATTCCACGCCCATTTTATTGCCCGGAATTTATTGGCACTTACGGACTGACTGTTCACACGATACATTGCCAATGGTTCATTGATTCCATATGCATCCGGTATCTGTCTCAATATTGTAAGCCATGCTGCATAATCTTCATGTCCCATCTGTGGCATCTGAAAATCTCCAGTCACACTTTTATCGATTAAAACAGTAAGGCAGGGAATGACATTTCCATGCAGTAATTTTCGGTAATCAATCTGCTCTGGCACTTTTCGCTTTTTACCTGTATCATTTCCGTTTTCGTCCACCACCTCACATCCGCTATATACAAATGCTGTGTTCTTTTCCTTCATAAACTCCAGCTGCCGCTCAAGTTTTTCCGGTATCCACATGTCATCACTATCCAAGAATGCAAGATATCGTCCTCTTGCCTGTCTCATAGCATCATTTCTCGCCTTCGCCACACCAGATTTTTCATTTTCTTGATAATAACGAATCCTTCCATCTCTGTGGGTGTACTCTTTCACGATCTCAGCTGATCTGTCAGTGGAAAGATCATCCATAACGATAATTTCCCAATTTGTACAAGTCTGATTTCTGACAGAATCGATAGCTTGCGCTATGTATTTTTCCGAATTATACATTGGCATGATAACCGAAACTAATTCATTTTCCATTTTTTAAAATCCTTTTGATTTTATTCTTCCCATAACGCACATACCAGTTTCTTTTCCGCTGCTCTTTTGTCGCAGTCAGCTTCATGCAGCGGTCACTCATCCGAAGTAATTCTTCCGGTGTGATATTCTGTCTGTTTTTCAGTCTCTTAAAGAATTCTGCAAATCCGAACTTTTTTTCAGCAGGCAGATGCCAGATAGCAAGTTTATCATCCCCTTCTTTTACCTGATCCAGATTCATATCCGTCCAGATTCTTCGGATGTACTTTCTTCCAAGCTCATTAACTTTTCCCATGCGGTAATAACATAACGATAGTGTATGTGCTTCTTCGTTCAATTTCTGTTCTTTCTGCTCGTATAGTTTCTGATTTCTTTCCCAAACATCATAAAATATCGGAAGTAATTCACTGACTGCCTCTGATGTCATGGCAATGAACTCTCCACCCATATAGAGAAGATTCTTCGGATACTCGGTGTCAAACATCTTCTGGTAAATCTGTCTCATCTGTTCCATCGAGCAGCCATTAATATCTTTTTCAATGAAATAATCAATTGGAAGGGTAAGCACCTGTTCCCTTTCGATTTCCTGATAGAGATTTTGAAGTGAATGTGCGATCACACAATCTGAATCTAATATCAGATGATTTCCCTCCAGATTCTTCAGATACTCGAGAACATCAAATAGATAGAACTGATTTCTCCAGGCTCCATACCAGTCTTTCGGTGTCTTTCTCGTCAGCTCCAGATAAATTACCTGAATCTGATTTTCCTCAAAAAACCTACCAAAATCAACTCCATCCACGGTTGGAAGATTCTTCACATTGGTGAAAAAAAGCCAGTCTGTTACAATATCCCTGTTTGTGATCAGCGCCGAACGATATAACACATAGATACATCTCCAATATACATATTGAAATTCTGCACTGCTTGAACTTCCTCCAACAGACGGATAATAGCTCTCATCATTTGCCTGTTCTGAATAGAACCAGCTGATAAAATAATTTCTCATATGATCATTCTCCCTGTATGTGTTTGCTGTGGCTGTTTGCGACTTCCTCCAGAAGTCTGTTGACTCTCTCCGCAACTTTGTCGATTGTATTCTGTTCCACAACGGCTGCTATCTTGTTCTGATATATCTGTCTTTCTTTTTCATTTTTTTGAATTGCAATCGCTCTGTCTATCGCTGCAGCAAGCTGTCCTGGATCATCCTCCCCATACAGGATAAGTGTATCTCCAAGCGCCTCTTTCGTATCTGCAACATCTGACGAGATCACCAGTTTTCCTGCTGACAAATATTCAAATATTTTCGATGGGAATGAAAAGTCACCAAATTCATGGTGTGCCAGCTGCACATTCAGACAGATATCTGTCTCTGCCAGTTCTTTTTGGTAAGTTTCATAATCCAGATATCCAAGAAAACGTATGCGACGGTCCTTCTGCGCTCTTACCTGTTGTTCTGCCTCGCCCCTACCCGTAATGGTAAGGATAAAATCTTCCTTCGTATAAGCCAATGCTTCCAAAAGCACTCCGATTCCCCTCTGTCTGTCAAGCGTACTTGAAAAGAGCATCTTCGGTATATGATCTGTGTCTGGAAGACACTTCTCTGTCCGGCTCTTTTCTCTGTCACGAATTGCTCCACGTATCACGACAGATGGGCATGGCACCTGAATCTTGGAATTAACAAGAAAAGCTCCGTCCAGCTGTCCTAAAACTTCTTGTTCCATGTTCTGATATACCAATTTTTTCAATCCCCTGATATTGGCATCATTTGTCAGTCCATCCTCATACTGCAGTATAATCGGTATCTTGAAATGTTTCTTTGCATATAAGGCGAGTTTTGAATTTTCAAGTCTCATATTATAAAAAATGATAACGTCTATTTTCTGTTTTTTTACAAGTTTTCTCAGAAAACGTTTGCTGCTTGCAAGACAGACATAGGCATTCAATCCCGGAATTCCCACAATATCTGAATAATACAGGCTGGAATCCTCCTCTGACTGAAATCCTCGGTAGAATTTCAGGCTGTGGCTGTTTGTCCATGCATTTGACCAGACGATCACATCATTCCCACCTGTTCTAAGCATATCCATAATGTATCTTCCCTTATTCTGTCCTGCCTGAGAGATGTATGGTTCTGAATGCCGCTGTTTTACAACATCATCCAGATAATAATTTGTTACATATAATATCTTCTTACCCAATTTACAGTTCCACTTTCTTGTTCTTCTGATTACACTAAACTTCTTCTGTTTTCGAAAGAATATAGTACTCTTCCGTCTCTCCAATATATTCAAATGCATGCCGCTCTGCCATGCGAAGCAGCTCTTTTTCTTTTCGAATTACTAAATACTGAAAATCCTGTGCTGCTTCTGCTGCATCCAATGTTTCTATATCACAGATTCCATCCGAATACCCTGCAACAACAATATCACCTGTATACTGCCTGATTCCATAAACAATGTTCTCATTATTTGGTAATATTGCACGAACTTTTCTGTTTTCGGAATGCTCCAGAATAGACTGACTGATCGTAAGTGCCTGGTCATCAATCTTATAGATGTTGTCCGCTTTTATATACATATTACTTCCATAAGCAGCTCCGCACAACATAATAATGACGCAGATTACACACAGAAATTTGATTTTTCTTCCCTTTTTCTCCGTAATGTCAATGGTGTCCGCATAATAATCTGTCACTGCATATGCAATCACCGGCATCAGCGGAAGCAGATAAAATATCCTCATGTATGCCCAGCGGTCTTCCGCGAAGAAGCGGAGACCAAGTGGTGCCACAAGCGGATTATATATAACAAGAAGAAGCACCAGAATACTATAAACTGCCATGATTTTTCCTCTTGTATTTTTCTTTTTATTCCATAATATCATAATAAGAGACATCGTCAACAAAACCATATAACTGCTGTCTCCCCAAAACTGATTGTTCAAAAAAGAAATAAGTTCCACTGAATTCTCCTTAAAAATGAATTAGTCTCAAAAAGTCATCATATTTCAGATAGATAAGCATGTAAATCAATGCAGGACTGCACGCAAGCCCTGCACCAGCTATTTTTATCAATTGATGTTCCTTTACTGCATAAATCAACGCAAGCAGTATAACCATAGCAACCGCAAGCCCTGTTCCTGTCAATGTCGTCGATGAAGTCGCAACAATAAGCAGACACAGCACAAAGAATTCATACATAGTTGTCTTCTTTTCAAATACCAGATTACAATAATAAAAAAGAAATGGTAACACAATGATTGCCAGAAAAGCCTTGCTCTGCCATACCCAGGTCAGTAATCGGAAACTTGTTGTATATCCTGAAAATCCCCCAAACAACTGCACAAGATTCAACAGCCCCATAAATATGAGCATTCTGCGTTCACTATTGCAGAACAGATGCGCTGCCAGCAACCCATACACTGCATAGCTCATGGGAATAAAGAAAAAAAGCAGCACTGTCTTACACAGAATCAGTGGATGAAGTCCTGATATCTCAGCGAGGTATGCAATCCATGTCCAATAGGAGGAGAGTGAATACTTAGACAGAATCCAGGATACCGGTTCTCCTGTATGCGTATCAATTAAATATAAAGTATCCGAGGATAGAATATCGTTCACCATAGTGATATAAGTCGTATCATCCCCATAAATATGTGGTGTATAAAAAGCCAGTATGATAATGGGAATAAAAATGAACACTATCACAATCCACCACTTTGAATCTGCCACACGAATCCTGCCCATTGCACGTTGTACCGTTTTCCAGATATATTTTCTCCGAAGAACTACTGCAAGTACAAGCATGCATAACATCACAAATGTATAGCTTCTGTATAAAACAGAAAAAGACACTTTTCCAAGTGTCATTGGCACAGAGATGAGCTGCATAAATGCAATCATCTCTGTAAGTCCCATAAAATATGAAAAGGTAATCGTATTCGAATTATCCCGCCGAATATTTACGGACAATAATGTTCCTAAGAGGATTGGAAAAATTCCAAGTACCAACAGCAGTATTATAATTCCAAGGATATTTTTTCCAATCTCAATTACCATTTGTCTGTTCTCCCTTTAATTCTTTGTGAGAATAACTCCAATTACCTGTACCTGATTCTGAATGCAAAGGTTCAATTCCTTTGCGATTTCTTCACATTTTGATTTTTCTTCTACTTCCATTAATACTGCATTTCCGACTTTTGCCATCTGCATCAGGGATTCTGCATCATATAAGATACTTTTTCCAACTGTCAGCTCAATCTGCTGTTCATTCAGACATTCTCTTAATTCCTCAACGCATCTCTGTGGAATAGCTTCTAATTCACTTCCTGTCAGATATACTTTATTTATCTCACTGTTTTTGCATGTTAGCAGAATGTTGGAATATACCATCTGCATCTGTTGTTGTGTGCTTAAATATTTTTTTCTGCCATAATTCAGTTTATCGATTGCCGTGTCAACTGCTGCTGCAGTTTTTTTTCTGCGATACGGTGCCATCCTGACCGTTCCGAATACAGTTGTTCCAAATAAGTATTTTATTTCATCCGCACCATGCACAGTTTTAGAGACTGTATAACCCAAAGCACATACTGCATAAGCAATAATTGTCCCTGCAAAGAAGCCTGTCAGAATCATTTTTACACTTGGTTTTACATAAATATTCGTATCGATTGCTGATGCATCTCCACTCAATGGTGCTTCTGTCTGCTCTTTAGTATCAGAATAAATACTAATATCTCCATTCTGTCTAGCTTCCATAAGCATCTGGAATAACTGCTTCTGCGTATCAGAAAATCCACCATAATATCCATTGTACATGTTGGTATTTGAATATATCTCTGAATTATAAGATGCTTGAAGATTAATCAGCTCATTGTCAATGACCACATCTTCTGCTCTGTCTCTTAAAGCAAGCTGTGTCTCTCCATCGACAGACGCCTGCATTTCTTTCATATAATCCTGCAGAATCTCATCTATGGCATCTGCAATATCTGCACATTCCTCTGCTGATCCCGCGCATACTTTCACGGTAAAATTCGCAATATCATCACAGGCACTGATTTTGTATAATTCCTGCAGATATTTATTTTCCATAGAGAGATTCAATTTCTCTTTCAAATGTGTTACCAGTGCATCACCTGATAAATATTCTTTATACTTTAGCACGACTGCTGCCGGCTGTGCAGAGACGACCGTATAAGAAAGTTCTGTCACATTCTCGTTATAAGCGTCCAGATTCATATAAACAGACTCTTTCATATATGTTGTCCGTTCATCTGCAAACAGCTTATAATTCACAGCATTCCAGACGCTCTGAACTGCATCTTCAGTCAACTGTGCCTCCACAGATTCAATCGTTGGAACCGGCGTATTTGCAGCGTCTATCTGTGCCTGAATGTTATTCTTTGCAGCTGACACATCTGCCTGATACTGCCTTACGCCAAGAAAAACTGCCCCTATGACTGCAACGATCAATATAAATCTCCAATGTGTCATTGCCTGAACCAGCATCCGTTTTACATCAATTTCCCGTTGTTCTACATAATAATTATTCTGTTTCTTCAAACCGATTCTCCTAAACTAATCTTTATTGTACATGGACTCTGTCATAAAATGGATCTCCATTGCATTCTTCATGCCATTGATAAACTTTTTGATGGACTCATTTCTTTCCTTTGCCTGCTCATCTGATACCGGCCGTCTCAATGCCTTATCCACGTAGTTGTCGTTAATGTTTGCCGAGAAGCCATCAAAACCGGCAAGATAAACTTCTTTTACCTGTAATGCCTTTAATAAATTCAGCATGATCACAATCGCAGAATCATTAACACCCTCATCAACTTTGATCCACTCCTTATAATTGATTACCTGAATGTGTTCTGACGTGTTCTGTGATACATTTGATGTCACAATGATATTCTTATGATCAGCCACAGCACTTTCGTAGATTTCCTGCTTGGTTGCAAGCACATAATCTGTATTATATGCTTTATAATAGTTCAGCGCAATTGATACAACTTCTGCATCATCAAGCATTTTCCGGATCTGCTCATCCGCATCCAGAAGATGTTTTCCCGGTGCTGTGAGCAGGACTTTCTTTCCTTTCATGCTTTCCTGCAATACTTTTAAGGTTTCACTGTCATCATACTGCTTCTTCTCGTTATATTCCAGATACAGCTGATCTGCAAACGCTTTGTCAAAGGAAAGCTTTTTTTCCTCCGGAAGCATTTTTAACAGATCTGATACCTGATCAATAGAAAGCATATGTTTCTTAAAGAAATGTCCTGCATAACTTGGTGTGCAGTGGTTAATAGAAGACAAATAATATTCTACTGAATATCCCCAGTAAAACTCAGAATGGATCTGATTAATAACGGTATCGATTACTTCCAGCAACGGCTGAATATGGTACTGCTTTTCAAAGTAAAGATTCAGATGTTCTGCAAAAAGCTCCGTATTCAGATTACCTGCACCTTTTCCCATTCCCATGATCGATACATCTGCCATACGTGCTCTTTCCGTATGGAAATCAATAAAAGTAATCGCATTCGAATACGACAACTGAAGGTTGTTATGGGAATGAAAACCTAATGTCATCGTTGGAATAAGGTTATGATCTACAAGATTGATCAATCGATCCATATCATTCGCACGCATCTCACCGAAACTATCTACAATATAAAATGCCTCTGCATCTGGAAGTTCCTGATTCACTTCCTGGATCAGTTCTAATAATTCCTGATCTGTATAACGCATCACGATCATTGGCTGAATATATACCTTATATCCTTTTTCCATAATGATCTTTGCTTTTTCAACCATATTATGACGGTCTTTCTTATGAAAGCAGAGACGTATTCCATCAATATCTTTTTCTGTTCTCTGTGGAAGATTATTCACATCATACTTACCATAATCGATCATTGCCAGATAAGTTACACCTGGCTTCTTCTCCGTCAAGAAATGATCACGAATCGCCTCTTCACTGCAATACTGTGTCCTTCCTGTCTCTGTACCATTCTTTTCATCAATATATCCACATTCAATGTATTCCACTCCTGCTGCTTCCAGCGAATGCAGAATCTGCTTCATATAATCAATTCCAAAGTTGAAATTATTGACACACCCACCATCTCTCAAGGTACAATCCAGAATTTTTATGCTTTTCATACTGTTTCCTTTCTTTTCAGCGCTTTTATTTTCTACTGTTCATCACTGCTTCCACACGTCCGATATCCTCCGGGCAGTCCACACCGATCGTTGCTGAATCAACTGTTACGAATTTGATATTAATATGGTTTTCAACAAATCGAAGCATCTCGATATCTTCAATCTTCTCCAGCTTCGTTCTTTCTGCTGATGAATAAAACTGTAATGCTTTTCTTGTCAGTCCATATAACCCAAGATGTTTGTAATAAGTAATATCTTGTCCCTTCTTAGGATAAGGAATTGGGGAACGTGACAGATAGATACCGTCATCCTGCGCATTGGTTACTACCTTCACACAGGTATTTCTTGTAATCTCCATCTCCTCTTTGATAGGAGTGATCGTATTGATAACTTCTGTATCCGGATGTTCTAATTTGTAAGTAATAACCTTCTGAATGGTCTCCGGCTCGATCATCGGTTCATCACCCTGAATATTTACATAGAAATCTGCCTCAATTTTCTCTGCAACTTCGCCGAGTCTGTCTGTTCCCGTCTGATGCTTGTCTGATGTCATGATAACATTCATATCATATTTCTTACAGGCTTCCTCTATTCTGCTGTCGTCTGTGGCAACATATACTTCGTCAAACTCTTTTACTTTCATGACCTGCTGATATACCCAGTAGATCATTGGTTTTCCACAGATCTCTGCCAAAGGTTTTCCCGGAAAACGGGATGATTGATAGCGTGATGGTATAACTCCGATTATTTTCATATTTTCTCCTATCCTTTGCATTTTCACACAAATATTTTATTTTATAATTATTTATTTCTTATGATATCCTTAATTTCCACTCTCGGAAATGTCTCTAACTGACCGCCTCTTGTGGCATTGAATATCTGAATGCCATGCTTTTCTGCATATGCCTTTGCAATCTCAAACTGTGGCAGCATCTGATTGCCGTTCTTAAGCAGCCGCTCTTTGGACCATTTTGTTTTATGGTCTATGTATGTGACATTATCACTATACATCTTAGGCTGTGCATAGTTGCAGTCAACCCCCAGAAGATATATCTCCGTAAATCCCATGTACGCTGCAATCTGAAGCATTGCGTAGACAACTGATTTCCCAGTATATACCACTTTCGTGATATCATCACTGAAATCTGTGTCTGGAAATAGTTTAGGAAACTTTCTCTTATACCAGGTGTCTGTCATCATATTCGCAGAATCATCTTTTGGAAATGCCACTCCATTCGCTCCATCATAGGAAGCATCTATATCTGTATAAAACAGTACCGGCACTTCACCGGACTTCATCTTATTACCTAAAATCTCAACTGTGTGTGAATCTACGATGCCATAATAATCCGCACGCCACTCCGTCTTATCATACATGGTAATGCAGGAGTTCACTCCGAATGTCCACTCGTCCTTCAATAATTCCACATCCTCCAACAGAAGGCTTGGTCCTGTTCCTATGATAAAGCACCTCTCCCCTTTATGGATATTATGATACTTGCCAAGGTTTCTCTCGTACTGAGCATGCATATTATCATTTCTTTGTTTTACATATTTTTTCTTTTTTCTGTATCCAATCAGTTGCTGTGTATCTTTTACAAACTGAATCAACCCCGGAAAATACTTTTTCAAAAATTCTTTCATATCGTCTCCATCTTATACATTCTGGACAAATTTAATCTGCTTTTAATAAATTTTTCCACTGTTCAATAATTCGTTCTACAGCCAGTGAATCCGCTTTTTCAATCGCATATGCTGCCATTCGCTGTCGATCCTTCTGCGAAAGTTCTGTCATTTCCAACATTCTGTCTGCAAACTTTCTCACATCATAGCTCTCTGCCAGATACCCTTCCCTGCCTTCTGTAATAAGAGGCTCTATTGCTGTAATGTTATAGGAAACAACTGGAATCCCCATTTCAAAAGCTTCTGTCAAAACCATTGGAAAGCCTTCCCAACGTGATGACAACAGATAAACCGACGCATCTAACAGATACTTTTTTACTTCTTTCGTATATCCGGTAATGGTAACACGGTCTTTTAAATGATAACGCTCAATCTGTTCCTCCAACTGTGACCGCATATCACCGTCTCCAACAATTGTAAGTGTCCATTCACTTTCTTTTTCTGCAAATAAATGGAATGACTCAAGTAAAAGATCAAACCCCTTCTGCCGGATGCATCTTCCACACGCTACAAATTTCTTATTGTTAAGACTGCTCTTGTGTTCACTCACAAAGCTTCTTGGATTGTAAATCACATCACATTTTCTACCAAAAGCCTCCTGATACTTTTGACTGATATAATTATTCAAGACCACGCAGTGATCAAGTTTTCGTATGCTTCTTCCAAAGAGCTGATCCATATGCCAGAAGTATAATCCTTTTGTCTCAAAATACGCCTCATATGCATTGTGTTCCCATCCTACTGTTTTATCACAGTCCAGCTTATCTGCAATCAGTCCAAGACGTATCGTATTGCCGCCGGAAACAGCAATCATCACATCATAATGCTCACCTGACAGTTCCTGTATCATCTGCTTCTGCCATGCCTTACAGAAATACGCGTATTCCAACAGATTGTAGCAGAATTCACGTTTATATAACAACCTCGTCCTCTCATTCACCTCACGGATCATTCTTCTGACTATTCTGCCTGCCAATGGGAATTCAGGCTGCCTGATTTTTCGAATTTCAATACGTGGATCCACCTGATATGGATTATTTTGTTTGTCCGGTTCTTCATCCATGGTATATGCAATGATCTGATTATTCTTTACAAGTTCATTTGCAATCACAGCGGTAACTCTTTGTTCTCCGCCCATCGTGAATAAAGATGATGCTATGAAACAAATTTTCGCCATTACTTTCCCTTTCCAAGCTTTTGCATAATTTTACTGGCTGCTTTTTGTGGATGAGTCAGATAGAATTTTATCCTGCCCAACTTATATGCTTTCTTTTTCTCTCTGATATACCGGATCAGTTCCCTTCGTGGCAACTCCAGTTCCTCTGCTTTTTCCGGGAAATAAGCAACTGCCTGATTATCCAGTTTTCCCAAAAGATAATCTCCCTCCGTATTGCAGTGAACGCCTGTGCCATCAAATCCAATGTTTTCACAAAGTCTTTTATTAGAAAAAAGCGTCATCTCATCATGCGTAAACATAGTCCAATATGCTCTGATTGCCCATGAATTGATGATATGATCCTCCATCTGCTGCTTTAACATTAAGCTGTTATCAAAGCATCCTTCATAATCAAATGCATATCGGATTTTATCATCCGATTTTGTTTTTTCCCATCCTGATGCATCTGCATCAAATAATGCCCAGCGGTCTTTCCATGTTGCCCAGCTCCAGGAAGAAAATACTTTCAGGAAATAACTTTCCGGTAATTTTTCATTTCCATTTGGGAAATGAGAATATCCAGTGATAGAAAAGACATTTTTTTGATTTTCATATTTTTCTAATGCAGTATTCATGTATTCTAGAAAATAAGGACTGGTGACCAGGTCGTCCTCCATTACAATCACTCTGTCTTTCTCATTGACTACCTGCGTGACACCACTTATCACAGATTTTGCAAGACCATAGTTTTCTTCCCTCTCTGTAATATGGATTGCCTTAAATCCCTTTATACTTCTTACATAATCTCTGACTGCATCAACCTTTTCTCTTGCATTATCATTCTTTGCTGCATCACAGAATATATATATTTCTGTCTGTTCTGCGCCACAGTTCCGTAATAATGCTTCCAATGTTTTTCGTGTATGTTCTGGTCTATTATATACAAATAGCACAATTGGTGCAAATGTATGATTCTGCATAATTTTTCCTCTATCTGTCTATTCTGCTGATTTTCTCGTAAATAGCTACAAGATCTCCAATGTTTTTTTCGATATCAAATATCTGAGATGCATGCCTTCTTGCCTGATCCGTAATTTTCTTTGCTTCTGCTCCCATCTCAAAAAATCTGCCCGCATAATATGCGATCATATAAGATGCATCATGCTGATATACATAACCTTCCTTTTCATGATCGATCATATTCTTCACTCCACCGACATCGGACACTACGGTCGGTGTTCCAAGCATCATAGCCTCCCCAAGCGAATTTGGTGAATTTTCAATCGCAGATGGAAGCACAAAAACATTTGCCTTCAGATACTGCTCACACATCTGCTTTTCATCCAGTGTTCCAAGAAAATGAATATTCTCCTGCAGACCATATCTGTTTATGAGCTTCTTCAGATAATATTGATAACTGTTGAGCCGCAGTTTTTCTTTTATTCCTCTTGGATTTACAAAATCACGTTCCGTAATATATAGTGAAACCGTTGGATACTGTCTTTTCAAGACTGCCAATGCTTCTATCATATAATGAAATCCCTTATAAGGCACTCCACCCTGACTCATAAAAATACGGTATTTTTCACAGGACTCATACTGCCATTCATTCTCATAAAAGCTGTCGCGCAATATCTCATTATTGAAATGATATGCAACATCCGGGTTAAACATTTTCGCACATGCCTCATCCCAATCTGTTCTGCCTATGACATGTTCCGCTTTTTTTAATGCCTCTATCTCATATTTTCCTCTCGCCGCAAATTCTTTTGCAGCTCCCCTGATATTGCAATGCCGGATCAGATCACGCACTGTGTAAAAGTGCTGCACCCACTCTGGAATGTTTGCGGTATAATGTCCTGCATAAATAGATACCAAACCCTGTATGGATACTACCGTAGAAGCATTTCTTCCCGATTTTCTGCTTGCATTTATCACACTCAGCGTATGTGGAAATTCTGTCCCAAACACATGGATTGCATCCGGCTGTACCATCTCATACACTTTTATCATTTGTTCTTCCAGCTGCTCATCAAACTGATTTACTGCTTTTTTGTTTCTTGGCACTGCAATAAATGTCACCTGATTGCCTTTTCCTGCAGCAATCTCTGTACGTTCAAACGATGTATACGCTATATATAAATCAACTTTTTTCCGAAGTGCTTCACTGATTCCAACCAGCCATGAAACTCTTACCTGTGTCTCATCTCCCATAACCTCTTTTGCCTCTGGGATTGGAACATTACATATCCACAAAACCTTCATTTTTTCTCTCCCTATATAGATTTCCACAGTACCAAAGTGTTTCACCATTATTATTTTCCACTTGTTCCGCCCGGTATATTTTCTCTTTTTCCCTTTTGCTCATCTCATACAGACAATGACCCAGATAAAACCCTACAATTGGAGAGGAAAATGGAATGGAAGACAACATAATACACAAAAATCCTGCTGTATAGAGCAGACGCGTATCCCTTGGGTAGGATTTCCAAATGATCACTGCTATCGCCAATAATATGATGATCGCAATAAATCCACATTCGTAGAACAACCCACCAATACCACTCATGATTTTCTGCTCACTCATTCCATGCGGCAGGAAATGATTCTCATAAAAGCTCTGGAATGAATATGTAATTGCATTGACACGCATTACAATACTCTCGTCTTTTAATATTTTTCCCGGGTTGGTAAATAGCAATTCCACCAATGCTCCCATACGGTTTGATGCTGGAATGTATTTATCAATAAACATTAATCCACCAATGCCGCCCCCTGCTACCAGTACCGTCTTTAGCATAGAATACTTTTTCCGCATGAGCAGTTCATTTATCATATAAAGCACAATATAAACTGCCATATAAACCAGTGAAACCGATGATGTTGCAAATACGATCACCTGTATCAGAAGATTTAAAATGTAGAATTTTGCATTTTTCCTAAATCGAAATGCGATCAGCATAAAGAATATACACATATATCCATATGCTGAAGGTTCTGACGCAAGGCCCACTGCTCCTCTGGTGGCATTGGTAGTATGTCTGGAAAGCAGACTATATCCAAACTCCGGCTGCACATATTTCTGCATAAATCCACAGAAAAACCAGATCCAGATGCATATTTTTGCCAGCACCTCATTCAGTCCACCATGCATTTCCATCATAATACACGTTGCAAGCGGAACCATGATCAACGTCAGATAAGTAAAATAACTTCGAAACGCCATATAAGCGCCACCCTGCATAATTAAAATAACCGCAAATGCTCCCATTGCAATTCCAGCCAATGCTGCCACTATATACACTCTTGAAGATGATGCTTTTCTTATCCAGTAAAGAATGACGATCACCATTGAGACGAGCATTCCATACGGCTGTGTATCAGAGCCTATATAATATAATTCCACAAATGGGAAAAAACAGGCTGCATACAACAATATTTCCAAAAGGATGCCCGGCATATCATTTCCAACTGGTCTGTAATATTTTTGTTTTGATAACGGATTTTTAAATTTCATCCACAATTACCTTTCCACTATAACATACTACAATACAATTTATAGTACGCTTCGTTCGATATTTTCTTATCAAAGCGCTGCCGATACGCCAGACACGCATTTTTATACTTCTCCTGTCTGTTGATGATCTCAGCAAAAGCTCTTGCCACTCCTTCTGTATCATGAGGTTCTAACACCACTCCACAGCCGTCTCCAACGCTCTCCGGCACTGCTGTAGAACGATAAGCTACAGCAGGTGTACCACAACAGATTGCTTCTCCTGTCGTCATTCCCATTGTTTCCTCAATGCTGGAATTAAAATAAATATCTGCCATTGAATAATAATCAATTAGTTCTTCTATATTCTTTGTCCGGTCCAATGCGATAATATTCGCTGGTAATCTTTTTTTTCTCTGTTCATCCACACCAATCATGACTAATTGATAGGTTTCATCCAGCAGTTCTGCAAGCTGAATGAAATCATTGATTCCCTTTTGCTCTGTCCAGACATTTGCCACACCAAGAATCACTTTTTTATTTGAAATTCCCAATGTGTTTTTTAAATTATTCTCTCTATAAACAAATTTTTCAATCTCTATTCCATTCGGTATCGCCGTACACGGAATATCCATGAAAAATGACTTTTCCACTTCATTCTTTAGCCACTCTGACGGTGTTACAAGATGCAGCTTTACCAGTGATGTAAATAATTGTTTCTTGGTTCTGTAATTTTGTGTGGAATGATCCAGTAAAATACTTCCCGGATAATCCTTTTTTAAAGGACACTTATAGCATTCTTTCTGCCATCTATTGCATTCGACACAGGTATAGTGTGAACAGTGTCCTGTATAGGACCAGCAGTCATGCAACGTCCACACTACCGGTTTGTTATATTCCCTTAAAAATTCAAATAACAGCTGTATATTCAGATAATATCCATGAATATTATGCAAGTGTATGATATCCGGCTGATATTTTTTTATTTTCTCAATCAGTTCCCTTGTTGCACCTTTAGAATACATCCCATGCCGGTCTGTAAGCCTCGTCATAATCCCGTGCCAGTATATCTCTGCCTTATTTCCAAATTGAAAGCAGTCCACATCCTCTGGCTTTGTTCCTCGTGAAAATGCTATACAGCATTCATCACCATGTTCTTCCAACATGTGTGCAAGATCAACAGCTATCCTTCCTGTACTTCCAGAACCACATACTGTATTAATCTGAAAAATCTTCATAAAAACCTGCCTTACTCCACAATTATTACTTAAGCATAGCCTTTGCTATTTCATGAACCGTACATTCGATCAGGTAAAAACGGCTCATCCCATTCTGCCTATATATTGCATAGCGCTCTTTTATCTTTTCAAGAGCACGTCTCATTCCACCTTCGTTGCTTGCCCCACCCATCCGGAAATCAGCCAGCACCTCATTTAATACTACTATTTTGCATCCCGCATTTCTTACTTTTAAAATAAAATCCCAGTCATCATATACTACTTTACATTGATAATGAAACCTGTCATAGATGTTTCTTTTTACAAATGTCGTCGGATGATTCCAGTCTCTTGATGTTGCATATTTGCGATATCTGGAATGTTTTACAACAGAACTTCCATCCGGTTTTATCAGTCGAATATCAGCATAAAACATGTCAAATGCAGTCTTCTCGTATGTATCCACAACACGTTCCACCGCATTCTTTTCATACCAGTCATCGCTATTTAAAATCCCTACAAGTTCGCCGGTTGCTCTCTGGGTTCCCTTGTTCATCGCATCATAAATTCCGTGATCTTTTTCACTGCTTATGATGTACTCCATACCTCTTTCTTCAAATGCCTGACGGTATTCTTCTGCGATTTCAACCGTCCGATCTGCCGACTTTCCATCAATGATCAGATATTCGATATTGGAATAGGTCTGATTCAACACAGATTCTATTGTATCCCGGATTGTCTTCTCGCTGTTGTAGCATACTGTAACTACACTGACTTTCACGCTATCGTTCATTTCCATTATTCATCATCCTCAGTTCTGGTCAACCGGATTGATTCCCCAAATGGAACCGTCTGATATTCTTCAATCCGGATAGGACCTTCGCTTAATTTTTTATCATAAACAAGACTTCCAAATGCCTTATTGCACAATTTTCCATACTGTCCAGGCATTCTGGAAATCAGATAAATCGCCCAGTTAAAAATTGGTGTGACCCAGATATGTTTGTGATGTTCCATTGCAATCTTCTTCACCATAAGAGATGTGATAACATATTCTTCGTTCTGTGGATAAAAGGTTCCGCTTACCTCACGTTCGATTGCCAGATGCACAAATTCACAGAGATTATTAATGAATATCATAGAGCGCTCATTCTTGATTGCAGGGAATATCGGAAGAGTTCTGGCAAATTTCTCCAAAATCGGGAAATTTCCCTTACTTCCCTTTCCGTAAACCATTGGTGGACGCAAGATCACAACCTTAAAGTTTTCATCACTTAATTCCAGAAGTCCTTTTTCTGCCTGAACCTTACTATCTCCATAAAAGTTTGCCGGTGAGACAGCTGTTTGGGCTGTAATAATGCGCTGCTTTCCAACTGGTGCGCTCTCACCATACACACTCATACTGCTCATAAAAATGAACTGACAGACACCTTCGGCTTTCGCTTTCTTCGCAGTCTCTATTGCCATATCACAGTTCACGGCATAGTATTTTTTCTTGACCTCTTCTGACACATTTGTTACATCTGCATGAGCAAGTCCTGCAACATGAAAAATGGCATAATGTCCTGAAAAACTCTTATTACGCCACTCCCCATCAACCATATCAATTGTATCAACCTGATAATCAGGATACCGCTGCATCCATCTTTCAAACGAGGTGCCAACATAACTATTGGCACCAGTGATCAAAACTCTTTTCATACACTATTTTGACTGGTGTATACTGCCAGTCCCTCCTTCTACTACTCCATCATGCTTCAGTACGCTTTTGATTGTTCCAAAGAAGCACTTCAGATCAAACAAAAAACTCATGCGTTCCACATACTCGCCATCCAGCTTAGCTTTTACCGGAATTTCGAGTTCATCTCTTCCGTTAATCTGCGCCCATCCGGTTAAACCCGGCATAACATCGTTTGCTCCGTATTTATCCCTCTCAGCAATCAGGTCATATTGATTCCAAAGTGCAGGTCTAGGTCCGATAATACTCATCTGTCCTGCCAGAATATTATAAATCTGTGGTAGTTCGTCCAAACTGCTTTTTCGTAAAAACCTTCCAACCTTAGTAATATATTGGTCAGGATTTGTCAGCATATGTGTTGGCATATCCTTCGGTGTATCAATACGCATTGTACGAAACTTCAAAATGTTAAACGTCTTCTTATGGATTCCAATTCTTTTCTGTTTGAAAAGAACTTTTCCCGGACTTTCTATTTTAATTGCTATACATAATATAATCATTAATGGTGCTAAAATAATACACCCTAAGAAGCTTAATACAAAATCAATCAAACGTTTTACTTTTGGATAGATCATTTACAGAATTCCTTTCCTGTCTGCCACTCATATAGTGGTAGTTTATTCTCTGCTCTGTATAGAATAAGTTGGCACTATTTCCTGTACCCATTTTCTGATATCATCCGGCTCCTGCACCACATGATCTGCAAGCTTCTGCAGCTGCTCAAGGAACCTTTCCTCATCAATCTCAATAGGTTTTCCTATATGAATCAATTTATTTGCTGTATCCTGCAGGCCTTCCTCGTCCATCAGCATTTCCTCATAAAGTTTTTCTCCCGGGCGAAGTCCTGTAAATTCAATCTTAATATCTTCATCCGGTTTATGTCCTGAAAGAAGGATCAGATTCTTTGCAAGATCTAAGATTTTTACAGGTTCTCCCATATCAAGAACAAAAATCTCTCCGCCTTTTGCGTAAGCTCCTGCCTGCAATACAAGAGAAACCGCCTCCGGAATCGTCATAAAATAACGGATAATATCCGGATGTGTTACTGTAACCGGTCCTCCCTGTGCAATCTGTTTCTTAAACAATGGGATAACACTTCCATTGCTTCCAAGTACATTTCCAAACCGTACTGCAACATATTCTGTTTCTGAACGGTTATTATAAGTCTGAATGATCATCTCACAGATACGCTTTGTTGCACCCATGATATTCGTAGGATTCACGGCCTTATCTGTTGAAATCATTACAAATCTTTTTACATGATACTGATCTGCTGCTCTTACAATTTTCCAGGTTCCAAGAACATTGTTCTTAACTGCCTCATTCGGACTGTCCTCCATAAGCGGAACATGCTTGTGTGCTGCCGCATGATAAATAATTTCTGGATGATAAGTCTTAAATACCCAATCTACACGTTTTGTATTTCTCACAGAACCAATCAAAACAACAAGGTCAAGCTCCGGATAGTCATGCTTTAATTCTAACTGAATATCATACGTCGTATTCTCGTATATATCAAAGATAATTAATGTCTTTGGCTTATGTGATGCAATCTGACGGCACAACTCACTTCCAATTGTGCCACCGCCACCAGTGACCATGACTACTTTTCCAGACACATAGTCCATGATGGAATCTAGGTCGACACGAATTGGATCTCTGCCAAGAAGATCATTTACATCAACATCTTTTAACTTGCTGACACTGACCTCTCCATTGACAAGCTGATACATTCCAGGCAGTCTCTTTAATTCACAGCATGTTCCCTTGCAGATATTTAAGATTTCTTTCATCTCTTTGGAGGATGCTGTCGGTATTGCAATTATAATCTCCTTAACATCCAGCTCCATTACTTTTTCCGGAATGTCATGACGATTTCCAACAACCTTGACTCCATGAATATATCCACCAATCTTATTCCTGTTATCATCAATAACACCAACAACATTCATGTCTATATAATTGCTGTTCTGTATCTCTTTGATAATGGCATTGCCTGCTTCTCCTGCTCCTACCACAAGAACATTCTTCTTGGCGGCATTGCTTGTCCGCACTCTTATCAGCATTCTTATCGCCCGATAAGCGTAGCGTCCGACGAATGTCAGTGCCAAAAGAACCGAGCCGTAATAAACATAAAAACTTCTTGGCATTGGGCATAACTGTCCGCGGTTTGTCATCAGAATATAAAATACATACACAAGCGTATCTACAATACAACCTACTATCATATAGAAAAACTCGGTACCACCTGCGTACGTCCATAGACTGCTATACAGGCGAAATGCATAAAAAGCAATCAGCATGATCAATATTCCTGGAAATATTGATCCTGTCATTATCTTCATATATTGTTCCGGAATCGTCTGATAATCAAAATCAAATCTTAATAAAAGTGCAAAATAATTTGCGATGACAACAGCCATAATATCATAAATAACTAATGCCACTCTGCGAATCCAGATATTTTTTTCAAATTTACTTAATCTTTCCATCTTCTCACTTCTTTTCTTTATAACTTATAGTATATACTATAACCGTAGAATATAATCACCTGCTGCATGCCAATTTTTTTCATATATTCTTCATCATCATACTGGTGCTTTACAATCAGCATATTGCATCCGTAGGTCTGCATCTCATATAGAAGCTGCTCAAGATTATCTTCTGTATACTGGTAACCATCTCCATATGCAACTCTGATGTTCACATCATACTCCTGCAACTGTGAAGCAACTTCTACCGGTGCCAATACATACGGTTGTTCTATCTGCTGCACATTTTCGATACATTCTGCAATCTGTCCTACTGGCAACGATACATGCTCTATATTATAGTTAGACATGTATTCCGTCGTAAATCTCCATCCGGTACCTGACTGAATGATTATAGCATAGAGCACAATAATTATCCATTTCTTTTTTCCCTTCAGTGTTTTACTAAAGATCTCAACTCCTGCATAAGCTGTCACGAGAGCTGTCGGTAATAGATAGAAGGCCTTCTGCGACACTGCGGAATTACTCTTTGCAGTAATACACTGAACTACAGTCACCAGCCCGGCAGACAGAAGCGCATATAAATATATATTTTGTTTTTTTCTATCTTCTCTGTAAAGAAAAAACCATGTTACTGCAATCCAGTAAAATATAATATTTACAGTATTGATACCATAGGATTTCCAGCTATTTATCACGCTTTCTAACAAATCCAGCATTCTGCAAACCTTTCTTATAAATTAAAATAATCACTCCGCACATCAGAATTACAAGTGTAATGAAATATCCCTTCGAAATCATCAACTGCAATGTAGAAGCCATAAATACCATCTTTATAATTTCATTTGCCGCCACATTCCCATTGTCAATAAAGTAATCCAGCATATGAAACATCTGAATACATACCAACGGAACACCACATGCTACTGCTAATGCAATCCCATTCCATGAATTATTCAAAATTCCCACTGTAAGCATTGTTTCCCTGCTTAAGCCTGCCGTGTAAAAGATTACTACAAATAAAGCAAATAGTCCCACTCTCTCTATTCTGTCTCTGAAAAAATATCTTCCAGCCAGCCAGCATACTGCATAAAAAAAAGGTATAAAAAAGAATGGAATTGCAACATGTATGATTGTCAGTGAATCGAGTCCTGTGATCATTCCTGTAACTGCATACAACATCTCAACAGGTGATACTGCCTTATCCCTATTGATTCCATCATACGGTATCTGCGTATACGGCTGATACTGGTACATCGTATCTGTCTCAATCGAAATATTCACAATCTCAGGTGTGTCATCCTTTTGCGATGGCATAGAAAATGTTACACTGATCATAAAAATCATGATCATAAACAAAATACTTATTCCTGATTTTTTTTTTGCATACTGAATGTTTTCATAAAAACGCTTCATGACGATCCTGATCCGCTTTTTTCTTTTGTAATAAAGCAGAAACAGAACCGGAAGTGTAACTATCAAAAATATTTTCCAGATAAATGCCAGCACTGACAACTTGTTGACCGTAAATATTACCGGAACAGCCATGAATAAAAAGATTGTAAATAAGAGACAATATCCTTTAATATACATTCTGTGGATGGATATTTCCTCTTCATCTCCACTCCCCAGCAAAATTCCTGCTGCAAAGGGTAGAACACCAAATTCATAAATGATTGTCACTATACTCAACACCAAACTCATCCCTCTGCTCCTGTCAGTTCAATCGTTTTCTGGAATTTTCCTGCATAAAACCGTAATGCATATTGATCTTCTTTCGCAGTCCACGCAATATCAAATCCCCAGATTTCATATTCATCTTCCCTTGCCGGCAGCATTGCCTTTACATCCGGTCTGAGTTTTCTTTCAAGTGTTCCCTCAACCAACTGTCCGCTACTATCAACAATATCTATATAAACCGGAATAAAATGCGTATCCTTAACAGCTGCATAAGCCCATCCGCTGCAGACCATTCTGCCCTGACAGTTTGTCTGGCTGTCTATATGAAAACACAGGTCTTCTATATCCGCTTTCTTCTTCTGCAGCAGTTCTTCCACTTTCTTCTCCACTTGTGTCTTATTTGCTTTAAATGGAATTACCTGATTGCCCAAAAGTTCTACCATGTCTCTTGCTGGAATCTGTTTACCCGTGATGTAATTTTGAAATTCCTGCTCCCACGCAAAATATTTTTCTGCATTTTGTGTTGTAATCTGTGCCAGGTCAAGCAATGTCGTAAGACTTGTCAATTCACAAGATGGTAATTCTATACTCGCCCGGAGCAGCGCACGATATATCACAAACTCAGATGGAATTTCCTGTAAAAATGTCCATTCATAATCGATAATATTCCACTGTTCTTCCTCAACTAAAATATTGGAAAATACCATATCAAGATCTGTAGCCGAGCTTGTTCCTTTTTTTCGTTTTTCAAGATAATTTTTTAATATTTCTATTGCTTTTCTCAGTTCCTGCTCTGCTTCTTCATATTTCTTTTCATCAAGCAGGTTCTGGAGTTTTACCTGTAAAGATACGCCATTGGCAAATGGAGACACAGCTCCTTCCTTTTCAATATGCACCGGACAAAAATGAATCATTTTTTCTCCGTTCTCTTCTGAAAGCAGCTGATAAGATACCTCCATGTTTGCAATGTGTTTTTTTGCCTGTCTGGAAAGTGGATATTTTACCACATACTTTACATCATTTTCTTTTTGCACAATATCTGTACGTATCTGAAACTTGTTCTGTCTTTCATTCGAGAACTTTGAATAAATAACTTCCTCCTGCATGCTTTTTTCATTCTGCCTGCACAGGTATAGGTAAGAATTGCTAAATTCCGGAAATATCTCTTCCTGAATAATGCTGTTAAATACTCTTGTCTCGTCAAATATCACATATCTGTCTGCATTGAAGTTGCGAATGTTGGCATTCAGCTCTCCTGTCTTCGGCAGACATTTGTCAGAGTAAATACTCATCGGAAACTGATAATCCGGATATGGATAGTAACAACATATACTCTGAAACCCTGCCTGCCTTAATGCCCACTCGTATTTTTTTTTGCTCAAAGCCTGTCTTTGTTCCTGTGTGATTTTCGGATACCCTTCCAGACTAGAAAAATATTCTCCGGTATTATCATCCTTACACCCTGCAAAATATTTTAATCCAAGACGATTCTGGACTGCAACAATCAACATTCCATCACTTGATAACAGTTCTTTATACTTTGAAAAATACTTTTTATAAGTCACCTCTGCCTTATCTTCTCCACAAGGCAGTTCACCAATTTGTACGATCACATCATATTGCTGATCTGCAATTCGTATAGCATCCCTATCTGTGACTCTTGTAACCTTGCACCCTTGTTTTTCAAGCATGCCCACAAGGCAGGTCTTTCCCTCGTTAATCATAAGAATCCGGCTTGCTGGTTGAAATTTCAAAAAGCCAAGCAGATTCTGTCGGATATCTGAATGCCTGTAAAAAATGTCATATGAAGTTTTTCCAAAAATATTTTTTTCTGGCAGCATTCCCTTTTACCCTCTTGTTTCTCTATGGCTTATCTCTTTAACAGACGTTTTAAAAACAGGATCATTTTCCATGATCTGCTGTTTTTGATCAACTCAAGTTCTCTCTCGCTGTCACTTTTCCGCCGTTCTGTCTCTGTAGAAATCTTTTCTCCGCATGGTGTTACCTGCTCGAAAGAAAGTACATTCTGTGCAGAACCTGCTTCTATGCGATAGTTTATAACTGGCATTTTTTCATATAGTCCACCCAAAGACAATCCTGCAATATACTGTCTGAAAGAGACTTCCATCTGATCAAATATCTTTTTTTCTTTCTCCGATATATTTAAGCTGTCTTCCACCTTTTTTTTCACATCAACTGGTAACATAGCAATGTTTTCACTGCATAAAATACTTCTATATACAATGTATTTCAACGGAATATCAAAATTAAATGTCCACTCATAATCCACAATATAGGTATACTCAGCCATTATTATATTCGATGCTGACATATCAATGTTCAGATTTGCTGCTGCTTCAAAACCTTCTAACTCCGGATGCGTTCCAAATATCTGTTCAAATTCTGTGCAAGCCTGAAACGGATGTTTTGCATCCACATTAAGAATGAGCTTTTGCCAGAATTTAATATTCTCATAAACCTTTTCCCACTGATGCTTCTTGGTATACTCTGCTATCAGTTCATCCAGACGCTGTCCAACAATATATGGAGATATCACGCAGCCTTCGGCAACTTTTTTACATGAAACCAGTCGTACATTTTCTGTTGCATATACAAGATCAGATGCTATCTGCGCCATGCGCTCTACATGGGCGGCTGCACTGCTATTCTGTGCTATTTTTTCTACTTTTCTAATGCCATCTTCTTCATATATACGCGTAATCAGTCTATATTCACTTTTTCTGTCCATAGAACTTTTAGCATAAACTGTTTTCTGCATTGCTTATCCTTTCTTCGTTGCCACAATAAAAAATGAATTGGAAAATTCAGGAAATAATCCTGCCTCTATAATTGTATCCCACGCCTTTGTTTCATTAAAAAGTACCATACGGTCTGCATCAAAATTCCTTGAATTCCGACACAATTCACCTTTTGCCGGCAGGAAATCATCCGTATATATCGTATCTGGAAGTTTATAATCCGGATACGGATAATAAAATTCTAACCCATCATATCCACTTTGTGTCAGCAAATCTGCAAGTGCTTTTTTTGAAAAAGTTCTGACTCCCGAAGTATTTGTATAACCTTCTATTCCTTCAAAATATCTGCCCACATGATCTTCCTTACAGCCTGCAAAATACTTGAGCCCCAATTGATTTTCAATTGCAATCAGAACTTTGCCATCCGGTTTCAATAAACCTTTAATTTTCTCTAGAAATGCCTGGTATGCATTCTCTCCAGGAATATAACATTCTCCATACTCCAATACCCCGATCAATGTGACATAATCATACCGTTCTTTCATTGCGGACGAAATATCATAAAAGTTTCCAACGATTATTTCAAGATTTTCTTTATCCTTATTCCGATAAGCATTGATCAGGCTTCTTCTTTTTGACAGATCCACTGCTGTCACTCTAGCTGTCTTATCAGCAAGCGTTCCTGTAATAGCTCCACAACCTGCCCCTACTTCCAATACATTGGCATCCTTTTTAAATGGATACCAATTCAAAATATTGGTTCTCACATCTGAAAGATGGTATAAAACTGGCCATGACTTTTTCTCTGCTATAATTTCTGGAAATTCACTCTTGTCATGGTTTTTCACAATTTCCAACAGCGTATCTTCTATATCACCATCACTGTACAAATCCTTACCACTGTAATAATCATAGTTCATTGTTACTTTTCCAATATGTTCCATAAAGTCTCCTATAAGTATGTCACTTTTGTTCCCATATCCACATAACCTACGGTATCATGATCTGAAACGACCTGTAAATTACATACGTCATACAATCTGCTATATACTGTAAAATTACCATTTTCAAATCCCGTACATCCTAATGCAAGCAGATAATTTCCACTTTGCAAGCACATATTCTGGTCAAAATTAACCGTAACAATTTCTCCTGCCTTTACCTGATCGATTGTCTGCTTTTCGAGCATTGTATTGGTTCCTGTGATTTCTGTTCCTTTGACATCTTTTAATGTATAAGCAAAAATTGGCTGCTTCACATCCTGATAAAACTGAATTTTCATACGGATTGAAAAATTTGACCCCTTTGAAATAGAAAAATTTAGTTTTCCTTTTTCATCAATGATGGCATAATCAATAATATCTGCAACACCATTTCCATAAGTAACAGCATTTGAATTATTCAGCATCTGATTTTTCCATATACCATCCAGTTCATTTGTCTGCAAGTTTTCAGTCTCATTGATTTCATCTGCCGCATCTTCATGTTCAGAATTCTCTTTATTATCATTTTCTTCCGGATTTTCTTTGTTCAATAATTTTTCCACATCTTTTTCATCAAACTGATTAACCAGAATTTTTTTATATATATCTACAATTTCCGAGGATTTTCCAACTGCAATTTGTTTTCCATGATGAATCAGCAAACTTCTATCGCAGTATTTAATAATACTGCCCAGATCATGGGAAACAAACAGAATTGTTTTTCCCGCCTCTTTCAAATCCATAAATTTCTGATAGCATTTTGACTGGAAAAAGATATCTCCAACGCTAAGTGCTTCATCCACGATCAGGATATCCGGGTCAACATTGATTGCTACAGCAAATGCCAGTCTGGCAAACATACCACTGGAATATGTTTTTACCGGCTGATTAATAAATTCTCCAATATCTGCAAAATCTATAATGGACTGCAGCTTACCATCCATCTCTTCTTTTGTAAATCCAACCATCGTTCCATTCAGATAGATGTTCTCAATTCCAGTATACTCCTGATTAAATCCAGCTCCCAGCTCTAAAAGTGCACTAATTTTCCCCTGAATCTCCAATGTGCCGGAAGTTGGTGCCACTACCCCTGTCACAATTTTTAAAAGCGTAGATTTTCCCGAACCATTCGTCCCGATAATACCAACGCATTCACCCTTATATACATCCAGGCTGATTCCCTGCAGGGCATCGTGGTCCCTGTGATAGTTTTTGTGCGTAATAGAGAAATTTTCTCTAAGTCTGTCCGATGGTTTATTATAAAGTTTATATGTTTTTGTAACATCTTTAATTTCAATTACTTTTTCCTGCATCTCATCCTCCTACAGCACATCCGCAAAATGCACTCTCATTTTGTTAAAAGTTCTGCTGCCAATGATTGCAAGAATTATAACAAGTATCCAGAAATAAACTGTAATCCCGGAATGCTGTGTTATCCATTTTCCATAGATAAAGCAATCCCTATATCCAGTTACAATATAATACATTGGATTTAGCCTGAGTATATGCATAACCCAAGCAGGCATAGTACTCTCATCCCACATAATTGGTGTCAGCCATATACCAAGCTGTGTGGTAATATTGATAATCTGTGTCATATCCCTAAAAAATGGTGTTACGGAAGCTGTAAAATATGTCAATGCCAATATCAGACATATCTCGCAAAACATATAATATGCGATCTGTATCATAGCCACTCCTGGCATCCGTCCCGCAATTGTAAAAATGATAAAAGCTAGCAAAATAAAGAAAAAATGCACAAATAATGATGAAATCACCTTGACAACAGGAAGGATGCTTATTTTAAACACCATTTTCTTCACAAGATAGCTATACTCTATCAGACAGTTTGTTGCGCTTACCCATGCATCTGAAAAAAAGAACCATGGAACAATGCCCGCTATCAGATACAATACAAATGGATATTCTGTAGACTGCGGTGTCATTTTTAATCCAAGTCCAAACACAAATACATAAATCAATATAGTAACAATTGGCTGCACAAACGCCCAGATAATGCCAAAATACGAACCCGCGTATTTTGTTTTAAAATCATTCTTTGCAAGCCTGAAAATCAATTCACGGCTGTTCCATACTTCTTTTACAAAAGAAGGCTTTTTTGTGTTATTTGCCATTCTTTAACTCCCTGATACCACCCCATACTTTATCTTTATCTGATAAGGTAAGGTCTGCTTCTGTCATTCCTTCCGGCATCGGCCATTCCACACCAATTTCCGGATCTTTCCATAATAATCCGCCCTCGTCATTTGGATGATAGAAATCTGTGACTTTGTAGCAGAATTCTGCATAATCAGACAATACGATAAATCCATGTGCGAATCCCTTTGGAATAAAAAACTGTTTCTTGTTCTCTGCTGACAGTGTCACTCCGAACCATTTACCAAAAGTTTCGGAACCTTCACGCAAATCTACTGCAACGTCAAACACTTCTCCATTTACCACGCGTACCAGCTTGTCCTGTGGATAATTGATCTGGAAATGTAAACCTCTTAAAACACCTTTTTTGGATGCAGACTGGTTATCCTGAACGAATTCGCAGTCAATTCCTGCCTCTTTAAAATCATTGTAGTTGTAAGTCTCCATAAAGTATCCGCGTGCATCTCCAAATACAGCAGGCTCGATCACTTTTAATCCTGCGATTCCGTTACAATTGTCTGTTACTCTTATTTTTCCCATTTTCTTACTTCCTTTTCAAAATATACCTTTTTCATTCAGCATTTACCTGAAATCCATTGCAAATAATATTGTCAGCTTTCCATAACAGATTTTACAATCCCTCTGCGATCTCTATCAGATATTTGCCATAATCTGTCTTCAATAATGGCTGTGCAAGCTTCACAAGCTGCTCTTTGTCAATGAATCCTCTCTTGTATGCAATTTCCTCGATACAGGAAATATATAATCCCTGACGTTTCTGGAATGCAGACACAAAGTCTGCTGCTGCAAGGAGCATGTCATGGTTTCCGGTGTCTAACCACGCAAAACCTCTTCCTAATGTCTCTACGCTTAATGTGCCACGATTCAGATACTCATTATTGACACTTGTGATCTCAATCTCACCTCTTGCGGATGGTTTTACATTCTTAGCGATCTCAACAACATCGTTGTCATAGAAATAAAGACCCGGTACTGCATAGTTTGACTTTGGATGCTCCGGTTTTTCTTCAATGGATAATGCTTTTCCATTCTCATCAAATTCAACAACACCGTATTCTCTTGGATCCCGCACATAATATCCGAAAATAGTTGCACCTTTTTCATTCTCTGTGCGCTGTGCAGCACTCAGTAAAACTTTTGAGAAACTCTGTCCGTAGAAAATATTATCCCCAAGCACTAAAGCTACCGCATCTTTTCCGATAAATTTCTCACCGATGATAAACGCATCTGCAAGACCTCTTGGCTGCTCCTGCACGGCATATTCAAAATGCATGCCAAGCTGGGAACCATCTCCTAACAGTTCCTCAAATACCGGGAGATCTCTCGGCGTGGAAATAATGAGCACTTCCCGGATTCCTGCTAACATCAGTGTAGATAATGGATAGTAGATCATTGGTTTATCATAAACCGGCATGATCTGCTTCGAAATTGCTTTTGTCAATGGATACAAACGTGTTCCGGATCCTCCGGCTAAAATAATTCCTTTCATATTTCGTCCTCCGCTTTTCTTAAAATATCAGATATTTCTATCTTTTCTCCGTATTTTCTCTTAAAATTTTATTAAAAATCCATACTCTTTAAAAACGCAAACAAGCAGTATCGCCCTGTTCAGACGGTACTGCTGTTTTT
>ERZ1026846.208-NODE-208-length-45158-cov-39.326541_pt1 | contig 45158 bp, 67 predicted proteins | sample MGYA00380153_ERZ1026846 | MGnify/ENA primary metagenome ERZ1026846 (study PRJEB33269, sample SAMEA4719789) | human gut metagenome | biome: human-associated habitat; feature: organic feature; material: feces | place: Cameroon | collected 2013-10 ...
ATGTGCCGTCGGTATATTTAACAAGGATGGATAATCCGGTGGAATCAAAGCTGTCACCGGAATAGTATTTCAACTTACGTGGGGGCGTTTCAATTTCAATTCCATCTATATCAATTGCTAAAACGTCAAAAGATGCACTTTGTTCATCGAATTCAAAAGTTATAGTATTATTTCCACGTTTTGTGAGAATGTTCGGAAATGAAGAATCAATACTTCCTATTGGTACCAGTCCAGATGTATTGTTGTTGTAATACGCAGTAACTACAAGCCCTGTACTATCAAAAGCCTCACCAATAAGATATTTAACCTTTGTTGGCATGTGAGTAATTTCGAGTTTTTCCACTCGGACTAACCACGTGATTGTACCTGTGGCTCCCCATGGAGAACCTGAGATTTCATTGGTTTTTTTATTTAGAGCGATATTTGTCGTCACTTTCGTAGAAAAGGCGTTTTTGTCGATTTTAATCACACTCGCAGGAATCAAAACATTGGCAAGCTGAGTATTAGAAAATGCTAACTTCCAAATGAATTTAACGCCGTTTGCAATCTCTAAATTTTTAAGTGAGGTGTCCGAAAATGCACTTTCTTCAATACTTGTAACACTTGCAGGAATAGTAATTTCTGTGATTTTGCTACAGCTCGAAAAACAATATGCTGGTATTCTAGTTATTCCGTTTTCTAGTGAAACACTCGATAATTTTGGGCATGAGTAAAATTGTCTAACTCCATTCAATTTTACACTTCCGGAAAGAGTCAGATTTTCTATTGTGCTATTATTATAAAATGCTCCATTATCTATGGTGCCGCCACGAATAGCTGTATTCTTTGCTGATATGTTGTTTATATAAGTGCTTCCACTGGTTGCAAATAGTGCGCCGTCTCCCCCCATTTCCAAGTGTTCAAGTGTGCTCCCTTGAAAACTATATTGCATGTTTTTTAATGTAGACGGAAGGATTAACTGTGTGAGCAGTGGGCATCTATTAAATGCTAAATCAGCAATGGATTCGAGACCATCATGGAATGTAACTTCTCGCAAATTTGAAAGACCAGAAAAGCTTCCGCTTCCTATTTCAACTATTGCTCCTGGAATATCTAAAGTTTCGATATTTAGGCAGTTAGTGAAGCAATAATCTCCAATTTTGGATAATGACCGTGGAAAAGAAATCTCTGTTAACTTCGAGCCTCCGAAGTTTGTGTATCCTATTTCGGTTAATGTTTCTGGAAAAGAAAGTTGCTCAAGATTTGTGACGTTCGTTCCAGGAAGCATTTGATTTGGAACTTTAGTAACGCCATTCCCAATATTTAGTATCTTTACACGATTTATAATGGAATTTGGCGTATCTTCTATTAATGCCAGAGATTTGAATTCACCTGTTCCAATTATATTCATTTGTCCAGTTTCAAGATCAAAAGTGGCTGTAACGTCTTCTTGATTTGGAACGCCTATCTGTACGGTATATGAATCCAATATAGTGACTGGAATTTCGGCAGTAACACCAAAATAATCAACTATTGCGATTTTTAGTCCTGCTGTTGAAGTATCAACTTGGCTGACAGTGAATCCATCTTCTATGTTTTTTTCAGTAATTCCATCGCTATATGTCGCTTGAATATAATACAAACTTACATTGCTTGTGTCTCCAACAAAATAAGATGTACCGTTAACTCTACTGTATGAAATACTTACAGGAGTCATAATTGTTACGTTAAGTTCTGTAGTTAGAACGTTGTAATTTACGGTAATTGTATTTATTTTCGGAGAGCTACTGTCAAATCCAGAATAAGTACAATCTTTTGTAACATCTATAGTATTTCCGTCACTTGCCGTTGCGGTTACTACAATGCCCGTAGAATCAAATTCTTTCCCTATGTGATAATTCACCTTGCTTGGCATAGTCGTTACTGATATGGCGGTAATAGAAGCTTCTGAGACGGAAATCTCAAACGTTGTGGTCTTGCCAGATGCAGTAACGGTTATGGTCTTTGTACCTGCGGAACTGCTGTCAAAGCCCGATAATTCATAATCAGTGGTGGATTCTGATGTTCCGTCATTGTATGTTTGAGACACCACAAGGCCTGTGCTGTCGAATAATTCGCCCTGATAGTACGTGGTCTTATCTGGCATTTTTGACACAGTAATTCCAGTGACATATTTGTCAACAAACTTCTCATAGCTAACTTGCTGTGACACACCTGCATTCTTTACCAGAATCGAAACCGGAACCGTAGAAGATACGGAAAGAGTTAGGTTTGTTGTGGTTTTACCGTCGGTGATTGACGATGTACCGGTGTATGAACTGCTTGTAGGTCTCTGAACGACATTGATAAATAATGTCTGCCCCTCTATCAAGAATACTTCGTATTTCAGCGCATATGACGAGGATGTACTTGAATAATATACATATCCCTCAACCCTGATTTTAAGGAATCTTTTTCCCGACGTAAGTGTTCCTTTCTGCCGGTAAATATAATAAACCGCGCCATCCCTGCGCCAGATTTTAAGTTGTTCGGCGTTTTTCCCGAATCCGATAAAATTGTTACCAGAAACATATATAGTACTGGCAGTCTTTCCTGCATAGGTAAACCAGTCAACGCCCGTGACCCTAACTACATCATTGTCGTTCTTCTTGTTGTTAACAATAGCAGTCATGCCGGCTGTCGTGTCCAATAAACTGTCAAAAGATACTGTATCTGCCATAATCATCCTCCCGTCTATAATATAAAAGAGCGCATGAGCTGTGACACCCATGCACTCTAGTTGTTAGTATTCGATCAGTGCGATTCGGATGCTTGAATAAAAGACCATCCCTCTTTTTTTATCAATTTCATTGATTATAAAGTCAATATCTGGAACATATACTTTTGCATTCGTATATGTATTTGTTTCGTCATTCCAGTAGGTGATATTTGCTTTGCGCTCTTGTTTATTGATAATTGAGGAATTCATTACATTTTGAATTCTTATTTTTTCTTCCAGAGTCAAATCGTCAACTGTTTCAAATTCTATCTTTGTGCGATAGTGTGGGAGCGTATCCCTGTGCAAATATCCTTTCATATCTGTCCACGGATCATTTTCAAGTCTTTGATTCGGTGTGCTTTTCCATGTTGCTCTTTTGATAAATTCATGTGGAAATTCTTGAGTCCCGAATTTTAATAGCCATCCCTGAAAATTCCCTGAACTAAATTCGCTCATGTGTTCACCTACCCTTCAAAGATTCCGAAGCCTGTCCGGTTCCTGTATTGTCCATTCTGATCGCGAAGCCAGCGGATAAATTCATTTCCGTCAATATTCAATACGATATACTGAGGAGAACTTCCACCATTATTTCCGGATTCCCTCAGAGCTTCCATCATTGCCTGCTTCATAGTCGAAAGAGGAGATACAACCTCTGTCTCACGCTTGTTATCACCGAGGATTGCTGCAAACTCTCCGGCGTTTCGCGGCACAACTGTACCTTTTGCCAAGTATGGAATTTGTGGCGCTGTCATTGTTGGAATGCTGAATCCCCAAGTGTTTCCGCCTATTCCAGGAACCCATCCAGGAACTTTGATTTTCATCTTATTAAGAACTCCAATTGCGGCATTGACACCAGCAATAATTCCTCTGATCATTCCGTTTATCAATCCGATTACGCCATTAATGGGAACTTTTGCGATTCCCACAAGTGCTTCAAATACATTCTTGAATATATTTTTTACATTGTTCCATGCTTCTCTCCATCCATTCACGAAATCTGTTTTTACCCAGTTTATAAGAGATTTGAATTTAGATACGATAAAAACTACTTTCTCTTTTATAGAATCCGACAATATAATTACTATATTTGACACCTTTTCTGTTAACGAGTTCCATTTATTTACAAACCCTTCTGCAAATGACCGTGTTTTTTCGCCTATCCAGTCAAATATGTTCCCGAAGAATTCTTTTATGGAATCCCAGTTTTTCACGAGAAGAACACCAGCTGCAATTATTCCGCCTATTGCTGCTATAATAAGTCCTCCTGGTCCGATTGCTGTTGCAATTGCAGATATGCCTCCAAGTATTCCACCAGAGCCTGTCATGAGGGCAATTAAGCCTTTCAACGCAAGTCCAATATTGCCGATATTACTGATAAGTGTAGTAATCAATGGGATAATCTTTGCTGTTGCAAACATTCCTATCAGCGCGGCCCCAAACGCTTCGACTAAAGTCTGATGTTCTCCGAGGAAGTTTAAAAAACCTGATACAATATTAATAAGTGTAGGAACGCCTGTCTCAATCAGCCATTTTAGAGCCGGCAGAATAATATTTGTATATATCCATTCAAGAACGTTTCCAAGAGCTTCGATAATCGGTGCAAAGGATTTTGTAAGGTTCTTAATAGAATCCAATAACGGGTAAAAATCAAGTTTACCCGCCCAGTCTGCTGTTGCTTTTGTTATCTTTTCAATAAAATCAAGAACTTTCTGAAAAGCATTCGCTAAATTCTGGATAATTTGCGTACCAACATTATTTTTGTTCCACGCTTTAGATAACTGGCTTGCAATGTTTCCAATTATCTTGAAAATGTTCTGAAAAATCCGAAGCATGGTAGACAGGATTTCTGCGCCTGTTCCATTTGTCCAGACTTCCATAATACTTTTGCCGACACTCTTCGCAAGTTCGGCAAGACTGGAAAACATATACCTTGCAGAATCAATGGTATTCTTACCCTCTCTGTTCCAAGCTTCCTGAAAAGGTTTCCAGAGTTGTTTAAGTATATCGGATAACTTCTTTGCAGATTCACTGAGTTTGTCAATCTGGCTTTCACCCTTTGCCAAATCTCCATAATCTACCTGTCCAACGTTCCCAAGGTCAATATTGTCTGCCTTTACGGTAGGCGTTTTTGTTGCACCAGATACCGCATCCGCTGCTTCTTTTCCGATAACCTTTAACTCATCAAACGGGGCAATATTCTTTTTAAGAGCCTTGTTTTGCTTTTTTAATGCACTGGTGCTTTTGTTTGTTGAATCTGTTACATCCTGTGTAGAATCTGCCAGATTGCTCGCACTATCCGCAGCACTGTCATAAGCATCTTCCGTAGCTGCTAAATCTGTTCCTGTTAGTCCTGCACCACTTGCCCCAGTTTGCCCGGATGATTTGTTCCCTGTTATCAGTTCAGTAAAACTCTTGAAAGCGTTCGCAACAGTAGCAAGTTTCGCCAATAAGGTATTAATCACCTTGATGACAGGTGTAAAAATATTAATCAGTCCTTGACCGATTGTTGCCTTGAGAGACTGAATCTGCAACTGCATGATTCTGACCTGATTCGCCCACGAGCCAGATGTACGGGCAAAGTCTCCAGATGCGGCAGACAACTGCTCTGTTACGAATTTCAGACGCAGCGCTACTTTTTCCTGCTCCGTCATTTTTGATGTAGTCTTGCCATATCCATTTGCCAGTGCATACTGGTCAAGCGCTGTCTGGGTCATAACAACGCCAAGATCTTTCAGCGTTTCAGTCTCACCAGTAAATACAGATTTTAGCTTTGTATAAGCCAAATCCTGACTGATGTTATAGAAAGAAGCCACATCTCCAGTCAGCTGAGTCAATTGAGTTGACATGTCATAAGCCTGCTGCTCCGTAAAGCCGAAGCTTTTTGCCATTGCGCCAAATGTACCGACATACTGCTTTGCCATCGTTTCTGACAAACCTGCGGAGTTCATAGCGGCTTTAGCAAAGTCATTTACCTTGTCAGACAAAGTTGTAAACGTAACATCTACAACGTTCTGAACCTCTGCCAGATCAGAGCCAAGATCCAGACATTCTTTGCCAAATTCGACAAGCTTTTTTGCGGCGAACACCCCGCCAATCAGCAAGCCTACCTTTTTTACAACGCTTCCAAGGCCGTTAAATGACTTTTTTATTGCAGACACGCCGTTCTGTACGCCAGACGTGTCCATTCTCGTATCAATAATGACTGAGCCATCAGCAGCCATGTGTCCACCTCCTAACTATTTGAGGTTCAACATCTCATTCAGCTTATCTTTATAAGCTTGCTCCTCGTCGCTGAGACGTGTTTTTATGTCAATAATATCTTTGTTGTCGTGGTAAAATTTCTTTTCCCATTTCTCCAGACGTTCTCCATAAGCCTTTTTACTGCGAATTCCAATTACTGTATTAAACAGGCATTCGCCAGCCTCCATAAAGTAACTGAAGAAAGTCCACCAGTGTATGTATTTATTCATACGCACTTCCTGATGAGCAATCTTGTTTACTGCCGGGATAATCATATCGCCGTCCTGCTCCCAGTCCATTAAGCGTGGTTTCAGCTTGTTTGGATTATTATCTGACTGACCACAGTCAATGAATTCAGATGCTTTCTGACAAGCTTCGTTCAAACACTCAGCCGGTATACTCTGCCAGTCCTCAAATAGAATCTGCAACATAACAACTGCTTTTGCTTGTTCGTCCAGCTCCGGGTCATTCATAGCAATGAGAATGTCAATAATCGCACGAAAATCTGTTCTAATAGAAAAATCCACCCCACTTATGTTCAGTGAGGTGGGTAACTCATAGGCGGTCATTTTGTATACTTCTCCGTGTACTTATCAACTGCTGCCTGCATTTTCTTTCTTCTCTTTTCAATCTCAGGTCCAAGTGCTTCGGTAATTTTATCAAGAATAATGTAAGCGAACACCTGACCATTTCCAAATACGGTCAATGCAGTAACCGGCTCCCGGAACAAATCTTTTGATGCTTCATAACCAAGCATATAATTGATTTTGTCCTCAATCTGCTTATTAATCTCTGCCATCTCTTTACTGGAAGAAACATTTTTAACAGATTCCTGAGCTTGCTCAAAGAAAGTTTCCAATTCTTCTGCTCTTGCTGCAATGTTAATGTCAGTAGGGTTCAATTTGAACGAAGAGAACACTTCGCCCTGCTTATTCGTGAATGTAAAAAGAAGAAATCCATCATCAATATTTGTATTAATTGTTTTTGCCATTTTCTATACCCTCCTAAAAATTATTCACTGTCAGCTGTGAATGCACCGGAACTGATATCAAATTTTCCTTTTACACGTTCACCAACGTAGTTCACAGTAAACGGAATCTGATATCCGGATGTATCACCGCCGTAGGAGGTCGGCACAACATAACAATCCTGCTGATATGCTTCATACTTGCCTGCTGTGGCTTCTGTCCAGAGATGAACCTCAACTGCTTTTGTTTTAAGGTTATCGTCTTTGAGACGTCCATCTACAATCTTCTGTAACGCTGTGAACAAATCAGATGTAGTATCTGCATAAAACGGGTCAGCGTCAGAAGAAACTTCATAGCCGTTATGCTTAAATGTGGATTCTCCAAGAATGTTTTTAGAGGTTTCGGTATCCGGGTTGAGTTCGATGTTGTACTCTTCCAGGTCCTTTCCAAGACGTTCAAACTTTGGTGTCAGTCCTCCACAAAGAGAACCGGCATCAATGTAATGAGCCATGTATTTACGGTCAATCTTGCCTGTAACTGCCATAGAAATGTCCTTTCTGCCTATAACTTTTAAAAGGCTGTGTAGGTTAGCGACTATCTCTAATTGATAGCCGGTTGTTACGTTATATTACTTCATAAGTGTTTTCGTAGCGTACCGATAATGGCAATAACCAGTCCTGTACGCCACTCTCCTGTGGCTCTAAACCGTAGGAGTTATCACGGGTGATGCGTTTTATTACTCTTCCTTGTGAAAGCTCTGGAAAAGCAGATAAACGTGTCTCAGAGCCATTTATAACAACTGGTTCTCGACATATCCATTTACCGAGATTATCCAGAAACTTCTGAACAGATAACTTCTGTCTCTCCTTGTCGGATGCTGTTCGGTATACCACATAAAATGGATACTGGCATACCTGATGCATTGTTCCACAGACGTCTTCTTTTTCTGAGTAAACCAAAGCACCGCTGTCTGCCGAGAACGCAATTCCCGATTCTTTGCCAAGTTCCTCAAATTTGATTGTTTCATTTTCGTACAGTCCCGGATACTGGTTCAGAAGCGCTTTCATAGCATCTGTCAGAATCTCATATCCGGTTGCATCTTTGCCAATTGGCTTATCCGCCATGCCGTCCACCTCCTGCTTGTGCTTTTACCTTGCGAAGCCATGTGTCACCGTATTGTCGCTTAGCAGCATCGAACCACTTTGCCTGTGCTCGTGGATGAGCCTGTTTGGTGTATTCAAGATTTTCCTTTGCGGCTGTCTGACCAGAGAATTGACTGACAAGGACTTTCTTTGCTCCACGTCTTGCGTAGGGACTTCCGGTTGCTTCATCAACCATTCCTTTTCCTTCGTACAGAAAGCGCCCATAAGGAGCCGCCGCAGCGCATACTTTCCCAATTCCTTGCAAGGATGCACTCTTAACTCTTGTTCGGTTGATAAAGTCCCCTGTAATCATCGGCATAAACGGAACCATACTGTCCATGACCATTCCATTAAGGAGATACTGAGCTTCTTGATACTGTCTGGAGAATCTGTCCATATTCAGTTTGATTTTCATATCTCCGTCAACTACAGAGAATCCTTTGAAATGATGAATTTTGCTCATATTACTTACCTAGAATTTCAAAGTGTGGAATCAGTGTATATGGGCCGCCTACACTGGTAATCTTGAATATATTATCCCTGTTCTCGTTCATGTACTGATAGAATCCATTTCGATAATCACTGTCAGATACCGTTCTGCCATTCCATTCACCCTCCCAGAAGAACGATTCATCTGAGAATGTGATAGTGTCTTCCAGAGCGTTGTTAATCTGTCTTTTCCACTCTTTAGGCGGCACATATGGGAGAATCTTACCACTCTTGTCAGCAATGGTTATATCGCCATTCTGAACGGTATAACGGACGTGTAACTGTGCGTTGTCGGTTGTGTCTGGTCCGTACTTTTTAAGGATTGCCCCTTTATCCGTAATAAGGTCAACGCCGGATAGCACATGAGGATACCAGTACGCATCTCCTGTCGTGGCTGATTCGTAATAATCAAAAATCGTCACCGTTTTTTCGTACATGATACCCTCCTTTTTACAGTCTTAAATATTTATATCTGTTCTTCTTTGCGTATTTAATGGCTTCTTCCACGCTGTCAAAGCGTTGTCTAACATCCTCTTTTTTAGCAATCCCTTTGGCATGATAATTACCCTCATCGTCCCAGTTTGATATTACATTTCTCGTCCCAGTCATATAATAGGAGTATCCTTGCTTATTTGGCTCGGCTTGCTTATGTATGACAACATTTCCACTTCCAAAACCACTTGCTCCGCCTCTACCACCCATTACACTTCACCTCATTAAATCTATCAGAAAATGCCTTAATTCTGACAATATTACCTTTGCATTCTTCTGGAACTTTTCCATAAAAGATAACGCTTTCTGGATGCAAGCGTTCAATCATGGCATTATATCCCGATAAGAATAGGCACTTTTTGCCCTTGCTGTTCATACACCCAACAGAACTAACTGCCACCGTTCCATCCTCTGGCTCTCCATCAAAGCACCAATCATAAGAATCCGGTGTACTCCATGATATTGTTGGAATCACGCGGCAACCGTATTCTTGCAGATATACGCCTATCCAGTGCTTGCGGTAATGGTTGTATATCTGGATGGCCTTAGGGAAATCGGTGTAGGTGCTAAAGTCAGGCGTCAGAATATACCGGAATTTACTCAGCTTGTCTACGTACCTGTCTGGATTTCTCCATAGTGCGTCAAATTGGTAATCATCTAGGAAGAAATGAACAGCTTTCTCTTCTGGATTACTGCATTTTCCTCTGGCATAATTAAAACCGACAAATTCGCAGTTGCCCTCGAATGTCTCAGGTTCTATCTGCGGTATACCGTATTCACCGACACCGGGGAAGATACGGCGGTTTAGATTTTCGTAAGCTATACTTGTCTCTCGGTTTGCCATAGATTACTTCTTTCCGCTTCCAAAAAACCATGAATCAAAGTTTTTCATTCTGCGCTTTCTGGCTCTGTCATAAGTGGTGGTAGTACGGCTTGTATCGTGCAAAGCACTTGTATCGCCTTTTTCAGAAGCCTTTGAGAATTTGTGCATTTCATCTCTCATGGCTGTACTAGCATTGACTAATTTTCGATGCTCTATAGCAAGCCTTTGATTTTTAAATAACGCCTCTGCGCTTCCAAGTTTTGCGATTTTCCTTTTACTCTCACTCAATCTGTCATTTATATAATTCATTGTCTTTACTGCTTCACTCTTTGTCTTGATTGACTTAAAGTAGCTAGTGTTTTCTGAATTAATGACCTTCTCGAGCTTACTATCTTTTTTAACAGTTCCACTCCCTCTTAAAGCGTCGCTTTTCTTTGCAGAGTTGAAATATACTTTTGACATTAACTTAGAAACTGGCTTCTCGTTACTTAACCCGCTACTTCCGCCACGTCCGCCCATAAAATCACTCTTTCTGCACTGTCTGCTTAATAACCTGATTCACACCGGTTGCCGACAGTCCATTAAACATGCCGACCGCAACTGCCGTGATATAATCCGTTGCCGGGAAATCCGGGATAACTCCCATTCCGACTGCTCCGAGGATTCCGCCAATAACCGCCATGATTACTGGAATCCATTCATCAGAGATTCTTTTTGATGCTTTACAGCCCATTCCTACGATGTAGCAGATCATCACGATTGCTACGCATGAGCCTAATGTTGAAATGTCCATTCTTTTCACCTCACATCTGGAATACCAAACTGTTTGTATGTACCTGTAAATGAAAACTGTTTTCCACATTTACAGCAAGTTTCCGTAATGGTACAAGTCTTTTCTTTGTCATTACATTTTGATTCAGCAGGACTTTTAAATCTGTGTCCGCCAGTTAAAAAGCACATTACTGTATTCATTTCGTTTACATCCCCGCATAAAGAACTGGTATTCCATCATCCGTCCTTACTCCCATTAGAAGCGGCAAAGCTGTCTTAAGAAGTAAGTCGTTCGTTTTCTGTATATCTCCAGCAGCGGCATACACCGCACTCCATTCCTTTGCACTTGCTCCAATCTGCTGAGGAGTTGCGTAAGAGATGGATTCACTGCCAGAGCTTACAGAGGTTACAACGCCTGTCGTGCTACCACCGGACCCGATTGCGGTTGATACTCCACTAGCGGCGGCATTGGCAGCATTCTTTTCAGCAAGTTCAATCTGATACATTAATTCAGCCAGTGAGCAGACTGCCTTTTTGATGCGTTTCTGTGAGCGTTCATTTGTCGGCAGTCCATCCACCAGTCTGTCAAATGTCATTGTGTCCACGAAGTCACTGGCTCTTTCTGCTAACCGTGGAAAGTCGGTTTCTGGCACGACCGAGCCGAAGTATGAAGTTGTATAAAATTCATAATCTGCATAAGCCATGCCAGTTACCTCCTGCGATTATCATTTTGCTGTTACGCTTGCACTTCCGGCATTCAGCGCCTTGTATGTTCCGTCACACTCAACTACTGTGATCTTCTGTCCGGTCGCTGCCTTAATGTCAGCTTTTCCGTCCCAAGTGCTCCAGTTTCTGAGATTCTGTCCATATCCAACAGTCACTGCATCAACTGCAACTTTGTATTTGTACACATTATTTGTGTTTTCCTTAGCTGGATTTACAGTGATTTTTGTATCACCGCTTGCTGTTCCTGCCACAGAATTTACTGTCAGAGTGCCAAGTGTCGGTGTCTCATCAATGGTAATTACTGCGATTGCATCAATGTACTCTGCGAAAAGAGTAAGTCCCATTACTGCAAACGCTTCGGACACTGCTGTGTGGTAGTTGCCCTGTGTATGGAATCCGATCAGGTTTGTTTCGCCAGATACGGTATATACAAGACCTGCTCTTGCGAAATCGGACTCATTCGGGTCAACATAGTACAGAACGATGTTCTCAACAGGTGTTGCAATAACCTGACCTCTCGGGATTTCACTGTCAGATAATAGGAAGATGGTATTGAATCCCATAAAGTCCTTCATGTACTGAAACCCGAACTGGCTCTGAATAGTAATCTCAGCTGCTCCAAGGTATTCATATACGTCAAGAATGTTGACAAATCCGGCGACGCCAGTCACATTTCTGTGCATCTGTTTAAATTTGTTCTCAACACGACCCTTGGCCATTGCCAGAGCCATCTGGAATGTGGTTTCTGTGGAAGTAAGTGTACCGGTTTTCAGATAGTCATAGAATCTGCCGGTAACATCAGTCTGAAGCTGGAAAAGGAATTCATCATCGGTCATCTGAACAGCGTTCTCGTAACCGTGATCCTTAATCGCTTCGATAGATACAGCCTTTGCGTACTTCTCGATAGTCATTTCTGCATAGGTCTTTTCTTTTACGGTAAACTTGCTGTAAGGGATTTCCTCACCCTCACCAACATTTCCGCTCTGTAAAGTACCCTCTGCGTATTTAGATTTCAGTACAGCACCGGGCTGTTTTTTGATAGGTCTCATGATGCCCAGAATATCACGTAAGTGCTGCCAGTTTCTTTCGAATCTGGTAACAAAATCAATCTCACGTGCTGTGACCTGAATATCATTTGTCATAATAAGATTAGCTTTTGCTGCCATATAAAAAATCCTTTCTACCCATAATTATTAAGGTATTGGGTTAGCGGCTATACTCTGGTGTATAGTCGGTGTAAAAAATCACTGGAATAGCTGGATGTTCTGAGCGATTGCAGCCTGTCTTTCGGACGGGTCTTTAATTGCTTCGATATCTTTTTTAGTCATGTTCCCCGGCGTCTGCTGTTGTCCAACATGGGTGGTAAATCTTGCCTGATTTTGCTGAGCCTGCTGCTGAGATTCATCCACAAAAGCGGATGCGTCAGACTGTTTCATCTGTTCAATCAGGTCATTCAGTCCGAGAATCTTGCCGTCTTTCAACTTAAGACCAGCTTCTTTAATGTCTGCCATGACTGACTTCTTAGCAGCTTCACTGGAAAATTTAACATCATCAAGTGCCGCTTTAAGTGCATCTGAGAAATCACGGTCATAGATTCTCGCATTGAATTCTTTCTCTGCATCTGCCGCTTTCTGTTTCCAAGTCTCTAACTCGGTCTTAACATTTGCCGGGTCGATACCGTCAAAACCTTTTAATGTCTCTTCTGCTGTCTCAGCACGTTCTTTCCAGTTGTCACGCTCTCCCTCGACTTTTGACAGGGTTTTTGCGACTTCTTTAGCATTCTTATAATGCTCAGAAAGTGCTTTCTTTACATCTGCCTGTTTGTCCTCCGGGATTTCAATTCCAAATGATTTTAATGTGTCAATAAGTTTCTGCATACATATCCTCCTGGTCGTGTTTATTGACCTGCCGCCGCAGGTAAATGGATTAAGCCAGTTAGACCACTGGCAAGGTAAGGAAATAAGGGGAATCGAACCCCTATCCAACATCCTATGCGAATGCTGCTCTGCCACTAGAGCTATATTTCCATCAACCCGGATTCCCGGGTTAGCAAGGTGTTTAACGTGTCATGCCTGCCACGAGTTGTTTTGGATGCTCTTTCTTTTCAAAAGAAAAACGTGAATAAAAAATCTTATTCAAGGAGGTGTGCCATCTTGCGTGCCAGATGGCAAATACACACGGCAGGATTCGAACCTGCTTAACTTTCCACAAAGCGTGCGTACCAGCTACTTTAAGAAAGGAGGATAAAACGAAAATGTCAAAACAACCGTTGTGCTTCCTGCTGCACAATTACATTATAACAGATTTCTTTTAACTACCTCTCTACCACTTTTGTGTTTTTAAAGCATATCACGAAGTTTTTCTACGTATCTCTTGACAAGATCACGTTCTTCCCGGCATTCCGCATCCTTGGACATATCGCTCATTTCTGTTGTGAGTTCATCAAGGTGTTCTTCCAGAGCAGCAAGCATCTTCCTTTTACAGTCCTCAGATTTGCCGGAACGATAGCTCTGCTTCTGCGTCATATAGTCGTCATAAGCATCTCGTCCGTCAGAGCGGCTGTAATGCCCTCTAACATAATGCTCACCACGTCTGGCATAAGAACTGCCCCGGTCGTAATCCGGCATCATTCTGCCGTCATTTGTGCTGTATCTCCCCATACTATCACGCTTTCTTCCACGTTCACTGTAATCGTCATTGTATCCGCCACGCATCTCATCAAGGACAGTGTTGTAATATTCCACCTTTTTGTCCCAGTACTGCGTGTTCTTTATATCTTTATACATATCAATCAGTTTGTATGTCATTTCCAGATTTCCAGTGGTCAGTCCATTATCAGCGATTTTGGAAAGTTCATCTTCGATTCTTGCACATAAATCCTTAATATCTCTCATAACTGCACCTCCTACGCTTCTCTGGTTACAACAATGTTTGCGTTCGCAACAGAAATCGCCTGATCGCTTGTGTTCTCTACTGCGATGTTAACGCAACATCCGCGAGGTACATCAATATAGATGCCAGAGGACACATTGTTATACTGGTCTACTGCCGCCGGCGTAGAAATCATCTGTGAAGAAAGAACCGGCTCACCAGAGATTGCAAGCGCAAGAGAAATGGCTCCTGCTGTGCCACCTGTCGGAACTGCAATATTACCAGAAAAATCTACGAAATACCGTGCTTTGCACTGGTTTGTGATTCCTCTCAGTGTAATAATTCCGCTTCCCTCTCTGTGCTGAATACAGTTAGAGCCTTTGACTGCTGTATTTGCAAAAACTACATTACCATTTGTCGCTACGGTCTGAGCCGCAACATTTACATATTCTGCCATGTTTATTTTCTCCTTTCATATCACAAAAGGACAGGTCTCAGCCTGCCCCTCTGTGTAATACGGCATAAGCCGACATTCGATTCAATCGAAAGATACTCTCGATATGAAATTGTTAACAATTACATCCAGTGTTACATCCACATCCGTAATATGTGTTCGGGTTAGGAACCTGATATGCCGGAATAGGTGCCGGGTTAATTGCATTAATGAGCTGCTGTGTCTGAGAAGCCATTGCAGTTGTGAGCAATGCGCTCTGACGATCCTGAGAAGCAGCACGTCTGAGGTCATTGTTTTCAGCCTGTAAGCTGGAAATCTTTTCATTGCAAAGATAATCAAGAATAGCTCTTGTTCCTGCGTTCTGGCTGTCGATAATGTCTCTTGTGTTACTGTTCATTGTGTTCTGCAATGCACAGGTATTCTGTGCCATATTGTAATTTACGCCCTGAATTGCCTCTCTGGTTTCACAACAACAGTTTGCAAGCTGTGCCTGTAATGCATTGGTATTCTGCATATTTGCTACTGTGTCAGCGTTAATGGCCTGCTGGATTCCAAATCCAGTCTGCATGATGTTGGTGTTGATTCCGTTAAATCCGGTAAGCATACCATTATTCATTGCATAGAATCCATCGCAGAGACCGTTACTGATCCCGTCAAGCTTGCTGATTACTGCGGAGTTATCAAATCCTCTCTGAATATCCGCCTGAGTAGCTGCTGTGGCTGTATATCCGCCGCCGTTGCCATTATTGCCCCATCCATTGTTTCCCCATCCGAAAAAAGCAAAAATGAACAAAACAATAATCCACCAGCTACCATCTCCGCCAAACATGCCGTCATTATTTCTACCGTTTCCAGTAGCAGCGGCAATATCTGCTAAGCTATAATTTCCATCCATAATATAATCTCCTTTATTGTGTATTTACATCAATCTGGCCAGATTGTAATGTACTATTTCATATTCTTCAGCAGATTTTGAAACTGCCCTGCCATCTGCTGGACCTGATTAAGTTGCTGTTGAGAAATCCGTCCAGACTGAAGCATTTTCTGTACTTCTGCTTTTGGGTCTCCTTTAAAATTCTGCTTGAACTGCATAAACTGCTGCATCATCTGCATTGGCCCGTTTCCCTGCGGCATCCCACCGCCAAGTGCATTGAATAATGGGTTACTCATCTGCATTTCCTCCCTTGACTGCTGATTCCTGTACGGTATTAACCCTAACAGGTTCAGAAAAAGAATTTAATCGGTTTATGATAGCTTCGTATTTACCCTTTAAGTCATCATATTCCTGCCTAGTGACGTATTTATTGTCCATGTTCTGAACAGGCTGTTTAGGTGGCATCTGAGTGCCTATTTCATGATATTCAAATGTCCGTAACGGCTGTGGCATGCCGGAAACGTCTGTGGATTTTATGTAGAACTTTTCACTTTCTGAATCCATCAGTAAAACGCTTGTCCCGGGTGCTACCAGATAGGATTTTGCCCCGACTTCGCCAGACACCCACAGGATGCCATTGTTATTCTGTTGTGTTTGCTGTACTGGTTGAGCAGGCATCTGTACAGGCTGTTGCTGAAACTGGTTCATCTGCCCGGGAACGCCAAAACTATATTGATAAGGATTGTTGTATAATGCCATCTTATGCACCGCCTTTCTGATTATATTTTCGCACAGGCATATCAATCTAAAAAGTTCACAAAAGTGTCAAAAAAGTATTGTTTAATAACGCACATAGATATATAATAAAGACAGTTAAAGGAAACAAACACATGGAGGAAAATGATATGGGAAATATGTCTGATATAATTACTTGTAGCAAGTGTTGCGGTTCTGGTAAATTCATTTACAAATCCGGTGTTGTTGGACATTGTTACCAATGCGACGGTAAAGGTGTAGTGAAACGCATTGCTCACAAGTCCTTCACAATATCCATTGTAAACAATGATGGTGCCCGTATCGACTGGCTACATATGAGTGCCAGAAGTGAAAAAGAAGCAATCGGGAAAGCCCGTGTTGTTGCTGCCCGTGGTTGTTATAAAAACCAGTTAGACACAATTACCGCAACCGAAAGTGGCATTGAATATACTTTCAAGACAATATGATGCCGCATTTGTGGCATAAACAAAATAAAGCCCTAGGAAATTATCCTGGGGCTTTATCATATCAGCACACTTTAATTATTTTATTGTTCACTCTCCGGCTCAATCGTTTCGCCGTAGATATACTCACGTTCATCTGTTCAGCACAGTATTCAAGCGTGTACTCTTTACATCTCAGCCGGAACAATCTTTCCTCATCCGGTGTGAAATTACACTCTACCAAGAATCTGTCAATGTCTTTCTTTGTGAACACATATAATTTCATGAGCATACCCCTTATTAATGCAATTAACGCTGATTCTGCGCAAGATACTCCGTGAGTTTCTGTTTTGTTTTTTTTAATTCTTCCACATTGTTTCCACTGATCTGACTGTCCAACATGGTCGACAACACTTCCAAAATCAGTGAATCACGCTCTGCAATTCTCTGAAGACTTTCATAATCTCGTTTGTCATGTTCTTCCAGTGTCTTTACTCGCTTGTTAAGACGAAATGCCGGAGTAATCCACTTAAAGATTACAGCCGCCGCACCTCCGACAATAGTCACCCCTCCGCAGATTGAGAGAAACATTTGTACAAATTCTGATATGCTCATTTAGCTACTCCTTTTCCCAGTAATATACCGGGATCTCATTACCGCTATCCCATGTGTCAAAATATTTGCCGTCCTGTGCCGTCACCACATGACCATCTATACAGAGAACATATGTGCCTGTTGGATGGTCTGTGCAAAAATCGTTGACTGTATAGATATATCGTTCTGACTGTTCTATCAGTTTGCGTCTATATCCATGTTTATATAGGTATGCGCCCCAGACGTAATTAGCTGATGGCATATCTGACAGAGCACACGCCTGTATCATTAATCCGGCAAATACTGTCTCCCAGTCGAAGCCGGTTGCCTTGCATATTGCTCGGACAGCACAATCTCCGACTCGATTCCCGGCAGGATTCGGATTGAAATATTCCCATCTATTCATCAGTCAATCCCCTTTGCTGTTTTATATCTCTTTGCCGCTCCTCTGGCTTTTGCGGCGTTCTGACGGTTCCATTTCGCTATCATAAGTCGGTCTTGCAGTTCTCTTAGGTCGTTCTGCTTACAGTAATCTTTGTATGCAGCGTTTTGTTTCTGCAAGAGATAAGATTTCCGGTCAAGGTCTTGCTGTAATGCAAATTTCGCCTTTTCATTCGGCGCGTTGTCAACCCCTGCCTGTAGTCCAAGGACTTCTCTCTTTGTTTTGCGGATTCTTCGCTCATAAGTACGTTGTCGCTGTTCTTTTTCGTACTGTTTGCCCTTGTCTGCTTTATCCTGCGCTGATAGTCCTGCATAGGGGTTGAATTCCCCATCTGAGGGACCGAACGAATGGCGGCAATTTATTCCAGACAGTCCACTTGCTGTTCCATATCCAGTTACAGAAAACGGTGGAAATTTCTTGCTTTGACTAGAACGAGAGTATATTTTGCCTTGCCAAAACGAGTGATTTCCCGGGTTCTCGCCACCGTCACCCGTTCTCGCTCCCATGTGCGCACTGACCAGAACTAAGTCCCAGTCCATTTCTTCCATGCGCTTTAGGGATATATTACTCGTAGCCTGAGCCACACCAGTTCTGACAGAACGTGCAACTGCTGTTTCGATGGTGTCTTTTCTGCCAGATGGATATGTCACGGTAACACCGTCTGATACAACGTTATTAACCGCCTCTTTAATAGCTTGCGTATACCCAACAGCCCCAGTCATCACATGGTTGTACGCAAGGTCACATTGCTCGATATAGAGCCTCTGAGCGGCACTTGCAGTTGTTCGTGTGAAGTTTTTCCACTCGCCCATGGTTGCGAGCATGTTTCGTTCCATGAGCCTTATCATAGTTGGTGACTGTTCAAGCGGTACAGGACTTAATCCCGCCGCCTTGTATATCTTGTCATCGTAGTCCATCGCAGTGATTCCGGCATCTTCAAACGCTTCAAGAAGTTCTTGCTGTTCACGCTTCGTGTATCTGGATAATTCTGCTAGTATGTCCTCTAACAGTTCGCCAGATTCCTGCAATGTTCTGATTCTCCATGCATCAGCATTGGTCAGAATATAGTCCTCGCCTCTGCCGATTCTTGCCATCATTCGAGATACAATCTCAGAAATGATATACTGATGTAGTTCTTCTGCAATCTGTTCACTGCCCTCTGTGATTTGCCGCAAATATTCTGGACTAAGTATAGTATATCACCTCTTTCTGCAAAAGTCGTGGTACATGTTTTAGTTTTTCTGTGATACAATATCCCCAAAAGGAGGGATACCACATGTATGAAAAAGTAACAATCCGAGGAACGGAATACACCATCACAGGGCATGGGGTGTACGACATGGACGGAGGTGCCGTGTCATTCCATGCAGTGAGTTCGGACGGTAAGAGGGTCGTGCTGACGTGTCCAGTGCTAGACCCAAACGACCCTCTGTGCTACGATATCGAGCGTCCGAGTTGCGTTATTGAGATGGATTAGAGGGAGTTTGTGGCTTCCTCTTTTTCAATTTTCACGTCCATGAGGTCATTGTACTGTTCCTCAGTGATTCTTCCGACTGCGAAAAACACATCAATCTTGTTCTTGAGATCGTCCGTTAATCCGTTGCGTTCCTTGAGTTTTTTAAGTGTTTTGTATAACATTTCTATACCTCCAATTCTGTTAATGCTACTGCGTATTCACTGTTGACGTAGGCTTCTGCCGCCTGTAAATCAGTATCCTGAGTACGTGCGTCCATGTCATAGATATAATCTCTCGTATCGCCTATCTGCTGTTTCACATAGTTCCAACCATTTTGCATTGAAATTGGATAGTTGAATACTGTATATCCATCAAGCTGTTTTGAATTGACGCTGATGTTTGTAGTTGGATAATATGTTGCAAGTTCTTTTAGTGCAGCGATTTCCTCTTCGGTAAGGTCGATTTCTTCTGGCGTTTCAAGTTCATAAAATACTTTTAATTTACCTTCTATTAATGTCAAAAAATCATCAAATGGAGTTCCAAAAGGCATCGTTGCAATTAAAATATATCCACTATTAATGAATAATGTATTTGCGGAATATCTATTGTTTGTAGATATACATTTGAAGTAGTTAGAACAATAATTTATTATATTATCATTCTGTCGCATATTACTCATAGCAGTTATCGAAGAGAAAACTGCATAATTAGCATTAATTTTTTCTATTCTCCATTTCTGATTATTTTGTGCATATTCCCCCACCATCCTCACCAATTTCCCACGTTCCACATCGAAGTAATCACTCACATACTGCTGACCGTCAATTGTGACGTTACCGCCTGAATTTACAGGAACAGCGTTTAATGTGTATGGGAGAGTGACGGTCTGTTCGTGGTAGGGTTCATAGGCAGTTGGGGTGGAACTTACCACTATATTTTTGTATGTAATTTTAGTAGCCGTATTGTCGTAAATATTAAATACTATTTTTACATACGAAACCTTGTTTAAATCCACATTAGTTCCACCATTTCCTGCGCCAATACCATTAAAGGAGGATGAATCTTCAATTTTTGTTATTTTCTCCCCTATTTGGCTTGCTGAACCATTGCTTCCGAGCTTCTGCTTATTTTTGTCATAATAAATCATATTAATATAGTATTTACCATCAACAGTATTGGTGTTACATTCGAATGCCAGATAGATAGTATTCCTATTAAAAACGACAGGTATAAAATCCGTAGTATAACTTTTTGTCAATTCAATCAAATCGCCATCGGGATATAAATTCTTCCCACACACCTTCACAGTCGGATTCACAACACTCTTAATCTTCTGCGGATAATCTGGCGAGGGCGAGGGTTGCCCGCCGACATATGGTTCGAAATCATCATAGGTGGCATCTGGGTAGAGTGAAGCGTCTACGATCATTGGCTTGAGCACCACATTATTTAGTGAAGTACCGCTCGTAATAGTTATCATTACACGATTACCGCTTGGACTACTAGGTGTAAATGCCACTCCGATTCCCGAATCTGAACCATATATAGTCCACGGACTCGCATTAATACCGCAAAATATTGAATATCCGCTTCCTCCATTGGGGCGACCACATAATTTATACGTCTTTGTCGTATCTAATGCAATATCATGAATTACTTTAAATTCTGTTTTCGAAGTAGCGGTTCCATTCAATGTATATGTTTCATCATCATTCACTGTACAAGTGACACCATTTAATGTGGTAGTTTTTAAAGTAGGTTTCAGCAAATTCTTCCCCGAATACTGTTTCTGCTCAGACTTCCCATACAGCATCATATCCATGATTTTGCCATTATCAGAGTCAGCAAGATGAGTTTCGCCTTGTGAACTTGCGTAGAATTTGGTGATTTTGATGGATATGGATTCATTTAGTGAACCAATATCGTTTTTGTTCTGCTCAATCTGCTGTGCCTGTTCTGTCGTTGCACCGGGCTTGACTGGATTCTTCTCAAGGTATTCATTTACTGCGCTCTTGATTTCCTCCGGCGAAACTTCACCGCCCATTCCTTTTAAACACAATTCATACAGATACTTCTCTTTTCTCGTTATCGGCTTCGGGAGTTCACCCGTGTAATCGCCTGTCAAATAGGCGAGATACTTTTCTTCCCTTGTTACTGGTTTATCTGCCATTTTTTTACTCCTCTCCGAATAATGTTGGTTCCTTTGGCTCGGCTTCTTTGACCATTGCTTTTGCTTCTTCTTCGGTCATTCCCTCGAATTTAACGAAATACAACCATGCCGGAACCTTGCCAGTAGTCACATACTGCCACCACCTTGCACGGTCATTTTCGCGAACATACAGGATATCTCCGAAATCATAATTGACCTCGTATGCTCCGACAGGTGCAAGCCCGTACAGGTCAGCGTAGACATTCAGAGCGTAGATAACATCATCAAGGCAACTTTCCAGTTTGTCCCTTACGTCCTTAATGAACTGCACTGTCCTCTGCTGTTCTGCTTCTACTCCTGTAGCCGTCTGAATACCGCTAGATTCATTGAATACGAAGTATCCGTTGGAGAATCCAATCTTGTACCCTAACTGGCTTAAAATGGCATTTATGCCGCTTATACGGGTATCTGTGTTGAGCTGTGGGTTGATTTCCTGATAGAAAGTGTCCTGCCCCTCGCCGAATACATTCTTCACAAAGTGAGGTAAGTTCATCTCATTTCGCCTGTTCTCCATGCCTTGAGGTGACATGGCTGATACAGGTGTGCCGCTCGGCATCAGTAATCTATCATCTGCCAGAACAATCTTCTGAGAATCAAAGATTTCTCCAGCATTTCGACTGTATGCAATGTCAAGGTCTTTCAGCTCTTCAATAGCTTCTGCAAATATCGGAAGTCCCAAAGGTGCGCTGATGTCCACATTGTTTGCCTGCGGTGTCCGCAGTATTCCATACAGCGGTCCGTCCAGCTTCTCCCCGTTTGCTTTGAGAATCGGCGGTGTATCTGCCATGAGATCAGCCCATTTGGTCTGTTTAAGGTCGATTTTATCACCGATTGACTGAGGGGACTTTGATACATAGGCTCTATTTGATACGTAATACGGATAGGTTATCACGCCGTCCACAGCGGTCTCGACAAAGCGGTGGTATTCGAGTCTTGTGTAGTATTTCCGTCCAACAGTATAAGAATCCTTAAATATAATTCCCTTAATCTCCTGATTATCGTAATCCACGATCATCACATCTGCCGGGGTAAATACGTCAAGGCTCTCGCCGTTTGGCTTGATAAACACTGTTCCATAGGCGCATCCATATTCTACCCAATGCCTTATTTGGAAATATACTTTATCAATCTGTTCCTGTAGCCACGTAGCCCTTGCAGAACCATCTATCTGAATGCCGATCGCCAATGTTGCGAGCCGGGCTGTTTCTGAGCAGACAGATTTTGCAAAATTAATCGTCTTGATGTTATTCTTATCATCTAACCATTCCGGCACACCTCTGTAGATGTTTGCGCACCGGTTAATCAGCGATTCCATTTCCGGAAATTCTGCTGCCTGGATATTAAAATCCTCTTCGGCTTGTTTTTTGAAAATCATGTTAAACCACCTTTTTAGTGTTGTTATAAGTCCCATTATGCACTGTTACCTCGTCTTCTCCACAATGACTCTGAGCCATATCGGACGGAATCTATCAAATGATTATCCTTGTCTGGATATCCGCTGCAAATATTACCATCTTTATCGCGTTCGTACTCGTACTTCTTAAACTCCTTGCAAGCATTTGGCGTTCTTTTTGGATCAAAGACAAGTTTTCTTCTTTGCAGCCACTTCATGGAGTACTCAATACTTCCCGGTCCTTTGATTGCACCTCTTGCCGGAAGTCCTAAGTCCCTGTAATCATTGATTGATTTAGGCTCGGCAGAATCGCAAGTAATTTCATAATCATCATACTGTCTTCGTTTGATTTCATTCGCAGTCCACTCATTTGACTTTTTGTTTTCGTAAATCTCATCAATAAAATAGATTGTTTCTCTGGCGGAATCATAATAGATTCTGGAGAAAGCATATTTATCCGGGTACCAACCCCAGTCAACGCCTTGATAAATTCTATCAAAGTGGCTGATTTCTTCGTCTGTGATAGTTCTTTCTTCAATGTACTCGAAGATATTCCCACCGTTACCGTTAGCATGTCCAAGGTACTCATTGTCGTAAGCATCCGGATTGACTTCTTTTAGATGTTCGGCATCTGCAAGAAAAACATCTCCAAGCCATTCCTGTTCGATTCCTAGATCAAGGTAAGTACTATGCACAACCATTACATTTTCATCTTTTTCTTCTGCTTCTGCTGTATATTCATTCGCCCAGTTGTTTTTACTTCTTGGCGGATTGAAAGATTTAAACTTATATGCTTCGTTACCACCACGGATGGCAGACTGCTGAATGTTTCGGATTTCTTCCGGGTTCGAAAATTGATCTAATTCTTCAAACCAGACTATTCCAATATATCCAAATTCCGGTTTGATGGACTTAATCTTTAGTGGATCATCAGCGCCACGGAAATATATCTTCTGACCAGTAGGTTTGTATGTAATCTCCATTGGAGATACCTTGCATACAAATTCCTCATTTAAATCTAATTTATCAATTGCCCATTTCATCTGAGCATAGACGGAATCTTTGATAGTATTTCCGACTTTTCGCAGTATCAGAGCGTGCATGTTCGGATTATTCTTCAGAAGTTCCGGTATAATCAGGGATATGGTTGAAGACTTCATGGAGCCTCGTCCACCAGGAAGAATGTATTCGCTGTGTTTCTTTGCTCGAATATCCCTAATCATTTTGTGAAATACGTCCGGGACAATATTTAGATCAATATGGTACTCGCCTTGCAATCTGGCTTTTTCTTCTGCTTTCCGCTGTTCTTCTCTGGCTTCTTTTATGGCAAGCGTCTTTTCCAGATCATTCATAGATTTCAGCTGATCGGAGAAGTCCGGGGCAAATCCAAATGAATCGGTCAGCTCGCCTCTTGCAATCATGGAGCGGCGTTGCTGAATTTCTGCTAGTGACATAATGTCAGTGCCTTTTTGTTTTTCGATTAAGGACTGCTTTTCGGCTATATATGCAGAAATCGTAGGTTTCCGTAGGTTCTCACGCCCTGTTACATCAGCGCTTTTAGGCGCGTATCCGGCTTTTCTCGCGGCATCAGATGCATTTCCGCCATTCTTTATATATTCATCTGCAAACGCTTTCTGTTTAGGCGTTAAGTCCATCTAATCACCTCTGTCTATCCTCATTTTCTGACCGCTTCCCATATTTCTTTTAGACACATGACCACATCATACTGGGATGCAGTTCGCAATATTTCGTAATTACAATCTTTCCATTCTCCTCTTTTCGTAAGATGAAGTGTAGGCGTTGATATAATTGTTAATGTGATCAATCGTTCCTGATCGCTACTGTAAAACTGAGATGTTCCAATTTTAATGATTAATCCGGTAGACAATATAGCTTTTTGTAATTTTCTTGTTATCGCTTTTGAGTTTGCCATATCATCACCTCAATTCAAAAAAATCCCCAGTATAGCAGTTATATACAAATATAATACCACACTGGGGAGATTTAGCTCTCTACCACTTTTATAAATTTTTAAGTTTTTTTAAAGTCTACCAATCAATTTGGCCAGATGATAGTATTCCGCCATGACCTTACGTTTGTAGCCATAGAAGTCGTTCTCCGTTGCAGGAACTGTCCTGATCTTCTCCATTGTCCGATAACCGATACTGTTGACGATACTGTCATAGATTTGTGATTCAATGCCGGGTGCATATTTGATAGATACCTGTAACAGATTATATTTGTCGCTTTCACTAAGATTCCGCAAGTGGCTTTGTAATGTCGGTATATCATCCGGCGGCACTCCGTAATCAATCAGTGTTGCCTTTCTCAGCTTCATTTATTTCACCTTCTTCACTTAAGCTCCAATCACATGGGATTCCTTGGAAACATTCTGGACAGTGTTCGTAGAATCCGCAGCCTTTGCAGTCCGTTGGCTGTCCGGTGCAGTACTGCTGTAACACGTTATATGCTGATATAGCAAGTTTTGGTGTTATGTCTGGTGTAGGTTTGTCTGACATGGTTATCACTTCCTCTCAAATTGTATAAACATGCTGTTTCGGTGTTACTTTTCCACGTTCTTTCCCTTTCTCAAAAGGCTTTACAAATACTTTCTTACCACTTTTGTATGTTCTGTAATGCCCTCTTACGCTCCAACATGGACAAGTGATTTTGTGATTTCCACTTGGTTTTATCAATAAGCCATTATCATTTACATAATCCACAATTTCTGAAAGAAGATAGATACTCTTGTTCTCACTTTTACTTTTATGCTTCTTTCCCGGGCTTGCCTTTTGAGTGGGTCTTTGTTTTTCCACTCTTTTTCTTTCAGTTGTCATTATATAGGACATTACTGCATATATATTTTCTGCCCAGTTTGCATAAGTTTCTTCATACTCCTTATCTTTTTTATCTATATTTACAGTAATATAGATATCATGTACAAACCACTTAAATTCTCCTATACATTTCTCTTTTCCATTGTGTAAATCTACAAAAGTTGCTTTACAGAAACATTCATTAGGATTTCCGTTATTAGTTGCTATTTCAAAAAGCAGTCCTGTCTCGCAACTTTCGTTAAGTGTAATAAGCATCACAAAAGATTCATAAATAAATGAATTTATTTCCAAATATTCAAATTTATCAACAACATCATCCCAATAAACAATTATGGAATTCATTTTTTCTTCATCTCCTTCAATTTCCTCTCAGCATCAAACTCAATGTATTATATCCCGGGCAAGTCCTGACCCCGTTTCCGGTATCTCTTAACAGCACACAGTACGGATATAATGCCATGACCTCATAGACGTGTTCTGTGGTGTCCTCGCCGCGCTGGTCGATGTATTTGAAACATTTCCCCGGTCTGAGGAAATATCTTGCACATACATACGCTTTTGTTCCGAATCTTACGCTTGCGCTACTCATTTGCGTTCCTCCTTCACTAATTCCGGATTGTCAAAAATATTCCCAACTACTTCATAATGTTCCAGATCAAATTTATCAAGATATTGCCTGTCTGTGCTACCGGCTTCGCGTGTTGCCCATCCTGACATGCCCCATTCAACGGTTTCATATGCCGCGTCCTCTGGGTAGGATTCATCCAAGTGTGCCATCAGAATATCATTTTCCCAAATTTTCTTCCCATTCTTGTCGCAAAGTCCCGTGAACTGGCAAAGGGTTTCTAGATCAACTTCAATCCACCTAATTATAGGAGTACAAAAAACCTCAAACTCATCAATGCTGATGGATATATCAATTCCAATGAATGTCTTGCCATTGCATTCCGCATAACATCCCTCAACCCATTCACCATTATCAATTCGCTTTCCGCGGAAAAGAATTTCTCTCATTCGTTTTTGCCCTCCTTCATAAGCTCGATTGCTTTATCTAATGCATTTCCTACATTTTCATAAGCAACATCTAGTTTTTTATCTCCTGTGTTTGCTATTGAAAACCAATACATCGCCTTTAAATCTTTCAATTGCTTCACAACCTTCTCGACATCAAAAGCTGCCGCTTGTCCGTCAATTTCCATGAGTACGCTCAGTAAAGCGACATTCACGTCAATCATTTCTTCTTCTGGTTCTAACGGTTTCAAGCATTTTATTATATTATCTTTTAATAAGTCTGCATCTATTAATCTACTCATCCAACTCCACCGCCTTTCACGATTTCGATTGCTAAAGCTATCGTCTGTTCTTTTTCAATGTATTTCAGTCTTTGCGTGCTGTCATTAGTTCCCAAACATAGTTTAAATGCTCTCTTCTTTTCTTCTTCTAACCGCTCCACAACCTTATCTACATCAAAAACTGTCGGCTGTTCGTCAATAACTGCACCTATTGCAAAATCCATATCCGAATTTCCAAGAGAGTCAATTATTTTGTCTGCATCAATTAATCTACTCATTCAATCACAACCCTCTTTCTCATCAAAATCCAAGTCAACTCTAATCACATCTGTGTTTATTGCAGATAGAGATTTTACCTTTAAATCGTAAAATGGTTTCAACAGTTTTGAACCGGCACTAAATTCATCGTAATCCTCCCAGTTTCTTCCTGGATGGCATATCTGGACTTTATCGTTGCTCTCAACATCTGTGTCAATTGTTGCCAATAAATCAATCAACTTCATCTCTCGCCCTCCTGTTCCATATTTCAACAGCTTCCTTCCAATCCCATGTGCCCGGGCAAAAAACTAATCCGCATTCGCAGTGAATACTTATCGGATAACCTCCACTGTCAGGGTCGTAAAAAGATGGCTTCCAATCTCTTTCTGGGATATACATATCTTTGTCTGTATCTATCTCTTTTCCGCAAAACGGACAAGGTTTTAATTCATTCATTTTGTGCCCTCCTTAATCTTGCAAAAATCGCATTCAGTATTGCATTTTTCCCACTCGTCTGAATATTCTTCATATCCATCCGCTCCATTCAAATACTTATATGCAAGCACATTCATACATCTTTCGCAGGCCGTAGAATAAACAACGAGTGCTTCCTGTAGTGTATAATCTCCGCTGTTCACCATTGCCATTATGACATCTTGATTTCCACCTCCAATGCTTGTATGAAGGTCAATAAGTGGTGTAATATTCGCTCCGTAATTCCATTTTCTTCCCCATGGTTGCCACCACTTTCTTGTTTGACTACACCCACAATTAGTGCATATATGGCCTTTCAATCCCCTTATCAGACCTGTATCCTTTTTCCAATATTTTCTTTTATGTTTGCATGTTTCCTTTTGAGATTTGCTATGTACCGTATAAATGCTTTCCGTTATTTGCAATGGGAAACAAGAATGATACGTTCTTGCCTTTTCCGGTGCTTCCCACATTAAATCTTCTTTTTGATTAATCACGTTTCCATTCTCATCTTCGTACCAAATTCCTAATTTCAATTTTGCTTTATCAATATTCATTACTTACCTCACTTTCCCCATGCAAGTAACTGACATGTTATTGTGCAGTCCTCCATGATTAATTTATCCAAATGCTATCTGCCTGTTATTCTGCGGGATTCTTCAATACAATCCCCAACTCTTCTTTAATAGCGTTTACGTAATCAATCCATTCTGCCAGACCGTCATTGATATAGTCAGAAGCACGATCAAGTCCATCTCTGAATCTCTGGCACCGTATTTCCCCAAACCCAAAGTCATCATGCAGAACCGCCAATGACAGAATTATAAATGAGTCGGCAATAACTTCTTTCGTCTTTTCGCATGCTTTATCTAAATCTTTCGATGCTAAGGATGTTCGAATTCCCGTTACTCCTCTGAATCTGCATTCTTTTTCCAACGCTTCTAGCCCACCTTCTCTTACAATTCTTCTGGCAAGGTCAAGACCATCCTCTCTCCCACGTTCATACTCTCTCATTTTATTCATGTTCTCTTTGTCAACCTCCTTATTTTGCCTGCCAGAGTGTCAAACTCCATCAGCATTTTCCTGTCATTTTTATTTGACTTGCAGAGTGTATCCCGGCCATCGTACACAATTGCGTATTTTTCATCGAGCAAGCAAGCTGAGTAAATTGCCCTTGATACCTGGCTTCTTGTTTTCCCTGTAAACTCTGAAATCTGGTCAATGGTCATTTCTCCGATATATTTCATTCCATCGTATACGTCATACAGTTTCATTTCGTCTCCTTATTTGTCTTTCTTAATCCGTATCCTACCGGAGTATATGCTCTGTCGGTACTGGGATGGTTCGTCTTGAGCAGGTCATCATCAATTAACTGATTGATATGCTTCCAGACCGTAGCTCTCCCGGCATCCACCTTTTCCGAAATCTCTGTGACTGACGGTGCATATCCAACCAGTTTGATATAACTGACGATATACATATAGATTTCTTTTCTGAGAGCCTGTCCCTGCTCATATCTGTTCTTTGTGTTGTACATTCTTTCTCAACTCCCTTTGTTTAGAATCAATAAATTTGAAAAATGCCAGAACAAGTTCTTTGGCTAATGGATCTGGATATACTTCTATCAATTCTATGCAACGGTCATAGGCTGCTTTTGAATATTCGTCAGAAAGTTCAACCAGATAAAATTCTTTTATCAATTCCCATAATTTAGGCATAAACATTGCCATCATTGGAATATCTTCTTTCTTTACACTTGCCATTTCTTCTCCCTTGAATGTGTAACGTGTAACATAAGTATTTAATTTTTCCTATAATTACCTTTTTATATAATTATTAAAATATACTTTATAGTAAAATATTAGTTACATTAGTTACACTAAGTAAAAAATCCAGTATTTATAAGGGTTTGAGGGTGTTTCCAGAGTGTAACTAAGTGTAACTAGCCGTAACTAAAATCATTCAAATGGTATCTCACACTCACACATTTTTTCAAATTCACTTAATTTTCTGACTTTTTGGTAGCATATCTGCGGACCATACTTTCCACATCTCACCCGTTTCCCACCATTTTTCCTTTCCCATCCGTCAATGCAGTTCTGCATGATGGAGTGAATTTCATTGGACTCGAACCTTGTGGGCTTGCGGCCCTCGTTACCAAGCGCCTGCTCATACAACATTGCGACACAAACATGTGGCTCCGCTGTATGATCTAACCATTCTTGAATAATTCCGACTCTTACATCCTCCTCCATGAATTCTTCCTGCTTGTCCTCTATATATTGCTGCAAATTCTTCGGAAGAATTAACTTAGGCGTTCTATCGGCCTTTTCAAAAAGCTCCATGGCTTCTCCCCAAGCGTTTGTAAAGTCTGACGCTACGGCTTGTGGATCATCAAACATGGATTTCAGAACATGATCCTTCCTTGTGACTATCGGAAGGAATCGTCTGTTGCCCGTTCTATCGGTCAGAAAACGGTCATTATTAGTTGTTCCGGCAAACACACACACTCTTGGTCTCTGCTCTGTTCTACGTCCATATGGAGGCCTGTACGTGTCCACTGTGGATGTCAGAAATGCTTTGATGCTCTCGACTTCTTTTGCTTTTTTAGTAGCCAGCAGCTCTGCCAGTTCCACCATCCACATGCCACGCAGCTTTTCCGGGGCTTTGTCACCCTCGACTGTGTTAAAGTTGTCGTTATACCACGCATTATTGAGCGACAGGAGCCTTAGGAACGTAGATTTTCCAATTCCCTGTGATCCATACAGCACTGGCATGTAGTCGAATTTGCAGCCTGGGTGAAATGCTCTGCTGATCGCACCCAACATAAACAACTTCATACATTCCCTGGAATACTCCGTGTCTTCTACTCCCAGATATTCTGGAAGCAATCTACTGATATATCCCGTCTTTTTATTCCATTTATTCTTATAAATGTCAGTAAGCATATCAACAACAGGATTAAATCTGTTTCTGTTTGCTACAATATTCAGTGCTTCCATGATCTTCTCCAGACTCTTTAGCCCATATTTTGATTCAATATATGACTTCAAATTGCTATCATCACTGTTGCTCCATTCTCGATACATATTCACGTGTTCCCATGGAAGACTTCCACAAACAAAGGGTGCGTATGATAGCTCGTTATATTTGATATGTCCATACAAATCAGGGTCGTACTCAATGGCTTCACACATGTTTTTAATGCTCTGAATCATTGTTCCTTTTTCTGTAAAATCAAACTCCGGCTCTCTCCAGCCTTGCGTTGCAATCCCCTTTGAGTCAATATGGATAGGCTTTCCTTTGTCATATTTAGTCGCACTTGATACAATGACTCTGACTTCCTGTTCAGTTAATGGAGGTGAGCAAGAGCTTTCATTCTCGGCCATGGTAGCAGCGAACACCGATTGATCTGATGCGCCCTTCGCCTGCATCATACATGCAAACCGAAAAAGCATTTGATTTCTTTGTCCTGCTGCCACAATATTCGGCATAGTAAAAGCTGCGTTTTGCTTCTGATCGTCATGATTTAAGAAATATTCTACATTATTGTCAGCTTTTGCAATTTCAAATTCGTCTGGAGAATATTCCCATTCATACCGATTACCATTCTTATGCATTGACGGGGGAGCTACTACATATCCACCATTTCCACGGATATCTACACCGTCAATGATGCCGGCACGGTTCTTTATTCTGCCATTTCCGCGATAGTACAAATGATATCCGCCACGTCCAGTGATAGCCGTCCACGTTTCTGGGAAATCTCCGTGTTCGCGCTGCCAGTCTTCAAGTGAATGGTATCCATCTATCCCGCGGTCTTCATCAATATCCAAATCAATTACAAACACATTCTGACTAACCGAACCAGTTGCAAGACCTATGTTTGCATTCGGATATTTCTGCCACCAGGCTTTTATCTGAGCCGCGTCCGTAGTTGCATCTTTACACCCATTCCTAGTAAGTGGAACTTTATCGCGGTATTTTAACGGGAAGACAGCAAATCCTTTTTTAGCATATTCGATAGCTGCATCATACATGCTCGGATATTCACTCATCGCTATCACCTGTGAGCTGAATCGAATTTACAACCATCAAACTCACCCCTTTCAAGTCTTTCTTTTAAATCTCTGTATAAAATTTCTTTTATCAGTCTCCCGGACGTTTCTTCTTTACAAAAAACCACATTCATGTTGTATCGGACCATCCATGCAACACTAGAAGCCAGGAACGCATTGGAGTTGAATTTGCTTCGATATTTACCGTTCAGAAGATTTTCCCAGTTTGAATTTTCACAGATGAGATAAATCCTACACTTCTGATCTAGTGCTCGCTCGAACTCTCTTTGGAATCTCTCGCGCCCTCTGGTAAAACACGCAGCCAATTCATCTAAATTCATTTTTCGCTCCACTACACAAAATGGTTTAATGGTTTTGCATGTGTCAAAAAGCGAACTTCCATCTGGCAATACTGCATTATAGGTATAGTCTCCATAATCTAATGTCGCCCGGCTGTACGGAACGGAAAAGGATTTATACCGCTTCTCCGATCGCTCAGTCGCTTGTTCTCTGGAATCAACAAGAATCTGGAAAGACTTCAAAACTTCTTTTTGGTCAAAAATATCCATTAGTTGAATGGCATCTCCTCATCGGCTCCATCTGGAACGCTCATGAACCCATCTGAATTAGTACGCGGAGAATTATTGCTGTTTAAAAGTCTGTCCTTTGGAAGCTTGTAATCACCAGAACGGATTTTATCAACTTTGCAGAAGGCTGCCAGATTGGTAGCTCTTCCAACACTTCCATCATTCTTTTCGTATTCTCTTTCATTAAAAAGACCGCCGGCAATTTTGCCTTTGAATTTCTGTTCATCCCAGTCAAAATGATATCCCGGATTGGATTCTTCAAGGGATTCTGTGAATGTTTTGAAACGTCTCTTTGTCCAGTTATCTTTTTCTGATCCGTCATCGTTTGGGATATTCAGAAGATAATTGCAGTGCCATTTCTTATCCTCACTCTGCTGAGCCTTATATTCTTTTGCGTAGAATCCTGTATATTCGCCTTCTGCGATATCGCAGCTGATTTTTACATACTGACCTACACTGTTGCTACAAACTTCGGCTCCAAGAATTTTTACAACGTATCCGCCTTTTGGAAGTACATCGTAATCTCCATAAGCCTGTGTTTTTTCATAATCTCCAAATCTTTTGATTGCCATAGTTATTATCTCCTTTTAAAATATTTATTATAGTCATAGCACATAGAAATGGCTTCTTCTTTACTTGCACATTTCCTGTACTCACGAATTGTTTTATCACGGTATAATTGATGGATATAATGCGATTCGCATCTTATCCGATAGGCGTACCGGCCTATTAAAAATACATACCAGTTTTGCTCTCTCATCAAAACTCCTTCATGACTTCAATGACCTTTGTGATATCATTCGGAATGTACTCTTCTTCAAATGCTCCCAGTGGCGTTCTTGCAGTGTCGTTATGAGAAGTGGTTGAAAAACAATAGGTATTCTCCTGCTTCATTGATCTGAGCAACCAGTTAAATTTACTGTCTATGTTGTTCTTCTCAGTTTTCCTTCCGTTGGTCTTAATCCTGGTAAACTCATAGCCTGCGTCAGTCATTTCTGTTTGCGTGTGGAACAACAGAATCACTGTCAAATCGTCTCTGAGCTTTGACGGAATATCCACCAAGTCCCAGATGCTCGATGCGAGGTCCATCCACTTGTCATAGCCTTTCTCTTTGCATCTTCTCATTTCGTCTGATACCATTAAGTTATTTACGGTATCAACAACGAAATAATGGATATGCGGTGCTTTTTCTGCAATGTTTAAAAGATATTTGACTATAGTCTGCGGAAAACTAGTCTTTACATAATTGTTCTTATCAGTGGAATACTGATCTCTCCAACCTTTCCAATTCAGGCCTTTTCCATCACAATCGCAGTAATAAGTTTCTTCTGGATTGAGATTGCGAAGGGATGTACTTTTACCACTTCCGGGTTCACCCATGATTCCAATTAAGTTTGCCATAGCTCACACCTCCGCTTTGTCGTATACGATATGTTTGCTACCTTCTACAATCAGAAGACTTGCGATCTGGCGCATTGATAAAGTGCTTTCATTGTAAATTTCTGTCAACGCGTTATACGCTTCCCCGGTCACTTTTACCGCCATGTCTCGTTCTGACACTACTGCCTTTTTACGTGCCGGTATATGGATTTCAAATTCAGTCATTTTTGTTCCTCCTTATATGTTTTCTGAGCCGTTAAAAGCCCATTTAAGGCCTGTGCATAGCTCGCTAATGTTCTTGCCTTGTATGATTCTTCAATAGGATTATCCGGGACTGTGGCAAGCTGTATATCAATCAATCTCAGAACCTCATTAATCCTCTCGTCCATGTTCACACCGCCTTGAAAAAGCAGTACAGATTGTCTGAAGCATCTCCAAACCTCTCTCCATCAATATCTTCAGCCTTGTGGTACTCCACATGATCCAGAGACATGTCACAGTTCTCATAATCCAGAATGTAATCCCCTCTGGATTGAAGCTCTCTGAGCAGCTCGTTGATACATCCTGCTATCTCCAGACTGGGAAGAAGTTTCATAATTGCTATTTGCTTACTCATTTGGGCACTTCCCATCTATCAGAAGTTCCAACAAGAAAGCTTTGATTATTCTGAGGCTTTCACGACTTTCTTTCTCATAAAATGGGTTAAAAGATACGTTTTGGTACAAATCCCATTTAAATTTGTCTTTGGGAAGGCAAACATCTTCCTTCCTTTTGAGTCCACATACACTCATGCCATAAATTGAATAGCTGAATGTGACACTTGCTGTCGGAACTTCGTTCACGACTCTTTTACAGAGTTCGTAAATTTCGTCAATTTCTTTCTCGAACATTTTCATTTCCCTCCTGTATTTATTCCCATTCTTTGTTGATCTGCTTAACTGTCCAGCATGTAGTAATCGCAAAAGCAATATTCAGCCAGACAGGTATGTCTATGTATTTGCCGGCAAGAACACACGCCGCAATGATGATATACTGTTTCATCTTACCTTTCCTACAATCCATGCAAGGTTGCTGGCTACCAGTGCGGCAGTTGTGACCAACCATGCAACAAACCATTTTCTTGCTTTTTTTCTACTTTCTTCGACAATTTCTGTCGCAAGAATGAACTCAAGTTCGTCCCATGTCGGAACATTTTCACATTTATTTGTGCTATTTCTGCTCATATCGTGCTAATTTCTCCTTTTTTGGTATTTACAATTAGCAGATACGAAGTTATAATTAACCTGTACCTACTAAGTGTGGTTTAGTTGGTGCAACGCTCCGGTTGGTGGGGCTTCACCGCCGGGGCACTATCACTTTAATGCTTCTTTTCCTCTCCAGACATATCCTGTTTCTTCCCAGAGTTTCCTTGGAGAGATAACAAATTCTATTCTGCCAGAACCTTTCCTGTCGTGAATCACTTTGTTCCCACGATACGCCGTACCGATAGGCAGCCATCCATAAATAATCCCCGCTCTGACAGATGGTATAGGAATGCCCGTCATTTTGCTCACGTCTGATACTGTCAGACGCTCGTTTGAGAACTCCGGCATCTGCGGGATTCCCAATATGATTCTCGCAACCTCTGCGGCGAACTGATGAACTTCTGCATTTTCTTTGATGTAAGTATCAACTTCACTCATACACTTACTCCTTTCTTGTGGTATACTCCCAATAGACGGGAGGTGATTAAATGATAACTGGGAAACAATATCGACTAATGAAGTCCGTTCTTAAAAATAACGGAACCACTGCACAAGATACCGAGAATCACGAAATGTATAGATACTTAGTATCTAAAGGATTCTTACGCAAACAACCTGTGCGTGGATATGAAGGCTATGTGGTCACTCAAGACGGTGAAGTTGAAATGAAAATATATAGAGAAGATACTTACCGTTTTAAAGTGACTACTGTGATCTCATTCATTGCTCTTATCACAAGTATCGTTTCCACAATTTTGAAATTCTGTATCAAGTAGATCGTCTGCAAGATGTCCAAGCGGTATTCTCTTGCCGGGTTCCAGATGGATAGGATTTGGAAGCTCTAATCCATTCGCTTCCCCGGTAAGAATCGCCACTTTTAACTGATTTACCTGTTTCTGCAAATCCCTTACGTAATCAAAAAGATACTGAATATCTGATTTGTTCAATTATTAACTGCTCCCTTCTAATTCAATTTAATTGAAGTTATTTGGCACAAAAATAAAGTCCATAGGAATTCCAGAAAGCTCACTCATTTTTCTGAGCTGTGATAATGTCGGCTCTGTTTTTCCTTTTTCCCAATTAACTACAGTTGCATTGGAAATACCGAATATTTCAGCCCATTCTTTCTGATTGTATCCTGCGTTCACTCGAACAGCTTCTAATGAAATTTTTGGCATTTGCTCATCTCCTTTCTTAACTTCTGAGCTTATTATAATTCAACCGTATTGAATTGTCAACACCAAAATTCAAAATAATTGAATTAACTATTGAATTTTTTATAAATATGATGTACAATACAAAATGTAAGGAGGAAAAGAATCATGACAACCATGACAACTGAAGAACAGAAAAAGATCTTCTCGAATAATCTTAATAAGTACATTTCAAGAAGTGGGAAGCAGCAAAAAGAAATTGCTGAAGCCATTGGAACAAACGCATCTACATTTAATATGTGGTGCAAAGGTAATTCGATGCCGGGAACCGGAAAGATTAGAGCCTTAGCCGATTATTTCCGAATAAGAATGTCAGATTTGACAGATTTAAAAGAGAATCAAGACCCTGATATTGAATTTGGAGATGTAGTTACAAAAATCGAGCAGTCAGACCCTCGTTTCAAAAGAATCATTCTTGAATACGATAACCTGCCGCCCGATAAAAAAGATTTGTTATGTGATTTTTTTGAGAAGTTTATTTTCTAAAGCACAAGGGTAGGAATTATTTTCCTGCCCTTTCTTCTTTATAAGCCCTTTTTACGCACCCGTAAATAAATTTTATCATTGATTCACTATGTATTTTCTGTATCATTTCGATAATCTCTTTCTTATAATCCATAAATAACCCTCCCTATTGTAACTACCACCTACACTACAGTATATGTCCGGCTTGTGGGAAATAGAACCGAACATTAGTTCGTTTTTGCTATTATACCACCTATTCCAGCTCTTGGCAACCGCCAATGATATACATGAACTCTCACTATTTTATAGAAAAAAACATTTCTTTTTCATCTAAATCACTCTATTTCGTTCTAAATCTTTACAATATGCTCTTAAAATGATAAAATAAAAATACCACGAATAACCGTACTTTACATAATATTGCAAAATCAGCGGTACAAAATACATAATCCGCATGGAAAGTGCAAAGCGTGGCGAATAAAGCTATTAGGAGGAGCAATTCTATGAGTAAGAAGAAGGGCGGAAAACTTAAATGGGTAGTTCTGGCAGTTGTCGCAGTCGGCGTTATCGGCGCTGTTGGTGGAAATTCAGATTCCAGTACCACATCCACTTCCAGCACATCCACAAAGACGGAGTCTACAAAAGAAACTGACACACCTGCACCAATTGAATACACATCCGTATCAGTCAACGACATGATGTCTCAGCTTGATGATAACGCACTGGGAGCATCTGATAAATATAAAGGGCAGTACTTAGAAATCACTGGCAGACTCGGAACTATTGATTCATCTGGAAAATATATTTCCCTCTATCCTGACGATGAATATGCGATAATCGGCGTTCAGTGCCAGATTAAAAATGATGAGCAGCGTTCGAAAGTCGCATCAATGGCAAAAGGTGATACAGTCACACTAAAGGGAAAATGCACAACTGTCGGAGAAGTTCTCGGATATTCAGTCGATATCGAAGAAATAGAATAAAAATAAAAACCACCCCGGCATTGGCGTACCGAGGTGGCGTTTATACATCTCCGAAGAAATGTAATATTCTGGCAAAACATATTGTATCATCTTCGGAGCAGTCGGGCAAGTCAGAAAGTTTGTTCGGCTGTTATTTTTATACCTAAATACAGCTACAGAAAGAGGGAATAAAAATGGCGAAGAAAAGAAAGAAATACCCGAAGCTCCCCAACAGTTTCGGAACAATACGGTACCTGGGCGGCAACCGCAGGAATCCATTTGCGGTCCATCCTCCGGCAGTACTGGATGAAAAGACCGGAAAGCCAGTCCGCCCGCCTGCAATCTGCTATGTAGACGACTGGATTAAAGGATTTACTGTACTGACCGCATACAAGGCAGGAACATATCAGCCAGGAATGGAACGAGACCTTGAGATATCACCTACAACGGACGTAGATACCCTTGTTACTCGTTTGATTGCTGACTACAATACAATCAAGGGTGTCGAGGATAAACACCCGGAAATCAAGAAATTGACGTTTTCAGAGGTATATAAGAAGTTTTACGCATGGAAGTTTCCAGAGGGTTCAAAACTTTCTTATAGTTCAAAGATAGCTTACCAGACCGCTTACTCAAACTGCACGGCTCTGTATAATCGTGTATTCGAGGATTTAAAAGCGCCTGATCTGCAAAAGGTAATTGATGACTGCCCGTTAAAACGTCAGAGCCTTATGGCAATTCTTACACTGTTCAAGCAGATGTATAAATATGCGGTTTACTCAGAAATCGTAACGGAAAACAAGGCTTTGTATGTAAAAGTCAACGCGGATGACGACACTGAACATGGAACACCATTTTCTGACAATGAGTTAAAAATTCTCTGGAAGAATTCTGCTGATTCGGAAGTGCAGCTTATATTAATCATGTGTTATTCTGGCTGGAGAATCGGTGAAGTGCTTAAGTTGACAACTAACTTGGAAGAGAGATACTTTCAGGGCGGGATCAAGACTAAGGCAGGAAAGGACCGCGTAGTACCAATTCATTCGGCGGTATACGAATTTGCTAAGCAAAAGGTTCTTACTCAAGATGGGAAGCTCTGTGTATATACTCAGCAGCACCACCGCAATGCTCTGTTCTATCCTACACTGGAACGTTTAGGAATAGTCGGTGATCCGAAGCACACTCCGCACGACTGCCGGCATACTTTTTCTGCTTTGTGCGAAAAATATGGAGTCAGGGAGAATGATCGTAAGAGAATGCTCGGTCATTCATTCGGCGGTGATGTTACAAACGCGGTATATGGACACAGGACACTAGAAGAACTCCGAACAGAGATTGAAAAGATAAAAGTCCCATTTGTGACTAACTGTGACTAACGGAATCTTATTTTATCAATTTTATTCATCACAATTCAGAACATAAAAACGCGTGAAACCCTTGTAAAATCAACATTCTCAGCGATTTTACAAGGAATTCACTCATTCCATTTTCATTATTCTAATTGTATTCAATCAGGATATTAATTAGAACTATGCAAATGTCAGAAAGTCCTTTAAATACAGTACTTTAGAGGATATTTAATTAGGAAATGATTTTTTTGTTTGTGACTAACGTGTGTCCAACGAACTAATAGGATTTACAAAACGAAATGATACAATATGTTATAAGAAGCATGATTCCCGGGGCGTTATCCCCGGGAGTTTTTATTTATGAATTTCTGAAATTCTGGTGAATGTACCTTTTGGAATAAATTCAAAAACAAATCCTTCTGTCGGATGCGGGATGCGGATGAAGTACCATTTAAGTCCCGAACTGTCGGTTTCTGTGTACTTCATCACCTCTACAACTGCACCTTTTTTCAGCTTTGGAAACAGTTTAGATGGGCTATTTTTGTTTGATTTTGCATAACATTTTGTGTCATTTTTTATCTGTGCAATGTAGGCTCTTGTGTTCTGCTTTTTGACTGTATCTGAACCTGAAACTGGCGTTGTATTTTTAACTAAACTGTAGTTTGGAGTGCAGAATTTTGTTCCCGGGAGGTTGCTGTTGTAGTAGCTTTTCTGACATACTCCACCGCCATTTGCGATAATTGTAGAGCCGCCAGAAGTGTTTCCTTCGACTGTCCAGAACCGATCTCCTGACACTTTTATTACGATTCCAGTGTGCGTAAATTCTCCATTATGTTTGAAAATTACAATATCCCCAGCTTTCGGATTGCTGTTCAAAGTAAATAAATCCGCCATTGTCGGGCAGTAAACGTATGGCCAATGTTTTAAAAGTTTCTTTGCTGTGTCTAAGCCGAATACTTTCATCATGCACCATGAAACAAACGCTGCGCACCACGGCTGCCCCTGATAATCCGGCTTAATATCTCTCCAATATTTTGTATAATTATTTTCTCCGGCGTTTGCAGTTTTGCTATCAAGCTGACTATTGCTTGCCTTTTCAAGATATCCAACTTCATTCTTTGCGATTTGGATTAATTTATCAATTGCGTTCATGCTCTTATCCTCGCTTTCTGGAAAATATGTTTTCAGCGCATCGTAAACAAATTTCTGTCTGACCTTATATGCCCCGACTTGGTTTCCTGTATCGGTCTGACAGGCTGCATAGAGATTATCGAGTGTATATGGTTTCTGAGTCTTTGCCAGAATCCTCGTTACTGCTCCCTGCCCACCTTGGTGTCTAAAGTTCACGCACATAGCTTGCGCTCTGGCGTCAGTAACGCCCTGTTTAAGAGCTTCTTCTGTATAGGTTACTAATTGTTCATCCATAAGGCTATCTTGGCATTTAACGCCGATTTTGGACGAAATAAGGGCAATTATGGTATCAGCAAGCTGTGATACTCTGGAAATATTAAAGCATTCCCAATTTGCAGTCTGAACTTGTTCCAAAAGTCTGACCTTGTCTATCTTCTCCCACTGTTCCGGGTTAGCATCGTAAATTCGTTCCAGAAGCGTCTTGGCTTCGGTTGCGTACCACTGTCCTGCCCCGATTGTAATTGCGTGTTCTTCAGAAGAATTAGCGTAGGCTTCTGTGAAGTCCGAATAATCCTGCTGTCCGTAAACCTGTCCGCCGGTCTCGACTGCATAAATAATCTTTCTCAGGACGTTCTTTTGTTCAGTTGTCATGTTACCCGCTCCTTTCACAAAGATTCTTACCTAATTCTGATTATAGCATTTAGCATTAAGGCATCTCTGTACCAATTTAAAAATCCGACAGGTGATTGCCTGCCGGATAATGCTAAATAACATATTTGTGATGATTGTATCTGACCGACTCTTGATTAACTTTTGTACTGTTCCTTATATAAATAGGTAGAGGTTTTACGAAAGTTTTCCATTTTTTAATGAATTAAATGGGAATTCAAAATGGTTTTACATTAAGCGTTGAAAAATCTTGATTTACTACAAAGGAATATCTTTTTCCAGTACTATCTGTAATTAATCCTTGAAAATATCTTCCGTCATTTTGCATGGCGCCCTTATAAACAATAATGTTTACTGCACCTGATAAGTCTTCTGGTAAATCAGAAAATAAAAAATTTTTATATCCGCTTAAAACACATATTCCAACTTTAATTTGTTCTTGTACAAAACTAACAAATGTATATGTTTTATAATATGATCCAATATCGTATATTTTTATTTTACTATTTTATAACGTAGGATATAACAGTTTGAATGTAAGCACCCACGTCAATGTTTGTACATGGCATAACCTCGCCATATATTCCTATTCGTAAGCCTGACTTTGGCATCATAGGTGCAAAAGTTGTCACCACAGGTCTGTATCGTTCTGGTAAGGTCAGATAAGTTGTAAATGATGATAGTGGTTTTAATACTTTAATATTGACGACAAAAGTTACTATTTTACCGTTACGTAAACACAATGTGTAGTCATTATTACTGATATTAGTCATGAACTCTGTCGGTGTTTCGAGCAATTTAGTAGCGTCGGTCAGACGATTACTATTTTATTGAGCTAAAAAATATGCCCAATCACTCCAAGCGCCATTTCTTCTACGTCTTATTGCTATCTTGTCACTGCCGAATGAAAAAGCCAATTGTGCGGTATATATTCTATTGCCAGGGTTATGTTGTATAACACAACACCCGTTGCCATAATCAAAATTAGGAAGCCCTTTAGGATTTACCCCTGTATTTAAAATAAATGCAGATGGTGGATTATCTAAGTCAGATACGTCTTTTTTATAGATTGAAAAATTATTACTATTTAATTCATTAATCGCGCCCAGAATTGTTTTGTCGTTCGTTTGAAGCTTCTCGAATACTTTGTCGGCAATTTTATTAAGGACAAAGTCTGACAGCTTGCTCAGTACACTCTTTTTCATTCCTGTACCGTCATTGATCAGAAATGCGTCAGTATCAGCTAATGTACCTCTGTCTGTATAATTGATACCTTCGATTTTTGCAACTGCATTTCCAACTGCTTTTGCATCTGCGGCTTTACCAGATACCGCGAGTCCTTCATCCGTTCCGGATAAATAACTTCCTGCCGGCTGATAAGCTTTATCGGCATCCATCTTTGTTACATAATCTTTTCCTTCAAGATATTTATTTACTGCATTTTCTATCTCTTCTGGAGTCGGTCCGCTAATGCCTTTTTGACATAAATCTTATAAATATTTCTCTACCCGTGTAATTGGATCCGGGACATTTCCGGTATAACTCCCAGTTAATTTAGCAAGATATTTCTCTTTTCTCGTTATCGGATTATCTGCCATAGTTACTCCTTCCTGAATGAACTTTACATTCTGAGACTGTCTATTTTAATTATATCACGTAGACGATTTATAGCTCTGTACCAATCAACTAATAGTACGGTAAGGGCTTGGATTTTGATGGTTTTTGGGCGAATAAGGGCTTATTTTGGTTGCTCTGCATAATACATTTTGTATATTTTAATCCGCTTTTAACCAAGCTTTCATTTCTTCAAGGTCATAGAAAAGTTTTGCCCCGTCCGTTGTTGCAATTTTCTTTACATTGCTGACAGGTAGGTAATCGGTATAATATGTATGATTGAATTGTATATAATGAAAATGCAAATTCATAAATGTATAGTTCCCGTTCCAAGAATATATCCCGTCTGAGTCTTTTTTCACTGCGGGTATCCCAGAAAACGAATATTGATCTGGAAGTTGTCCTTTACACGAATCATGTGGAATAATCCAAGGAGCGTCATCAGATACCGCCCCCATTGCAACGCTATAGACATCTGTATCAGGATGTTCTTTCGGCCTATATATCTTAACACAATACGCCATTTTTTTTGGAAGAATAGCGTCCACTGATGCGCGCATGTGATACCCTGCTTCATCAGTGGTTAATACTGGCGGTTGAACAATTCCTCCTATCGGGTCCATAACGTAAATACCTTTTTTAAACAAGAAGCATATGCCATATCTTACCGGTGGTATAATATCGTCTTTTCTCCACAATAAGGTATTCCCGCCCCATATTTCTTTTGTTTCCTTACCTTTGACAGGAAATCCAGTGATTTCCTGTCTGTTCAAAAATGCTTTATATATCATCCAATCAGCCCTCCTCGAATGTGAAATATAATGTGTCTGTTCGGTCGGTTCCTGCGGCTACCAGAGCGTCATAATCAGCTTTTTTGATTCGCTTCACGCACCTTAATTGTGCCTTTTTTAATTGTTCAGAAGTGCTACCAGAACCACCAGAGCCGTCTGTAAAATCATCAATCGTTGCCGGAGAAAATTCAGAATCCGAACCATCCGTGAACTCTGCATAGCTAATTGTTGGCATTTCTGATCGGGTGCGGTTGACAGTTGCGGATATCTCAGGAGTATATTTTCCCAACTGCTGACTGTTACTATTGAACGGCGCATTGTTGGCAGAATAGGTGTCAATCATGTCTGTAACGCCGATTTTAAGCGTTCTACTCATGATGTATGAATGAACGTACCATTGCAGTTCTGTAGGCTCCTGATCATCGTGCTGAATCTGCTTTTTGTAATAAAGTTCGACTGCCTGTCCAACCATGTTCAGTGGGTTTCCCTGAACCTCGGCGGTATATCCCTGCGCACGATAATATTTCCGCAAATCTTGATTTACAAATACACCATAGCAAATTTTTATAATCGGCTCAGCCCTTGAAATACCGCCGTATTCATCAGCATCCCAAACGTAATTCAGCCAATCTTCATTCCCGACAAAGAAACTATTTCTGTTGTAATAAACATTGTTATCATATGCTTCCTGTGCTGTGTAGTCACCTTGCGTAAAGCCAAAGGCTCTATTCGGGTCAGGATCACAAAATATAACATTTGGGAACCAAATTCTACCCTCTTTTGCGGTAAAACTTTTGAATGTATCAAGATGGACTTCCTCGTTGTTGTAGTATTTATAGATGTTCTGATTACTGGTAGTCTCTCCGTATTTGTAACTGTTCTGGCGGAGTTTCAAATACTCAAATTTTCCATCTCTATTCATCCATCCAAAGCGGTCATTCTGCAAACATAAATCTTTCAAAATATTGACCACATTCATCTCGTTTGAGTTATTCGTATCAGGGACATAGGTGTCGTCCCAATGCAGTTTTGTACTGACTTGTTCAAGCCCCAAAAACTCAAACAACTTATCTCTGAATTGCTTTTGGGTCAGCTTTTTCTTTTTATCAGTCGTCTGATTTTTGTACCAACGTGCAATGTCAGTATTTCGTAATTTATACAAATAATCATATGCAATAAAATTACGTGTTAATGAGTTTGCTTTTCGCTCTGCACTGTCGATTTCACCTGTAAAAATTTTAATTCTTGTTCCTTTTCTCTCGATGTAAACTTCTATTTTTCCAGAGGGATAAAACTCTTCAGAGGTACCGTTAAACTGGTCGTGGTGAGCCTGAAACGTTATCTGATTGCAGACACAACCGCCAAAAATGAAATACTGTTCAGAGCAAATAGATTCCTGCAAAGTAAGCGTATTCTGGTCAATATTTTCATTTGTAAGGTCAGCAAATTCGCCATTAATCCAGTGTACTGTAACATTGATTGGTTCGGTTTTTTCTTCTTCAACTTCACCAGAGCCGCCGCCAGAACCGCCACTTGAACTATCATCAAATGGGTTTTTCCCGTCGTTCGTGACTTTAATTTGAAAACTGTCAGAACCAACGAATTTGGAAACTCCGTTGACCGTGGAATTATAAGAAACTGTGATGGTCTTAGAACCTGCGGTGGAACTATCGAAGCCAGAAATATCATAATCTGTAATTTCTTCTTCTGTTCCGTCCTGCCTTACCGATGCAACAGTCAGCCCGGACGGGTCGAATGTTTCTCCGATTTTGTAATAAATCTTGGATGGAAAACTTGTGATTCTTATTCCGGAAAGATCGTATACGGTCACTTTAAAAGTAGCGGTATGTGTTTTATAGGTTACTGTGATCGTCTTTTCACCAACGGAACCGCTATCAAAACCAGATACTTCATATCCAGTTGTCTTTATTTCTGATGTGCCGTCGGTATATT
>ERZ1026846.210-NODE-210-length-45075-cov-16.329631_pt1 | contig 45075 bp, 40 predicted proteins | sample MGYA00380153_ERZ1026846 | MGnify/ENA primary metagenome ERZ1026846 (study PRJEB33269, sample SAMEA4719789) | human gut metagenome | biome: human-associated habitat; feature: organic feature; material: feces | place: Cameroon | collected 2013-10 ...
TCCTGCGCGTGGAGCCCAAGCAGCTGGATACCCTGCTGCATCCCCAGTTCGACGCCGCTGCTCTGAAGGCAGCTGAGGTCGTCGGCAAGGGCCTGGCAGCTTCTCCCGGTTCCGCCTGCGGCCAGATCGTCTTCACTGCAGAAGAGGCAGAGGAGAAGGTCAAGTCCGGCGAGATGAAGAAGGTCGTTCTGGTCCGTCTGGAGACCTCTCCCGAAGACATCGTCGGTATGCAGGTCTCTCAGGGCATCCTGACGGTCCGCGGCGGCATGACCAGCCACGCAGCCGTTGTTGCCCGCGGCATGGGCACCTGCTGCGTCTCCGGCTGCGGCAATGACAACGACGTGAAGATCGATGAAGAGGCAAAGACCTTCGAGATCAACGGCCACAAGTTCGTCGAGGGCGACTGGATCTCCATCGACGGCTCCACCGGCAACATCTACGGCGAGCAGGTCGCAACCGTGGCCGCTACCGGCAACAAGAACTTCAACCGCTTCATGGGCTGGGCAGACGCTGCTCGTCAGCTGCTGGTCATGACCAACGCCGACAACCCGCGCGACGCACAGCAGGCAGTGGATCTGGGTGCTGAGGGCATCGGCCTGTGCCGTACCGAGCACATGTTCTTCGCTGAGGACCGCATCAAGGCTGTCCGCGAGATGATCTGCGCACGCACCGTGGAAGAGCGCGAGGCTGCTCTGGCCAAGGTCGAGCCGTTCCAGCAGGGCGACTTCGAGGCTATGTACCGCATCATGGGTGAGCGCCCGATGACCATCCGTTATCTGGACCCGCCTCTGCACGAGTTCCTGCCCACCAAGGACGAGGACATCAAGGAGCTGGCCGCCGATATGGGCATGACCTTCGATGACCTGAAGAACGTCGTTGCTTCCCTGCACGAGTTCAACCCCATGATGGGCCACCGTGGCTGCCGTCTGGCTGTCACTTACCCGGAGATCGCAGCCATGCAGACCCGCGCTGTCATCAAGGCAGCTCTGAACGTCTCGGCTGAGACCGGTTTCATGATCACCCCGCACATCATGATCCCGCTGGTCGGCGAGGTCAAGGAGCTGAAGTTCGTCAAGGACGTCGTCGTCAAGGTCGCAGACGAGCTGATCGCTGCTGCTGGTGTTGACATGAAGTACCAGGTCGGTACCATGATCGAAATCCCGCGCGCTGCTCTGACCGCAGGCGAGATCGCCAAGGAAGCTGAGTTCTTCAGCTTCGGCACCAACGACCTGACCCAGATGACCTTCGGCTTCAGCCGTGATGACGCTGCCAAGTTCCTGGGTGCTTACTACGAGAACAAGATCTACGAGAGCGATCCGTTCCAGCACCTGGATCAGGTCGGCGTCGGCAAGCTGGTCAAGATGGCCGCACACGACGGCCGCGAGACCCGCCCCGACCTGGGCCTGGGCATCTGCGGCGAGCACGGCGGCGACCCCACGAGCGTCGAGTTCTGCCACAACGTTGGCCTCGACTACGTCAGCTGCTCTCCCTTCCGTGTGCCGATCGCACGTCTGGCCGCTGCGCAGGCTGCTATTAAAAACCCGAGAGCATAAGGATTTTATGGCGAATTATCGTTAAAAATCAAGCATAAAATAAGGCTCACCGTCAATTTTGGCGGTGAGCCTTATTTGTTTGCTCATGTATGAGGTGAATTGCGTTTAACACAGGGCCGCTTTCCAGAAGCATCACAGATACACCTCCACGGTCAGGTCGGTCCACGCTGCACGGCGGAACTGGTGGGGCATCTTGTTGGCTTCCCGGTAACGCTTGGCGGTTTCAAAGTCGATGGTGAAGGTGAGGATGGGCTTTTCCGATACAGCCATCAGATCGGTGCGCTCCTCTTTGGACTTCTTGCAGCCGGTGCTCAGCTTCCAGCGGTAGGAGTAATCGGCAATGGGGGTGACAACTTCAACGAACTGGTCGATCAATTCGGGAGCAAGACAGGCACCGTGCACATCGACCTTTTGAGAGAGAAAATCGTAGATCACTTTCATGTCCGAAGAAACCGTCTACGGTTCGGGCGCAGGGGAGAGGGCTTTCAGTTCCTGCTCCAAGCGGGCAATCTCGTCATCTGCCTGTTTGCAAAGGGCTTGGTATTCTTCTCGTGGCAGTTCGCCGTCTGCACGCATGGCAGCGTAGTTCAGCTTGCGCTTTTTGATTTTTTCGATCTGGCTCTGAATCGGCGCAGCGGACATTCGTGTGGCGGCTTTTCCGTTCTGACAGCTTTCGATCATCTTGCAGGCATGGAGAATGGCTTTGTTCTGATTGCCCCAGACCTTTTCAAAGATCTTCTTCGCCATCAGTTCCAGCTTCCACTCCGGGATGGAAATGGCATCACAACTGAGCTGCTGGGTCATGTTGTGCTCCAGAACGAAGGAACGGGTCGGGTTGACGGTTCGCATATTGCACTGGTAGCCAAAGACCGGTGTTCCGTCCTTCAGTTTACGCCAGTTGAAAATGCGGTAGGAAGAACCGCAGCGGCAACGAAGTTTTGCGACCCATAAATATTTGGTGCTGTCAATGCCCTTACGTCGTGTTTCTCCATCAGGAAGACGCAGATTGACAATACGGCTTTTACGGATGCGCTCACATTCATGCCAGAGGGCTTCTGATACGATTGGTTCAAAGCTGCCTTTTACATAGACGAAGGAAGTTTCATCCAGATTGTTGATGCGCTTCTTTTCAAGATAGTTGTTGACCTTGGACTTGTTGTAGCAGATATAGCCCATATACGTTGCGTTACGAAGGATGCGGCTGATCTTTGTACAGGACCAACTGACGTTTCCGTGCCCATCCTTACGACCCAGCCGGGAAAGTTCATTGACGATTGCCTTTTCCCCGTAGCCCTGAGAATAGAGCGTGAAAACCATTCGTATGGTTGCAGCCTGTTCCTCGTTGATAACGTATGTACGGTTGACCTTATCCCGGTCATAGCCGATAATGTTGCCGCTGCCGTAAAGCACGCCGTTCTGCCGGCTTATCTTCTGCCCGGCAAGAACACGCTCTGAAATCTTGCGGCTTTCCTCCTGCGCCATGGTTGCCATGATGGAAAGCCGGAGTTCGCCATCGCCGTCCATCGTCCAGATGTTGTCGGATACGAAAAAGACCTCTACGCCGAAATTGCGGAGTTCACGGGTGAGTTGAAGGGTATCGACGGTGTTGCGGGCAAAGCGGCAGACCTCACGCGTAACGATCAGGTCGAATTTTCCGCATTTGGCATCGGAAAGCATTTTCATAAAGGCCGGGCGCTTTTTGGCGGAGGTTCCGGTGATGCCCTCGTCGATATAGCGGTCAACGACCTGCCAGTTGGGATGATACCGAAGCTGGTCATCGTACCATTGCATTTGGTTGCCAAGCGCATCGACCTGTGCTTCATGCTGGGTAGAAACGCGACCGTAAAAGACAATGCGGCGGTCACGGTCTTTATCCAATGGGAATTGCCCAAAGTACATTCTTTGCGTGATGTTCATATCGCTGTACCTCCTTTGCCCGTAGTATAGAAGATTGCGAAGGGAATATGTAGGATGTCGCCGGTGTCAGCGACATCCTTGACATTACGCTGAATATCTGCTAAGGACCTGATGATAGACCTCAGCAGAGATCAGGTCGTTGTCAAATAAAATGGAGATCAGCTTTAGTGCAGTTGCATCGATGCTGAAAACGTTGGGAGGAACAGCGGGGGAAAGGGGAGAGTAAGCGTTCTTGTTGATATTATCGACCTCCGTTCAGATCCAGACTGTTCATCAATGCTTCATTGATCTGGTACATTTCGTCCGGCGTAGTCTGCCCTAGGAGACGCTGTATGCGTTCTTTATCAATGGTGAAGATCTGTTCCAGCAGCACCATAGAGGGTCTTGAAAACGCTGGATTTCGGTCAATGAGAACATGGGTAGGTTGGTTTGGCTTTTTGGAGACCTTTGAGGTCACAGCAGCCACGATCACAGTTGGCGCAAATTTATTTCCAGTATTATTTTGTATCACAATAACAGGGCGTTTGCCTCCCTGCTCAGAGCCATAGTGCGGGTCAAGGTCTGCATAGTAGATCTCGCCCCGGAGAAAACCAAAGTCTTTTGTTACATATACGGTGGCAGTCACCCCCCTTTTGCTTATGTAGGCAAAAGCCGCCCTTGCGGACGGCTTCTGCGATGTGAAAGGAAACCAACATGAAGAAGTAAGGTCACTGCTTGATGGGCAGATTAAAGCGGCGGCTGGAGCCGTTGTAGGTGCGAAGGATCAGCATCATATACTTGTAGCTGACGGTACCGCTCAGGGATTTCTCATCCCGCACCAGCGTCATGGGGTGAATGGTTTGCAGACGCTTCACCAGACGCTCCGGGTCATACTCGCCCTGATACAGAGCCACAAAGCGAACCATGCCCTGCAGGATGCCGGAGCGGAGGGAATCGGGGTCACCCTCCCAGCCCTTTGCCAACATGGTCAGGGCTTCTTTGTAAAGGTCTGCGCCGTAGGCTTTGTACTCCTTGAAAGCCGTGCGGATGCAGATGATCTTCCACGGGGCACGGTAGCTGTCCAGACCAAGCTGCAGACCGGTGCTTTCGGTGGCTTTCACGAATGCGAGAGATTCCGGGTCTTTACCCACCAAAGCGGCGCGCAGCTCTGCGCCAGCGGTCAGCGGCGTGGAAACGCCCGTCTGCCGGGAAAACAGCATGGCTTCTTCTTCCTCTGTCAGTCCCTCGTACACTTTGCAGATGATCGGAAGATCCTGCCCGCTGTTCATCGCCCGACGGGTCACGATGGTATGCTGACCGTCAAAGACGAAGTAGTGACCGTCCCGGTAGCTGACCTTGGGCGGGTTGGCAATCAGCTCGGTGAACTCTGCCGACATCTTTTCGACATTGGGAATGTTCAGCTTGCGCTGATATTCCGCAGGGATTTCGAGAAAGGCACTGTTGATGACCTTTTCTTCGTAAGGCCGCTGAGCGAAAAGGGCTTCGATGATTGCTTCATCTGTGATTTCGGGCATGATCTCAGGCATGGTGCTGACACAATTCATATTCTTCATAGCAGTTCCTCCATCTTATCTTCCAAATTTTTCAGGTAATCTCTCAATTTCTGAATCGTTCGTCCTACGGATGCACGGTTCTCTGCATCGGATAGAATATCGGGATATTCCCGGAAAACGCTTTCCCAGCGGCGCATCATACTGTTGGCGGCTCCCGATACCTCACAAAGCATCGCCGCACCATTGGCAAGCTGCTTGACATGGTAGCGATTGTTTGCGATTTCAAGAATCTGCTGACGGTCAACTTTCAACGGTTCGTTCTCCTTTTGTGGAAAGATCGGCTCGGATAGAGCAGGAGCAGACGTTGGTTCTTCGTCAGGAACTTCTTCATCGGATGTACTGGCATCAGGTGGCGGTGCAGCTACGGCTGGGGGCGCTTTCTGCTTCTGCACAGGCGGTTTTGGGGGCTTCGGCTTGCAGATCTCAGCCACTAGAGCCGGACGTTCTTCGGGAGGGGCACGGGCGACGGATGCAATCTCGGCGGCGGTTGGCTTGACCTCGCCGGAAAGCACTTTCTGCCGTGTGCCGGGAACAGCTTCTTCGGCAGCGTCTACACCGTTTGCAAATTCGGCTGCTCTTAAAACAGTGCGACCGCTGATATTGTGATCGTTTGCAATACGATTGCTTACCCACGATTCGGCATTTGACCGTGGCTTGACATTTTGTCGAGTCGCGGTGAACCTTCCGCTTTCATCGTGCTCAGGTGATGTCGGGCCGCCATGAATAGCCTTTTCAGCGTCATATTGCTTCCCGATAAGGTACTTCTTCTGTTCCGGGGTGAGGTTGCGCCGTCCCAGCTGGTTTTTGCAGATCCAGATGATTGCTTCATAACGGCTTGCAAACTCTTTCTCGTGAACGGTAAAAGGGATTTCCGGGTGCTTCTTGGCGATGGTGTAGCGGTTGTGCCCATCTACGATCAAGCCCTGCCATACGATGATGGGGTTGATGATACGGCCATCCCGCAGAATGTTGGCTTCGAGCTGGTTCAGTTCCTCAAAAGTCAGCGGCGGGATCTTGCCCTGAAACTCCGGGTCGATCTTAAGCACATTCAGATTCATCATCAAACCGTCCCTTCTTAAAGTAGGTGGATTTCGGGCTGGTGGGCTGGATGTAGTAGTCGTAGCCGAAGTTGGTCTGGCAGTAGGTGCAAGGTTCCTTTACGGTCTGACCGAGGTCTGCACGGCGGACGCGGATGCCGCGTGCATTGCGGAACGCATTCAGGCAGCGGGGGCAGAGGGTGGTCAGGGTCGATTCGTCAGTCTTGTGGGTAAAAGTACGGCTCATAATCATTACCTCCGTGTCATCAGAATGAATGTTCAGTATGGAAAAAGCCCACTGCCTAGATTCAGAAGAATCCCGGTGGTGGGCTTTGAAGTTTTGTTTTAAGTGTCCCACCCTATTTGTCCTCGACGCCCGGTGGGGGTTGGAATACACCTCGGTGAGGGGGACTGCACCCTTCCTCTCATTGGCCTTTCAGCCACCCCGCCTTCTTTATGGCCGGGCCGCGAATTACGGAAGTTTCATTGTTTTGTCCGAGGGAATGATATTCAGTTTTCAAGGTGCGTCTACCAGCTTCGGGTTTCTCCCCGTCTGGGGTGTTGCCCTTGCTGTGACCATAGTGTACCTGAAAACTAAACGCTTTTTTAGGAGGTCGTACCTCCGGTTTTTTGGCTTGAAAAACCGGAAGTGATGCTTCCGGTTTTGATATAAAAACAACGATAAAACGACGTTTCACTTTTGTGAAAAATGCGATAAAACTGAAATTTTTCAAAAAAGTTTTTTTGAGTACAAAAACAAAAAACGCCCCTCTGAACAAGCGGCGCAATGCTGCTTGCCCGGAGGGGCGTAATTTTATATAGAGTTAAAGTTCTTCAGCGATTGCAGACAGTTTCTGCATAATACGCTGCAATTTCAAACGAAGCTTTTGATTTGTCAAACGCTTTTGCTGCAACTTGTTTCGTAAGCTTTCTTCTTGGTCAGATAACGACTTTCCCATAATCAAATGATCCAGTGTTACATCAAAAAATGCAGCGATCTCGATGAAAAGGTCAATAGAAGGAATATACTCCCCACTCTCAAGACTGCGGAGGTGGCGGTCGCTGACATTCAAGCGGACGGCCAGCTCTTCCTGCGTCAGGTAGCGCTCTCTGCGCAGCTTTTGAATACGCGTTCCGGTGTTGAACTGATCATAATACATCATATGCCAGCCCTCCGACCAAGCAGGTAGGCAGCCACAAGCTGCGCCACAAGGTCAGAGCGCAAAGATACAGTCGGCGGGTCAGATTCTGTTTGCCGGGACTTGGTTTGTACTCGATGATTCTCCTTTTCATGTTTTTGTCCTTTCGTTTTCAATGGTGGAAGGCGGGCAGAGCGCAAAAAGCGCGGTGCATCTTTAATAATAGAGAAAAATCTCTATGTTATAGGGCAAGAAGAAAAACGTCAGGGCTATAATGCAGGCATTGATAAATAGCAGCGGCTTCGTACAATGCTGGTGCATTTCCAATAGGGTACATAAACCGATGTCAATGTGTTATTTATCGGATTTCCTGATCGATTGCAGTGAAAATCGAGGCGTTAAAAAAATCTACAAGCGTAATTCCAAGGCCATCACACAGTTTTTTGACGGTTGGAACGGTGACGCTCTGCTGGGAGGAATCAAGCATACTGTAAACGGTGGACGGAGTGACACCGGAACGGACAGCAAGGGCATTGGGTCTTATGTTGCGTTCCTCGCAAAGCTCTTTGAAACGTAATGCAACGGCATCTTTTACTTTTGTATCCTCATCGGTCGCTAATATCATATGTCTGTTCTCCTTTTTTTGTAGATATTAGCGGAAATAGGTTGTTTTTGTGTACGGCGCACCGTATATTCAAGAATGATATTCCCGAAATTTTGCCACGAAAATCAACCGACAGAAAGACAAGAAAAGGTATCCTCCATTTGGTTAATGGAAGATACCATGTGTTTGACAAATCTTGTTATTCCTACTGTTTTATTCTAACATTTAAATGCCCATTCGTAAAGAGGGAGCGGCATCATTTTGTACCTTTCCACAGAGAATTTTCGGCGATATAGTCAACCTTTTTGTGATTTGTTGTCCAATTTGTTCAGAAAATCGGCCACAAATTCAATTTTCAATTCATTAGTGGTCAATAAGGTGTCAGCAGGAGGCTTTATATGGCAAGACGCGGTGAAAACATCCGAAAGCGCAGCGATGGACGGTGGGAGGGCCGATATATCAAGGGCCGTTCTGCGGACGGAAAGCCCTGCTGGGGCTATGTATATGGGGCAACCTATGCCGAGGTGCGGGAGATTTCTGCCCGCAAAAAGGCAGAGTACGGCATTTATAACCTGAACAGCACCGATATTACTTTTTCGGAAATTTCAGAGCAATGGTTGTATTCTGTCCGGCAAGGTGTAAAAGAATCAACTTTCGCACACTATCAGTATACTCTACGACATTATCTCCAGCCTGTTTTCGGGGATTTCAAAGTGAGTGCTTTAAGCGAAAAAATTCTGGAGCAGGGACTTTTGGCAGTGATAACACCAGCCAACGGAAAGCAAAAGGCTTTAGGGGTAACAATGGCACGGGAGTGCTTGTCGATGCTGCGGCGCATCTGCAAGTATGCAGCGCATTTTCATCTCATTCGCCCTTTAGAGATCACGGTAAAGCTGCCTCAAAAATCCTCCAAAGTACTGCTGCCGTTTACCATAGAAGAACAAAAGAAATTACAGTCGTTCGTGATGGATTCTCCTACGCCCCGGAAAATAGGTCTACTGCTTGGTTTTCAGTTAGGGCTGCGTATCGGCGAGATTTGCGGATTGAAATGGGGCGATTTTGATTTATCGGCAGGAACTGTGACGATCCAACGGACAGTGACTCGGATTTCTTGTGGAAATGGCCACACAAAAGTCGTCGTTCAATCCCCCAAGACCCAAAGCTCCCATCGTGAGATTCCCATTCCAAAATCGCTGCTTCGTGTTCTGAAGAAGCTGTCGGAAGATTTCAGTAGCGGAACTTGGTTTCTTTCCGGCAATGAGGAAAAGCCAGTCGAACCGCGATGCTACCGTAAGAGCATTCACGGCTATCTGAAAAAAGCCAGTGTCCACCAGGCGCATCCTCATACGCTTCGTCATACCTTTGCAACGACCTGCTTGCAGGCGCACTGCGACATTAAAACTTTGAGTGAACTGTTGGGTCATGCAGATGCAGCAGTCACGTTAAAAAAATATGTTCACTCTGATATGACGCGCAAACGACGAGAAATAAATCGTGTTTTCGAAAACTTTTAAGGGGGCAATTCGTGGTCAGGAATCCGCAAAACTTTCGATAAAACGCAGCTTATTGAACATCTCCTTCCATTAACCAAATGAGAGATACCCCTTTATTGCGGAAAGGGGTGAACAAGGTGGCATTGCGCCTGTTTGAGCACAACGAAAAAGCGTATCGTGCGGCAGTCCGGATGATGGATCAGTATGGCAAAGCTGCCATTGTTCATCCCACCGGCACCGGAAAAAGCTACATTGCGTTTAAGCTGATCGAGGACAACCCGGAGAAGGTCGTGATCTGGCTTTCTCCCAGTGAATACATCTTTAGGACCCAGCTGGAGAGCCTGAAAAAGAACGACCCGGATTTTCCATTGGCAAACGTTCACTTTTATACCTATGCCAAACTGATGTGTTGTACGCAGGCACAGCTGGACGAAATAGCAGCGCAGAAACCCGCTTATATTATACTCGACGAATTCCACCGTGCCGGTGCGGAATGCTGGGGAGAAAGCACGGTGGCTTTATTAAAGTTATGCCCGGATGCAAAACTTCTTGGGCTGACGGCAACAAACATCCGATATCTGGATAATAACCGCGACATGGCCGAAGAGCTTTTTGACAGCCGTGTCGCGAGTGACATGACCCTTGGCGAAGCAGTCGTCAGGGGTATTTTGCCTGCCCCGAAATATGTGACCACGGTTTATCAGTACCAGAAAGCACTTGCAAAGTATCAGGCACGGGTGGATAACCTGCGGGCACCGGGCATTCAGGATGTGAATCAGAAATATCTGGACGCGCTGCGCCGCGCTTTGGAACAGGCAGACGGACTTGATCTTGTCTTTCAACATCATATCACGCAGACGAATGGAAAATACATCGTATTCTGCGCCAACAAGGAGCACATGGACGAGATGGTGTCCCATGTGCCGGAGTGGTTCGCCGGTGTCAACCCGAATGTTGTGGTGTATCAGGCTTACTCGGATGACCCGAATACAGACAAGGCCTTTGCGGACTTCAAAACGGACACCAGCAACCGGCTGAAGTTGCTGTTCTGCATCGATATGCTCAACGAGGGCGTCCATGTGGAGGGGATTTCCGGTGTCATTTTGTTCCGTCCAACGATTTCGCCCATTATCTACAAGCAGCAGATAGGACGTGCCCTGACCGCTGGGGATAATACAACGCCGCTTATCCTAGATGTTGTCAACAATTTCGAGGGCTTGACCAGTATTTCCGGTTTGCAAGGCGAGATGCAGGAGGCGGTCCACCGGCTCTATGCCAACGGTGAGGGCGATAGGATCGTCACCGAGCGATTCGAGGTCATCGAGCAGGTGCATGACTGCCGGGTGCTGTTCGAGCAGCTGCAGGCGAGCCTTTCGTCCGGTTGGGAGCACTACTTCTCCGAGGCAAGCATCTACTATGCGGAACACGGCAACCTGAATGTCCCGAAACTGTATACCACGCCCGGCGGTCTGAGCCTTGGCGTGTGGCTGGTCACTCAGCGTCGTGTGCGCGAGGGACAAATTCAAGGCATCCTGACCGAACAACAGATTCAACGGCTGGACAGCATCGGCATGGTCTGGGGCAACCGGAAGGAAATTGCGTGGCAGCACGGATTTGAGGTCGCAAAGAAATACCACGACACCTACGGAAACCTGATGGTGCCCGGAAAATATGTAGACCCGGACGGCTACCCTTTGGGACAGTGGATCATCAAGACCCGGCAGCAAAAGCTGAACGGCCGACTGAAGGAAGAACGCATCGCACAGCTTGATGAGATCGGCATGGTGTGGAACATTTTCGATGCCAAGTGGGAAAAGGCTTATGCGCTGGCTGCGGCTTATTATGAGGAAAACGGCAACCTGAATATCCCACGTTCCTATGTGACAGCGGCTGGCGAACGGCTGGGGCAATGGGTCGAAAGCCAGCAATGGGCGTACCCGAAAGGAAAACTGACGGAGGAACAGGTCGAGCGGCTCAGCCGGATCGGGATGTACTGGGGCAATCGCAATGACCGCAAGTGGAACGAGGGGTATCAGGAGGCAAAGCGCTATTTTGATGCCCACGGCGACCTGAACGTCCCAGCAGAATATGTGTCACCGGGCGGTTACAACCTCGGAAATTGGGTCAAACGGCAGCGGTATACCCGCCAGAATCCTGAAAAAAGCGGCGCTGTTTTGACAGAGGAGCGGATTGCAAAGCTGGATGAAATCGGGATGCGGTGGGAGAAAAGTAATCCCAAGTGCCCATCTAAGCAAGCGGTACGAGCCGAAACAGTTACGGAAAAAGCGGGTTGAAAAAAGGTTGAACGAAAGACAAAAGCAACTGCGTTGTGTGCTGTTAGGAACGATTGGACTTACAGACAGAAATACGAAAAAATACGCACAAGTAAGTTAAAAGTGTGAGGAAAACATGAGAAAAATGGAAGAATTGAGCTACCACGTTGATTTTGGACCGTACTATGTCCACTTGACCCGGAAACAGAAAAGATATCTTGCGGCAAGATCCGTAATTGACCGGATTTTGGCAGCGCTGGCGTTAGTTTTACTTTCACCCTTGTTTTTGGCGGTAAGTATTGCACAAAAAGTCAGTGCACCGGATGAGCCTATCTTCTTTTTACAGAAGCGCGTGGGCAAGGGGGCTCATTGCTTCAATATCATCAAGTTCCGGACGATGAAGAGTTCTGCGCCGAAGAATGTGGCAACTGGTGATTTGGAAAGTCCAGAGACGTACATTTCCCGACTGGGACGCTTTCTGCGTGATACCAGCATTGATGAATTGCCGCAGTTTGTCAATGTGGTGCGTGGCGAAATGAGTCTGATTGGCCCTCGTCCGCTGGTGTATACGGAACGTGAGATTCGCTTCCTGCGGCGTTGGTACGGTGTGTATCAGGTGACACCGGGTATTACTGGCTGGGCGCAGGTCAATGGTCGGGATACAGTAGATGTGTATGACAAGGTTTACTACGACCGCGAGTACGTCCAAAACGTCAGTCTGAAATTCGATCTGAAGGTCATTTGGAAAAGTATTCAGGTCGTGTTGGGGTGTAAGGGCGTTGTGGATGGAAAAATTGACCCGGAGTTCCGGAAAGAAAGTATTGCATTGTTAAGAGAAAGCGAAATTGTAGAGAAAAATAAGAATCTATGTGGAATGGGTACAGAATAATGCAGTAAGCGTTCGGATGTGCCAATAGTAAAAAGGTGGGGTTTATTATGGATAGTAAAAAAGAGAAAAAGCCGTGGCTTTTAATCATTGGTACAACTGCAGAATTCGTGATCATTCTTGGTCACAGACTTTTCTTATATTTATCAGAATATGTGCAATGGGAATGGGTCATCGGATTAAATATTGTGTTTCGCGGTCTTTATGGTTTTTTAGAAAGTATTTGGTTAATTGAATCTATTATTTTAGTAATTCTTCTAAGTGTTCTAATCAAAAATGTGTATCATAATCATGTTTCATGGAGTGCGATTTTATGTGTATGCAGTATGTTGTTTATATCACTTGGAATATATAGTATTGACGTAGTAAATAAACACATCAATGATTTGATAAGTGGAACAAAGCGGATTTTAGAGACTCTAACTGAAGTAGACTTTGGCGTTCTTATAGGATGGATTTTTATTGCTGCTTTATCTATATTGACTGCGCATTTTATTCCGAGGTTGTCAAAGACTTATAAATACGTTTCCCCCAAAAAGGTGCATTATGTAAAGTTGTATCGTGAAACAGATGATATGGCAACAGAAAACCGGATGCCGCAAACGTTGGAAATGAAAAAATCGGGTTCTTCAACAATAACAGATAATAAGTCTGAGCAAATTGGAGTTGAACCTTCTAATGTGGCACCTGTGGCACCAAAAGATGAAAAAAACAATCAAGGGGGACAACTACAAGAGCCCAATTCTGAAATATGGTGGATGCAAGCAATAATATTTTTACTTGCGATTCCTGTTTTTATTGTGGCTATTTTTTCGGTTTTACAAAGCGAGTGGATATCAAATATTTTTGGTGACGCATTTAAGAATAATACAACTATTAATGCTATCGTTGGAAAAACCACTCCTATTGCAATGGTCTGCATGGCGGTTTTCATTGCGTGGGGGTTTGCATTTTTAGTTTCGGTAGTTCGCAACTGTATACGCAAAGGGAGTTTGACCCATCCACAGGCACTAGCAACTATTCTAATAGAAATTATCTTTATTGCACTTTCACCGTGGCTAAAAAAACTAGATGTTTTTAATCATTTTCTGGGTGAAATGGCCGATGGAAATCTTGTTGGAACAGTAGTGACCCTCGTAGTATTTTATGTTTTGACATGGGTTTTTTTGGTTATGATATCCGTAACAAGACATAACACCTTGGAGGATGATGTTAAAAATAAATGTAAAGATTTATTTGTGCGGGTACAAAAAATTGGAATAGGACTAGTTGACTCTGCTGTTCGCGTTATTGAATTTGCAACGATTGATTACATTCAGTCAATTTTTGGTGTATTCGGAATCGATTCAGGACCAAAAGATACTAAAAACGATGGAATCGATTCAGGACCAAAAGATACTAAAAAGGATGGAATCGATTCAGGACCAAAAGATACTAAAAAGGATGGAATCGATTCAGAACCAAAAGATACTAAAAAGGATTCACCGAATAATGAGGAAATAAATCGTAAGACCTAAAGGGATGGTGAGAGGATATGGTGTGGTTTTATATCGTAGGTGTCGCAGCATTTGCGGTGTTCGTAATATCGAAGATGTTCTTCCCTAATTGGATAAAAAATCATCCTTGGATGGGAGCTACTGCGATTTTTATCGATATTGGAATGTTGATTGGTATTGGTCAGCTGAATCCGCTAGTAGCCGCAATTATCTTAATGACTATTGTGGTCTTTATAGCATTGTGGAGCGTCTTATGTGTTATCGGTATACATAGTGATGGAAGGGCAATAAAATCTCTTAAACTAGACCAATCTACACTAAAAAGTTCCAAGAAGTCATTGACAAATGGTGCGGCAATTTTATCTGTGATTTCTTGCTATACTACTGCAAATGGTATGAAAGATGTCGTGTTCGGAGGATGGCTTGCATATCCGGCATCTATTGCGGTACAGGTTACGTTAGCTTTTTTAAGCTTTTTCCTTTTAAGATTTATCCTTGCTGTACGAACTTTAAATTGGCCGAAAGTCGTAGAGAGGATTGTGAGTTATGTATTAGTACTAGTAGCAATAGGATACCTGATAATGTCCTCACTGTTCAGTTACTCGTTTATTGTTACAAACGCGTACGAAAAAACACGGAATGAAAACAATGAAGCAATCGCTCGGACTTATTTTACAGAGACAGCAACTTTATTAGAATGCGAAAACAATAAGAGAGGTACAGCACTTTATTCAGCTTTATCAAATGCAATAAATGATGCGGACGGTTTATCGTTGGCAATTCAAACGCAACAGACTGCTGAAAATGAGCAGTGGAATTCGCAAATTATATCCGCATTGGCTGGAGTGTCGAGTATAGCCTATTCTGTAGAAATTGAGAAAGAAGCGGATTTCGTAGGATTGCCAGATGGTCCGGTAACACAAAGCGCAAGAGATACTTTACTCAAAAATAATGCTAGTTTGCAAGATTGGCTTAACAGGCTAACTGCTGCACTAGTGGATTTAACCGCAATTTCGCAAAAAAATTCTCATACATTATCAAGTACTGATTGTGAGATGATAAAAGAGCATTATAACAAATTATATGGAAGTAGTGGTGATGTTGCTAAAAATACGTTGAATAATATAAGAACTGCGATAAATGGAATTAGCAGTACAAATCGATTGATACGAAATCATATTAAAAATTCTCAGAACGCAATAGATAATTTAGTGCCGTGCATCGACCAATTAAAGATGTATTTGGAGCCAGCAAATAGTTTTGTAGTTCGTTTGCAAAGTAATCAATCACAGCTTACACAAAATGGCGCGAGCACTACTTCGCTTCAATCACCAGAGGATATTTTAAAAAGAATTAATGAAATCCAAATCAAAGCAGAAGTCAGCAGCACACAAGAGGATGCTAAAAATGATTTGAATGATTTATTGGAAGACGTTGATTCTTGGACTGCATCTCAAAATCTTACTTCTCAGACGATCGAGAAGATTCGAGCGTTTTGTGAAGATTTGAAGGAGTATCGAAAATACATTGAGCTGAAACAGACGCTTGAAAACTTCAATGAAACCGCCATTAAAAAAGTATATGTCGTTGTTTCAAGCGAAGAAAACGAAAAAACGGTTGGAGATCTTTCTTATATTACTGAGGCGAAATGGATGTCTGCGCGAAATGAGAACTTCTACACACTGGAAAACAGTGTTGCACTTTTGCCGGAATACCCTGCTGCAAGCGATGGCCAACTAGAGAATCCTTCTGAAGAAAATGCTGCTAAAATAAGCGAAATTCCAAGTAAAGCTGTTCAGATGCAGCGTATTCTTTTTGCTGAACTTACAGATGTGGAACGAGCAATCAACTACTTTGGAAAAGAGTATACGGGATACCGCAAAATGGCAGTCTTTTCGGTAGTTATGGCTGTTTTCTTTGATTTGGGCGCATTCATTTCTGGAAATTTGGTAATGCTTATCGAATATTTTATAAAAGAGTCTCCAAAGGATAATGACTCAGCTCATTCCCAGCAGGATAAAAATCAAGAAAAAGAAATGGCTCAGATTCATTGAGGTTAATTCGAGGTGGTTCGATGTGAAAAGAGGAATAATAAAATACTGGTTAAACAAGAAAGGCACAAGGATCGTGGAGGTTTATGTTATCAAGAAAGTGTGAGGAGGATAGCGTGAAATTTCAATATTCCGTATTGATGTCGGTCTATCACAAAGAGCGCGCGGAATACCTCAGACAGGCTATAGAAAGCATTCAGATGCAAACGATTCCAACGAATGATCTCGTGCTGGTATGTGATGGCCCGCTGACAGCAGAACTGGATGCTGTGATTGCTTTCAAGCAGCAGGAAATGGGAAGCGTCCTGAAAATTGTTCGACTGGCGAAAAATGGAGGACTGGGCAACGCGCTCAATGAAGGAATCAAGCATTGTAAAAATGAGCTGGTAGCCCGGATGGATAGTGATGACATCAGTGCAGCAGATCGCTGCGAGAAGCAGGTCAAGCTGTTCGAGAAAAACCCAGAACTGGATATCGCGAGCGGTGCACTTTTGGAATTTGTAACAACTCCGGACCAGATAATGGGTGGGCGTAAAGTTCCATGCAGCAATGATGAGATTGTGCGCTACTCTCGCAAAAGGTGTCCGTTTAACCATCCCTGTGTTATGTTCAAAAAAAGCTCGGTTGAGCGTGCAGGTGGTTATCAGGAAAAATACCACCTGTTTGAAGATTACTATTTATGGATTCGGATGCTGCAAAACGATTGTAAGGCACAAAATCTTCCCGATGTGCTGCTTTATATGCGGACACCAGCTGACATGTATCTGCGGCGTGGAGGTGTGGATTATGCAAAAGCAATGCTTCGGTTTCACTGGTGGGTGCATAAAAGCGGGTGGACGAGTCTGGCGGATTTCTGTATGGGTGCAGTGCCACATGCAATTGTGTGTGTGATGCCCAATAAACTGCGCCAAATGATTTATCGAAATTTGCATCCATCAGGCGGGGGTACAAAATAGTATGAGAATTGCAGTGTTGATACAGTGCCATAAAGATCTGCAACAAGTTAATTTTCTGCTAGATAAGCTGGCACATCCGCAAATTGACTGCTATGTTCATGTAGATAAAAAGGCTGATTTTGCAGATAAAATTCTTCGGCGAAAAAATGTTTTTGTTCTTCCAGAAGAAAAGCGTGTATCTGTAGAATGGGCAAAAATTTCACAGGTAGACGCAACTATAAATTTGCTTTCGTCCGCTATTTCGGGGGGGGGTACGATTATTACTGGCTGATTAGTGGACAGGACTGGCCGATTTGTTCTGCTGATACAATTATACGTTTTTTCCAAAATCAGGATAGAAAAAATTATATCCAGTACTGGAACAGCAAAAATTATGGAGATCATAAACAGAACAATTTGGACAAGCGAAATCAAATCTACTTTCCACAAAAAATAATTGGCCGTGGATTCATACAGAAGGTCATTAAACGGAGCTGGGTAGAGTTTACAGGCGGATATAACCGGACTTGGCACTTTTTTGAACGAAAACAACTGCCGGTCAAGTTTTATTTCGGAAGTTCATGGTGGGCATTGGAACGCAATACGGTGGACTGGATTATAAAGTATCTTACAGAACACAAGGAGTATTATACTTTTTATTGCAATACCATATGCCCTGACGAATCATTTTTCCAGATGTTGGTTATGCTGTCGCCTTTCGCAGATGATAAAACAGATTACCTTACTTATCTCTACTTCCCTGCTGGAGCAAATAGTCCAGTTGTTTTGCGAAAATCGGATTGGGAAAAAGCTAAAAATAGCGGATACCTTATAATGCGGAAAGTAGACATGAGAGTAGATGATTTTTTCGTAAAATTGTAAAAGGAACGATTAGTCTAATGAATAAAATAAAAATTTTGATGGTGGTAACTCGTTTGACAGCCGCTGACGGTGTTGCTGCATTTGCAATGAATTATCTAAGGGAAAGTGATACCCAAAAAGTTCAGATAGATTTTGCTGTTTATTACCCCCAAAAAATGTCAGCAGAATATACGGATGAAATAAAAAATCATGGTGGAAAGATTTTACCGCTTCCTCCCATAAGGAAAATTCAGGCTCATTGTACTGCGTGTCGCCAAATTTTCGAGCAGGAAAAATATGATATTGTTCACGACAACACTCTTTTGATTACAATTCCTCTCATGATAATTGCCAAGAGCATGAATGTTCCAGTAAGAATTTTGCATAGTCATAATTCTAAACTCGGTGAAACAAAGGGAAAAGAAATTCGCAACAGAATGCTTTTGCCTTTCTTAGTAGCACAAGCGTCTGATTATGCGGCTTGCTCAAGTAAAGCGGCGACAGCTATGTTTGGTCATGCACCATGCACTTTGATTCCTAATATAATTAATACTGAAAAATTTCGATTTGATGCGTATAGCAGAGAGAGTATAAGAAAAAAGTATAACGCTTCAAATAAAATTGTGATTTGTACAGTTGCGCGCATTGCGCTACAGAAAAATCCGTATTTTGCTGTAGATGTAATAGGCGATTTATATAGAAAGAACCATCAGATTGAATATTGGTGGGTTGGCAATGGATCATTAGAGGAAGATTTGAAAAATTATGTTACTCAAAAAGGATTAGATAATATTGTCCGATTTTGGGGTGAACAAAAAAATGTGACTGAATTTCTTCAAGGTGCAGATATTTTTTTCCTGCCAAGTAAGTTTGAAGGTCTTGGAATATGTGTCTTAGAAGCTCAGGCGTGTAATCTTCCGTGTGTGGTTTCAACTGAAATCCCTAATGAAGCAATAATTGATACTGAAATTGTGACGACTATTGACTTGGATCAACCCTCGAAAATTTGGGCAGACAATATTTTGGAAGCATATCGTAAAAACAGAGATGAACTGAAAGCGTACGATAAGGTGAAATCTAGCTGTTACAACAATGAAACGGGTTGGAATTATTTATATTCTTTTTATAGGTCGTGCTTAGAACGAGGGTAAGATGATATGGCAATATATTTAGTTTCAGCATTTTCATACTTATTTATTGGTCGATTGCTACATTCTAATCAGCATAAAAAATTTATGGCATGGAGCCTTTTTGTTTTATCTTTTTTAATGTTTGCATTTAGAGACCAGCATGTAGGTGTTGATACACCTGTATATTGCGGAGCTTACCGTTCTATTGCTAAAGCTTCATGGAATAAGATTTCTTTATATCGATATGAAGTAGGATTTTCTGCTTTTTGCAAGCTATTAAGCTATATTACAAAAGAACCTCAGTTTCTGCTAGCTATATCTGGATTGATTATTTGCGGAGCTATCAGCAGATTTATATATAAATACTCGTGCGATATTGCAATCAGTGGCTACTTATGGATTCTTCTGTGTATGCCAGACGCAATGAATATTATGCGAGGATATTTGGCATTTGCATTTTTAACTTTTGCGATTGATGCATTAGTTGAAGATAAAAAGCTGAAATTCATACTTTTTGTTCTTATAGCTGCATCTTTTCATACGGTGGCATTTTCAGCATTTATATTATTGCTGATTCCAATCAATACGGATGAATCCTATAAAATACGGTTGATGAAATGGATACCGCTTATATTAGGAGCTTTTATATTCTATAGTGTGATCTTTAAGGTGGTTGTGGTACTGTTTCCGCAATACCTATATTATCAAACATCTGTTTGGGGGAGTTCTAATTTTTTTGGTTCATTTCTGAATGTATTGACATACGGATTACTATGGTTAATTGGCAGTCTTTTCATGCGAAAGGATAGGAACGATGGGATTGAGATAGAAAGAACAAAAGGAACATTGTTCTGTTGTATGGGAATTGCTACTTTATGTTGCTTCTTAACAGTTCAAATGAAGATATTTAACCGCCTTGCAGTCCTTTTTACGCCAATGTATATGATATGGACACCATTGTTTTTAAGAGATATTTCCAATGTTAAAGTACAGAAAATTTTACGTTTGTGTATAGAAATTGCAGTACTTATAGTTTTCCTGACGATTGCTTATTTTAGGCCGGAGTGGTCTGGCGCATTTCCTTATCGCTTTATGAAATTTTAAAACGGAGACAACTAAATATGACATTTAGTGTGATTATCCCTGTTTACAATGTTGAACAATATTTAGGACGATGTGTAGACAGTGTTATAAAACAAACATATCAGGATTTTGAAATAATTTTAATTGATGATGGTTCAACGGATAATTCTGGCGTACTTTGCGAAAAGTATGCGGCTATGGATTCAAGAATTAAAGCTTATCATCAAAAAAATGCTGGTTTGAGCGCGGCTCGTAATGCTGGAATTGCAAAATCAAATGGTGAGTATATTCTTTTTTTGGATAGCGATGATTACTGGTTGAATAATGGAGCACTTTCTCATATTTATGAGCAAGTTATTGGGAAACCTGACATCGTTGTATTTGGTGTCAGCATTGTAGGTGATGAGTTAGCTCAAAAAATGTATAGCCATTGTATAAATTTGAACCGGCTTTTTCCCAAAGAATTTTTATCAGGCAAGGAGTATTTGACAAGTGTATTAAAGTTGGATTGCGGATATTCGTGGTGGGCCATCCGATATGCCTATAGAAAAGAACTGTGGGAGAATGAAAGATTTCCCGTAGGGAAGAAATATGAAGACGTTTTTACGACATACAAAATTCTTTTGAAGGCACGGATGGTTAAAATTTTACCAGAAGACATATATGCCTACATAATTGGAAGAGTTGGGCAAATTACACAAAGTGTTTCGTTCGAAGCATGGAACGACCGATTTGAAGCTTCAGTAGAGAACATCAAAGCGATAGAAAATTATCCGATGTCAGAAGATTTAAAAAAGTTGCTATGCAGTAATATGGCAGAGGGATACTACGAATCGTTGATAAAGCTGACTATGCTTAGTAGTGTAGCTGAACAAAAAGAATGTTTGAAAAAATTAGAAACTGAGAAAAGAATTGCGCACTATACTGCAACTGTGAAGCAAAAAATTGCGTATGGAATGATTAGGACTCTGGGAATTTCTAAAACGGCGAAAATTTTAAATATTAGAAGAAAGCTTCGATACGGGAACTGATAATGAAAAAAATAATATTTATCTGCAATACTTATTTTCAACTGATAGAAGCAATTCAGCTGAAAAACACGTTATTTTATTATGAAAGTGTTACAGTGGTTTTTTCTGATCATTCGCGCAATGCAGAAAATATTGTAGAGCGCGTCAAATCTTTGGGCTTTTTTGAACAGTGCTATTTTTGGAGTTCTTTTGAAAAAATGAAAGAGCAAAAAGTAGATTCACGTGAAAATCGTAGACTCCTTTCATGTGAGATAACTGGAAAAGACGGCTATAGCAACCCATTTGAGTCTAATTTTTATGATGAGCTGATCTACTATAATCAGCTTGACAATCTTAAAGTTGTTTTCGCAGAACTTTATGAGAAGAATCCTCAAATCAAAGTCTCCCGATTTGAAGAGGGTATCTTCTCTTATGCAGATGGTGAATATCTGGCGAAAAAAGATAAAATCGTAAACCCGCTGCGGAAGATGTTCGGAAAGAAAACACTCTTAGAATGCCAGCACAGTTTTTATTGCTTTTATCCGGAGTTGTACAAGGGCCATTTGAATCCGGTGCAAATTCCCAAAATTGAGGCAGATGGAAAAACGGCGCAAATTCTTTCAAGGTTATTTGATACTTCAACGGCGGTTTATCCTCAAAAGTATATTTTCTTTTCCAGTGTATTTGATTTTGAGGGCGGCGCACCGGTCGGCGAACTTAATGTAATTAAACAGGTGGCCGCACTGGTTGGAAATGAAAATCTGATCGTTAAAGTGCATCCGCGCGATTCAATCGACCGATTCGTTTCTGCTGGATTGAACGTAGATAAAAACTCTGCAATTCCTTGGGAAGCGATTCAATTGGGACGAGATTTTTCCGATCATGTTTTTCTGACAGTCAACTCTGGAAGCGTTTTGAGCGTCAGTATGTTGCAAGAGAAAAAGCCGAAAATCCATTTCCTCTATAAATTATGCGATTTAAGCGGAAACCCCGCTGCTTCTGTCAACACAAGGAAAATCAGCGAGATTTTAAGCGAAACCTGTTTGAAAGATAAGCTTTCCGATGTGGATGCACCGGAATCTCTGGATGCAATTTTGGATTGAGAAGGTGGTAGGATGGATAATCGCTATAAATACCTGATAAAAAATACAGGAATTCTTACCATCAGCAGCTTCTCGACCAAGATTCTGACGTTTTTGATGGTTCCGCTCTACACCAGCGTTCTGACAACAGAAGAATACGGAACATACGATTTGGCTGTTTCGACTGTTTCGCTTCTAATTCCAATTCTATCGGTGAATATTGTCGATGGTGTTATGCGTTACAGCATGGATTCCAGATATGATAGAACTGATATTTTTTCGATTGGATTGCGGCGTGTTTCGGTTGCGGCATTCATATTTGCCGCAATTTTAGCTGCCAATAGTGTTCTTCATATTACAAATGTTTTTGCCGGAGAAGAACTACTGATTCTTTTGTATTTTATTTCGACACTGCTTTATTCACTCCTGACGCAATTTGCAAAAGGATGTGAAGCTGTAAAGCAAATGGCGATAGCCGGAATTATCAGCACGGTTTGCCTAGTCGGAACTAATATTTTGCTTCTTCTGGTCTTCGAACTTGGAGTCACTGGATTTTTCATCGCTTCTTGTGCGTCCCAGTTGATTCCCGCAATTTATCTGGCAGTTCGGCTGGAAATATGGAGTTATACGCATCTTAAAATCAGCAAGAAGGTACAGGCGGAGGTTTTAAAATATAGCGCTCCCCTGGTTCTCACGGCTGTCAGTTGGTGGATCAATAGTGCATCAGACAAATATGTGGTGTCGTTTTTGATTGGTGTTTCTGCAAATGGTATTTTGTCCGTTGCATATAAGATTCCAACGATTCTCAATACGATACAGCAGCTATTTTTGCAGGCGTGGCAGATTTCCGCAGTAAAAGAGTATAACGCAGATTCTAAAGTGTTTTATCAAGAAACCTTTCAGATTTTGGATGCGCTGATGTCTCTTCTGGCACTTGGTCTGATATTGACGACCCGCATATTGGCTCATGTTTTATATGCGAAGGATTTCTTTGTTGCATGGAAGTATGTTCCGTTTTTGCTTATCAGTAGCGTGATCAATACGGCTTCTGGTTATTTGGGAGCGATTCTTTCTGCAAAAAAAGATTCCAAAACAATGGGCGAATCGGCAGTAATAAGTGCTATTGCAAATACAGTAATGAACATTGCCTTTGTAAAATTGTTTGGTGTTCAAGGTGCAACAATTGCCACGGCACTTTCGAGTTTTCTGATTTTTGCAATTCGAGCAAAACATACGCAAGATGTGTTACCGAAGAAAAGTATTTTTACGTCCTTTTTCGTTTGGTTTATGTTGTGTGTGACAGCGTGGTTATATGTTTATTCTAAATACTATATCTTGATTCTGATCCCGATGGTGGCCGTTTTAATGTGCTATAGAAAAGTGTATTATACACTGCTTTGTAGTGCAAAAAGAATTATAAAAAAGAAATAAAGCAGGAGGATTGTATGAGCATTACAGCAATTATTCCCGTTCGTGAGGGAAGTCGTAGATTGAAAAACAAAAACATTGCACCGTTTGCAGGAACGAATCTTTTGATTAACAAAATCAATCAGCTTAAACAGGTGGATGCCATTACCAATATCGTTGTGTCTTCTGATTCTGATTTAATGCTCGCTATGGCTTCCTCTCAAGGAGTAATGACACATAAACGTGCGCCGGAATTCTGCGATGAAAAAACCAAAACATTCGGTGAAGTCGTTGCCCATATTTGCGAAAATGTTCCGGGTGATGATATTCTCTGGGCTACTTGTACAGCACCGTTGGTTTTTCCACGGCACTATAAAGAAGCGATTAAGCTCTACTATGAGGCATTGGAACAGGGGTATGACTCCTTGGTGTCGATGGAAAAATTCAAGCGATATCTGTGGGATGATAACGGCCCCGTCAATTATGAACTTGGAATCAAGCATGTTCCATCCCAGCAGCTTCCTCCTCTATATTTTGTAACAGATGGCATTTTACTTGCTCCGCGTGAAAAAATGATTGAATGGAAGTATTTTCACGGACATAATCCCTATCGGTACATCTTAGATAAAAGAACGAGCATTGATATTGATGATGGGTTGGATTTGGCATGTGCGCGCGCTTGGCTAGATATGGATGAATCGGTTTCTCAGATTGATCCATATATTGTCGGGGGGGGGCAGCATCTAACTACTTCCGTCTAAGCGCAGGGCAATATGCTGACACCGAAAGGACGGTGGCAGCATGAAAACGGCATGTTTTATTCCGATTAAAGCGAACTCAGAAAGAGTACCCGGTAAGAATCTTCGCATCTTGAATGGAAAGAAACTTTATCAATATATCTGCGAACATGTAAAAACAGCAGCAGTTTTTGATGACGTTTATATTGATACAAATAGTAGCGAAATTGCAGAGTATGCTGACAAAATGGGATTTCATGTATTGGAACGAAAACCCGAATTGGCACAAAATACTGCAAATGGAAATGATCTTCTGGTCTACCATTACAACCTCTGCCCAGAATATGATTACTATTTCCAGCTCTTTGCAACTGCTCCATATCTTCAGCCTGAAACGATTCAGGAATGTGTTAATCGCCTGACTGCAAGTGAAGTTTATGATTCTGTTTTTACTGCAACAGAAAATCATGGCTTTTATTGGTTAAATGGTACACCAATCAATTATCGGCCGGGAATTCTGCCGCGTAGTCAAGATATGTTACCAGTTGTTGAAGAAAGCACAGGGTTGTATGGTATCAAGAAGGAATCTTTGGAAAAATATAGATGCCGAATTGGAAGAAAACCCTATATTTATTCAGTAAGCAAGTTTGAAGCGGTTGACATCAATACGGAAGAAGATTTGAAGGTCGCTGAATATGTTGGAAAAGTGATTTTCAATCTATAAAGAAAAACAGGAGGACAATATGAAAAGAACATTTGATACTTTGGAAGAACGACTGAACTATATTGAATTTAGAGAAAACCTTCTTTATGCAAAGAGTCCTGTGGATCGAGTACTTTTTGAGAACGAACTGACGGAACCCGAATATAAGGCGATTATGGACGTGATGGAAGATTGTCGTCAGAAGCTTGCAAATGGCGAGGTTGTTTCTAACGCATCTTTTGAACAGGCCGTATATGCAGTGGTTCCCGATGATAAAAGAGATTATCATATGTGTGAGGCATTAGCGAAAGCTTTTGCAGAAGAACATCGTTGGGAAGAGGTTTTCCCTGCATTGTATGGCGATATGGCAAAATACGGCGGCGAATGAGATCTGCCGATTTGCATTGATGAAGATACCTTGCGATTGCTTACAGCAGGTGCTATACTGAAGTTATCAAAATATCGGAGGTGTCTTTTATGCCCAGACCAAAAGGAAGCAAGAACAAACCCAAGACTATAAAAGCAACCGTTGACTTTGCTGCACAGATTGCCGAAAAGCAGTCCGCGAAGGAAGCCGCTGCCGCCGAAATTGCATCCATTACCGCTAATATCGATGCGCTGAAAGCTGACCTGAAAACCAAGAAAGCTGAGCTGAAATCTATCGACAAGGAAATCGCCAAAATCGAGGCTAAGAAGGTCAAAGCTGAAACCAAAGCAGCGGAATCGGCAAAGAAAGCCGAAGCAGAGGACGTGCTGAAAAAACTGCTCGCCAGCGGCGTGAGCGCAGACGATATCCTCGCAAAGTTGAAGTAATCTGAAAATTTCTGACGCAGTAGTTAACGGGAACATCTACGTCGCAAGCAGGGCATTCGTCTATACAAATGCTATTTTGCTTTGCAAAAATGCTTGTTGGGCTATGCCCAAACCCCATTTGTTCTGTATCGTGCCGATGCAGGCTGCGCGTTTGTTCCAAACACTTTTATAACAAAAAAGATAGCCTAGGACTCTCCCATGAGGGAAGAATTCTAGGCTATCGTCGTTTATCGGGATTTCGTTTTTTCAGTGCCGTCCTTTTCTTCTGCAAAGAACAGTTCTACGTTTCTCTTTGCACGAAGAAGTTCCTGCATCTCGTCTTTCGCTTTGCGGTAGTCCGGGTAGCATGCTTTCTTTTCTGTCAGCCGCTTGGAATATTCCGCGTCCAACTCCTTGACCTTTGGGAGCGTTTTCAAATTGGATTCATCAAACGCTGCTTTCGCTGCCTTGTGCAGTGTGATCTCCGCGCGGTGCGTTTCCAGAAAGCGCTTGCTGTATCCGGTCTTGCGGTAGGCATCATAAACCGGTCGCGTTTTGGCGTAGTTGATGATGTGCGCTTTCAGCACTGCAATTTCTGCCAGCCGCTTCTCAGAGGCTTTAATGGAATCGCCCAGTTCATGATAGCGAGCAGTAGCGGCATCCACACGCTCCTGCATTTCTTCGATGCTGCCGATTTTATTTTCCTGCAAAAAAATCAGGGTCTTGGACATCTCTTTCAAATTGTAGCGTTTCGCCCACTGTGCATAGCCTTCGCTTTTGCCCTCGGAGAGTTTTGCCTGAATGTCCACCAACAGGTGGAACGGCTGCTCTTTCGGTGGCTGCTTCTGATATGGGCGGTGTTCGGCTTTTCCGGCAATGACCGCCTTGATTTCATCTTCGCTGTATCCTGCGCCTAGTGCTCGAAAACGGATAAATCGTTTCTGCCGTGTTCCTTTGACCGAAGTGTACTTTCCCCGTTTGATTTCGTAGCCTTGCTGCTCCAGCTTTTGAAGAAAGGATTCAAAGTCTACAGGCTTCTCGCTCAGCAAGACGTTGTCGATTACGGCACACAGCTTATCACGATTACTTTCTCTGGGTGGATAAAGGGTGCGCTTCTGCCGCTCCCGGTACGGCTTGATTTCAATGACAGACAGCTGATGTTCCAGACAAATCAAATCGCTCAACCGCTGCACAGCCAGCCCGGACAATAAAAAATCACGGAATTTCCGGGTGCTGTCTAGCGCAGTGGAGTTGTAAATAATATGATTGTGAATGTGTTCCCGGTCGGTATGCGTTGCGACAATAAACGCATACTTGCCTTTTGTAAACCGCATTGCCAGTTCGTAGCCCACCTTGTTGGCTTCCTCGGCGGTGATCTCGCCGGGTTTGAACGACTGCCGGATCTGATAGGCAATCACGTCACTTTTTTGTCTGCGCCCAGTGACAAGTTCATACTGCCGTTTGGACAGCATAAATTCTTCATCCACTGTCAAAGGACTGCATTCGTAGCTGCTAATCAGTTCGCCCTGCTCAGTTTTGTCCGGGTTCTTCGCGTAGTCCGTGCGGCTTTTCAGGCAGGACGCAACCGACTTGCCTTTGTTTTTGTGCAGCGCAATCAAACGTGTTGCAGCCAATTCTACCACCTCCCGGCAAAAAGAAAATGCCGCACAAGGGCGGCATAAAGATTTTATAATTCTGCAATCCAGCCACTGAACCATTCCACGGCTTCCACAATGACCGTTCCGGCGGTGATGAGCAGAAAGCATCCAAACTCTGCCACCATCAGGATCAAAAACTGCAGCCACTCCCGGCAGTACAGCGTATAAAGGCCGCAGCCGAAAATATACAGCATAGGCAGTGCCAGCACGAACGCTGACAGGTTCAGCGTCCATTTCAGCATCAGCGCAAGGAAAGCCGTAAGCAGCCAAAATGGAAAAACGATCATCTTAAAAACGAACCTCATATCCAGCACCTGCCTTTCGTCCCTATTATAAAGGCGTCAACCACTGCGTTGCAAGGATGTCGCCCCTTATGTATCCCCGTAGTCCTCCAACTGCGGGGAAAAATTTTAGAGTTCTGCCAGCCGGGAAAGAATCTGTCTGCCAATGTCAATCAGTTCATCCAACCGTTGCCGCAGGTCCTCCATGTCGGCGGCGTAGATCCGGCCATTTTCATTGGCGGCTTTGGCGTACTGGTTCAGGTTGTTGCTGCACATCTGCAAGAGATACGCCATGCGCCGCAGCTGCGGCAGGTCGAGGTTCAGACAGTAGCCATCCAGTGCCATCTTACGGATATACGCGCTCAGACTGCGGATGCCCATGCCCAGCATCTTTTCATAAATGCGGTTCTTCTCGGCTTTTGTGGTTCTCAGGATGATGATCTCATTCCGTTTTTCTTTCACCGGGCATCACCGTCCTTGTCGTAATAACTGCGGAAGGGTTTCACCGGCTCTGATTTGTCCGATTTTTCTTCCAGCGCCGCTAGCACTGAGGGGTGGCGAGGTTCATCCTCCTGTTCTTCCTCATCCTGTTCCGGCTCGTGGCTCTTTTCGTCCACATCCAACTGGGCGTTCAACTCAGCAAGCCGTGCGGACTTTTCTGCCAGTTCTTCTTCCTGTGGGAAGGGCTTTTCCACCTCGATTTGCGCCGCCGCCTGCTGCTGATGCAGAGTGGCCAGTTCATTCTCAGCAGAGTTAATGCGCTCCGGGAAGTTGTTCAGCGAATTATCCAGACGGATAATGTTGCCCAGCGGGTCGGTGCCTAAGGGTACCGTGTACTTCCGCTGACCCTTCAGAATCGCCTGATATTCGCTGCGGAAGGTATCGAACCGCAGTGACAGTTCAAAGCCCCGGTAACTGCCGATGACTTTTTCCTCGGCATTGGGCAGTTCCGAACAGGCAAGGACCAGACGCTCACCGGCGCTCTTTTTCTCATCGTAGGTTACACCCTTGATGGTCATGCCGCAGAACTCCTCCTTGCCCTGCGGATGGGCGGCGGCAAGTTCGGCGTCCGCTTTCACCCCAGCAATATAGGCGTTCGTTTCCTGAATGTCTGCCGGGAATTTGGTCAGCAGCTTGTCTTGCAGACGGAACTTTTGGCTCTGGTGGTCGGCTTTCAGCACTTTCAGCTTGGCGACCTGAACGTCCAAGTCCATCTTTTCCTTGATGAGCGGATTTCCGGCGCACAGTGCCTTGATCTCCGCATAGGAAAGTGCCTGTTCGTCTACGTCCTCGCAGGAGCGAACAGGAGATTTACTGGTCATGATTTGGCTGATAAACCGCTGTTTATTCTCAAGGGTCTGAAAGAGGTAGCTGTCAAATGTCCCTTCCGTGACGTAATTGAACACCTTGACTTCCTTATTCATGTTGCCCTGTCGGATGATTCGCCCATTGCGCTGGGTCATGTCGCTGGGCTTCCAGCCAACGTCCAAGTGATGCACTGCCACAAGCCGCGACTGCACATTGGTGCCCGCTCCCATTTTCGCCGTACTTCCGAGCAAAACTCGCACATCGCCGGAGCGCACTTTGGAGAACAAAGCCGCCTTTTTCGCCTCGGTGTCGGCGTTGTGGATGAACTCGATCTCGTTCTCCGGCACACCGGCGGCGATCAACTTTTTGCGAATATCATCGTAGACATTGAAATTGCCGTCGTTTTTCGGTGTCGAGAGGTCGCAGAACAAAAGCTGGGTCAGCTTCTGGTCTTTGCCCTCTTCCCAGATTTTCAGCACATTTTGAACGCATACGTTCAATTTGCTGTTGGGGTCGTCCGGCAGCATGGGGTTCATCAGGCGAACGTCCAAGCCGATTTTTCTACCATCGTTGGTGACGCAGAGCATATTGTCAACGGACGCATCCACGATGCCGGAGTGGATATCTGCGGCACGTTTGCTCAGTTCCTGCACCATTTCCTTCTGTATCTCGGACGGCTTTGCCACTACGGTCTCAAACTTTGCGTCCGGCACAGGCAAGTGGAGCTGGTCACTGGTCTTGATATCCGCAACCTCCTTGAACATGGACATCAGCTCCGGCAGATTGAAGAACTTTGCAAATCTCGTTCTTGCCCGATAGCCCGTACCCTCCGGGGCAAGTTCAATGGCCGTGGTGGTCTCGCCAAAGGTGGACGCCCAGCAATCGAAGTGCGTCAGCTTTTTCTGCTGCAGGGTACTGTATTGCAAGTACCGCATGACCGTGTACAGCTCGGTCATGGAGTTGCTCACCGGGGTGCCGGTAGCGAACACCACGCCCCGTCCGCCGGTGATCTCGTCCAAGTATCTACATTTCCCGAACATATCGCTGGATTTCTGGGCTTCGCTGGTGGATAATCCGGCGACATTCCGCATTTTTGTGGTCAAAAAGAGGTTCTTGTAGAAATGGCTCTCGTCCACAAACAGACGGTCAACACCAAGCTGTTCAAAGGTGATCACATCGTCCTTGCGCTCATCGGAGCGCAGTTTTTCCAGCTTGGTCTCTAGCGTTTTCCGGGTCTTTTCCATCTGCTTGATGGAGAAATTCTCGCCTGCATGGGCTTTCAGTTCGTTGATGGCGGCAAGCGTTTCATCAATTTGCTCCTGAATGATGCGCTCCTGCCGCTCAAAGGACAATGGAATGCGTTCAAACTGGCTGTGCCCGATGATAACGGCATCGTAGTCGCCGGTGGCGATGCGAGCGCAGAATTTTTTGCGGTTGGCAGTTTCAAAATCCTTGCGCCGCGCCACCAAAAGTTTTGCGTTCGGGTAGAGGTTCAGAAACTCCGAAGCCCACTGCTCCGTCAGGTGATTGGGCACTACGAAAAGGCTTTTCTGGCACAAACCAAGGCGTTTTGCTTCCATGGCAGACGCCGCCATTTCGTAGGTCTTGCCTGCCCCAACTTCGTGTGCAAGCAGCGTATTACCGCCATAAAGCACATGGGCGATAGCGTTGCGCTGGTGTTCCCGGAGGGTGATCTCCGGGTTCATACCGACAAAATGGATGTGGGAGCCATCGTATTCACGGGGACGGGTAGAGTTGAACAACTCGTTGTACTGCTTCACCAGCGCAATGCGCCGCTGGGGGTCCTGCCAGACCCAGTTGGCGAAAGCGTCCTTAATGATCTGCTGTTTCTGCTGCGCCAGCATGGTCTCCCGCTTGTTCAGCACACGCTTGGGCTTGCCCTCGGCATCCTCGATGGTGTCGTAGATGCGGACGTCCTTCAGGTTCAGGGTCTCCTCCAGAATTTTATAAGCGTTGGCACGGCTGGTGCCGTAGGTTTCGGAGGAGATAATATCGCCCCGCCCGGTGGCGGTCTTGCCCTCCACGCGCCACTCTGCGGTATAGGGAGAATATCTCACCTTGACTGCATGACGCAGATAATAGGGAATCTGGAAAGTCTCGGTCATAAACTTCTGGATAATATCCGGGTCCAACCAAGTAGCACCCAGTCGCACATCAATTTCAGATGCTTCCAGTTCTCTGGGCTGCGCTTTGGTCAGCGCATCCACATTAACGGCAAATTCTGGGTTCGTTTCGGCGGCGAACTGCGCCATCCGCAGCTTTGCCCGGACATCGCCGGACAGGTACTCGTCTGCCATCTGCCAGCCCGCTTCCGGGTCGGTAGGGTCGGCGGCAGGGTCCTTGAAGATCACACCGGAGAGTTCGGTGGTGATTCGTCCGTAGTCTCCGGGCGTGCCCAGCAGCTCCGCCATATAGGGTAAGTCCACTTTGCCGTGTTCCCCGATGGACACCGCCAACGCTTCGCTGGGGGTGTCCACACTGGTGACGGTGCGCTCCGGGCGAATCGTCCGTTTCGTGAACATCGCCGCTTTGCTCTTGAGCTGCCCCTGCTCGTCCAGATTTTCCAAAGAGCAGAGCAGATAGTAGGAGGAATCCTGCTCAAATAGCCGCCCATTTTTGCGGTCATTCAGCAGGACATACTTTGCGGTAAAGGCATCGTAGGCGGCGTTCAGCTTTGCCTGTGTCGCCTTAATATCCTCATCCGGGTAGTCGTTCAACTGCTGGTTGATCAGGTCGTTGACGATCTGCCGCAGTTCCACCATGCCGGTGACACGCCCCTTGGCGGTGTCGGACAGTTCCACCTGCGTCATGACCGAATTTTCCCGGTAGAACACCTCGCCGTCCACCACGGTGTAGCTGAAATTCTTCACGTCCGGGTCAGCAGGCAGAGTGCGCCGAGTGGCTTCTTCCTCGGCAATGTCGGGAGTGTCCACCTCGGCGGCGGTATACTGCCCCTCGATGTGCTGCACCGCTTCGGCAAGCTGGTCTGCAAGCACCGCACCCTCGATGGGAGCAACGGTGAGTTCCTCCCGTCCGTACTGAGTGCTTTCGGCGGTGAGTTCGCCCAGAACCATCTCCGGGTGGTCAACAAAGTAGCTGTTGACAGCAAAGCCATCTTCCGTTTTGCCCAACTGCACCCAGTCCGGCTCATGGTCGATGGGGCGGTCACGCTTCTGCAAAAAGATAATGTCGCTGACAACATCTGTGCCAGCATTGGCGCGGAAAGCATTGTTGGGCAGACGGATAGCACCCAGCAGATCGGCACGCTCCGCCATCTGCTTGCGGGCGGTGCTGTCCTTGCTGTCCATGGTGTAGCGGCTGGTGACGAACGCCACGATGCCGCCCGGTCTGATCTGGTCGATGGCTTTCACAAAGAAATAATTGTGGATGCTAAATCCCAGCTTGTTGTACGCCTTATCGTTGACCTTGTAGTTGCCGAAGGGAACGTTGCCCACCGCCAAATCGTAGAAATCACGGCGGTCGGTAGTCTCAAAACCGGCTACGGTAATATCTGCCTGCGGGTACAGCTTTTGGGCGATGCGCCCGGTGATGCTATCCAGTTCCACGCCGTACAAGCGGCTGTCCTGCATGGTATCCGGCAGCATTCCGAAGAAGTTGCCTACACCCATAGACGGTTCCAGAATGTTACCGCTGTGGAAACCAAAGCGCTCCACGGCATCGTAGATGCCACGGATGACGGTGGGGCTGGTGTAGTGGGCGTTCAGAGTAGAAGCGCGAGCGGCGGCGTACTCGTCCTCGGAGAGCAGTCCTTTCAACTCTGCATATTCTTTTGCCCAGTTATCCTTATCCGGGTCAAAAGCGTCTGCCAGACCGCCCCAGCCCACATACTGCGAAAGCACCTGCTGTTCCTCGGCGGTGGCACCCCGGTGCTCCTGTTCCAGCTTGAACAGGGTGCGGATGGCTTCAACATTCCGGGCGTACTTCTGTTTAGGACCTCCGACGCCCAAATCATCATCCGTGATGTGGAAGTTCCCGGCAGGTTCCGGCGTAGGTTCGGCATTCAGGGCTTCATCCAAGGCAGCGGCATCCGGGAAGGTCTGCACTTTTCCGTCCATCACGGTAGAGATGGGCAGTTTGTCCAGTTCTTCGTCGGAAAGCTGCGGAGTATCCTGCTCCTGTTCGTACAGTTCCCGGACAAGCGCCAGCGGTTCCTCCCGGAAAATCGGCATCCGCATTTCTGCCAGTGTCACATCCTGCAAGGTCACACTGTCCTTATCGAAGTTGACCGTATCCACCCGGAAAGTGCGCCCTTCCATGTGGATGGTAGCCCCCAGCGGCAGATAGTCCTCCCGGCGCAGATACTTGGTTTGGTAATGGGTGCCGTCCTCATTCAGCCCGGCAAAGTAGACGTTCTCGCCGCGCTGCCACAGTTGTTTGGCACGGTATGCCCACTGGTCGCGGGGAAAGCTGACGACCGGGACGGTTCCCAGTGCCGTTTCCTTTTCCAGAAACTTTCCGCCCAGAAGTTCGCAGACCCTCCGGGCATCCTCGCCGTAAAACTCAAACTGACCGCCCTGTTCAAAACCTACCAGCGCATCCGGGTGCTGCTCCTTCAGGGCGTTGTACTCGGTGGCGGCATCCAGCGGCAACAGTGCCGGGCGTTCGTCCGCCTTGCTGTGGTAATGCTCCAGTTCCTCGTCCGTAACACTGACCAGTTCCGAAAAATCCAGAGCCTCCAACTCGGTTTCGGTCAGATCTTCCAGACTTTCATACTGCCGCTCGTCGATTAACACCTCGCCCAGATACCGTTCCACCCGGTATCCCACCAGATCCACATTAATTTGAATGGGAATATCCTCATCGGTGGCGTTGGTGTAGGCAATGCCGATCTTGGATAGGTCGGAGAAATCCGGTTCTGAGTCGTATTCCTCCAAGCAAAAATCATGGATCAGTTTTTGGGCACGGGTCAGGGTGGCATCCGGCTCTGCGTTGACAGGCACAGGGGGCGTGTAATGCTCTTTTTCCCGGTCTGTCAGGTAGCGGTCGGACTGGATCATCAGGTCGATATACCGTTCCACCTGTGCCCATTTCAGGGTGATTTTCTGGTGGTCGGGATAATGGTCAAATTCAAGTCCCTTCCAGTCGTGGTTCACAAAGCCCCGGCTTCCGTCCAGAAAATCGTGGGAGTGCCCACCGATGCCGTACTCTTTTGCCAGTGCCTTGGCACGGAGAGTGCGGTCTGGCTGGGTCTGGTACAGTGCCATAATGCGCTGCTTACCGCCCTCAAATCCTGAGCCATGCTTACGCAGTTCGTTTTCGATTTCAGCCTGTGACAAAACAAAAGCGGAGGGCGTTTTTTCGCTCTCCGCTCGGTCGATGGTTTCAATTTGCTGGGCTTCGGTAGGAATGTGGGCATCGAAGAAACTCAGCTGTAAATCAGTTCCGTCAGCACCAGTTCCTCGGCCTGCGCTTTCAGGCTGTTCATGTGCTGTACCCACGCCAGCTGATTCTGCTCCTTGTCCGGGGCCGGGGTCTGTTTCAGGAGCTGTGCCATGGTCTGCTGCATCCGGCTCTCTGCCGTCTGCTCCACCTCCATCAGGTGCGGGTACAGGCTCCCGTTCAGGAGCATCGTGTTGTACAGCACCGGGCGATGCTCCTTCAGGTACGTCCGGCGCAGCCTGCCGTACTTGCCCAGCGGCTTCCGGGGCTGGTTCAGGGTCAGGTTCGGGAGCTGGTAGTCCCCGACGGTCGAGTAAGTCACGTTCCTGCTGTTCGTATTCATATTGGCTCCTTTCTGCATTGCGGCGGCGAATGGTTGTTTTTACGGTGCGCTCGATGTTGCGCAGCACCTCCCGGCTCATGTCGCTGACGGCTGCACCGAGGGCGTAGACACTATCCGGGGTGGAGAAATTGTAGATTGCCTGAAAATCGTCCTGGTCAAAGTGGCCGTCCGGCTCAAGACCACAGCGCTCCAGAATCGTATACAGGACACTGATGGCAGCTGCACTTTTGAACTGGAACTCCTGTCCGGCTTCATCATAATCCATCAGAAGCGAGCCGTCAACGATGGCGAGAATGTCACCACTGTTGTTGTCCCAATAAGAATCCACCAGCTTGCCCGTCAAATCGGAAATTTGCTGGCTGAGTCTTTCGTGTTGGACACCGTATTCTCTGGCAAGCATTTCTGAAACAGGATGAATCAGATCGGGGCCGAGCTGCCACACCACCGGGTCACGCGAATTGCGGCGTACTCCGGTGTCCGATACATCGAAAACGTAGTGGAGCCGAGGCACACTGCTGGACTGATCTAATAGGGCAATTCCCTTAGAGCCGCGACGAACATAGCGCCCCATGCGATTATTCCAAATGTCAAAGCTGGCGCAGGCGGTGGCATCCGGGCGCTGGGCGTAGATCATCAACTGGTCTGCAAAGGGGTACTTATACAGCCGCGATGCGGTGGTCAGATAGTCCGTCCAGCTTTCCCAATACCGGGTCAGTTCTTTTGCCGTTTGCCCGGCAAGTCTGAGATATTCTTCGGTTTTGCTTGGCATAGCGTTCCTCCCTTCAATCTCGTTGTAAACAAAAAAGCGAGCGGCCTTTTCAGGTCACTCGCTTATGGAATCCACGGTATTCTATTCGTGTTTTGCTGCAAATTTTTCCGCCATCTCCAGCAGACGGTCAAAGGTCTGCTTTTCTTCCGGCTCCTCAATCAGTTTGGCAAGGAGCGCACGGAACACATCGGTGCTGTCCTGCCCCAGTGCGGCGGCAACTTTTTCAATGCAGTCGTGCAGTTTCTTGACAGCATCATCGGAGGGCTTAGATTTCGCAAGCAGGTCCGAGAGATAGCTGATGAACGGATAGGTGGAATCATCGTTGATAATCTCACTGGTTTCCTCGATGATCTTCTGGTTATCTTCGGGGGTTATATCGCCCTCTTCTTTCCATACATCACGGGAAGAAGTGCGGCCTTTCAGAAAAGTGGCAAAGAGCAGGCGGTCAAGGGGAGAGCGTTTTGTGGTGTCCATTGGCAAGCCTCGCTTTCTATTTTTGTCCGTACAATAATGCTTGTTTTAGTATAGCATGAATCGAAGCATTCTATCAAGACCGCTTTCTTGCGGGTTATGAAAAATTTTCGGAATAAAAGAGAGTATGTACGCCGCCCGCAGGCGGCAAAGATCAGTCCGGGGGAAAATCCGGTTCAATGTATAAAAATAGCGGATGACCATATAAGCCATCCGCTTTGGGGATACATTTATAAACGGAGAAAGCTAATCATGTCCGCAGATTTTGGTTTAAAGCCTGCTCATCTTCATAAACATCCAAAAGATAATCGGGACCCTCTTTCCAAACTGCTGTGTCAAAATCAAACAGTGTTTCGTATGTGGCCGATTCTGTAAATTGAAGCATTGCATCCTCGAAAGGAATACCATGCTTCTGCGCATATTTTACCAGCATACTGCGCATTAAATTTACAGCACAAGCGTTTTTTCTTTTATCAGAAATCGGATTGATGGACATCGCCATAGCGTTCACTCCCTACAAACTCAAGTGTGCCTATGGAAGCTTCTGTTCGGAAGCAAAATTGATCGGTCAATCGTTCTGGCAGAAGCTGACCAATCGTAAAGCTGTCCGCTCGTTCGGAGCCGGGTTCTCCATACTCGCCTGTGATATAAGAATTCAAGGTTGCAGCAGTACTATCGTCTGCGACTTTTCCACCAATGATATCATAGGAATTGTATTCTTTCAGGAGCGGTTGAAACAGCGAATCGTCTCGATTTGCCGAAATAAAATGAAGCCAATCAAGATCGGCTGTCTCAAAATAGTGCACCAGCAACTCTGGCGTTGGATGAAATCGAAAAACCGAAATACAACCGTCTTCTACTTTGAAATCGGCAGGAAGTTTTCGCCAGCGAATGTTTTTCTTGACAGCAGATGGGATATAGTTTAACGCCTGTTCATAGGAAGAAGTAAGGTAAAAACCCCTGCCAAAATCCAATGTGCGTTTACTATATTTCAAATCGATCGCAGATATTTTGGTATAGCTTCCATGATAAAGGAGCACCCCTTCTGTCAACTTTTGCATACATTTACCCCATTGGCTTTGAGAATCTCTTCGACATCTTCAAGCGCACAAGCGTAGCTGCTTACATGAAGAAGTTCATAGCATTCATCGATAAATCCGAGAATATCGTATTTCTTAAACAGTTCGGCACATTCTTTGGGTGACATTTTCCATTTTGTTTGTGCCATACGAAAAATCCAGCACTGCATATCAGCAATACTGATCTGACGTTCACTCATAAAGCAGCCTCCTTCCAATTGCTTCTTTTTATATAAGTATAGCTCATTTTGTATCTCATAGCAACGGAAGAATTATGAACATCCTGAAAAAGGAATGGTTGAAACCCTATGTACGCCGCCCGCAGGCGGCAAAAATCAGTCCGGGGGAAATTCCAGTTCGGCAAATTCCACATCGGTCAGCAGTTTCAGCTTTTCGATGACCTGTTCGGACAGTTCCCGCAGAGCGGTCTCGTCCGGCATCAGGTAGCACTGCATGAGCCGCAGTTCGTGGATAAGCCCCAGCCGGGTGCCGGTGTTGTAGAGCATCATCAGCATCAGTTCCTCATGGTTAAAGTTCATGCGCATCCCTCGCTTTCCGGCAGACAGTGGGATTGCACTCCGGGGCATCGCACTTCTCTTTGAGAGTTTGCAGAACCGAGGTGCGCTCCGTTTTTTTATCCAGAAACCCCGGCAGCTCCTTGAAGCCGATGCTGTCCACATAATGCGCCGAAATCTTCCCGTCCTGATTCAGCATGATCACATCGCTGACCGACAGGCTGTGCCCATGGTAATCCGTCGGGCGGGCGCAGTTGAATTTTTGGAACAGTTGCTCCAGCAGTTCTGCCTGCGGAACGCTGCGCTTTTCTTCCGGGAGATTGCCCTGGTACAGGATCTCGTAATTCTCAATGGACGGAGCGATGTTCTGCTTATTCAGATACCGCATGGCGGCAAAGCGGAGTGCAGGGTCTGCATCCTGATGCAGCTGCATGACCAGATAACAGTCGTGGCCGCTCTGCTGGAATTGCTTCATCCGGTATGACTGGATCTCATTTCGATCTGCGAGTTTCTGCGCAAACTCCTCTTGGCAGAGCGGGATGCAGTCCTTGTTCCGTAGGTTATGGGTGTACATAATTTCGTCCCGCACTTCTTCGATCATCAGTTCGGGTGCGTCAATTTTCCCACGCTCCAACAGGCAGCAGTCGCCCTGATAGAGGGCATAATCCCACGAGCCATTATCTGCCTGCACGGTGAGGTAATAGTCATATTCCAGATTCCACGCCCGCTGCTCCTGCTGCGTCAAAGGCTCCGGTTCCACGATACCACGGCTGCGCGCCATGCGCTCTGCAAATTCGCAGATGTGCTGCACCGAGGAACCGATTTTCATGTGATAGTCATCGAGGTATTCGACCTTCTCGGAGCGCTGATGTCCATCCGGGTAGGTTATCTGCACAACGCCGCCGTCAGGTATACGGAACAACTCGTTGTACATTGGGTCGATGAACCGCACATCATTCTCCGGCAGGGAACGCGGGGCCAGATTCCTGCGCCTGCGAACCCCGGAGCGAAACTTCTCTAAGGTCGTAACCGCAATATTCTGAATCCTTCCCACAGGCTCGTTTGGATGCTCTGCCAGATAGTACGCACGGGCAGTCTCGATGCGACGCTGGGTGTTGCCCAGAACTTCCCGTGGAATCTGCCCTTCCTCCACCGGGAGCGGGCTGTTCTTATCGAAAACCTCGTACCCGACCCCTGCGAGATTTTCCCGCAGATGCAGATACGTCTGCTCGTTGAGGAGGTAGACTGCCTCATTGTCCTTTATTACGGCATCATCTTTCATCAGAACCCTCCCTCAAATTCCAGACTGAATTTGCTGCGGCCATCGGCCTCACAGGACAGCAGCACGGTGGCATTGTAGGTCTTGCCCTTGGCGCTCTTGCAGTCCTTCAGGCGGACACGGCCATCCCGCAGCAGCTTGTCTGCCACATGAGCGTCCATGCGTTTGCCGAGCCGTTTCAGAAAAGCATTATCCTTCCACAGCACGAAACGGCACTCCCGGTTCTCGCAGAACCAGCCCTTTTCACGCTCCACGACAGGCTTCCCGCAGTTCGGACAGACACCAAAAATCTTGTTTTTCATAAGTGCATTCGCTCCCTTCGCAGCCTCGGTGGTTTTTACCAGCGAGGAGATCATCTCTTTGATTTCAGTCATAAAAGTTTCCGGCTCCATTTCGCCACGCTCGATTCGCAGCAGTTTTGTTTCCCAATCGGCGGTCATTTCCGGGGATTGGATTTCTTCGGGCATCACAGTAATCAACGCCTTGCCCTTGTCAGTGGGCAGCAGCACCTTGGTTTTCTTGTTGCCCTTGCGCTCCAGAAAGCCCTTCTGCACCAGCTTTTCGATGATGGCAGCTCTGGTTGCTGGAGTGCCGATGCCCTGACGTTCCACGCCCTCCGGCATACTATCCGCACTGGCGGTTTCCATAGCGTGCAGCAGAGTGTCCTCGGTGAAGTGCTTCGGCGGCGAGGTTTGACCCTCTTTCAGTTCGGCACCGGCAACACTGCACTGGCTCTGCTCCTGCACATCGGGCAGAGCAGCCACTTCTTTCTGCTTGCCCAGCAGTTCGCCCAGCATTTTCCGCTCCATGGCTTTCCATCCCTCGGACAACACCACCTTGCCTTTGACGGTAAATTCTTCGCCTGCGCAGATGGTAGTCAAGGTGGTTTCTGCATAGCGGTGCGGTTCGCCTACGGCACAGAGCAGCCGTGCGGCAATCAGCCGCAGGACACTCCGCTCCCCGGCAGGGAGGGCGGCAAGGTCTGCGTTTGCCATGCTTTTCGTGGGTAGCAGCGCATGGTGGTCGGTGACCTTGCTGCCGTTGATGACCTGCTGCACATGGATGGGAAACGGCTCTTCCACAGCAAACGCCTTGCCAACATCCGTCACCAGTCCCGGAAGGGATGCCGCCATATCTTCCGTCAAAAATCGGCTGTCTGTGCGGGGGTAGGTGATGAGCCGTTTTTCGTAAAGACTTTGGGCATAATCCAAGGTCTGCTGTGCCGTAAATCCCAAAAGACGGTTTGCATCCCGCTGCAATGCGGTAAGGTCATAGAGTTGCGGCGGGTTTTCGGATTTCTCCTTGCGTTCCATCTTCTGCACCGTGACACGCTCCTCCTTTCGGCATTTGGAAAGCAGCAGTTCAGCATCCGCTTTCTGTGCAAATCGTTTGCTGGATGCAGTGCCGCCGTCTGCAAGGGTCAGGGCAACCGTGTAGAATTTCTCTGGTGTAAAGGCAGTGATAGTGGCTTCTCTCACCACCGTCATGGCAAGCACCGGGGTCATAACACGCCCCACCGCCAGCGGTTGACCGTACAGACACGAAAAAAGCCGGGACGCATTGATGCCGACTATCCAGTCGGCGCGTTCCCGGCATAAAGCCGCCTCATACAAGGCATCGTATTCAGTTGATGGTTTCAGGTGGGCGAACCCTTCTCGGATGGCGTTTTCCTCCATGCTGGACAGCCATAGGCGAGAGAAGAGCTTTTTGCAGCCCGCTTGCTGGTACACCAAGCGGAAAATCAGTTCTCCCTCGCGCCCTGCGTCCGTAGCGCAGATTACACTGTCCACATCCGTGCGGTGCATCAGCTTTTGCAGGATGCCAAACTGCTTTTTGGTGGACGCAGAAACCAGATACTGCCACTTTTGCGGCAGGATGGGCAAATCGGCGATGCTCCACTTGACGTATTTGGCATCGTAAACATTGGGCGGAGCCAGTTCCACCAGATGACCGATACACCAACTGACGAGATAGCCGTTGCCCTCAAGGTAGCCGTCCTGACGGCTGGTGGCACCGAGGACTTTGGCATAGGACATGGCAACGGACGGCTTCTCGCTGACCACAAGTTGATAAGACAATAAACATCCCCCCTAAAACTCAAAATCTATGTAGCCACAACAAATACCGGTTGACTTTTGGAAAGTTTAAGCATATACTATGTACAGTGATCGTGCTGTGGATACTTGTGAGGCCCACAGCCTAGAAGGAGGTTCCTAGCAATAGGAGCCTCCTTTCTTTATAGAACGCTTTGTGAGGACGGAAAAATGCCAAAGCCGTTTTTGACGTATGAGCAGCAGTTTATCAAACTGCGCGATGAAAAACACATTGTAATTACAGATGAAACCGAAACTCTTTGCAAACTGCAACAGGTCGGCTATTATTCGCTTGTCAGTGGGTACAAGCATCTTTTTCGCATTCCTGCGCAAAAGGTTTACAAGAATGGAACGGCTTTTGAAGAACTTGTGTCTTTGTATGAGTTTGACGAAGCTCTGCGAGAACTATTTCTTCATTATCTTCTGCACATTGAGCGACATATCCGTTCTTTGCTTTCCTATTATTTTACGGAGAAGTACGGAGAAGCCCAAAGCACATACCTTCTGAAAACGAACTATAACTATGTGCGGAAACACCAACAAGGCATTGACCGATTGGTGTATGAACTGCAAAAGCTGACGCTGACAACGCAGCACTCCTACATAGCCTACCAGCGAAATACCTATCACAATGTTCCGCTTTGGGTTTTGGTGAATGCTCTGACGTTTGGCACGCTCTCCAAGATGTACTTTTTCTTTCCATCCGACTTGCAGAGCAAGGTGAGTAAAAATTTCGCTCATGTAAATGAAAAACAGTTGGGCCAGTTCCTTACAGTTATGACCAAGTTCAGAAATGTTTGTGCGCATAATGAACGGCTTTTTTCGTATCGCTCCAAGGATGCGATTCCTGATATGGAACTTCATTCTAAACTCGGCATTTCCAAAGAACGCAGTCTGTATCAATGTGGTAAAAGCGACTTGTTCGCTGTTGTGATTGCTTTCCGATATCTTTTGCCAAAGCAGGAATTTCTAGAATTTAAGCGTGCATTGACGAAACAAATCGACAGATTTCTGAAATCCACCACGCATATTTCAGAAGAAGAACTGCTCCGTGCAATGGGCTTCCCTGCAAATTGGAAGAAAATCAGCCTTTATCGAATTTAATTATGTACGGCGGCAAACGCCGCCTTAAAATCAGATGGGTTCGGTATCTTCCTCGATGGTGTCCTCCGGCTCATCCTCGGTGGGAATCTCAAAATCGCCCTTGTCCTCGGTGTAGTTTGCATCGGGGTCAAGGGCTTCTTTTTCGGCCTGCTTTTTCTGCTTCTGCTTTGCGAAAGCGTAGAAGCCGCCGCCTGCCACCAGTGCAATCAGCACGACCACCCCCAGAAAGCCGGACGCGATCTTTGTGACCTTATTTTCCTTGGGCTGTTCCGTGCCGGATGCCGCCGCTTCTTCCGCAGCCTTTTTCGCATCCGCCTCGGCCTGTTTGCGCTCCTGTTCTGCCTGCGCCGCCGCTTCTTTTTCGGCGGTGTAGGCATCGGCGGCATCTTCTTCCATCAGCGCCAGCAGGTCGGCTTCATCCACAAGGTTCATAAAGTGGACTGTCTGCTGCCCCTTGGCGTTGCGGTCGATGACCAGATAGAAGGTGGCTCCCGACTTCGACACCAGCGTAATGAACTGCTGCCCGCTGCCATCGGAATAGTTGGTGTGGTAATCGTCCACCAGCGTCAGGTTGCCCTCCGGGGTCAGGGCACCAGAGGTTTCGTCCGTGACGGCGACAACATCCTCCTCCACCACTTCCGGCAGAACAGGCTGCTCCACCGGGGCGGCTTCGCCCTCAAAGGCAAAGGCGGGAGCCGCCATGCCAGCGCACAGTGCCGCCGATACCAGCAGCGCACCCAGTTTTTTAATCTTCATCTGCATCGTCCTCCTTCTCAAAAGTCGCACCCACCGCAGACAGCGCAGCCGGGTTCGGGGTGGTGGTAGCCGACTGCCGCAGCAGGGCGGCAAGCTGTTCCGGCGTGACCTTAGCGGTGCGCACCATCTCGTTGACCTCGGCGGAATCCTCCTCCTGAATGCGCCGTTCCAGAATCTCGATGCGGTTGTTCAGCTTGATGCGGCGTTCCTTCTCTTTTTCCAGCATCGCCCGCAGCTTATCCGATTTTTCGCTCATAAAACTCCTCCAATCATTTTGAAAGCCGTCCGAACCCGGCGAGATGCTTCTCCCAGTAGGACGAGTGAATGTTTGCGTACTTAATGGGGTCGCCAGCGGACACCATCATGCCGTTGCCCAGATAGATCCCGGTATGGCTCATGCCGGGGGTGTCGTAGGTGCCCTTGAAAAAGACCAAATCACCGGGCTTTGCTTCGGCTTCGGAAATATGCTGGCTCTTGTTCCACAGGCCGTTGGCGGTGGTGCGCCCCACATCATAGCCGTTCTGGTTATAAACCCAGCAGACGTAGCCTGAACAGTCAAAGCCGGTTTCCGAGGTGGAGCCGCCCCAGACATAAGGCGTGCCCACATACTTTTGGGCTTCCTTGTAGATGGCGGCAAACTCCTCGTCCGTCAGGGCTTCTGCCGGAACCTGATAGTCAATGCCCGGTGCGCCGGAACCATCGGAGCCACCGGGCGGCAGACCGCCGTTGAACAGATAAGGCCGACCACCCAGCGTGTCCTGAAAGATCTCGTACCGTTTCCACTGATCGTTATTCAGTTCCTCCCGGATAACGACTTCCAGCCCTTTGTTCACCAATTTGGTGTGGAAGATCTTGTACTCGTAGGGCACCTGCGTGGGAACCGGGATTCCTGCCGGGCTGATGACCCAGACGGTCTTATACCGTATCTGCACCTCTACCCATGTGGTCAGCTTATACTGCTTTTTGAAGGTCTCCTTCAGCTTGCCCTGCACCTCCGACCGGGTGTAATCGTCATACAAGGTGGTCAGGAACGAAGTCAGCTGCCACGGGTCATGCTCGATGGGGTCGAGATGGTACTGGTACTCGTTGTAGCCGGGGTGGTCGGTGGGGGTTCGCTTGATTTTTTTATCCAGTTCCTTTTCTAGCTTCTTGTAGTCCTGTTCTGCACCCCGAATGTCCCTGTCCTCGGCAGAGTACATGGTCTGCCCGGACACCTGTGTGCCGCCAGAAAAGAGGATGCCGCAGGACGAAAAGCCGGACATCACCATGAGGATGAGCAAAAGAAAAACGCCCACGATCACCAGAACGTGTGCGTTGCCTTTGGTAGCATTCATCAGTCCCTTTACGGCGGTGCTGACGGCAGTTTTGCCTTTCTCCACCGCCTGTTCCACGCTGGACCGAGCAGCAGATGCGCCATTGGATGCCGCCTTGCCGCCTGCGGCCTGTGCCGCTGTGCCCGACCGTGCAGCGGCATAGTAGCTTTTGTGGATTTCTTGTCGCTGTTTCCAGCGTGAAAGCCAGTTGAAACCGCCCTCGCCGGAACCGGATGTGCCTGTATCTTGTGGCACAGTCGGCTCCCGTGCAGAAGATTTTGCGGTTTTGGAGCCTTTCTTGCCCTGCATCTTGGCTTTCTTCTTGAGTTTGCGGGCATATCTGCTCTTGGAAATATCCCGGACATTTCCTGCCGCCTTTTCGCCCTCGCTCAACGCCTGAACACCGACGTTTTCATCCTCGTACTGGTCGATTTCCCGGTGCACCGCAGACCGGGTGGCATGGGCGGCGTACATTTCCCGTTTCTGCGCCTTGCTCAACCGGCTTAGTTCGTCCGGGGTCAGTTCTGCCTTGCCGAACCGCAGATGCTGGGCTTTTTCGGCAGTCTTTTCTGCATCGGTTTTCAGCTTTTTCTTTTTGGGCACTGACTGCTCCACCTTATGGTTCTTCGGGGGAGAACGGGTCTTTTTTGCGGACGGTTCCTCTTTGATGTTCAGTTTCGGTTCACTCATTTCTGTGCGCCCTCCGAGATCTCGTTGAGCTTGGTCGTGAGGATGCGGTAGAGTTCAAGGTCTTTCGGGAAATGATCGACAAAGGGCAGGATCACGTTACCGAAAAACAGCAGTCCTTCGCCCTCGCCGGAATGGGTGACGTAAGAAAGCTGATGGGGCGAAATGTTGAGCTGCTTCGCCAAAATCTGCCGGTCTCCATTCGCCTGATTGAATACCGATAGGTAAGTCTCTGCCTATTAAGGCTCGGACTTTT
>ERZ1026846.216-NODE-216-length-44401-cov-8.314031_pt1 | contig 44401 bp, 40 predicted proteins | sample MGYA00380153_ERZ1026846 | MGnify/ENA primary metagenome ERZ1026846 (study PRJEB33269, sample SAMEA4719789) | human gut metagenome | biome: human-associated habitat; feature: organic feature; material: feces | place: Cameroon | collected 2013-10 ...
TTGCGAATCTGCTGAGGTCAGTAGTTGTCAGAAATGCGCTGCACGAAACGCTACCACTAATAAAACGCTATCTCTAAACGCTAACTCTAATGGGGGCGACGCGTCCCGCGTCGGGATAGAGAAAGTAGTGTAAAACGAATTCTATTAAATAATAGCTGCATCTTTTCCGACGCGAGACGCGTCGCCCCCATTAGTGCTTGCGTTTTGTGCTTGCGTTTTGTGTTGCCTAATTATGCCATTCTGTGATAAACTCAAGCACCCAACGCTACCACTAATGGGGGCGACGCGTCCCGCGTCGGGATAGAGAAAGGAGGGTAAAACGAACCCTACCAAATAATAGCTGCATCTTTTCCCGACGCGAGACGCGTCGCCCCCATTAGTGCTTGCGTTATGTGCTTGCGTTTTGTGTTGTCTAATTATGCCATTCTGTGATAAACTCAAGCACCCAACGCTAGCTCTAATGGGGGCGACGCGTCTCGCGTCGGGACAGAGAAAGCAGGGTAAAACGTCCTCTACTAAATAATAGCTGCATCTTTTCCGACGCGAAACGCGTCGCCCCCATTAGTGCTTGCGTTTTGTGCTTGCGTTTTGTGTTGCCTAATTATGCCATTCTGTGATAAACTCAAGCACCCAACGCTACCTCTAATGGGGGCGACGCGTCTCGCGTCGGGACAGAGAAAGCAGGGTAAAACGTCCTCTACTAAATAATAGCTGCATCTTTTCCGACGCGAAACGCGTCGCCCCCATTAGTGCTTGCGTTTTGTGCTTGCGTTTTGTGTTGCCTAATTATGCCATTCTGTGATAAACTCAAGCACCCAACGCTACCACTAATGGGGGCGACGCGTCCCGCGTCGGGATAGAGAAAGGAGGGTAAAACGAACCCTACCAAATAATAGCTGCATCTTTTCCCGACGCGAGACGCGTCGCCCCCATTAGAGCTTGCGTTTAGAGCTAGCGTTTAGATGTAGCGTTTAGAGCTAACGTTTAGAGCTAACGTTTGGTGATAGCGTTTAGTGCTTGCGCTTTCATTCAGATTGACAGGTTAAAGGCTGTTTCAGGACGCGAGCACTGCATATCTGCGCATTTGCCCATCAGTGAGCGATAACTAGCACGGGCATTTGCCCATCATTTTGTATATTTGCAGTTGCATTACACATTATATTATTATCATTTACTGACGTAACAAAGCAATGAAACATTCAACTATACCTTATTATATAGCCACGGCCATGGTGTGGCTCTGTGGTGTGGCGGGCGTTAAGGCCCAGCCGCAAGGCTTTACGTTTAACATGATAACCCCGCGCAGCTTTGTGGTGGCCGGTTGTAATTGGCCTGCCATGCGGACAAAGCCGTCGGCCAAGGCTGCCAAGGTGGCCGTGAAGCGTGCTTACAAGGACGATTTGTTTGCGCTGGCTGGCGCGGGCAATGCCAAGTGGTACAATATTGAGACGGTGGGGGCCAAGGGGCAGCATGTGAGTGTATGGGCGCTGAAGAGCCTTTTCCGTTTGCTGCGTGTCAAGTCTGTTGAGACGTGCACCATGCCTCCGGCTTATGAGGTGGAAGGCCCCGACGGCATGGGGGTGGTTGAGGGTCCTGACGCGCACTTCCAGGTGCGTGTGGAGGGCAAGTACCGTATGTTGCCTTTTACGGTGGGTCACCCTTCGGGCAGCGACAACTGGACTGTGCAGTTTATGGTGGCAGGCACCGACCCAAGTTATACGTATGTGATACCGGCCTCGTTCGTGGTGAGCCAGGTGGCCGACAAGAAGCCGTCGATGTCGCTTGAGCGTGATGTGGAGAACGGGCGTGTGACGTACGAGATGCTGTATATGAATGTGCCTGCCACGGTGCCGGCTGGTGAGCGTGACAGTTACATTATGAACTATTTGCTGGAGTGCCCCGATGCGGAGTTCGCCAAGATTGTGTCGGTGGCGATACCTGCCGACGGACGTGTGCGTGATGTGGCGCTCTACTTCAAGGGGAGTGACGGCAGACGCCATGTGTATCGTTATGACGGGAGTTTGCCCACGTCGTGTGCTTACAGCACGTTCCGCTGGGAATTTAAGGAATAGGTGTGGCTACGGTCCGGCGCTTGTTGTGTGCGGGCGGTGGCCTGGTAGCGTAAGGGTGGTTCTGACAGTTCTGTTTTTAGAGTTCTGCTATTCTGAAATGGGGATTTGCAGGCGCTCAGAAGTGTCTTTTTGAAAGTTCGTCCGGTTACACGGCCCGCTATACTCCCTCCCGAACTTTCAAAAACACACTTTGGACAGTGTACAAATCGCTATTTCAGACTTATTAGAACTACTCTGAATGTGCAGCCGCGGGCAGCCTCGATGGGGGTGCTTGCGGCTGTGTGTTGTGGTGTGTGGGGCGGTGTGTGGGGCGGTTTTTGAGGTGTCAGGGCGTTAATTATTGTAATTGTAGCGTGGAGGGGGGCGTGTTTGGGGCTTAAATCGTTGATTTTAAGAGAAAAAAGTGGGAAATGTTTGTGGTGTAACAAAAAAGTGGTAACTTTGCACACCGAAAGTAGGAAACATAAGAAAACTGCTTTGTTTTGAGGGAGTTGCGACTCCCAGGTTAGTAATAACCCTCCGACCCATACCTGAGACGGGACATTGGGCGACGGAACATAAAACAATTTTCATATTATTTTCATAAGACTGAAATGCCAGGATTATTAGGAAAAAAAATCGGAATGACATCCGTTTTCAGTGCCGAGGGCCAGAATGTGCCATGCACTGTTATCGAAGTAGGTCCTTGCGTGGTAACGCAGATTAAGACCGTCGAGAAAGATGGCTATGCAGCCGTTCAGGTTGGTTTCCAGGAAGCTAAGGAGAAGAACACTTCTGCTCCTTTGATGGGCCACTTTAAGAAGGCTGGTGTTACCCCCAAGCGTCACTTGGCTGAGTTCAAGGGCTTTGATCAGGAATTGAACCTGGGTGACACTCTTACAGTAGAGCTGTTCAATGACGCTACTTTTGTAGATGTGATTGGTACCTCTAAGGGTAAGGGTTTCCAAGGCGTTGTGAAGCGTCACGGTTTTGGTGGTGTAGGCCAGAGCACTCACGGTCAGGACGACCGTCTGCGCAAGCCCGGTTCTATCGGTGCTTGTTCTTACCCCGCCAAGGTTTTCAAGGGTCTGCGCATGGGTGGCCAGATGGGTGGCGACCGCGTGACTACTCAAAACCTGAAAGTGTTAAAGGTAATCCCCGAACATAACCTGCTCCTTATCAAGGGTTCTGTTCCCGGTTGCAAAGGTTCAATCGTAATTATCGAGAAGTAAGCAATGGAAGTTAGTGTATTCAATATCAAAGGTGAAGATACCGGCCGCAAGGTGACACTGAACGACAGTGTATTTGGCATTGAGCCGAACGACCACGCTATCTACCTCGATGTGAAGCAGTATCTCGCTGCTCAGCGTCAGGGTACAGCTAAGTCGAAGGAAAGAAGTGAGATGAGCGGTTCAACCCGCAAGCTCGGCCGTCAGAAGGGCGGTGGCGGCGCACGCCGTGGTGATATCAACTCACCCGTACTCGTAGGTGGTGCACGTGTGTTCGGTCCGAAACCCCGTAACTACAGCTTCAAGCTCAACAAGAAGATGAAGGCTCTCGCACGCCGCAGCGCTCTTAGCTACAAGGCTCAGGAGAATGCTATCGTAGTGGTTGAGGACTTTACTTTCGAAGCTCCTAAGACAAAGACTTTTGTTGAAACCTTGAACAACCTTAAGGTTGCTGACAAGAAGGTTCTCTTTGTTCTTCCCGGTGCCGATAAAAATGTATATTTGTCAGCTCGCAACATTCAGAACGCTAAGGTGGCTATCGCCTCTGACATCAACACTTATGGTGTGCTCAACGCCGCTTCAATGGTTGTGACAGAAAGCGCTCTTTCAGCAATCGAGTCTGTCTTAAACAAGTAATAATAGCAACAGAAAATGGCATACATTATCAAACCCCTCGTGTCTGAAAAGGCCAATACGCTTACTGACAAGCTGAACCAATTCAGTTTTATCGTGCGTCCTGAGGCTAACAAACTTCAGATTAAGGCAGAAGTTGAGGCATTGTATGGTGTGAGCGTGTTGAGCGTGAACACAATCAAGTATGCTGGCAAGTCTAAGGCCCGCTACACTAAGGCCGGCCTCGTGCGTGGCCGCAGCAATGCTTTCAAGAAGGCTATCGTAACCCTCAAAGAGGGCGAAACCATCGATTTCTACAGCAATATCTAAATAAATAATGGCAGTACGTAAATTTAAGCCCACTACACCGGGCCAGAGACACAAGATTATTGGTACGTTCGAAGAAATTACTGCATCCGTACCAGAAAAATCTCTCGTTTACGGTAAGCGCATCTCAGGCGGCCGCAACAACACTGGTAAGATGACTATGCGTTATCTTGGTGGTGGCCACAAGAGAAAGTTCCGCTTCATCGACTTTAAGCGTGAGAAAGATGGTGTACCCGCAGTTGTGAAGACAATCGAGTATGATCCTAACCGTTCGGCTCGCATCGCATTGCTCTTCTATGCTGATGGTGAAAAGCGTTATATTATCGCTCCTAATGGATTGAAGGTTGGCGACCAGCTCATGTCTGGTGCCGAGGCTGCTCCCGAAGTTGGTAACGCACTTCCCTTGCAGAATATTCCTGTCGGTACCGTTATCCACAACATTGAGCTTCGTCCTGGACAGGGCGCCCTGCTCGTTCGCTCGGCTGGTAACTTTGCACAGCTTACTTCACGTGAAGGCAAGTATTGTGTGATTAAGTTGCCCTCAGGCGAAACTCGCCAGATCCTCAGTGCTTGCAAGGCTACAATCGGTAGCGTTGGTAACTCAGATCATGCTCTCGAATCTTCAGGTAAGGCAGGTCGCTCACGCTGGTTGGGACGTCGTCCGCACAACCGTGGTGTTGTAATGAACCCTGTTGATCACCCGATGGGTGGTGGTGAAGGCCGTCAGAGTGGTGGTCACCCACGTTCACGTACAGGTTTGTATGCTAAGGGCTTGAAGACAAGAGCTCCTAAGAAGCAGTCGAACAAGTACATCATCGAAAGACGTAAAAAGTAACAAGCGTAACAAGCACTAAAACAAGAAGAATTTATGAGTCGTTCTCTTAAAAAAGGCCCGTACATCGCAGTCTCTCTCGAAAAGAAGGTTCTTGCCATGAACGAAAGCGGTAAGAAAAACGTGGTGAAGACATGGGCCAGAGCTTCAATGATATCGCCCGACTTTGTTGGTCATACCATTGCTGTTCACAACGGAAACAAATTCATCCCTGTTTATGTTACTGAAAACATGGTCGGCCACAAGCTCGGTGAGTTCGCACCCACCCGCAAGTTTGGCGGTCATGCTGGTAACAAGAAGAAGTAAGCAGGACCTTTCAATCCACAGATAATAAAAAGAAACAATAAATAATGGGAGCAAGAAAAAGATTAGCGGCTGAAAAAAGAAAGGAAGCCCTGAAGACCCAATATTTTGCTAAATTGCAAAATGTTCCCTCCTCACCCCGCAAGATGCGCTATGTTGTTGACATGGTTCGCGGCATGGAGGTGAATCGCGCCCTCGGCACACTCAAGTTCTCTAAGAAGGCTGCTTCTGAAGTACTCGAAAAGCTGTTGCGTTCTGCAATCGCTAACTGGGAACAGAAGAACGATCGCAAGGCTGAAGATGGCGAATTGTATATAACCAAGATTTTTGTTGACGAGGGTGTTACGCTCAAGCGCATGCGTCCGGCTCCGCAGGGTAGAGGTTATAGAATTCGTAAACGTTCAAACCACGTAACTTTGTTCGTGGGTACTAAAACAAATGACTAATCGATATGGGACAGAAAGTAAATCCGATAAGTAACCGACTTGGTATTATTCGCGGTTGGGATTCTAATTGGTTCGGTGGCCGTAACTTCGGTGACAATATCCTCGAAGACAGCAAGATCCGCAAGTATCTCGACGCTCGCTTGGCTAAAGCCAGTGTATCTCGTATCGTTATCGAACGTACTCCGAAGCTCATCACCATCACTGTGTGCACCTCACGTCCGGGCCTTATCATCGGTAAGGGCGGCGCTGAAGTTGACAAGTTGAAGGAAGAACTGAAGAAGATTACCGACAAGGACGTTCAGATTAATATCTTCGAAGTGAAGAAGCCTGACCTCGATGCTAACATCGTGGGTAAGAGCATTGCCCGCCAGGTTGAAGGCAAAATCGCTTACCGCCGCGCTATCAAGATGGCTATCGCCAACGCTATGCGCATGGGCGCTGAGGGTATCAAGGTGCAGATCTGCGGCCGTTTGAACGGCGCTGAAATGGCACGTAAGGAAATGTTCAAGGAAGGCCGTACTCCGCTGCACACGCTGCGTGCCGACATCGACTACTGCCAGTGTGAGGCTCTCACCAAGGTGGGTCTGCTCGGTATCAAGGTATGGGTTTGCCGTGGCGAAGTTTATGGCAAGCGCGACCTCGCTCCTAACTTCACTCAGGAGAAGGAGTCACGTGGCAACGGCAACTTTAACGGTGGCCGCAAGTTCCGCAACAAGAGAAACAACAATCGCTAATCAGATTTTCAGTTAGAGTATTATGTTACAACCGAAAAGAACAAAATACAGAAGACCGCAAAAAGGCCGTTGCAAGGGTAACGCACAGCGTGGCAACCAGCTTGCTTTTGGTAGCTTCGGCATCAAGAGCCTCGATACGCACTGGCTTACCGGTCGTCAAATCGAAGCAGCCCGTATCGCTATGACACGCTACATGCAGCGTGAGGGTCAGAGCTGGATTCGTATCTTCCCCGACAAACCAATCACCAAGAAGCCTGCCGATGTACGTATGGGTAAGGGTAAGGGTGATCCCGTGGGCTACGTATTCCCCATCACTCCGGGCCGTATCATCTTCGAAATCGAAGGTGTGCCTTTCGAAGTGGCCAAGGAGGCTCTCCGCCTGGCTGCTCAGAAGCTGCCCGTTACTACTAAATTCGTTGTTAGACACGACTACGACAAAAACGCCTAAGCATGAAGATTTCAGAAATTCGTCAAATCCCCGCAGCTGAGCTGTCACAGCGCATTGCTGAAGAGGTTGCAAAATACAATCAGTTGGTGCTCAACCACAGCATCTCTCCTCTGGAAAATCCTTCACAGATCAAGGCCGCTCGTCGCACGATCGCGCAGATGAAGACAGTGTTGAGAGAAATCGAACTTAACAAGTAATAATGGTCCAGATGGAAGCTAGAAACTTAAGAAAAACAAGACAGGGTGTTGTTATTAGCAACAAAATGGACAAAACCATTGTTGTGGCTGCTAAGTTCAAAGAGAAGCACCCCATTTACGGTAAATTCATCTCCAAGACAAAGAAGTATCACGCTCATGATGAGAAGAACGACTGCAACGTGGGCGATACAGTGCTCATTATGGAGACTCGTCCCTTGAGCAAGACTAAGCGTTGGAGAGTTGTTGAAATTGTAGAAAGAGCTAAATAATTATGATACAAGCAGAATCAAGATTGACAGTTGCCGACAACAGCGGCGCACGCGAGGCTCTCTGCATTCGCGTTCTCGGTGGTACGAAGCGTCGTTACGCTTCAGTCGGTGATGTGATTGTCGTTTCTGTAAAGAACGTGATCCCGTCGAGTGATATTAAGAAAGGTGCCGTATCAAAGGCTTTGATCGTACGTACTAAGAAGGAAATCCGTCGTGCTGATGGTTCCTACATCCGTTTTGATGACAATGCTTGCGTTCTCCTTAACAATGCAGGCGAACTGAGGGGTAGTCGTATCTTCGGCCCGGTGGCTCGTGAACTCCGCGCTGTCAACATGAAGGTCGTGTCTTTGGCACCTGAAGTACTTTAATCAAGATTTCAAAGAAAGTAATGAGTAAGTTACATATCAAAAAAGGCGACACCGTTTATGTAAACGCCGGTGAAGACAAGGGCAAGACTGGTAAGGTTACCAAGGTCCTCGTAGAAAAGCAGCGTGCTATCGTTGAAGGCGTTAACATGGTGTCTAAGAGCCAGAAGCCAAGCGCAAAGAACCCCCAGGGTGGCATCGTTAAGATGGAGGCTCCCATTCACATTTCTAATCTGAACGTAGTTGACCCCAAGACTGGCAAGCCCACTCGCATCGGTCGCCGCAAGAACGATGAAGGCAAGTTGGTACGTTTCGCTAAAAAATCAGGAGAGGAGATTAAGTAATGAATACAGCACAACTTAAGAAGGAATATGCAGAGCGCATTGCCCCGGCTCTGATGAAGCAGTTCAACTATTCTTCATCAATGCAGATCCCCGCACTGAAGAAGATCGTTATCAACCAGGGTCTTGGTATTGCTACCGCTGACAAGAAGATCATCGACGTGGCTATCAACGAACTCACTGCCATCACTGGCCAGAAGGCTGTGGCTACGGTGTCAAAGAAGGACGTTGCTAACTTCAAGCTTCGTAAGAAGATGCCTATCGGTGTAATGGTTACACTGCGCCGTGAACGTATGTACGAATTTTTGGAGAAGCTCGTACGCGTGGCTTTGCCCCGTATCCGCGACTTCAAGGGTATTGAAAGCAAGTTCGATGGCCGCGGTAACTATACGCTCGGTATTCAGGAGCAGATCATCTTCCCTGAAATTAACATCGATACTATCGACCGCATCCTTGGTATGAACATCACCTTCGTGACTTCGGCTCCGACTGATGAAGAGGGTTATGCTTTGCTCAAGGAATTTGGTCTCCCTTTCAAAAACGCTAAAAACTAATTCGAAACTATGGCAAAAGAGTCAATGAAGGCACGCGAGGTTAAGCGTGCCAAGCTCGTCGCTAAGTACGCCGCCAAGCGTGCAGCGCTCAAGGAAATTGTCAATAAGTCGAATGATCCCGTGGAGGCTTACGAGGCTGCTCGCAAGCTCCAGAAGATCCCTCGCAACGCCAATCCTATCCGCCTGCACAACCGCTGCAAGATTACGGGTCGTCCAAAGGGTTATATCCGCCTCTTCGGTTTGTCTCGTATCCAGTTCCGCGAAATGGCTTCTAACGGCTTGATCCCCGGCGTAAAGAAGGCCAGCTGGTAAAGAACAACAATCCACTTATTATTTAATATTGTCGGGGTAGCCCCGATTAATTAAACAATTCAATTAAAATGACTGATCCTATAGCAGATTATCTTACGCGCTTGCGTAATGCTATCCAGGCAAAGCACCGTGTGGTTGAAGTGCCTGCGTCAAACTTGAAGAAGGATATCACCAAGATCCTCTTCGATCAGGGTTATATCCTCAACTACAAGTTTGAGGAGGATGGTGCTCAGGGCACCATCAAAATCGCCCTCAAGTACAACCCCCAGACTAAGGTGAACGCTATCAAGAGCCTCACTCGCGTTTCAAAGCCTGGTATGCGTAAGTATACTGGCTACCGCGAAATGCCCCGTGTTATCAACGGCCTTGGTGTTGCCATCATCTCTACTTCGAAGGGTGTAATGACAAATAAGGCTGCTGCCGACTTGAAGATCGGTGGCGAAGTTCTTTGCTACGTATACTAATTAAGGAGGAACAAAATGTCTAGAATAGGTAAATTGCCGATTAACATCCCTGCAGGTGTAACAGTTACCCTGAAGGATAATGTAGTGTCTGTAAAAGGACCGAAGGGTGAGCTCAGCCAGGCTGTTGATCCTTCCATCATCGTCACAATCGAGAATAACGAAATCACTTTCGCTATCGATGAAGCTAACGACACAGTTGAACAGAAGCAGAAGCAGGCTTTCCACGGCTTGTACCGTGCCCTGGTAAACAACATGGTTGTTGGTGTTTCTGAAGGTTACAAGAAGGAAATGGAACTCGTAGGTGTAGGTTACCGTGTGTCTAACCAGGGCAACCTCGTTGAGTTCGCTTTGGGTTACACTCACAGCATCTTCCTTCAGTTGCCGCCCGAAATCAAGGTTGAGACGAAGTCTGAACGAAACAAAAACCCGTATATCTCTCTCGAGAGCTGCGACAAGCAGTTGCTCGGTCTTGTATGCGCAAAAATCCGTTCTTTCCGCAAACCTGAACCTTACAAGGGTAAGGGTATCCTCTATGTGGGCGAGCAGATTCGTCGTAAGTCTGGTAAGTCCGCTGGTGCTAAGTAATTTAAATCTCTAAGATTATGACTACGAAAAAAGAACAAAGACGCGTAAAAATCAAATATCGGGTTCGTAATAAGATCTCTGGCACTGCTGCTCGTCCCCGTTTGACTGTATTCCGCAGCAACAAGCAGATCTACGTACAAATTATCAACGACGAGACCGCTTCAACTCTCGTATCAGCCTCTTCGCTTGGCATGGAGACCATGCCTAAGAAGGAGCAGGCTGCCAAGGTAGGTGAGGCAGTAGCTGCCAAGGCTATTGCTGCTGGTATCACCGAGGTCGTTTTCGACCGTAACGGCTACCTCTACCATGGTCGTGTTAAAGAAGTTGCTGATGGTGCCCGCAAAGGCGGACTTAAATTCTAATTAAGATTATGGCAAACAGAGTAAACGTAAATACAGAAGAGTTAAAGGATAGACTGGTTGCTATCAATCGTGTTGTCAAGGTTACCAAGGGTGGCCGTACTTTCACTTTCGCTGCTATTGTAGTGGTTGGTGACGGTAAGGGTGTCATTGGTTACGGCCTGGGCAAGGCTGGCGAAGTTACTGCCGCCATTGCCAAGGGTGTTGAGGCAGCAAAGAAGAATTTGGTCAAGGTTCCCGTTCTCAAGGGTACAGTTCCCCACGAGCAGGCTGCTCGCTTCGGTGGTGCCGAGGTGCTTATCCTCCCCGCCTCTGAAGGTACCGGTGTTGTGGCCGGCGGCGCTATGCGTGCCGTGCTTGAGAGTGCAGGTGTGAAGAATGTGCTCGCTAAGTCGAAGGGTTCTTCAAATCCTCACAACCTCGTTAAGGCTACAATCTTGGCTTTGAGTGAAATGCGTGATGCACGCACGGTGGCTCAGCACCGCGGTGTATCTTTGGAAAAAGTATTCAGAGGATAAAGAATTATGGCAACGATTAAGATACAACAGACGAAGAGCCGTATCGGTGCTCCCAAGGACCAAAAGCAAACTCTCGATGCGCTTGGTCTCACCAAAATGAACCGTATCGTTGAAAAGGAGGACACTCCCCAGGTACGCGGTATGATTCGCAAGGTACACCACTTAGTAACGGTCGTAGAATAATTTTCAAACAAACGAAGCTTTATGAAATTACATACTTTAAAGCCTGCTAATGGTGCTACCAGTTCACGTAAGCGCATCGGCCGTGGTCCCGGTTCGGGCATGGGCGGTACGTCAACACGTGGCCACAAGGGTGCCAAGTCTCGTTCAGGTTATAGCAAGAAGATTGGTTTCGAAGGTGGTCAGATGCCTTTGCAGCGTCGTCTTCCCAAATTTGGTTTCAAGAATATCAACCGTGTTGAGTACAAGGCTATCAACCTTTCAACTCTTCAGGCTCTTGCCGAGGCAAAGAACCTTGAAAAGATCGGTGTAGCTGAGCTTCACGCTGCCGGTTTCATCTCTTCTAACCAATTGGTGAAGATACTTGGAAATGGTGAACTCAAGGCCAAGCTGGCTGTAGAGGCTCACGCATTCTCTAAGTCTGCCGAAGCTGCCATTACTGCAGCAGGCGGCACCGCTACAAAAATCTAATCAATCCTACTTCGATGAAAAAAATAATCGAGACCATCAAGAACATCTGGAGAATTGAGGATTTGCGTACGCGCCTCCTCATCACCATTCTCTTTGTTGCTGTATACCGTTTCGGCTCGTTCATCGTGCTCCCGGGCATTGACCCCGCACGTTTGCAGGCTCTGCAGAGCCAGACGAGCGAAGGTTTGATGTCTTTGTTGAACATGTTCTCGGGTGGTGCTTTCTCAAACGCTTCGGTGTTTGCACTGGGTATCATGCCTTACATTTCGGCATCGATCGTCATTCAGCTTCTCGCCATGGCTGTGCCTTACTTCCAGAAGATGCAGCGCGAGGGTGAGAGTGGTCGTAGAAAGATCAACCAGATTACACGCTGGTTGACGATAGCAATCTTGCTCTTCCAGGCTCCAACATATCTGATTAACCTCAAGGCTCAGACCGCGGGTTCGGGTGCTTTCCTCGTTGGAGACGGATTATGGTTCATGATCTCGTCTACGATTATCCTTGCGGCAGGTAGTATGTTTATCCTGTGGCTTGGCGAACGTATCACAGACAAGGGCGTTGGCAACGGTGTGTCGCTGATCATCATGATTGGTATCATTGCCCGTATGCCGAGTGCTTTTGTTGCAGAATTCGTTACTGCGTTCAGCGGTGCCGAAGGTGGTGGCTTGATCAAGTTCCTCTTCGAGATTATCGCTCTGCTCTTTGTGATGGCACTGGCCATCATGCTTGTAAAGGCCACCCGCAAGGTGCCTGTGCAGTACGCTCAACGAATTGAGGGCAACCGCGCCGTGGGTGGTGCACGCCAGTACATCCCCCTCAAGCTCTTCGCAGCTAACGTGATGCCTATCATCTTCGCACAAGCTATCATGTTCATTCCCCTGACTCTTGCTCAGACCGTTTCGAAAAACGGTGGTAGCTGGGCACTGAATCAGTTCTTGGATCATACGAGCGTTCTCTACAATGTAGTGTTCGTCATTCTGATTGTATTGTTTACTTACTTCTACACAGCCATCACTTTGAACCCCGTTCAGATGGCTGAGGATATGAAGCGTAATAATGGTTTCATTCCGGGTGTCAAGCCCGGCAAGCCCACAGCCGATTACCTGGACGATGTGATGTCACGCATCACCTTCCCCGGCTCTCTCTTTATCGCTTTGATAGCCATTCTGCCTGCATTTGCCGGTTTGTTTGGTGTGAAGCAGGAGTTTGCCCAGTTCTTCGGTGGAACATCTTTGCTGATCCTTGTGGGTGTAGTATTGGACACACTGCAACAGATTGAAAGCCACCTCTTGGTGCGTCACTACGACGGACTGCTCAACTCAGGACATGTTCGCACACGTTCAACGAAGGTAGCTGCCTACTAAAATTCTTTAGTCTGAATGATTTATCTGAAGACCGACGATGAGATAGAGCTGTTGCGCAAGGCCAACTTGTTGGTAAGCGCAACGCTCACTGAAATAGCTAAAATTGTTGAGCCGGGTGTTACAACCCGCCAGTTGGACACCCTGGCTGAGCAATTTATCCGCGACCACGGTGCGGAGCCCACTTTCAAGGGCTTCCCCAATCCGTACGGCGGACCATTCCCAGCCTCAATCTGCACCTCTGTCAACAATGTGGTGGTGCACGGCATACCTAACGACGAGCCATTGCATGATGGCGACGTTGTGTCGGTAGATTGTGGCACATTTATTGACGGCTTTTGCGGTGACTCTTGCTACACCTTTTGTGTGGGCGAAGTCAAGCCCGAGGTCAAGGAACTCCTGCGTGTAACAAAGGAGTCGCTTTACAAGGGCATAGAGCAGGCTGTTGTGGGACACCGCCTCGGCGACATTGGCCATGCAGTGCAGCAGCATTGCGAGCGTCACGGATATGGTGTAGTGCGCGAGTTTGTAGGTCACGGCATCGGACATGAGATGCACGAGGACCCTCAGGTGCCTAACTATGGCAATCAAGGCACGGGCAAGCAGTTGAAAAACGGTTTGTGCATAGCCATTGAGCCAATGATAACGATGGGCAGTCATGAACTGGCCATGCTTGACGACCGCTGGGGCGTAATAACCCGCGACGGCAAGCCGGCCGCTCACTTCGAGCACACCATAGCCATTCACCATGGCAAGGCTGACATCATGTCATCGTTTAAGGAAATTGAGGAAATAGAAAGACAAAAACATTAGTATGGCAAAAGAAGCTGCTATCGAACAAGACGGGACAATCGTTGAAGCATTGAGCAATGCTATGTTCCGTGTAGAATTAGAGAACGGACACGAAATTACCGCTCACATCTCAGGCAAGATGCGCATGCATTACATCAAGATATTGCCTGGCGACAAGGTGAAGGTAGAGATGAGTCCGTACGATCTTTCGAAAGGAAGAATTGTGTTCAGATACAAATAAACAAAACATAATGAAAACAAGAGCATCATTAAAGAAACGGTCTGCAGATTGCAAGATTGTACGTCGCAAAGGCCGTCTGTTTGTGATTAACAAGAAGAACCCTAAGTTCAAAATGCGTCAGGGTTAACCAAGTTCCGCAATAAACAAAAAAAAATATGGCAATAAGAATTGTTGGTGTAGACCTCCCTCAGAACAAGCGTGGTGAGATCGCCCTGACCTACATCTACGGTATAGGTCGTAGTAGCTCGGCAAAAATCTTGGACGAAGCCGGCATTGACAAAGATATCAAAGTGAAGGACTGGACTGACGACCAGGCTGCCAAGATCCGTGAGATCATCGGTGCCGGTTACAAGGTTGAAGGTGACCTCCGCTCTGAAATCCAGCTTAACATCAAGCGCCTCATGGACATCGGTTGCTACCGTGGTGTTCGCCACCGTAATGGTCTCCCCGTACGTGGCCAAAGCACAAAGAACAATGCTCGTACTCGCAAGGGTCGCAAGAAGACCGTTGCTAACAAGAAGAAAGCTACTAAATAATAAATAGATATGGCAAAGAAAACAGTTGCAGCAAAGAAGAGAAACGTGAAGGTTGACGCTATGGGTCAGCTCCACGTTCACAGCTCTTTCAACAATATCATTGTGTCTCTTGCAAACAGCGAGGGTCAGATTATTTCTTGGTCTTCTGCCGGTAAGATGGGTTTCCGTGGTTCTAAGAAGAACACTCCTTACGCAGCCCAGATGGCCGCTCAGGATTGCGCCAAAGTAGCTTACGACCTTGGTCTTCGCAAGGTGAAGGCATACGTTAAGGGTCCGGGTAACGGCCGTGAGTCAGCTATCCGTGCCATTCATGGTGCAGGCATCGCAGTTACCGAAATTATCGACGTAACTCCGCTTCCCCACAACGGTTGCCGTCCTCCGAAGCGTAGAAGAGTATAACACACGTAGTTTAACGTAAAAGAAATAATAATACAATGGCAAGATATATTGGCCCTAAGTCTCGTATCGCCCGTAAGTTTGGTGAGGCTATCTTCGGTGCCGACAAGGTGTTGGCAAAGCGCAATTTCCCTCCTGGCCAGCATGGTAACAACCGTCGTCGCAAGACTTCAGAATACGGTGTCATGCTCGCTGAGAAGCAAAAGGCTAAGTACACATACGGCGTGCTCGAAAAGCAGTTCCGCAACCTCTTCGACAAGGCTGCCTCTGCAAGTGGCATTACTGGTGAAATCCTTCTCCAGAGCCTCGAGTGCCGTCTCGACAACGTAGTATACCGCCTCGGTATTGCTCCCACACGTGCGGCAGCGCGTCAGCTCGTCAACCACAAGCACATCACCGTAGACGGCCGTGTTGTTAACATCGCCTCATACAGTGTAAAGCCTGGTCAGATTATAGCAGTACGCGAGAAGTCAAAGTCTCTTGAAGTAATTGCCGATGCATTGGCAGGCTTCAACCACAGCAAGTATCCTTGGATCGAATGGGATGAGACTTCAAAGAGCGGCAAGCTCCTTCACAAGCCCGAACGTGCTGACATCCCTGAGAACATCAAGGAGCAGTTGATCGTCGAGTTGTACTCTAAAAACTAATCAATAATTCCCTTACATTCATGGCGATATTAGCATTTCAAAAACCTGACAAAGTAGTAATGTTGGAAAACGACCCCAAGTTCGGAAAGTTTGAGTTCCGTCCTTTGGAGCCAGGTTTCGGCACCACTGTCGGAAATGCATTGCGTCGCATCCTGCTTTCCTCACTCGAGGGCTTCGCTATCAACACCATCAAGATTGAAGGCGTTGAGCACGAGTTTGCCACCGTGCCTGGGGTAAAGGAAGACGTGACCAACATTATACTCAACTTGAAGCAAGTACGCTTCAAGCAGATTGTAGATGAGTACGAAACAGAGAAGGCTACTATCACCATCTCTAACTCTACCGAGTTCAAGGCTGGTGATATCAGTAATTTTCTCAATGGATTTGAAGTGTTAAATCCTGAATTAGTGATTTGTCACTTAGATTCTAAAGCCACGATGCAGATAACAATCTCTATCAACAAGGGCAGAGGTTATGTTCCCGCCGACGAGAACCGTGAGTTCTGCCAGGACGTTCACGAGATTGCTATCGACTCAATTTACACTCCTATCCGTAATGTAAAGTACGCTGTTGAGCCTTTCCGCGTTGAGCAGAAGACTGACTACGACAAGCTTGTGCTTGAAATTACTACGGACGGTTCCATTCACCCGAAGGACGCCCTTAAGGAGGCCGCTAAAATCTTGATTTACCACTTCATGCTCTTCTCAGACGAGAAGATCACCATCGAAGACAAGAGCGAGGCTGACAACGAAGAGTTTGATGAAGAAGTTCTTCACATGCGCCAGTTGCTCAAGACCAAGTTGACCGACATGAACCTTTCGGTACGTGCCCTCAACTGCTTGAAGGCAGCTGATGTTGAAACCCTCGGCGAGCTTGTACAGTATAACAAGAACGACCTGCTTAAGTTCCGCAACTTTGGTAAGAAATCGCTCACTGAGCTTGATGATTTGCTCGAGAGTCTGAATCTGTCGTTTGGAACTGACATCTCTAAGTATAAATTAGATAAAGATTAAATTCTGAAATGAGACACAATAAGAAATTCAACCATCTGAGCCGTACTGCTTCTCACAGAAGCGCCATGCTCTCAAACATGGCTTGCTCTTTGATCAAGCACAAAAGAATCACTACGACTCTGGCCAAGGCTAAGGCGCTGAAGAAGTACGTTGAGCCCCTTATCACTAAGAGTAAGGACGACACTATGAACTCACGTCGCGTAGTGTTCAGCTATCTTCAGGACAAGGTTGCCGTTACAGAGCTTTTCCGCGAAATCCGCGTGAAGGTGCTTGACCGTCCCGGTGGCTACACCCGCATCATCAAGACTGGTTTCCGCGCAAGCGATGCCTCTGAGATGTGCTTCATCGAACTCGTAGACTTTGATGAAAACATGGCCAAGACTAAGAAGAAGGCAACTCGCACTCGCCGTAGCAAGAAGGCCGCAGCCACAGCTGAAGCCCCTGCAACTGCTGAAGCTACTGAAGCCCCTGCTGAAGAAGCAAAGGCTGAGTAATATTGCGAAACTTGGCTCAAGGGTGTGTCCAAGCACCCTTGGCTCTTTATTCAATACTAAGCGCAACCTCTCAAAGTGGAGGTTGCGCTTTTTGCGTATATCGCGCTCAGGTAAAACGTAAACATGCTAACGGACGCAAGCTCTTAATGCAAGCAGTTAACGCAAACTCTTAACGCAAGCACTTAACGCAATCTCTTAACGCAAGCTCTTAATGCAAGCTCTAAACGCAAGCTCTAAACGCAAGCTCTAAACGCAAGCTCTAAACGCAAACTCCAAACGCTAGCTCTAATGGGGGCGACGCGTCTCGCGTCGGAAAAGGATGCAGCTATTATTTAGCAGAGTTTGTATTTTCCTCCTTTCTCTATCCCGACGCGGGACGCGTCGCCCCCATTAGAGGTAGCGTTTAGTGCTTGCGTTAAGAGCTTGCATTAAGAACTGGCGTTTGGTGCTTGCGTTTGTAGCTTACGCTAAGAACTTGCATTTAGAGCTTGCGTCCGTTAGCATGGTAACGTATTAGCGGACGGCAATATTTCGTTGTCAATCCTTGTTGTTGGCGGCGCCCAGTTTGAAGCGCAGACGGAAACTGTGGCGCTCGGGGTCCCAGTTAGTGCCGAGCAGAATAAATTCGCGCAGTTCGGCCGTGCTCGCCACGTGAGCCCCTATACATGGGCACACATCATACTGCCCTATGCGCACAATGCGCAGCGTCTCGCTGGCATTGTCGGGCAGTCGGTCGAGTTTCACCCCCTCAGGCACATTGTCGGCCGTCACAAATTCGTAAGTCACAGGCAAGTCCTCGGCTATCAGTTCGTTCATTTTAGCCACTATGGCATCAACCTGCGCAGTAGTAGGTTCGGCAGGCAGGTCGAAGCTTATTTTGCTCTTCTTGCGCTCTATATGAGCGTTGCGCGAGCGTTCACAGCCAAACATGCGCACCATGGTTTGGTTGAGCAGGTGTTCAGCCGTGTGCATGGGCGGATATTCAGCCTTGTTGTGAGAGTTAAGTTCCATTGTGTTTATATGTTTAACAAGTTGACAAGTTGACGAGTTGAAAAGTTGACGAGTTGACAAGTTGACGAGTTGACAAGTTGACGAGTTGACGAGTTGAAAAGTTGACGGGTAAACAGGTAAGTTTGCCATGCTTCTAAAATTCCTTACCATTCAAACATTAACATAATAAGTAGCGTATGGCATACCAACTTGTTAACCTGACAACTTGTAAACCCTTTAACCGGCAATTCCGCCAACGGGTAGAAAGTGTCAAAGCCTGGGCGCACAACGCCCCTTTGCTCGTTATTAGCCCTTAGTGTTGCGCGTTTCAGCCAGTCCTCCAAGGCACCGAGAGTGCGGAGCCTGGGCACAAAAAAAAGCTGCTGCCTTGAAAAGCAAGACATGCAGCTCTTGAGTGAGTTAAGTTGACGTGTGTTGCACGACGAATTATTCGCCCGGAGCGATAGCGCCAGAGGGGCAAACATCAGCGCAAGTGCCGCAATCAACACAAACGTTAGGGTCGATAGAGTACTTTTCGCCTTCAGAGATAGCACCAGAAGGGCATTCGTCGATGCAGGTACCGCATGCGATGCAGTCGTCACCAATTACGTAAGCCATAATAGTAGAATTTAATAAATTGTGTAATTTGAGTTGAGTTATTGTCCTTGCTCGCCACGTTGCGCACGGGGCGCAGCACGAGGTTTGCGGAGCAAAGTTACACAAATCTTTGAAAGGAGAGAATAAAGGCGCAAAAACTTTTTATTACTTTTGCACCACCGCCCGCGGCAATAAATTGCGTCACGGGCCGTTATGTAAATATGCAAATCACACTACGACACATAATCAGCCTGTTGTGCATAGTAGCCCTGAGCCATGTATCGGCCCTGGGGCAGCAGCGCCGTGTGCAGAACAAACCCTTCATCGACGAGCGTCGCTTCCATTACGGCTTTTTTGTAGGCGCCCACGACCAGTCCATGCAGCTGCAGGGCAATGGCTACCAGGCCCCCGCCTCGGCCGGCAGTGTGGCAGGCCAGCAGTGGGTGGCACAGACCGACCAAACCAACTTCGGCTTTTCGGTGGGTGTGCTTGGCGAGTGGCGCATGTCGCGCTATGTGGCGCTCAGAGTTCAGCCGTCGCTCCATTTTGGCTCGCGCCACATCACCTTCAGAGAGCTTGGCACGGGTCAGACCGAGCAGCAGGACATGAAATCGTGCTACATCGGTGTGCCCGTCGACTTCAAAATATCCGCCCCGCGTTTCAACAACTACCGTCCCTACGTGGTGGCCGGTGTGGCGCCCATGTACGACCTCATCACCAGCAAGCAGTCAAAGCTCAAGGCCAAGCCGCTTAACGTGATGCTTGAGGCTGGTTTGGGGTGCGACCTTTACATGCCGTTCTTCAAGTTTATACCCGAACTCAAGTTTGGTTTCGGACTTAACAACATACTGCAAAAGAACCGCCGCGACATAACCGACCCCTCGCAGCTAATCTTTACCCAGAGTCTCGACAAGGCCACAGTAGGCATGGTGATGCTGACATTCTATTTTGAATAAGCAGGGTGGTGATGAGGTGTGCTCTGAAAAAAACGCAAGCACTAATGGGGGTGATGCGTCCCGCGGGGAAGATGCCATGCTCATATACTAAATAAAGGCTCACAGATTGCACTAATTACACACCTGTTGGTAGCGTTTGCTTTCATGCCCGACGCGGGACGCGTCGCCCCCATTAGAGGTAGCGTTTTGTGGTAGTGTTTGATGGTAGTGTTTGGTGGTAGCGTTTGGTGCTGCCAAGAAACGCAAGCACTAATGGGGGCGACGCGTCCCGCGTCGGGCATGAAAGCAAGGGCTCACAGACAGACGTGTAATTAGTGCTGTCTGTGAGCCTTAGTGTATGAGCATGGCGTTTTCCTCGACGCGTATCGAGTCTGCTGAGAAAACCGACGCGAGACGCGTCGCCCCCATTAGAGGTCGCGTTTTGAGGCAAGAGCTGGTGAGGTGCGGAAAAAACTGTTGCGGGAAAAAGAAGAAACAATAACAGAGAAAGAAGAAACAATAACGGGAAAAAGAAAAAACAATAACGGGAGATAGAAATTACTGTTTGATTGACAGATAATTCTATCTCCCGTTATTGTTTTATAGTAACGCTACATCAGTGTCGTTAGCGGACGATGCGCACCTTTCGGCCGCCAATCAGGTATAAGCCGTTAGGCAGCGCCTTGACGTCAGACAGCGTGGCCTGGCGCATGATAAGACGGCCCTCAATGTTGTACACATCGGCACGCCCCGTGCTGCCAAGCGCCTGCATGATAGCCGTTACCTTGGTAAACTCACCCGTCACCTCCACATCATGTGCCGGCATCGTAGCGGGTATTTTGCTCCAGCCCATAAATATGTAGCCCTCCTTGGTGGGAGCCTCTTCGGGGGTGATGGCAGTGCCATAAGTCATGTCAATTTGCTTGTACACCTCACCGTCCACCTTGTAGACGAGATTGTAAGTGTTCACCGTAAAGCTACCTGTCACCTCCACATCGTGTGCTGGCATTGTAGCGGGTATTTCGCTCCAGCCGCTGAAGGTGTGGCCCTTTTTTTCGGGAGCAGCTTCGGGGGTGATATCCTTGGCATAAGTAACCTCAGTAGTTTTGTACACCTCACCGTCCACCTTGTAGACGAGGTTGTAAGTGTTCACCGTAAAGCTACCCGTCACCTCCACATCGTGTGCAGGCATTGTGGCGGGTATTTCGCTCCAGCCGCTGAAAGTGTGGCCCTCCTTGGTGGGAGTGGGCTCGGTGGCGGGGGCAGTGCCGTAAGTCACGTCAATTTGCTTGTACACCTCGCCGTCCACCTTGTAGACGAGTTTGTAAGTGTTCACCGTAAAGCTACCCGTCACCTCCACATCGTGTGCTGGCATCGTGGCCGGTATTTCGCTCCAGCCGCTGAAAGTGTGGCCCTCCTTGGTAGGAGCGGGCTCGGGGGTGATGGCATCACCATAGGTTACTGGCACCATTGTGTACGTCATGCCGTTCACATTGTAGACAACTCGGTAGGTGTTTATTTGCCACTGCGCAGTGAGTGTGAGGTCGCGTGCCGGCATGGTGGCGGGCAGTTCCTCGTTCCAGCCCATGAAGGTATATCCCTCGCGTGTGGGCGCGTCCGGAGCCGTGATGGCGGTGCCGTAGTCCTGCGTGATGGGCGCCACCTCGCTGCCACCGTTGGCGTCGAAGGTGATGGTGTATTGGTTGATTACAAACTCGCCCGTCACCTCCACATCGTGCGCCGGCATGGTGAGCGGCAGTCCTGTCCAGCCGCTGAAAGAGTGGCCCTCGCGTTCGGGGTATTCGATGGGGGTGAGTGTTGTGCCGTATGGCACCTCCTCAGTATAGTGTTCCTCGCCACCGACTATGTATGTCAGAGAGTAGCTGCGTGCAGCGTTGAGCACCAGCGGACTGCCGGGTCGGCCGCCCAAACCTTGCGACTCGAAGGTGATGTCGCCGCTCTCGGGCTGCAGATTGAGCACCTCGCCCGTGTCGGTGTTGCGCAGGCGCAGAACGATGTTTTCGCCCTGCGGCTGATTGCTGCGCACGCGCAGGTAGAGCCATTGCGCCTCGTCCTTGGTTTGCACCTCGGCCGTGCCGCGGCATTCGTCGCCCACAAAGGCCCCCACCTCGTAGTGGCTGAAGTCTGTTATAGGCGTGCCGTCAAACACGATGTTGGCGTAGAGCGTCATGTCATATTTGTAGTCGTGCGGATTGACCGTCCATGGCGCCTCGCTGCCGCTGTTTTGGGCGCGTGCGCCGAACACGCTGAGCAGCAGTGTGGCTATGAGCAGCCACAGGCTTTTCGTGTGTATATGTGTCATGTTTGTGTCTGTATTTAATTGGTTTACGGGTTTACGGGTTAACGGGTTGACAGGTAGGTTTTTCTGCCTGCTTGCCCGTTAACCAGTTAGCCCGTAAACTAACTTATCCGTTAACTTGTCAACTTGTCAACTCGTCAACTCATCAACTCATCAACTCGTCAACTCGTTCCCCATATTACTTCACCACTTGCTTGCGCACGGTGGTAGTACCGTCAAGTCCGGTAGTCTTGATAATGTAGAGACCCGGCTGCGTCACGTTGTTCACACGCTGTCCGCCCACGGTATAGATGCCGTTCGGCAGGTCGGTGTGCGAAGTCACGTTACCGTCAATGCCGGTGGCTGTGCCATCGATGTGCAGCACATAAGGCGCTCCGGTGGTGCCGAGCATATCGGCAGCAAAAGCCGTCGTGTTGCTGATAGGCATCATTTCGCCCGAAAGCGCGTCGTAGGCAGCAAAGTTGATGGTTTCGTTGCCCAAGCCGTACACAGAGAGGAAAATCATGCCATCGGCCTCGATGTTGGCAATGCCCCGGCATTCGCCCTCGCTCAGAGCCACCACCTGGCTGCCCTTGCTCAGAGTGGCGCCACTCAGAGTGGCCACAATGGGCATCATGTTGGGGTAGCGGTGCCGGTTAAGTTCGTAGGGCGCAGCCTTAGTCTGCAGACGGTGCGCACCGTAGAGCGCTTGCGCGTTGGCCACCGACGATACGGCATTGTAAGCAAAGCTCTTGTCAGAGCCCGACTTGTACAGATAGCCGCGTCCGGGCTGCATGAGCTGCAGTGAACCAGTCCATTCGCCGTCGGCAGTGTAAGTGGCAAATCCGCCATCGAGCGTTTCGATGCAGTCGTCGGTGTCAGGTTCGAGCAAGGCGAGCGCATCGTTGAGCGACAGCGCCGTGCCGAGCGGATAGCCGAGCCAGTTCCAGCCGCGCACCAGTTCAATTTGTGTGGCGGTGGGGTTATACTGTTCGCCGGCGAAAGCCTTCTCGGCCGTGGCCGGAGCAAGCAGTTTCATAGTCTCGGCAGCATTGATGCTCAGCAGGTTGCCCACCAGTCCGAGGTCGGGGTCGGCAATGGCCTCGCGCTCCTGCGTCACGATGCGCGTAGCCACACCGTTCAGTTCGGTAGTGGCAAGCGGCGATGCCAAGTCGTGCGAGTTCCAGTTCCAGCCCTCGGCCAGCAGCAGTTTCACGCTGCTCTGTCGAATGGTGTAGTCAAAAGTCTGCACCTCGCTCTCGTCGGCATTGATGCCCACGGCCATAGCCTTGATGGTGACGGCATCGTTGATAACGATGGGTCGCTCATACTTGATGCGTGTGGCGGCGTCGCAGGGACATGAGCCGTCGGTGGTGTAGTAGATGGTAGCCCCCTCGCTCTCGGTAGTGAGTGCGATGGTCTGTCCGCGATATACCGCCGTGCCGCTCAGTCGTGAGGCACGTGGTGCCTTTACCGCGTTGAGCAGTGCGGGATCCACCACATTAACCATGGTAGTAGCCTCGAGCCCGGCGTCGGGCATGGCATACTTGATGGCCGTGGCACCCGGCAGTTGTGCGTTGATGGTAAAGGTAGCGTGTCCGTCGGCATCGAGCGTAAGTTCGGTGGCGTCGGTAGCAGCAATGAGGTCAGAAGCCGAGCCAAGCGTGATAGTCTTGCCAGCGGCAGCCTCGGCAGGCTGTGCGGCCACACTTACGGTGAGCTGTGCGTTGTAGGCAATGTTCACCACAGTGTCCACCACAATTTCGCGCACCTTCTTCTCCACGTCGAGTTGCTGTTCAAAGTTGTCGGTCATGCCAATACCGGCATAGCTCTGTACGTTGCGCGACACGATGATGCGTGCCTCGTCGTAGTAGCCCAGTCGGTCGGTGGCCAGTCGCAGGCGCGATGCGTACTGCTGTTCGCTGCCCTCAATGGCCGCTTCGGCGTTGAGCAACTCAATTTGTGCATCGGTAATGAGCACCTCGTTGTCGGCCGACTTACACTTGATGTAGATGTTGTCGGCATTGAGCGTGGCGGGATCCATATACTTAGAGAACTGCAGTTCCACGCCGTCCTCGTAAGCTCGTGCGCTCACCACCTCGGGTTGTGAGTTTTGCACCATGCCAATGTTCACGTCCATTTGTGGCGGTGGCACAGGCAGCCATTCCGACTGTGCGGGCTGGTAGCCCTCCTTTTCAAATCGCACTTGCCACAAGCCTTGTGGCACGTCCCACTGGTACATACCGTTTTCGTCGGTAAAGAGCGGGTTTTGCTGTGCATACTCCTCGGCATTCCACAGCACAACGTTCTCGTGCAAGTCGCCGTACATGTCCTCCACCGTCTCCTTGTAGTAGCAGGTGGCAGTTACGCCCTGCAGGCGGTTAGACGACACGCTCTCGTAAACGTAGCCTGAGGGGTCGTGAATGGGGTCGATGGGTGGGAATGTCGGATTGTTTCCGTGGTCATTGTCAGGAATGTCGGGCTCGTTAGGATCCTTGGGGTCTTTGTCTTTCTTGCATGCCAGACGTCGATATTCGCGGTAGCGTATGGGGTAGAGCTGTTGCGAGGCTCTACGCGCCTGGGTGTAAAGACGTTCAGAGGTGTTTGACAAGAAGTCGGTAATGACACCTACAACAAATCCTGTTACGAACTTGGCCCCCTTGTTGAACATCATGTAAGTGTTGATAGCTGTTGCTATGCCGCTGATGGCAAAGGCAGGATAATAACCTTTAACCCATGCGATGTCCGTCCAATTGTCTTCGCACTCTTTCTTCAAAATGATTGCACGCTCGTTATCAGCGGGACATGGCAATATTTTGTTGATGAGTGAATGCCAGTGTGCGTGGTCTTTGATGGCAGTGCCAATGTAGATGATTGTATTTTTCAATCCATCAACGGCTTGCTTGAGTTCAAGCAGTTGGCTTATAGCCCCCGAAGCCACCTTGAGGTTGGCTTTGAGTCCGAAAGCTTTTGAATTGAGCTTATTTATTTTCTTTTGGTATGATAGAGCCTCGTCAATGTACTTGTTACGTTCATGTTTGAGTTGCTCAATCAGCACTTTAGGCTCAGCAATGCCGTATTTGGGGTCAGCAAGCAGGGTTTTGTTGGCTTCGAGTTCGGCAAGTTGCTTTTCAATTTCTTTAATGCGTATGTTTACGCCATTGGCACGGCCGAGAGTCTCGTACTTGGCCATGTCGATGCGTTCGATGGCTTTGCGTATTCTGTCAACTTGTTCTTTTGCATCGTCCAACATTGAAAGCAACGGGGCAGTAACAGTGCTAATTAACCAGTCAATCTGCTGTCTTGCTTCGTTCATGGCAGTAATGAAATTGGCTTCGTTACCTTTTTTGAACTTGCGTACAAGACTTCTGGCTTGAGCGGCAGTGGCACTGTCGCAAGCAACTATTGCCCGATTTGCCAAACTGTCAATTACAAGCAGCTCGCGGTTGGAAATGTACAGTAATACAGCGGTGTTATCGGTGAGCGGCATGGCAATGGTATCGGTGAAAGTTGCAAAACGCGAGAGGTCAATTTTGTCAGGCGTTGTGCAGTAAATCATTTTGGTTCCATCGCTTGTCTCTATGTATATTGTGTCGCTTTGTGCCTTGTTGAGATAGCTCATGTATTGGTCAATTTGCCCAGCAATAATAAGACTGTCGGCCGTATTGATTATGCTGTCAATGTCAAAAGAGCTTTCCTCATGGTTGATAATGTCATTGTAGCGTTTCATGAGGTCGTCGACATAGGCTTGGTCAACTTGTTCGGGTATTTGAGGCACCAGTTCGTCGGCAGCGGTAGGTGTGCCCGTTTCGGTAAGGAGTTGGGCTACAGCCTGACGCGAAGCTTCAGCATCGGCAGCAGAGTCTATACCTTTTGCAATTTCCGTGAGGCGCTGTTCTTTTTGACTGGCTTGTGTGTCGGCCAATACTTTTGCAACCTCTATGGCTTTGACAGAATCTGCTATTTCGGCAATGTCGTTTTTACGTGCAACGATATTAGCCACCTTACTTTCAAACTCGCGACGGTCAACCAGCAATTTGTTGTTGGCCAACACATCTACGCTGAGGTTGATGGGCAGGTTGTTGCTCTCAAAGCGTTCTACTGCAACCCACTTGTTAAGTCTGTCGTTATAGGTGGCATCAATCTCGCGTACCTCGTTGGTGTTGGTGTAAACATTCAGCTTAACACCTTGCACCAGGGTTGTGTCATTATTGGTGAGGTCGATTGTGAAAGTGAGGTCTGTGCCAGTGTAGAACATGTATGAAGAAGAACTGGTGGTCTTCTTTTCAAAGTCCCAGTATACCTCAATGTTCTTTTTCAACCAACCATTGTAGAATGACATATTAACACCTTTCACATCGACCGCATTGGCATCGTAGCTCATGCTCTTGGTCTCGGTAAGCAATGCAAGGCCGGTGGGCGTGGTTATCTTAGCATAGATGTTGTGCTCAGAAAGGTTGTAAGGATTGTCGAGTGTACACTCGGCACTCCAATAGCCATTGGCCAGTGCACGTGCATGGCCCAAGAGTGTGTTGCCGTCGAAGATGTCTATTTCAGAACGGCCTACAGCTGTACCACTAACTGCAAATTCGGGTTGTGTAATTTGCAATGGCACACGTATCGACACGTCCTGCACGGCATACTGTGCCGAACCAATGGGCTGCACCATGTCCTTGCCCTTGAGGCGGAAAGCCACTGAGGCGTTGGGGGCGAAGGTGCCGCTCTGGGTGGGAATGACGCAGAAGCGCACGCGGTCGGTTATGTGGCTGTTGTCGAGCGGCACGGTGATGGTGCGGCCGTTGAGTTGGTAGTACGACACTGTGGAACCAATCATGAGCGAACCGTCCACCATGTTGGTGCCCTCGGGCAGCTCAAACTGCAACTTGACACCCGACACATTGTCGCGGTACACACTCTTAAAGTCCACCTTGGCCGTGAGGGTGAGGTAGTTGCCAGCCACGATGCTGCTCTTGTTGGCAGTGAACGAGGTGTTGGCGCCTGTGTAGTAGAACTTGCTCTCGTCGAAGTAGGGCACCACGGCGTTTTTGGCCGGTGTGATGAGGCCGCTGCGCACTGTGACGCGGTTGGCCACATAGTCGGTGCCGTTGATGAGGCCCGCCTGGTCGAACTGGCTGAGGTTGTACACCGAGTTGAAGAAGTCGCTCTGCCCCATGGTGACGAGGGTGTACTCTCCGTCCTTGAGTCCGCTGATGGTGAGGTCGGCGGCGGGGTAGGTGTAACGGTTGAGCAAGTTGCCCTGTGCGTCGTACAGAATGGCCAGCACGGTGGGGTTCTCGGTGGTGGTGTACACGGCGCGTATGCCGCCCAGCTGGGTGATGGGCACCTCAACGGTGAGTGCAAGGTCGGCAGTGATGCGTCCGCCCGTGGTGACAGGCATAAAGGCATCGGTCTTGCTGCTGGCCGTGATGGTGAGCGAGTCGCCCTCGTTGACGTCCTCGAGCAGCACGATGTCGGGGTACTGCACGTTGAAGTGGGTGATGGCGCGCTGTGCGGTTTGGTTGTAGATGGTGTAACTTACGTTCTGGTAGTCGTCGTAATAGTCCTTCACCTCGGGCTGCACACCCTGTGCCACGCTGTTGGTGTAAGCGTAGCGTGTGGTGATGCGCGCGCCCTGAATGGGCTTGAGCAGCACGTCGGGCAGTTGTGCCGCGGCCACGGCTTGCAAGCTGTCGGGCAGGGTGTCGGTGCGGCTCACGTAGTCGGTAAGGGCGTAGGTGAGCACCGATGGTGCGCCGTAGCCGCTGAGGGTGTACTGTCCGCGCTGGTCGGTGCGGGCGGTCACGGCCTTGGTGTAGCGGCTGTTAAGCGTCTGGCTCATGGTGACGGTCACACCGCTCACGCCCTGCTGGGTGGTGCGGTCGATGACGCGGCCCGTGAGGGTGAGTGCCGGCAGCGGCTGGAGCGCAATGTGCAGGGCGTTGTCGGCCTCGACCACCTGATAGAGGGTGTCGGCGGGCAGCGCATACTGCATGGCCACGCTCTGCGGCACGCTCACGGCACACTTTATGGCGGTGCCGGCCACCTGGTTGGTGAGCTCGTTGCCCTGTGCCAGATAGTTGCCGTTGGCGTCGAGCCAGTTGACGGTAGTCTGCGCGGTGATGTCGGTGTTGCCGGCCGTGATGGTGGCCGCCACGGTGCGCAGCTGCTTCATGCGGTCGGGGTTGAACGAGATGCTTTGACTCTCGAGTTCAATCTTTACGGTGTCGGTGCGCGCCAGTTCGGTGCCCTGCTGGTTGCGGAGCACGGCCACATAGCGTGTGTCGCGCATGAGGGTGTTGAAGGTGTAGTTGAGTCGGTCGGTCACCACGTAGCGGTAGCGCTGTCCCGTTTTGACGTTGATAAGCTCGAGGGGCATGTTTTTGTAACGGCCGTCGGCGCACGCCTCGGGCAGATTGACCTCAAGACTTGCCACGTTGTGCTGCACGGGCATGATGATGATGGTGCCGTTGCTGACGTAGTCCTTCCAGCCCTCGGCCTGCTCGTATATCTCGACCGAGGCCTTGGGCACGAACACGATGAGCCCCTTGTTTACGCCGTCGAACACGTAGCTGTCGAGTGTGGGGGGCGTGGTGGCGAGGCAGGTGAGTTCGGCCAGTGCGGTGGCGCCATTGAATGCGCTGTAGCCAATGCGTGTGATGCACGATGGCAGCATGATGCGTGTGAGGTGGTCGTTGCCATACCAGCATGAGCCAGGCACGGTGGTGATGCCGTAGGTGCGGCTGAGGTCGACCACGGCGCAGGTGCTGAAGTTGTTGGCTATCTGGAAGTCGTTGCTGTTGACGTTGCCGGCCACGATGATTTTGCTCAAGGCCGAGGTGTTGCCACCTGTCACATCGTTGATGGCCTGGCTTGCGTTGCCCGGCGTAAAGTCGTCGATGATGGCTATGCCCTCGTCAGCGTCGTAGGCGTTGCGGCCCGGATTTTTGGGGCTTGAGGGGTTGTAGCGGTAGTGGCCGTAGAGCTGCACGGGTGCCGCGGGCATGGTGTAGTAAAGGTTGCACGCGGTGGAGAGGGTGTCGCCTGCCGCGTTGGTCCAGCACACAAACTCGAAGTTGGTGTTGGTGTAGGCGGTGAGGCTCACCTGGGCACCAGCCTGGTAGTTGCGTCCGCCACCACTGAAGGAGCCGGCCCCAGCGGGTTTGGTGCTGGTGCTGAGCAGGTAGGTGGGTGTCTCGCCCTCGGGAAATGCGGGGAGCGAGGGGCTGCCGGGCTGGTACTTGAACACGGCGGTGATAACTACATTGTGTGCGGGCATGGTGTAGTAGAAACTGGTTGAGGTGGAGAGGGTGTTGCCCTCGCCGTCAACCCAGTACTGGAACTTCATGCCGTTGTTTTGGCTGGCACTCAGATAGACGCGCTGGCCGGCGGTGTACTTGTTGCCGCCCGTGGTGTTGAGCCCCGATGTGGCGGGCGAGCTGACCACGCGCAGTGTGTAGTAGTGCGTGGTGTCGCTGTCCGTGGTGGGGAAGTTTGGCAGTGGCGGATTGCTTGGGTCGTACCCTTCGGTCTGCGCCAGGGCAGTGAGGGTGCTGAGCCATGCCATTATGATGAATAATAATCTGTTCATATACTTGTTGTTATATATGTTTTTGGTTGACGGGTAGTTTTGTCTGCCTGCTTGAAGCTTCGGATTTAGGTTCGCACGGTCTGTTAGGCGCTGCGAAGAAACGCTACCTCTAATGGGGGCGACGCGTCCCGCGTCGGGATAGAGATAGAGATAGGAGTCAGACACGAACGCTACTGCTGCTAATAATAGTTGCATGTTTTCCCGACGCGAGACGCGTCGCCCCCATTAGAGGTAGCGTTCGGTGCCTTTGGCCGCACCCGTCTAAACCCGAAACTTGAGTAAACTAACTTACCCGTCAACTTGTCAACTCGTCAACTCGTCAACTTTATTTGATAACCTTCTTTCCACCCTTGATGTAGAGGCCCGGAGCCGTGGGGTTGTTCACCTTGCGTCCGTCGAGGGTGTAAGTGTCGTCGTTGCGGTCTGCCTCGTTGGTAGTGGCGGCATTGATGCCTGTGGCCACAGCATCGAAGTGGAGCACAAATCGGTCGGTGCTGTCGCCGGCCTTGGCTGTGAAGCTGTAGCCTGCGGTGCCGTTGAGTTGCAGTTTGGTGCCAGTGAGGCGGTCCTCAAGTGTGACTTGGCCGTCGGGCTGATTGCTGAGGCCGATGGTGTAGGTGCCATCGGTGCCGAAGTGCAGACCGAGCAGTGCCTGGCCATTGTTGAGCGGACGCTCGTTGATGGCGTAGCGTGTGGCGCCGTTGATGGTGAAGATTTGCGACACTGTAGGCTCGGTGCCTGTAAACTTGGCGGCATCGCGGCTGAGGTCGTACTGCATGGTGGCAGCCTCGTTGATGACTACGCGGGTGCGGTCGGCCTGCTGTCCGTCCTTGGCCAGTGTGATGTTGAACACGGTGCGCTGTGCGGCAGTGTGGGTGTTGCTGTCGTAGGCAGCCCTGATGCGCTGCGGTGCGCTGGCCGGTTCTTCCTCTACAAGTGTGCGGGCGTAGCGGTCGGTCTGGCGTCCGTCCTTGAGGAAGGTGATGTTCTCCTGGTCGACGGGGCGCTGCACGAAGAAGGCTTCGGCGGGTGCGAGAATGTAGCTGTCGTCTACCGGGCTGTAAGCCTCGTAGTTCTGGTTGTTGCTGTTCCACACCATGAAGGGTGCCCCGAAGTCGAGGAAGCGGGTGTCGAAGTAGCTTGGGTAGGGATTGCCAATGAGGTTCCAGCTGCGGTTGTGCTCAAACTCAGCGAGGTGCTCCTCAAGTGCCACGGTGCGGTTGTCGGCATTGAATATTTGCTGACGGTTGACGGTGGTGGTGAGGGGACGCACGGTGAATTGGGCGGCGTCGTAGTTGCCGTTTTTGTCGTCAGGCTTGTAGCACTGCATGATGTAGCCCTTGCCAGCTTGCAGCACATCGTCGGCCGAGAGGTTCTGCCATACGGCAGCGGCATTGCCTGCTGCGCGCTCGGCACCCGAGTGGCCGCGTATTACCCATGAGGTGGTGCTGTCGACGGGTACAATGTCGCTCACCTTGACATCGAAGGGGAATGATACGAACTGCCAGCGGTTGGTGGCGTTCCAAAGGTTGATGGTAACGTTTTCGGCACGCATCTCGCCCTTGACAATGAGGCTGGTGGGGCGGAGGTGTCTATAGTTTTCGTTATAATAGTAGTTTTGCTTGTAAGAGTACTTGGCATACGGCGAGAGCACCATGCTGAAGTCGTTAACAGCGAGTTTGCTGCGTCCGCTGATGGTGAGGTTGCCGTGCTGGTAGTCACTGTTGCCTTGCGAGTCGGTAATCTGGTTGCTGGTGACGGTAAGCTCGATGTCGGGACGGTAGTCGGGGTCGAGCTCGTCGCGCAGGGTGAAGTAGAAGTCCTTGTTAACCTTGACGTACTGCGGCATGAAGTCGGAGGTGCGGAAGGTGTAGAACTGGTTCCAGCCTGTGGCTAACTGATACTCGGCAAGGCTCCATACTGGCACGTAGAGTACGGCCTTGGTGAGATCGGCGCTTGTCAAGGGACAGCCATTGTCGGTGTTGGGGGGCATGACAGAGCGTGCCTCGATGGTGACGAGGCTGTCGCAGTCGTCGAAAGCAGACTGAGAGCAATATTCCAACGAACTGGGAAGTACGATTTCTGTGGCCTTGTTGTTAGCTAATGCATACACTTCAATGCGTGTCAGTCCTTCGTTAAGGTTGATTTGACGCAGATTGCGGCAGCCAGCAAATGCGCCGTTATATATATTGCGTAGGGTAGAGGGGCAGTTGAGGGTGTCGATGGCTGTGTTTTGGAAAGCAGACTCCCCAATGTAGATAAGCCCCTCGTTGAATGTGACTTTGCTCAGATTGGCATTTCCTTCAAAGGCATGGTTGCCAACCGCTGTGGTTGATTTGGGAAGTGTTATTTCGCGGAGATCGCAGCCTGCGAATGATTCATTGCCAAAGCCTGTTATACTGTCGTGCAGTTCGACACTTTGCAGTGAAGAACAGTCTCTGAAGGCATACCACGTGATCACTTTAATTTTGCTGGGTATTTTGACAGCACGCAAATTACGGCAATATTCAAATGCACTGCCGCCTAATGCTGTAAGATTGTCCGGCAGATGCACTTCTTGCAGTCGCTTTACTCTGCCAAAGGCATTATTTTCAATGGTTTCAACATTGTCGGGGATATTGACTGATGTCAGTGATGTGTTTTGGAAGGCATAGCTGCCAATTTTTTTGAGTGTGGGCGGCAGCACCACTTTGTCGATGGCCCAACGCCCGTTGAAGGCATTGCTTGGTATTTCGTCAATCAGGGCTTTTGACAGGTCGAGCTCGGTGAGGTTGGTCATTTGCCCAATCTTGCTCCAGTCGTCGGCGTTGAGTTCGCCCTCAATGATGAGTTTGTTCACCTCTTGCAGGTAGCCGGCCTCTTCTACTACTACATGACCAAGGTCGCCAGCGGCAATTTTGCCTGTGTTGACGGTGATGCCTTCGTCGCCACCGATGAGCACGTTGTAGTCGGTGTTCCATGCATTGACAAGGCGGTAGGCGTGGAAGCTCTCGCGAGGGATAACTATTCTGAGGTAGTGGTATGTGCTATTGCCATACTCGTCATAGTACCGGTTATTATCTAATGACCCCAATGTGGGTGGCACCTCGGCATTGACTTTGATGCGCTGCAGTTGTGGGCAGTTGTTCACAATATAATTGCCCATGCGCTCCACATTGGCGGGTATTTCGAGGTCGGTGATGGCGCGGTAATCAGACAAACCATAATCGTTGATGTGGAGTAAGGTGCGGGGCAGGGTGAGTGTGCGCACTTTGTTTTGGTTGTAACGGTTGTCGTAAAGGGCCACGACGGCATAGGTTACACCGTTGTAGCGCACAGTGGAGGGTATGACGAGGTTGGTTACATCGGCATCTTGGACTTGCAGGCCGGTGCAGGCTGCCACCTTGTGCTCTTGGTCGAGGTAGTAACCCATGTTGTCGATGGTGTAGCGTTGGTCGGTGTTGATTGCCCACTCGTCGATTTTTTGGTTGCTCGTCACTTGTACGGCAATGCTCGTTTCGAGCGCCTCGAATGCGGCCAGATATTCGGCGCTGGTTGAGGTGTTGACGTTGATGGCGCGGCCAAGGGCTACGGCTTCGGAGATGTCGACATAGGCGCCCTCGTTGAGGATAGAGTCGGCCACAACGATGTCCTTTTGAATGAGCGGATAGTACATCGTGGCTTTGCTCACATCGGTCAGGGTGGCGGCCAGAGTGTTGTAGAGTGCCTCGTTGTCGGGGGCAGCGTTATAGTTGTCGAGCGCTGTTTGCAGCTCTTGTTTGAGGCCAGGGTAGCTTGCAAGGGCACCAAGGTAGGCTGTGGCGTTGGCCTGGGCATCGTCGATGGCTATGCCGCTGATGCGGGCGTAGCAATTTTCGTTCTGATTTTCGTAATACGTGTAGTATGATGCTTTTAGCACATAGCGGCCTGCGGGCAAGTCTATTTGATAGAGTTGGCCCTCGGTTGAACTCCAGCTATTTTTACTGATGATGGTACTGTCATTTAGTGTGACTTGGAATGTGCAAGAATTGCGGTTATTGCAAGAATAGTTAAATGTAAGTTTTGTGGGACGGTTGCAGATAATCTCCCACGACTGCTGGGTGGTGCTTTCTGCTGCCTCATTAGTAGACTGCCAGCTGTTGTGCTTCCACAGTTGCGCGAACGGAATGGTGTCGGGCACAACTTCTTCAGCATCGCCCGCCCCGCCATTACCGATGGAGTCGGTTGGCGTGGTGGTGCCTTGGTCGGGCTGCACGGGGGTGACTACACTGGAGCTGTCGGCCATGGCGAGGCGCGGTGCACGGCTGGCCATGACCTGCACGGGGCAGAACATGAGGCCGAACAGGGCGAGGGCGCCCACGTGGCGGGCGCAGGCTGCGAAATAACTGCTTGAGGCTATGCCCACAGCGGGCGTGCCTTTACTTAACGGTAACACATGCACGGCTTTGTGGCCTTGCATCTTGGCGTTTGTTTTTCCCATAGTAGTGTGTGTTAATGTTAGGAAAGTTATGTTTGTTGTTCTCTCTATAGTATTGTTGTGCGTTGGCGGAATTTCTTGGTTGGTGAGGCAACAGGTTGACAGGTTAACGGGTGGGTGTAAAGGCTGCGATGTGCCTTGATGTCTTGGTGTTTTACATATTAAATAGGGTGCAGCACATGCTTGTTTGTTGACCTGCCCAACTTGCTGGCTCGTTAATCAGAATTTCCGTCAATGACTCATTGATTTATCTCTATCAGGCACTTAACAGGTGTGTAATGTGCCATGTGTTTTCAAGGACAAATTTACGGGAAATAAACAAACGTTTCAATAGCTTAATGGCGAAGTGTGCTTAAGTGGTTGATTTTTGTGGTTAAGTGGCGCATTTATGGGTATGAGTGGCAAAGTTTTTTTGGTAGCAGCCATACGACACGGGCAGACATGTACCCGGCTGGTTGTCAGTCCGTTGGTGCATGTCTGCCCGTTGTCATTATTTTGGTGATGTGTGGGGTGGGGGGTGAGGGGGGGATTGGACGGTGTGTTCTGTTTGACGTCCTTGTTTTTGGGGCTTAAAAAGATGTTGTGTCCCCCGTGGTAGCGTTTCCTATCAGATTGACAGGTTAAAAGCGGATTTGAAACCATGTAAAGGACTGTTGTGCCAGGGCATTGCGCTCTAATGGGGGCGACGCGTCTCGCGTCGGGAAAAGATTCAGCTATTATTTGGTAGAGTTTATATTTTCCTCCTTTCTCTATCCCGACGCGGGACGCGTCGCCCCCATTAGAGGTTGCGCTTTCTATCAGATTGACAGGTTAAAAAGCTGATTTGAAGTTATGTAAAGGACTGTTGTGCCAGGGCCTTGCGCTCTAATGGGGGCGACGCGTCTCGCGTCGGGAAAAGATTGCAGCTATTATTTGGTAGAGTTTGTATTTTCCTCCTTTCTCTATCCCGACGCGAGACGCGTCGCCCCCATTAGTGGTAGCGTTTTGTGCTTGAGATTGTTCGGATATTTACGTTTTACTGGACAGCACTAATACCCTATCGGGTGTAAAATAGCATTGGCGGCATGGGGCTTGTGTGCCTCATGCCGCCAATGACAGGGGAGAGAGTATGGGGGATTAGCGCACGTCGTAGCCCAGCTTGCTGAGCACCTCGTTGCTGATGTCGATGCTTGGTGAGGCAAATATGATGCCGTTATCGGACGCGCGGTCGAGAATGAGCTGGAAGCCCTTGGTGGTGGCTATGCTCTTGACTGCGTTGTAAATTTCGTCCTGTATAGGCTCGATGAGGCTTTGGCGCTTTTTGTAAAGCTCGCCCTCGGGCCCGAAGTATTTCTTTTTAAGGTCGGCCGCCTCTTTTTCCTTGTCGACGATGGCCTTTTCGCGCTCCTTCTTTTGTGCGTCGCTTAGGAAGACGCTCTCGTTTTGATAGTTCTTGTAGAGCGTTTGTGCCTTGTTGCTGAGTGCTTCGACCTCAGCCTGCCACGACTTGGAGGTTTGGTTGAGCTGCTCGTTGGCACGCTCGTAGGCGGGTATGTTGCTGAGAATATACTCCATGTCGACGAGGGCGAACTTTTGTGCGCTGGCACTGAATGAGGTGCACAGGGCGATGAGCAATAATAAAGCTAACTTTTTCATGAGCGTAAAAGTGTGTTGTTAGAATTCCTGGCCAATGATGAAGTGGAACTGTGAACCGCCTGCGCGCTTGCCCGTGTATCCGCTGATGTACTTTTGGAAACCATAGGCCCAGTCGATACCCATGAGACCCACCATGGGGAGCAGTATGCGCACACCTACACCGGCAGAGCGTTTCATGTTGAGCGGGTTGAACTTTTTGACGTCGGTCCAGGCATTACCTCCCTCGATAAATGCGAGTGCAAAGATAGAGGTTGAGGTTTCGAGCATCAAGGGGTAGCGCAGTTCGAGTGTCATGCGGCTGTAGGCGTAGGCGTCGCCGTAGTAGGAGTTGTTGCCCGAGAGCGAGCCGTTTTCGTAACCGCGCAGTCCGATGGTCTCGGTGGCGTAGCCTGTAGAATAGCCCGACATGCCGTCGCCGCCCACGTAGTAGGTTTCGAAAGGCGACTTTTTGTGGCGGTTGTAGGCGCCGAGTATGCCCATTTCGAAGCGTGTCATGAGCACGGGTGCCTTGACGGCGCTTGAGAGTGCTGTGAAGTTGCGGAACTTGAGTTTCCATTTGTGGTATTCAATCCAGCGGTACTTCTCTTGCATCTCCTTTTGGTAGTTGGCGCTCTGTGGGTTAGTGGCCAGATTTTTGTAGTTGCGCCCGTCCCACAACGAGTAGGGGGGTGTGAGTGTGGCCTGGAGCAGGAACTCAGAGCCCTTGCGCGGGTAGAAGGGGTGGTCGGTAGAGTTGCGCTGCAATGAGAGCGAGAGGTTGATGTTGTTGCAGTTGCCGTCGGTTATGAGGAAGTATTGCCACGACTTGAGCATGTAGCGTGTGTACGACAGTTCGGCCATGAAGGTGAAGTAGTCGTCGGGCCAGCGCAGACGTTTGCCGAAGCCAAGACTGAGGTTAATCATCTTGACGTACTTGTCAGGGTCGTAGGCATCGGTGTAGTAGTTGGAGCTTGTGCCGTAGCCGTAGGCGTAGTTGTAGAGGTTGTTGTAGTAGTTTTGGTTGATGTAGTTGGAGTTTACACCACTCTGCTTGCTGTATGATATGTTGAAAGAGAGCTGGTTGGGTCGTTTTCCGCCGAGCCATGGTTCGAGGAAACTGAGTCCGTAGTTTTGGTAGTAAGTACCGTTGGTCTGCACTTGCAGCGAGAGCGTCTGTCCGTCGCCCTGCGGTATGAAGCCGGCGCGTTTGTAACCCTTGCGGAAGAGGTTCTGCACTGAGAAGTTGGTGAACTTCAGTCCTACGCGTCCCACGATACCGGTCTGTCCCCAGCCTGCCGAGAGTTCGATTTGGTCGCCGCCCTTTGAGGTGAGTGGGTAGTTGAGGTCGACGGTGCCGCTCACGGGGTCGGGTTTGATGCCGCTTTGGCCAAACTGTGACTGCAGCGCTTCGGGGTCGAACTGGTTCATTTGTGCGAGGTCCTGAATGGAGCGCTTGATGCTCTCCATTGAGAAGAGGTCGCCCGGCTTTGTGCGCAGTTCGCGTCGTATGACGTTTTCGTACACACGTGTGTTGCCGGCTATGCGCACATGGTTGAATGTGGCCTGCTGGCCCTCGCGAATGCGCATTTCGAGGTCGATGGAGTCGCCCACGACGTTCACCTCGACGGGGTCGAGCCTGTAGAACACGTAGCCGTTGTTATAGTAGAGGTTGCCCACGGCGTCGTCGTCGCTCGTAAGGCGTTTCTCCATGAGTGTCTGGTTGTAGACATCGCCCTTGTTGAGCTGTAAGATGCGCTGCAGGAGGTCGGAGTTGTACACGGTGTTGCCCACCCACGAGATGTTGCGCACATAGTACTTTGTGCCCTCGTAGACGTTGAGGTGAATGTTGACGTGCTTTTGGTCGACGGTTTGCACGCTGTCGGCTGTGATGAGTGCGTCGCGGTAGCCCCATTCGTTGAGTTTCTCAACGAGCAGCCCCTTGTCCTCGTCATACTTTTCGGGCAGGAACTTCTTTGAGCGGAACATATTGACAAAGCTCTTTTCGTGCGTCTTTTTCATGGCGCGCTTGAGCTTTGCCACGTGTTTGGGGTTGGCTCCGGTGATGTATATTTTGTGCACCTTCACCTTTTCGTTCTTGTTGATGTCGATATCTACCAACACGCGGTTGTCGCCCGTCACGTCCTCGCGTTGTGTGATGTGCACCTCGCAGTTTTTGAAGCCCTTCTCCACAAAGTGCTTCTTGATGTAGTGCTCGGCGCGGTTCACCATGTCGGTGGTGATTTGGTTGCCGGGCTGAAAGCCGATAATCTTTTCGCAGTCCTCGCGTTCCGACTTTTTGACGCCGGTGTATCGTATGCTCGATATGCGTGGTTGTGCGGTGAGTTTGATGTGCAGGTAAGCTTTGCCGTCGACAATGCTGTCGGCCACAATCTCAACGTTCGAAAAGATTTTCTGGTTCCAATAGCGTCGCACGGCCTCGCTGATGTCGGGCCCGGGAATTTCGTAGGTGTCGCCCACGTTGAGGCCCGATATGTTGAGCAGGTAGTCGTTGTCGTAGCCTTTCATCTCGTCCACGGTGAGGCCTCCCAGCACATAGCGAGGGTGGTTGGCCGTGTAGGTGATGACGGGCTTGTTGTCGTTGTTGTCACCCTCTGCGGTCTGTGCTTGTGCGGCGGTGGCCAGCGGTGCGGCCATAGCCATCAAGATGAGCAGTTTGCGTGAGTTGTATTTCATTTATCGTTGTGTTGTTGCGTAAGGTGAGCGCGTGTGTGGCTCGTTGGGAGCTGTAAGCGCTGTATGTTGCGGTGGCGGCGGGCAGAGTTGGGCATGGCTCCACGCCGGGCTGTCACACATGGGCGGAACTCTAAAAACATCATTTTTAGAACCACCTATATCAAGCCTTGGTCACTTGTTCGCTTGTTTTTCCGTAGCGCCGTTCGCGGTGGTTAAACCATTCGATGGCCTTTACGAGGTCGGCCTCGTGAAAGTCGGGCCAGAAGGTTTGGCAAAAGTAGAGTTCGGTGTAGGCACACTGCCACAGCAGGTAGTTGCTCAGCCGCACCTCGCCGCCTGTGCGTATGAGCAGGTCGGGGTCGGGCATGAAACTGGTGCTGAGGTGCTGCGTTATGGTTTGCTCGTTGATGTCGGCCGGTGCGAGTTTGCCCTCTGCCACTTCGGCTGCAATGCGCTGCATGGCATCGGTCATTTCCCACCGCGAGCTGTAGCTCAGGGCAATAACCATGGTCATGCCCGTGTTGACAGATGTGCGCTGCTGCAGGCCGAGTATTGACTCGCGCACCACCTCGGGCACGCGGCTGAGGTCGCCAATGATGCGCAGGCGCACGTTGTTGTTCATAAAGAGTTCCTCCTCGAGCGATGTCAGTATGAGCGACATCAGTGCTGCCACCTCGTTGGCCGGGCGGTTCCAGTTTTCGGTAGAGAAGGTGTAGAGCGTCAAGAACTTTACGCCCAGATTGGAGCAGGCCGTGGTAATTTCGCGCACGGCCACAACGCCTTGTTGGTGTCCCATGCTGCGGTCGAGACCGCGTGCTTTGGCCCAACGTCCGTTGCCGTCCATGATGATGGCTATGTGGGCAGGTATCTTTTGCATAAGTTTCTCTTTGTAAGTAGGTTAGGGGTGTGAGTGCCTCAGTCCCTGTTGCACGTGGGGCACTTGGGGTTGAGGTCGTAGGTGAGGGTGACTGAGAGGGTAGAGTAAATGTCTTTGTTGCGGAACATTTCGCTCTTGATGCCCAGTGGTGCTTCGAGTCCGTCGAGCTTGTCGCTCAGGCTGAAGTGCACCAGCCAGTCGAGCCCCAGGTTGAGGCGTGGCCCCAGTTTGTATTTAAGTCCTGCGCCGAGCGGAATGTTGGCTGTAAAAGCCTTTCCTGCGGCGCCGTAAGTCAGTCCGAACCCCATTTGCACATAGGGCACGATGCGTGAGTAGTGGCGGTAGTCGCGCTCATAGCCGTAGGGCAGGAAGTGCAGTTCGTAGAGTGCTGACAGGTCGTAGATGGCGCTGCTCACTTGGTAGTTGAGCCGTTCGGCCCCTGCAGCCCCGGTGTTGGCCGGGTAAAAGGCTTTGAGCCCGGCGGTGCTGCCCTTTGCTTGTGCAAAGCTGAACTGTGTTTTGAGCGCCATGCGCGGATTGAAGGGGAAGCGTGCCACCGCGGCGGCAGCCATGCCTATGTTGTCCTTGACATCGGTAAAGTTGAAAGCTCCGCCAATGCCGGCACCCAGCTCCAGACGGTATACGCTCTCGTCGGCCTGCACTTGTGCGCGGGCTTGGGTGGGGGCGGTGAGTGCTGCCACACACAAACACACCAATGCGGCCAACACCGCAAGGTGCTGCCGCATGACGATGAATATGTGATTAATTGTGGCCAAAACAAATATAGATGTGCAGATGATGCGCTCGCTATGCTCGCAGATGTGCAAATGTGCCGCCGTTGCGCTTGTTATTCCCACCCGAGGCGGTTGATGCGTCCTTTATACACCACACCGGTGCCGCCGCAGATGAGCCAGATGTAATTGTTGGCATCGGTGGTAACGGCCAGCGAGGTGGCCCCCGTCAGTGTGGGGTGTGTCAGCACGTCGGTGCGCCATGTGCGGCCGTTGTCGCGGCTCACATAGAACGGGGCAACCACCCCCTCGGCGCTGAGGCCGGCGAGCACCGTGTTGGTGTCGTAGCCAAAGAGCGTGTGCTGCTGCACCACAGGACAGGCATAAGCGCCCAACTCGCTGGTTTGGGGCAAGTTGTACCACGGTGTGAAGAAACCGCCCACCGAGTCGATGTCGTGTTTCCACACATTGGCCTTGCCACCTTCAATGCCCACCATGACGAGCATCTGGGCCGGTTTGTTAATGCGTGAGGCCACCGTGGCCGAAGCCACATTGTTGCCCGCAGGCAGCTGTGCATCGGTGTCGATGGCAGACGGCGCCCAGTCCGTGCCATTGGCCGAGGCCCACATCTGTGCGTTAGAAATGGCATAAATGCTGTCGGCCGTGCAGCCCGCTATGGCGCTGAAAGTGTGGTGTGTGGTGGCCGTTTGCCAACCCTCGGCAGCGTTGGCCGAGTGCATGAGTGTGCCGTTGGCCAGAGCATAAAAGTGGCCGTCGAAGTGTGTCACGCTGCGCACATCAAAGCCCGTGGCGCTGATGTTGGCCGCGCTGCCGTCAAAGTCGGGGGCCATGACCGACGTCTGCACCACCTGCACCTTGCCGTCGGCGCGCTGGCCAAACACATAGAGCGTGTTGCCCGTAGTGAGCGCACGGCTCTTGACAAACGAGGCCACATCGCTCAGCGGATTAGCTGCCACCTGCTGCCATGCCGTAGAGTCGGCCTCCTGGCGGTGCACGCGAATGTCGAAGGTGTAGGTGCGCTTGCGTTCACCATAAGTGTCGTACACCGACACCTCGCGTTTAACGCTGAAGTCGGTGCTGTCGGTATAGGTGTAGAGCGTATCCTTGCCCGAGTAGAGGCTCTTGATGGCCAGTGTGCCCGTGCTGCTAATGCCGCTTGAGCTGGCAAACACCAGTTTGTCGGTGCGTGTGCCGGTAGGCAGAGAGTCCTCGTTGAATATGCGGTTGTTCACCTGGTCGATGGTCAGGTTGTAGGCAGCCCCCGTCACCGTGTAGGTGTAGGTAGTGTCGCGGCCGGCTGCATTGACCATATGCACCTGGCGTTTGAGAGTACCCATTGTGGCCGAGGTTATGAGGCAGTCGCGTGCCGAGTCGCTCTCGGTCACTTCGCTCGACGTGTCGCAAGCCGTGGTCAGTGTGAGTCCGGCTGCCAGGGCGAGTATGAGGCTGAATATGCTGTTCTTCTTCATATATTATAATGTGGGGTAAGGCGGCTGCTTGCCAATACAATAATGTATACTTGCAGCGTAGTGCCTACTTTATCAAGTTGCAAAAATACGTACAAAATCTTACTTATCCGTCCTTTCGGTTATATTTATCTTGTTTTAACGCGAGGACAAACGTGTGTGACGCATTGTTGAACAACGCTTGTAAATAGCGGGCCTGCGGCAAGTCAGAGGCGGCAGCCGTTGGTGTCAGCGTTTGGCCACCTTCACCCCGTTTACAATGTAAAGGCCCGGTGCGGCAGTCTCCCACGAGGCTATGCGGCGTCCGCTCATGTCGTAGATGGCTTTGGTCGGTTGGCGTACCACGGTAGCGGTTTGCCCGATGCCTGTTATCGAGGCGTCAAGGTAGCTGAAAGTGATGCTGCCGTCGGGTTGTACCGCAATGTTATAGATGGGGCGTTTCAGCAACTTGCTGCTGCCGTTATACAGTGTGTCGGCAGGCGTGTCGGCGCTGGGGAACTGTGTAACCCTCTTGGTGCCGGGAAAGAGGTCGGCGCGGTAGCCGGCAAACAAAGCGCTCATGTTCATGTTCTCGCTCGTGGTGTTGCCCTCCTTTATGCCGTCGGCCGGCACAAACTGCATGCGCTGGTGGTCCCGCTGGGTGTTGACGCGGTTGTTGTTCCATGCCGAGCGGTCGTAGTCAATGTGCGTGATGAGCATGCCAGTGCCCATGGTCTTAGTGTGCCAGGTGTTTGTGGTGCGGTTTTCAAACATATAGTACTCGTTGGCATGCTCGGGGTTGCGCACCACGTAGGCGCGGGCACCGCCCTTGTTGCCTTGTGAACCGTCGAGGGCCAGCAGGCGGCAGGCCTGTGCGCTGTCGGTGAGTTCCGTCACATGCAGCCAGCCCAGGTAGCTGCGCTCGTGGGCCGTGTAGCCTATGGGGCGGTAGCCGTTCTGGTAATATTGGCCGTAGTCCATGATGTCCCAATAGCCCATGGTGTTGAAAGCCGAACTGTTCTGCGTGTTATAATAGTCGGGCAAACCCAGAGCGTGACCAAACTCATGAGCAAAAAGACCCACACCATCTATGGCGGCTCCCGTCACATCGTTCTCGTCCTTGCCATAAGTTTGCAGCAATTCGTTGCCCATAAAGTAGGAGCGCACTTGGTATTTGTTGTCGTTCACACTGAAACTGCTCTGCTGAAACTTGGCCCACAGGTAGTTGCTGCTGCCGTCCTCAAACGATGATTGCTGCCCCGGCCCCGCAAACATGAGCACTACCATTGGCACATCGGTGCTGCCTGGGGTGCAGTACGGACCAAAGTCCACTACTTTCGAAGCCTCGGCCAGCGCGTCAATCACAAATTGCCGGGCATTGGGGTCGGTGCCGCCGCCCTTGCCGTCCTTGCCGTAGTAGACATAGCCGCTGGGCAGTTTGACGTGGGCCACTACCTCAAACTTGGGGGTAAACAGGCTGTCGCTCTGTGCCACAAAGTAGTCGCGCACCGAGCCGCGTGCAGCAGGTTCGTCGCGGTAGCCCGTTTCGTTAAAGAAGCGTGTCACCTTGGCAGTGGTAATGGTGTCTTGAAATGCGCGGTCGGCAAAGTCAACCATCACCACGGGCAGTGTGGGACTGCCAATGCTCTGCACGGCGCCCAGTGCACTCTTGCCATATTCGCCCAACCCGTCGGGCGTGCTGGTGGTCAGACTCTTGGCACTCATGCCCCCCTGACGCACCACGGGGGCCACGGGCAGTGCGGCGTTGAGCAGTGCCTCGGCCTGTGCCGTGCTTAGGCGTGGTTGTGCTGTGCTGCGGGCCGCGTAGCCGGCAAGGGTGGTGCCAATGGCGAGCTGTCCGTCAGCGTTCAGCGTGGCATAGTAGTAGTGTCCGTCGGTGCCGGGCAGCACGGCGGTGCCGTCGAGGCTGTAAAGCGTGTAGCGCCCGTTGCCCACGGCATTGATGGTGACCACCTGCCCGTTGGGCTGTTGGTGGCTGATGGTGCGGCGTACGGGAGTGGTGGCTTGCATGGCAGCTGTGGCACATGTGGCAAGCGCGAGTGACAGTATGGTGTGTTGGAGTTTCATTTGTAGTATTATATATTATATAGGCGTATAACACCTGCTTGTTCGTTACGCTTTGGCGTAATTAGCAAACAGGTTGACAAGTTAACGGGTTAACAGGTAAGTTGGTCCAGCTTTCTGAGCTTCTTGCCAGTCTTACTTTAGCATGATAAGTAGGGTATGACATACTTACCTGTAAATCTGTCAACTTGTTACCACGTTAACTAAGAATGTTGCCAACGTGTTATTCGTTAGTTTTTTCAACAATGATAGTTGCTTCGCTGACACTTACCACGCGCACGGGTGTGCCAGGATTTATAAATTCGCCCGATGACTTCACCTCAACCTGTTTGCCGCCTATGGTGGCGTTGCCCACAAGGGCCAGTCGCGTGAGGGCTTTGCCGGTGTCGCCGGGCTTAACCGACAGCTGGTCGGTGGTGGCGTTGGTTGATGTGATGGCGGTGTGGAGGCTCATGCGGTCAAAGGTGCGCGAGTGGGCCACAATGTAGAGCATGATGCCCAACACGACCAAACCGATGACTACGGCACCGCAGGCCCAACCAAAGCCGTAGTCGGTGTAGATGAGCACAACGTCGACCAGGGCACAGATTATCGAACCGATGCCTGCCAGACCGAACCCCGGGGTGATGAATATCTCTATCAACCCGAGTATGAGCGTAAAGGCTGCGAGTATGATGATAACAGTCATGGGGGGGGAGGTTAAGGGGTTATAAGGTTATGAGGTTATGAGGGGAGGGGTTATGAGGTTATAAGGTTATGGGGTTATAAAGTTACCTCTGCTTGTGTTAAGGACTATGGGGTTAGAGGCAAATGGCAAGTCTGTCATATACTTAATATACTCAGGTTTCGGATTTAACAAGGGCGGGCTGAAAGCCCAATGGAGCACATAGCCCAGGGCAAGCAAAGCGGCACCCTGGGTTTTCCGCATAGTAGAGTCTCCGCGCCCTGTAAGGGCAAAAGCTTTAACCCTTTATGTTGTTATTCTTACTTGA